>Ga0210408_10000059_pt1 | contig 170044 bp, 151 predicted proteins | sample IncBWH4MmetaG_FD_155471 | JGI IMG/M metagenome (GOLD analysis project Ga0210408, IMG submission 155471) | Forest soil microbial communities from Barre Woods Harvard Forest LTER site, Petersham, Massachusetts, United States - Inc-BW-H-4-M | ecosystem: Environmental > Terrestrial > Soil >... | reverse complement strand
CATTCAGTCCAGCGGGTTGCCCCGCAGTACCGGTCATAGTGCCGGACGGGCGTATCCGCCGAAGCCGCCCGGGAGCGGGTTACGAAGCCGCCCGCGGGAACCGCACTCGCTCCGTTTCAGGGATCGTCTCGAGAAACGCCCTCACACGAGCGAGCTTTTTCCGCGTCTCATGAAAAACGGACGCGTGTCAACAAAAACGTCACGACGCATTTCGGCGCGTCATGCGTGGGCGAAAACCCAGTATTCATGCTAGTTTTCGAAACGCCCGTCGGCGCGGCGAGCGCAACGGCGTCGCACAGCGGCATGGACGGCGCAGTGAAATCGCGCAGCGAGGCGGATTCGGAGAAATGCAAAAAGTCGTTGCATGGCAAGGTCTTATGCGCGGCGAGCGAATCTTTCTTTTGAGTGCGGCCGGAAATAAGCCGGCGAGCTTGCGGACGCCGCCGTATTTCCGATTTTTGGAATACAATGGCGTCATCCGGAGGATGTGAAGGCATCGTATCCGAAGGCGAGCATCCTCAAGGGCAGCCGCGTTGTCTTCAACATCAAGGGAAACGACTATCGGCTGGTTGCTCGCATTCAATATCAGGCGGGAGTTTTGGCGATCCGATTCTTCGGCGCCCATGCCGAGTACGACAAAATCGACGCGGAGACCGTGTGATGGACGCAACTCTGATTTTGATCGATAGCGCGGCGGAGCTTGGCCGGGCCCGCGCGCTGGTCGAGCGGCTGTGGGATTCGAGCAATCCGGCCGATATCGCGCGGCTTGCGGCGCAAGCGCGCCTGATTGAAGCCTATGAGGACAACAGATGGCCGCGGCGGCCGGCGAGCACGGCTGAATTGATTCGCCATCTCATGGATCAGCACGGTCTGTCGCGTGCGGATATGACTCCGATCCTGGGCACGCCCAGCCGCGTCAGCGAGGTGCTTCGCGGCAAAAAAGGACTGAGCATGGCCATGGTGCAGCGCCTGCGCGCGCGCTTCCACATTCCGGCCGATGTGCTGTTGCCGCCGGTGAAGAAAGCGCCCGCCCGCCGCTCGGCCAAGCGAGCCGCTGCATAGCATAGGGCGTAGGATGGGTAGAGCGAAGCGAAACCCATCACCTTTGGTCCAAGCCATGGTGGGTTTCGCTTCGCTCTACCCACCCTACGAATTCAACCCAGGCTACGATTATCGTCATGCCCGCGCTTGTCGCGGGCATCCACGTCTTTTAGGTGCGTGCCAAAGTAAAGACGTGGATGGCCGGAACAAGTCCGGCCATGACGATGCGGAGGCGTAAATCCTCCCCCGCTACCGCGGGGGCGGAAAGCTAACAGCTGCGAGGACCGAAGCGCGCTTACGTAACCGCCAGCAATGAGACGGCGGGGCCGTTCCCCCAATAGCCGCAGCCCACCGCGAGCAACTTGTTGCTCGGGCTGAATGCCAGCGATCGCGGGCCGGGATTGCCGGGAATCGAAATCGGCTTTCCCTGCAGCGTCAGCGTGCCGGTGGAATCGACAACGAACAATGACACATTGTCGGAGCTGGCGACCGCAAGCAAATTGCCGTTCGGGCTGAACGCCACCGATTGGGTTGCGCCAAAGGCGCCGGTCGAAACCGGCGCGCCGAAGGGCGTCAAATACGGGGCGATGGTGCTGAACTTGAACATCTGCACGGTGGCGGTGGCGGTCGCGCCGGCGCCGGTCGCGAGAAAATGGCCGTTCGGGCTGAACGCAAGCGTATTCACCACGACGCCCGCTGGACCGGTCGGAATCGGCGGCGGCAGCAGCCCCAGATGCCAGCCGCCATAGACCGTGAATAACGACACGCTGCCGGCGTCGGAGTTGGCGGTCGCGAGATAGGTGCCGCTCGGATGGAACGCCAGCTCCCTCGGGCCGCCGCCCTGAGGGTTCAGAGGAACGCCGGTCTTAAACGAGACCGGCGCTGCGACGGCCCAGCCGGTTGTCGGATGCGTGATACTGAACACCGATACCGTGTTGTTGTTTGTCAAGTCGGCCGCGGCGACAAACGGCAGTTTCGAATTGGAATGGAACGCGACGGAGAACGGGTATTCGCCGGCACCGGTCGCGAATGGCGAGCCTTGCAGCACCGCCAGATGGGGAGGTGAACTTGCGACCGCGAACACCGCCACACTGCCGTTGCCACTGCCACCGTAGTTGGCCGCCGCCAGAAGAGCGCCGTCCGGACTGAACGCCACCGAGGTTGGTGTCGTGGCGGTGGCGCCGGTTGAAACCGGCGAGCCCAAAAGTTGCAAGCCGCCCGAGGCTGTGACGGCGAACAACGAAACGCTGCCCGGGCCGGAATTGCCCAGATTGTTGGCGGTCGCGAACAGGGTGCCGCTTGGATGGAAAGCGACCGAATACGGCAGGCTGTTCGCGGCAGCGCCGGTGGAAAACGGCGAGCCCGTCACCGGCGTCAGCGATACCATCGCACCACCGCCGACGAGCCGGCGACGCCGGCCGAACCGCGGCCTCGTCCGCGGCGGTCATCGCCCCGCGCGATGGCCGAGAGTCCGGGCGGGTGACGGGGCGATCGCGCGTCGTTCATCAAAATCCCGATGCATGTGACGCCGCTCTCTGGAAGACCTCGCGGCGTCTCCTATAGCCCACGTTACGCCCGCCAACGACCGTTGTCGATGCATATTTGGAAATACACTACCTTCGGTAGCGCGGGCATCGACGTTGCACACTTCATCCGCCCCCGCGAAGCGGGGGAGGGGGACCACCCGAGACTCGCGCAGCGAGCGGAGGGTGGTGGAGGGGGCGCGGGCCTCGACGTTGCACAAACGTCGGTATCGGCGCTGACATTGAGCTTGCTCGTTTTTTTCAAGTAGAGCGAAGCAGCTCCGTCGCTGTGATATTTTGCTACGACAAACAAGCGGCGAGTCCGGCGCCCCCTCCACCGCGCTACGCCATAGCCGACGCTTCGCGTCGGCGTGCTTTACACAAAGTACGGCGGCCGAAGGCCGCCTATGCCCCCTCCCCCGCTACCGCGGGGGCGGATATTTACGACGGCAGCTTCTTGAGCGCATCGAGCCACTTCTTCGCCGCAGCCTCGGCGGCGGCGCGCTTGTCGGCGTCGAGCTTGCCGACGAAGTCGTCGAGGGCGAGATCGGTCTCGCCCTGGGCTTTTGAGATCAGGTGCCACTTGGCGGCGGCGACCGGATCGGCCGGCGCGCCGACGCCGGAAGCGAGAATATGGGCGAGGCGGTTTTGCGCCACCGGATTGTTCTTCAGCGCCGCCTTGTGGAATAGCGCTGCTGCGACCTGCTGATTGCGCTCGACGCCGTCGCCGTTATAGAGCGCGATGGCGTATTCGACTTCGGCGTCGGTATAGTCGGCGAGCGCGGCGAGGCCGAACAGATACACCGCCTGGTGCATGTCCTTGGTCACGCCGCGGCCGCCCTTGTACAAGGTGCCGAGCACGTATTGCGCTTCCGGATTGCCGGCCTCGGCCGCCACGCGCAGCAATTCGCCGGCGCGCTTGAAATCCTGCGGGAACAACTGGCCTTCGATATAGAGCAGCGCCAGATCGTAGGCGGCGAGCGGCTGGCCGAGCTTTGCCGCCGCGGCCAGCCATTTGGCGCTGGCGTCGCGGTCGCGCGGGCCGGCGCGCCCGGCAAGGCGGAACATGCCGAGCGCGAACATCGCCTCGCGGTCGCCGCGGTCGGCGGCGAGCTTGTACCACTCGGCGGCTTTCTGGTCGTTCTGCGGCACGCCGAGCCCGTTGGCGTAGAGCTCGCCGAGCAATGTCATCGACTTCGGATCGGCCTTGTCGTCGATGCGCTTGGTGGCGAGCGCGAAGGCGGTGACGTAATAGCCGCGCTGGAACGCGCCGAAGGCGAGATCGGGCTCACGGCCGTTCGCGGCGGGAGCGGGTGCCGGATTGTTTGCCGCGGGTGGCGCCGGCTGTTGCTTTGGTTTTGCCGCCGGCGCGCGCGTTTGCGGTTTTGGATTTTGTGCCGAAGCGGCGAGGGGGACGAGCGCCGTGAGCGCAGCGAGCGCGAGCATAGCCGCGAGCCGGCGCGTGGCTGCGCTCATCGCACGGGTCCCGGCACCGGCGCGGCGAGCCCCTGGATCGCCGCGGCCACCGCGGCCGTTGTGCCGTCGGGATCCGTCCATATCCAATCACCCAGCGCGACGAAATCGGCGCCGGCCTGCGCCAGCACCGGCACTTCGTCCGCGCTTCCGGCATAGCCGATGCACGGCACTTCGACGAGATCGGCCCACCACTTGACCCGGTCTTCCACCGCCCCCAATTGCGGCCGGTTGCCGCGGTGGTCGGGCTCGCCGAACAACACGTAATCGGCGCCGGATTCTCCGGCCAGCATGGCGTCATGACGGCTGCGCAAGCCGCCGGCGCCGGCGATGCGCTCGGGTTTCAGGCTTTGCAGCGCCGCGCTGAGCGCATCGATGCCGGTGAGATGGGCGCCGTCGGCGCCGGCCCGGCCGACGATTTCGGTGCGGCCGTCGAGCAGAAGCGCAATGTCGCGGCGCTGCACCGCGGCGGCGACCATCTTGGCGCGGTTGACCAGCGCGCGCTCGTCGGCATCGGCGAGGCGGAGCAGCACGGCGGCAATGTCGGCCGAGCCGAGGACGGCGTCGAGGTCGCGGACGAATGCCGCGGTGTCGTCGAGTTCGGGTGTCAACAAATAAAGCCGCGGGCGAGGGCGACTCATCCGCCCCCGCGATAGCGGGGGAGGGGGACCGCCCCGAAGGGGCGGTGGAGGGGGCGCCGGACTCAAAGCTTCGCCATCGCCAATCGAACGATGGCGTCCGCCGCTTCATCAACATTGCGGCTTAACTCCGCTGCGGGAATATGCGTCACAGTCACACCGTGTTTTTTGAGCCAAGCGTCACGCTGTTCGTCGCGTTGCGGCCGATCGCCCATGTCGTGGCTAATCCCGTCAATCTCGATAGCGAGATGCGCTTTGGCACAATAGAAGTCGAGCACGTAAGGTCCGATCGGATGTTGGCGGCGGAAGACCGGTTGACCGGGGAGACGGGTTCGTAGCCGATTCCATAGGCGCGCCTCCGGCACCGTGAGTTTGCGCCGAAGATATTGGGCGCTTCCGACGATTCTCGATGGCGCTCTCATGTCCCTCGGCGCAAGCGCCCCCTCCACCGCGCTTCGCAATAGCCGACGCTTCGCGTCGGCGTTCTTTACGTAAAGCACGGCGGCCGAAGGCCGCCTATGCCCCCTCCCCCGCTAGCGCGGTGGCGGAAGTCTACGCCGCTTTCCGTTCCAGGTCGGCTTTCCATTGGCCGAGGGTGGCGAGGCCGTTCATCATGGCGCGGTGGCCGAAGGCGCGTTGCGCGGCGGCGACGTTTTCGGATTTGCCCGACCAGGTTTTCTGCGGCGCGGCTTGCAGCGCCCGGCCGTAGGAGAAGGTGACGCGCCACGGCGTGGGGCCCATCTTGTTCATGGCGTCGAGATGGGCGGTGGCTTCCTCGTCGGACTGGCCGCCGGAGAGGAAGGCGATGCCGGGCACGGCGGCGGGCACGCATTCTTTGAGCACGCGCAGCGTCCGCTCGGCGACTTCTTCCACCGACGCGCGCTTGGGCGATTTCTTGCCGGGCACCGCCATGTTCGGCTTGAGCACCATGCCTTCGAGCGCGACGCGGTTGAAGAACAGCGCCTGGAAGGTTTCCTTCAGCACCCAGGTGGTGACCTCGGCGCAGCGGTCGATGTCGTGGCCGCCGTCCATGAGCACTTCCGGCTCGACGATCGGCACGATGCCTTCGTCCTGGCACAGCGCCGCATAGCGGGCGAGCGCATGCGCATTGGCGTTGACGCAGGTGTAGCTCGGCATGCCGTGGTCGCCGATGTCGATCACCGCGCGCCACTTGGCGAATTTGGCGCCGAGCCCGCGATATTCGGCGAGCCGCTCGCGCAGCCCGTCGAGGCCTTCGGTGACCACTTCGCCCGGGCAGTTCGGCAACGGCTTGATGCCCTTGTCGACCTTGATGCCGGGCAGCGCGCCCGCTTGCGCGATCAGCTTGACCAGCGGCGTGCCGTCCTTGGCGTTCTGGCGGATGGTCTCATCGTAGAGGATGACGCCGGAAATATATTTGGCCATCGCGTCTTTGGTGCGGAACAGCATTTCGCGATAGTCGCGCCGATTGTCGGCGGTCGATTCCACGCCGAGCGCATCGAAGCGCTTCTTGATGGTGCCGGTGGATTCGTCGGCGGCCAGAATGCCGCGGCCGGGGGCGACCATGGCCTCCGCCACCTTGTTCAATTCGCTGAGATTCATCTTCCTCTCCAAGCGTCGCCGCCGCGATTCGGCAGCGTGTTTGACTTTATTCTATGCGCCCGCCGCCGCGGAAGTCTCGCGGACCAAGAGCACTTCCACACCCGGCAGGGTCTTGCCCTCGAGGGATTCCAGGAATGCGCCGCCGGCGGTCGAGACATGGGTGAGGCGGCCCATGACGCCCGCGACATTGAGCGCCGCCACGGTGTCGCCGCCGCCGGCAAAACTGACAAGTTTTTTCGCTTCGGTGAGTTCCGCCACCGCTTCGGCCACCTCGACGGTGCCGGTTTCGAACGGTTCCGTCTCGAAGGCGCCGAACGGGCCGTTCCAGACTAGGGTCTTGGAGCGGGCCAGCACCGAGATGACGTGCGCGATGCTGCGCGGGCCGATGTCCAGGATCATGTCGGTTGCGCCGACGTCTTCGACCGCGACCACCCGCGTCGGTACATGGGCGGCGAGCTTTTGCGCCACCACCGCGTCGACCGGCAGCACGATCTCGCGCTTGAGCGCCTTGGCCTTGGCCAGGATGTCGCGGGCGTTGGCGATCAGATCGTGCTCGCACAGCGACTTGCCGATCGGCTTGCCCTGGGCGGCGAGGAACGTGTTGGCCATGCCGCCGCCGATGACCAATGTCTCGACCTTCGACAACAGATGGCCGAGCAGATCGAGCTTGGTGGAGATTTTGGCGCCGCCGACGATCGCCGCCACCGGATGCTCCGGCGTCTCGAACGCTTTCTGCAGCGCATCGAGCTCGGCCTTCATGGCGCGCCCCGGATAGGCCGGCAAGTTCGACACCGTCACGATCGACGTGTTGGCGGCATGCTCGCGGTGCGCGACCGAGAAGGCATCGTCGACGAACAGATCGCCGAGCGCGGCGAGCTTTTTGGCAAACGTCTTGTCGTTCTTTTCTTCCTCGGGATGGAAGCGGGTGTTTTCCAGGCACAAAATATCGCCGTTATTCATTTTGGCGATGGCGGCTTCCGCTTTCGGGCCGATGCAGTCTTCGGCGAAAGCCACCGGCCGCTTGACGATGCGCGACACTTCCGCCGCGACCGGCTTGAGCGAATCCTTCGGGTCGGGCTTCTTTGGGCGGTTGAGATGAGACAGCAAGATCACCTTGCCGCCCTTGTCGGAAAGCTCGGTGATGGTCGGCGCGATCTCCTCGATGCGGGTTGAGTCGGCAACCTTGCCGTCCTGCATCGGCACGTTGAGGTCGACGCGCAACAGCACGCGTTTGCCTTTGACGTCGGCGTCGTCGAGGCTGCGGAAGGCGTTCATGACGCGCGGATCGAAAGCGGCGATAATCTTCAGGCGAGCTTGCCCATCGCAACCGCGGTGTCGACCATGCGATTGGAGAAGCCCCACTCGTTGTCATACCACGACATCACCCGCACCAGCGTGCCGTCCAGCACCTTGGTCTGGTCCATGTGGAAAACCGACGAGTGCGGGTCGTGGTTGAAGTCGCTGGAGACGTTGGGCGCCTCGGTATAGCCGAGGATGCCCTTGAGCTGCTGCTCGGCGGCGCGCTTGACCGCGGCGTTGATCTCGTCCTTCGAGGTGGCGCGCTTGGCGACGAACTTGAAATCCACCACCGAGACATTCGGCGTCGGCACCCGGATGGCGACGCCGTCGAGGCGGCCGGCGAGCTCCGGCAGCACCAGGCCGACCGCCTTGGCGGCGCCGGTCGAGGTCGGGATCATGTTGAGCGCCGCGGCGCGCGCCCGATAGAGATCCTTATGCACCTGATCGAGCGACGGCTGGTCGTTGGTGTAGGAATGCACCGTGGTCATGAAACCTTTGTCGATGCCGACCGCGTCGTTGAGCACTTTGGCGACCGGCGCCAGGCAGTTGGTGGTGCACGACGCGTTGGAGACCACGGTGTGCGCTTTGGTGAGCTTGTCGTGGTTGACGCCGTAGACCACGGTGAGATCGACGCCGTCGGCCGGCGCCGAGACCAGGACGCGCTTGGCGCCCGCGGCCAGATGCGCCGCGGCCTTCTCTTTGGTCGTGAAGATGCCGGTGCATTCCAGCGCGATGTCGATGCCGAGCTCTTTCCACGGCAGCTTGGCCGGATCGCGTTCGGCGGTGCACTTGATGGCGCCGTTGCCGACGCTGATGGTGTCGCCCTTGACGGTGACCTCGCCGGGGAATCGGCCGTGCACCGAATCGTAGCGCAACAGGTGCGCGTTGGTCTCCACGGGCGCCAGATCGTTGACGGCGATGACCTCGATGTCGTGGCGGTCGGCCTCGACGATGGCGCGCAGGATATTGCGGCCGATGCGGCCAAAACCGTTGATGGCAACGCGAACCGACATAATTTTGGCTCCCCGGTCTTCTCCCCCTCCTTATCCTCCCCGCAAGTGGGGAGGGAAGGGAGGGGTGGCGGCACCGTCTATGTAATCATCTCTCTACGGCTTTTCTAATCGAGCCAATGCGGCTTGCGCCACCTTTTCCGGCGTTAATCCGAAGTGTTGGTAAAGCGCCTTGTACGGCCCGCTGGCGCCGAAGCCGGTCATGCCGACAAAGGCGCCGTTCGAGCCGATGATGGCGTCCCAGCCCTGGCGGATGCCGGCTTCCACCGCGACATTGACGCGGGCCTGGCCGATGACCGCGGCGCGCTTTTGGGCCGGCGCGGCAAGGAACAGCTCGAAGCACGGCACCGAGACGACGCGCGCGGAAATCTTGCGCGCGGCGAGGAGTTTTTTTGCCTCGGCCGCGATGGCGACTTCCGAGCCGGTGGCGAACAGCGACACCACGGCGTCATCGTCGTCGGCCGCGATCAATTCGTAGGCGCCGGCCGCGCAACGATTGTGCTCGTCAAAGTCTTGGCGCAGCTGCGGCAGGTTTTGCCGTGTCAGCGCCAGCACGCTCGGGGCGGCTTTGGATTCCAGCGCCAATTGCCAGCACTCGAGGGTCTCGACCACGTCGCACGGCCGGAACACTTTCAGGTTCGGAATGGCGCGCAACGCGGCGAGATGCTCGACCGGCTGATGGGTCGGGCCATCTTCGCCGAGCCCGATGGAATCGTGCGTCATCACATGGATGATGCGCTGGCCCATCAGCGCGGCCAGGCGGATCGCCGGGCGGCAGTAATCGGAGAACACCAGAAACGTGCCGGAATAAGGAATGATGCCGCCGTGCAGCGCCATGCCGTTCATGGCCGCCGCCATGCCGTGCTCGCGCACGCCGTAATGGATGAAGCGGCCGGCATAGTCCGCGGCGCTGAGCGCCTTCATCGCCTTGGTGCGGGTATTGTTGGAGCCGGTGAGATCGGCCGAGCCGCCGAGCATTTCCGGCAGCGCCGCGGTGAGCGATTCCAGCGCCAGCTCCGACGCCGCGCGGGTTGCGATCTCTTTCGGCTCCCGCGCCAGCTTTTCCTTCACCGCCCGCACCGCGCCGGGCAAAAACTCGGAGAGATCGCCGCGCAGCCGGCGCTCGAACTCGGCGTGGTGCGACGGATCGCTCGCGGCCAGGCGCTCTCTCCAGGCGAGCCGCGCCGCCCTGCCGCGCGCGCCGGCTGAGCGCCACGCCTCGCGGATGGTGGTCGGGATTTCGAACGGCGGAAAATTCCAGCCGAGTTTTTCGCGCGCGCCCTTGATCTCGTCGGCGCCGAGCGGCGAGCCGTGCGACGACGCCTTGCCGGCTTTGCCCGGCGCGCCGAAGCCGATCGTGGTGCGGCAGGCGATCAGCGACGGCCGGTCGGATTTTCTTGCCGCTTCGATTGCGGCGGCGATTGCGACAGGATCCTGGCCGTCGATGCGGCTTGCCGCCCAGCCCGCGGCCTCGAAGCGTTTCACCTGATCGACCGAGTCTGCGAGGGCAAGCGGCCCGTCGATCGAAATGCCGTTGTCGTCGAACAGCACGATCAGCTTGTTCAGCTTCAGGTGTCCGGCGAGCGCGCTGGCCTCCTGGCTGATGCCTTCCATCAGGTCGCCGTCGGAGGCGAGCACGTAAGTAAAGTGATCGACCAGCTCACTGCCGAACACGGCGGCAAGATGCCGTTCCGCGATCGCCATGCCGACCGCATTGGCCAGCCCCTGCCCAAGCGGCCCGGTGGTGGTTTCGACGCCGGGGGTGTGGCCGTGTTCGGGATGGCCCGGCGTGAGCGAGCCGAGCTGGCGGAAGCGCTTGAGCTCGTCGATGGTCATCGCCTCGTAGCCGAGGAGATGGAGCAGTGCGTAGAGCAGCATCGAGCCGTGGCCGGCCGAGAGCACGAAGCGGTCGCGGTCGGGCCAGGCCGGATCGGACGCGTCGAATTTCAGGAACCGCGTGAACAGCACGGTGGCGATATCGGCGGCGCCCATGGGCAGGCCGGGATGGCCGGATTTGGCCTGCTCGACCGCGTCCATGGCGAGCGCGCGGATGGCGTTGGCCATGCGGTCGTGATCGGCGTGCGTGCTCGGGCTCAGGCCGCTTTGGGGAAAGCGTGAAGGCTCGGCGGTGCTCGCCGCAAGCGAACGTTCCGGCATCGTCATGGGACTGGCCAAGCGCGGCACCGAGCGAAACGACCGCGGTTATGGGAAAGGCTGGGCACAGATAACATGGGAGGCCGACGAGTCAATTGTACGGCCCCGGCGCGGCCGCGTCATGCACAGGCGCGAATGGGACGATCACGTTAGGCGTTGACGCTAAGGCTCGATGCGACGTAAGCTTCCTTTCGTAAATGGTTGCGGTCGCACAATTTTTGCGCCCTGTGCGGCAGACGGATAGGCGCATGAGCGATACCGATTCGATCGAAGCTGCAAGCCGCCGTCTGAGCTTGGCGCTGGAGGCGCTGGACGAGGCGGCGGAGCGCCGCCGCGAGGCCGACCGCGGCGCGCAGGCGCTCGCCAACCAGGTCCATGCGCTCGACGACGACCGCGCCCGGCTCGCCGGCGAGCTCGACCAGGCCGCCGCGCGCACCCGCGCACTCGAGACCGCCAATCGCGACGTGGCGCAGCGCATCGACCAAGCCATCGAAACCATCCGCGGCGCGCTGGGGTCCGACACCTGAGCGGCCGTGGGGTCGCCGCCGTGAGCTGAACCGCGTGTGAGTTGGGGGAGGGGGAATGTCCCAGGTCAGCGTCACCATCAACGGCCGGCAGTTCCGCATGGCCTGCGAGGACGGCCAGGAGGCCCACCTCATGGAGCTCGCCCGCGACCTCGACATCCGCATCGAAGGCTTGCGTAAAAAATTCGGCGAGATCGGCGACACCCGGCTCACCGTGATGGCGGCGCTGACCATTGCGGATGCGATGTCGGAGACCGCGCAACGCATCCGGCGCCTCGAAGACGAAGTCTCGGCTCTGCAGGAGGCCCGCGCCGCCGCCGCCGACCAGGCCAAGACCGTGCAATCCGCGGTGGCCGCAGCGCTGACGGCCGCCGCCGAACGCGTCGAGATCATCACCAAAAAACTCAACCAGACCGGCGGCGGCAACGGCGTCGCGCTGGGTTGATCGTCATTGCGAGGAGCGAAAGCGACGAAGCAATGACGGTTCTCCGCGCGCGATCTCCCTCTCCCCGCGTGCGGGGAGAGGGCGGGGTGAGGGGGCCCCTCCGCGATTCTGAGCGCAGGTTGAAGGCGCGGGCGTTTCAGACTCCACCTCAATTCTGAGCCCAGCGGAGAGGCCCCCTCATCCCAACCTTCTCCCCGCACGCGGGGAGAAGGAGCCGCAAGCGGCGCGGCCGAGATGGCTTTGCCCCGCGCAACGCACTACATTGCCGGGGCGGGGCTGCCTGGTGCGTAGGAGCCACACTTCCGGGGCCTTACGATCCCAAAGGGAGCTGTCCCTGGCCGAGCTCCTGGGTTCGGTCATATGGCGCCCACCTACTTATGTAGGTTCCCGGGATCAGCGCTCTTACGGCCGGCGCGGCTCCGCACTTTATATGCTTGCGCATTCCGTCATGGCCGGGCTTGTCCCGGCCATCCACGTCTTTAGGTTGGCGAAAGCCAAGACGTGGATGCCCGGCACATAGGCGAGCGAAGCGACGCCGTTCTTCGAACGGCTATGGCCGGGCATGACGAAAGTAATGAAATAGTGACATCCTCCATTGAAGCAGCCAAGGCCGAACTACGCATCGCCGCTCAGGCATTGCGCGACGCATTATCGGCGGAGGAACGTAAAGCCGCTGCGGAAGCAATCGCCGCACGAAAATTTCCACTGGCGATAACACCGGGCATCACTGTCTCCGGCTTCATGCCGCTCAAGAGCGAGATCAATCCGCTGCCGCTGCTGCAGAAGCTGAGCCAGGCCGGTGCGCGGTTGGCGCTGCCCGCCATCGCCCGGCGCGGCAAGCCGTTGCTCATGCGGGCGTGGGAATTTGGCGCGCCGCTTGATCGCGGGCAGTGGGGGATTCGGGAGCCGAAGCCGGACGCGCCGGAGGTGGAGCCCGATATCTTGTTGGTGCCGCTATTGGCGTTTGATCGGGCCGGGTATCGCCTCGGCTATGGCGCGGGTTATTACGACATGACCATCCATCGGCTGCGCACGCGCAAACCCATGACCGCCGTCGGCATTGCCTTTGCCGCCCAAGAAGTTCCAAAAATTCCGACGACACCGCGCGACGAGCGCCTCGATCTCGTGCTAACCGAGCGCGAGGTGATCGATTTGCGGTAAGCTGCGAGCATGAATCAGAAAAGACTTGCCCCCTCCCTGGTCCTCCCCCGCAAGCGGGGGAGGGAATAAGCATGCGCATCCTCTTCGTCGGCGACGTGGTCGGCCGCAGCGGGCGGACCATCGTCTATGAGCGCCTGCCCGGCCTGGTCGAAAAATGGAAGCTCGATCTGGTCGTGGTCAACGGCGAGAACGCGGCCGGCGGGTTCGGCATCACCGAGGCGATCTACCGCGAATTGATCGAAGCCGGCGCCGACGCCATCACGCTCGGCAATCACGCCTGGGACCAGAAGGAGGCGCTGGTCTTCATCGAGCGCGCGCCAAAACTCATTCGGCCGCTCAATTATCCGGCCGGCACGCCGGGCCGCGGCGCCGCCATGATCGAGGCCAAGAACGGGGCGCGCGTGCTGGTGATCAATGCCATGGGCCGCATCTACATGGACCCGCTCGACGATCCGTTCGCCGCCGTCGACCGCGAGCTGTTGGCATGCCCGCTGGGCAAGGCCGCCGACGCCATCGTCGTCGACATCCACGGCGAGGCGACCAGCGAGAAGCAGGCCTTCGGCTTTTTCTGCGACGGCCGCTCGAGCCTCGTGGTCGGCACCCACACCCACACGCCGACCGCCGATCTGCGCGTGCTGCCCGGCGGCACCGCGTTCATGAGCGACGTCGGCATGACCGGCGACTATGATTCCGTGATCGGCATGGCGAAGGACGAGCCGATGCAGCGTTTCCTGCAGCGCATTTCATCGGCGCGGTTCGAGCCGGCGACCGGCGCGGCGACGCTGTGCGCCGTTGCCGTGGAGACCGATCCGGCCACCGGCCTGGCAACGCGGGTCGGCGCGGTGCGGCTCGGCGGCGTTCTCGAACCGGCGAGCCCCGCTTTCTGGCCTTGAGTTTCCGGCGTGGTCCGCTCTATTTGCTAAGCCATGACGACGCCGCAAGCTCCGTCCTATTGCAAAACCTATGCCGATGCGGACTACGATCTGCAACGGCCGGCCGACGTCGCCGTCATCATGCCGACCGTTATCCGCCCGACATTGCAAGAGGCGCTACGGTCGGTGTTCGGGCAGGCTCCGGCGCGCCGCATCCAGATCGTGATCGGTATTGACCGGCCGGACGGCGACGTCGGCCTGATCGAAACGATCTGCGCCGATCGTCCGGCCCATTGCTGCGTCAATGTCATTTATCCCGGATATTCGACGTCGATGCGGTATGGCGGGCTGCATCCGGCCTATGACGGCGGCGTGCTGCGCTGTGTTTTGACCTATCTCGCCAACAGCCCGTATGTCGCCTATCTCGACGACGACAATTGGTGGGCCGACAATCATTTGAGCTCGATGCTCGCCGCGATCAAGGATCACCACTGGGCTTACGCGTTGCGCTGGTTCGTGCATCCCGATACCAGGCGCAGCATCTGCGTCGATCAATGGGAATCGGTCGGGCCCGGCCGCGGCGTGTTCGCGCAAAAATTCGGCGGCTGGGTCGATCCGAACTGCCTGATGTTCGACAAGCTTGCCTGCCATCAGGCGATCCCGTGGTGGACCCGGCCGTTTCCGAACGATCCGACCCACGGCACCGCCGACCGGCAGGTGTTCGGCTTTCTCAATCAGCATTTTCGCGGCCGCGGCACCGGGGAAGCCACGGTCTATTATCAACTCAACGCGGCCGACCTCAATCATGCCGACCGCGTGCAGGCGATCGGCGCGGCGGTTTATGCGGCCGCCGGCGTGCCGGACGGTATTGCGCTCCGTTAGCGGCGGACAAAAATATCAGGTGTGGCGATAGACGTAAGGAATGAGAGATGGCCGGCCATTCACAGTTCAAGAACATCATGCACCGCAAGGGGCGGCAGGATGCGGCGAAGTCGAAATTGTTCGGCAAGCTCGCCCGCGAAATCACCGTCTCGGCCAAGCTCGGCACGCCCGATCCGGCTATGAACCCGCGGCTGCGCGCCGCCATCATCGCCGCGCGCGCCGAGAACATGACCAAGGACACGATCGAGCGCGCCATCAAGAAGGCGTCCGGCGGCGACGCCGAGAGCTACGAGGAGATCCGTTACGAAGGCTATGGGCCGGGCGGCGTCGCGGTGATCGTCGAAGTATTGACCGACAACCGCAACCGCACCGCGGGCGAAGTGCGTTCGACCTTCACCAAGAGCGGCGGCAATCTGGCCGAGACCGGCGCCGTGTCCTTCATGTTCGATCATGTCGGCGTCATCGAATATGACGCCGGCGTCGCCAGCGGCGAGGCCATGTTCGAGGCGGCGCTGGAAGCGGGCGCCGACGACGTGGTGTCGAGCGAAAGCGGCCACGAGATTTACGCCGCGCCGGACAAATTCGGCTCGGTGAGCAAGGCGCTCGAAGCCAAGTTCGGCGAGCCGCGCAAATCCGCTCTGGTATGGCGGCCGCAGAACACGGTTCCGGTCGACGACGAGCAGGGCGAGAAGGTCTTGAAGCTCATCGATTCGCTCAACGAGCACGACGACGTGCAGAACGTCTATGCGAATTTCGAAGTGTCCGACGCGCTGGTCGCCAAGATGAGCGCGTGAAAGGTTAGGTAGAGGACGTACTCCAAGTTATTTTGACGCTGAATCTTTTGACATTAGCGCGATCGCGTCCTGCACCGTCGTCATGAATTGTGCGGGAAAGATGATGGTTGAGTTCTTTTCGATCGAGATTTCCGCCATTGTCTGGAGGGTACGAAGCTGAAGTGCGACCGGGTGCGCCGTAATGATGTCGGCCGCTTCACCCAGCTTCACCGCAGCCTGGAATTCCCCTTCCGCCGCGACGATTTTTGCACGACGCTCGCGCTCGGCCTCGGCTTCTTTCGCCATTGCGCGTTGCATGTTGTCCGGCAGAACAATGTCCTTGATCTCGACAGCCGTCACCTGCGTGCCCCACGGCTCCGTGTGCTTGTCGATGACGTTCTTGATCTGCTCGTTGATGCCCGCCGTATCGGAAAGCAGCTGGTCGAGGCTAAAGCGGCCGACGACGTTTCGCACCGTGGTCTGGCTGATCTGATTGATCGCATTGTAGACATTCTCGATCACGATCACCGCATTCTCGGGATTGGAAATATGATAATAGGCAACCGCCGCGATATCGATCGAGACATTGTCCTTGGTGATGATTTTCTGCGAGGGAATCTGCATCGTGACGGTGCGCAATGAGACACGCACCATTTGCTGCAACGGAAGGAAGATGAGCGTAATCCCCGCTCCGCGAACGCCTTCGAATTTTCCAAGAAAAAATACGACCCCACGCTCGTACTGTTTTAGCACGCGAATCGCGCCGATGAGATACAGAAGTACCGCCGTGCCAAGAATGTAGATCAAATACATGTTGATTCCCCCTTGATTATTATTGCTAACCAAATTCAGACGTCTACCTGAGCGCGTCGTCGGCATCTTTTCGCTTTTGTCGCTCTTCGGCAAGCGGCTGTGAATTTCCGGCGATCCAATTCCTCGGTCACGTTCTTGAGAAGATGGTGATAATGCACAACGTTTTGGCAGCGGATGAACCGACCATGTTGGCTTCTGTTCATGACGCCTATCGCTTCCAAGTTGTCTCAGTCGGAGGAGGGAGTCTGAGCAATCTTGACCACTCGGAGCCTGCTATCGTGGGCGTTTATGAGTGCGCTCGCTAGTGCAGCCAAGTATCGAACACCGGCAGGCTGACCAGCGCCGACGCCGCAATGATGGCATAGGCGATGCGGCGGTACAGTTGATCGGAAGAGCCGTGAAAATATTTTGCGCCGGCGGCGGTCGCGACAAAAAAGGGAATCGCCAGCAGCAAAGCCAGCGCCAGGGATTCCGGCGTGAACAGGCCCTGCCAGAAATAGACCGCGCACGAGGTGAGACCGAGCAGCAGGAAATAGACCAGAAAATTGGCGCGCACGGTGATGACCTTGTTGGTCGTGCCGAGCCAATAGATCAGCACCGGGGGACCGGCGATCTGCACCGCGCCGGAGCCGAAGCCGGAGAACAGGCCGACGGCGGCGGTGACCGGTAGCCTCGGCCGGCCGTGGTAGCGCCAGCCCGATGCCAGGACGCCGACCAGCGACAGCACCAGGAAAGCGATGAACCAGCGCAGCACGACGGGATCGATCACCAGCAGCGCCCAGGTGCCGATCGGCACCGCGACGGCGGCGGCGATGTACATCGGCAGCACCTCGGCCCAAGTGCAATAGGCGAAGGCCCGCACCGCAAACGGCGCAGCGCCCAGCGTATCGATGATCAGAAGCGACACCGCGGCGATGCGGGGGCTATACACCGCGGCGATCAGCGGAATGTAGATCTGCGCCGAGCCGAAGCCGGAAAAGCCGCGTACCAGGCCGGCCAGGATGGCAATGGAGAGCGCGATCCAGAAGCGGTGGTCGGCGACCGCGGCGGCAAACAGCGCGCTGTCCGGGAAGGTCACGGCGGATGGCTCTTTAGTCTTGGCGTGCGCGGGGACGCTGTGGATTTGGCTCTTTTATGCCTATGACACGCCTTGTTGGCGGCGAATACTGGCGTGCCCCGCGCTAGGCGCAAGCCCGCCCCGGCGCTATCACGGAAGCCAGATGACGCGCCCGATTCGCATCCTCGGCATCGATCCCGGGCTCCGCCGCACCGGTTGGGGCGTGGTCGAGATTGCCGGCAATCGGCTCGGTTTTGTCGGCTGCGGCTCGGTGACCAGCAACGACCGGGACGACACGGCGACGCGGCTCCTTGCCATCCACGACGGGCTGATGCGCATTCTCGACGAATTCCGCCCCGACGAGGCCGCGGTCGAGGCGACCTTCGTCAACAAGGACGCGCAAGCGACGCTGAAACTCGGCCAGGCCCGCGGCATCGCCATGGTGGTGCCGGCCAGGGCCGGCGTGCCGGTCGCCGAATACGCGCCCAATGTGGTCAAGAAAAGCATCGTCGGCTCGGGCCACGGCGACAAGGTGCAGGTGCGCATGATGATCGGCGTGCTGCTGCCCAAGGCCGATCCGGCCACCCACGACGCCGCCGACGCGCTCGCCATCGCGGTGACGCACGCGCATCACCGCCAAAGCGTGGTGCTCAAGGTGGCGGCACGATGATTGGAATGTCCCATATCGTCATTTCGGGGCGGCATCCGATCTCGGTTTATCCGAGATCGGCATATAAGTGTCCAAGTCGGCAGCAGCCGACTTGGTTGGGGCCGAGCCCGGAATCCATAATCACAGGTCAAGCAGAACGGGTGCTGAGATTGTCCCGCTGGAATCGTGGTTATGGATTCCGGGCTCCTCGCTTCGCTCGGCCCCGGAATGACGGGTTATCGGTGCACCCCGCATGATCGGCAAGCTCAAGGGCATCATCGACTCCTACGGCGAGGACGCCGTCATCCTCGACGTCAACGGCGTCGGCTATCTGGTGCATTGCTCGGCGCGCACCTTGCAGGAATTGCCGCGCGCCGGCGAAGCGGTGACGTTGTCGATCGAGACTCACGTGCGCGAGGATCAGATCCGCTTGTTCGGGTTCACCACCGACCTCGAGCGCGAATGGTTCAAGCTGTTGCAGACCGTGCAAGGCGTCGGCACCAAGGTGGCGCTCGCCGTGCTCGGCACGCTGAAACCCGCCGATCTCGCCTCGGCCATCGCCATGCGCGACAAAGCCATGGTGGCGCGCACGCCGGGCGTCGGCCCAAAAGTCGCCGAGCGCATCGTCACCGAGCTGAAAGACAAGGCGCCGGCCTATACCCAGATCGATCCGGCGCTGGTGCGGCTGTCCGGCGCGCTCGACGAGAAGCGGGCGCCGGCGCCGTTTGCCGACGCGGTCTCGGCTTTGGTCAATCTCGGCTACGGCCAGCCGCAGGCCGCCGCCGCCATTGCCGCCGCCGCGCGCAGCGCCGGCGAGGGCGCGGAAGTGCGCACCCTGATCCGGCTCGGCTTGAAGGAACTGGCGAAGTGAAGCGGCCGGCGAAACTGAGCAAAGCCGACCAGGACTTGATCGCGGCCGCCACCGCGGCGATCAAGCTGCGCTATCGCGACGACTGGCAGGAAGTCGGCGCGGCGCTGCGCACGCGCTCGGGAAAAATATTCACCGGCGTCAATCTCGATGCCTATCTCGGCCGCATGGCGGTGTGCGCCGAGGCGGTGGCGCTCGGCCGCGCCTTCGTCGATCTCGGCGACGACGGCATCGACATGATCGTTGCGGTGCGCCATCCGGCGCCCGGCGACAAGGACCAGACTATTGCGGTGGTGTCGCCGTGCGGGGCGTGCCGCGAGCTGATTTTCGATTATGATCGCAAGGCGCGCGTCATCGTGCCGAACGGCCGCGCGGCGGCGGTGGTGGCGATCGCCGAATTGTTGCCCAACAAATACAGCCGGGGGCCGGAACGGTGAGCTTGAGCCCGGAACGCAAATTGGTGGCGCCCGAGCGCCGCGACGAAGACGCCGCCGAAAGCTCGCTGCGGCCGCAGCGGCTCGCCGAGTTCATCGGCCAGGAGCAGGCGCGCAAGAACCTCGGCATCTTCATCGCCGCCGCGCGCGGGCGTAAGGAAGCGCTCGACCACGTGCTTTTCGTCGGTCCGCCCGGGCTCGGCAAGACGACCTTGGCGCAGATTCTCGCCCGCGAGCTTGGCGTCAATTTCCGCGCCACCTCGGGCCCGGTGATCGCCAAGGCCGGCGATCTCGCGGCGCTGCTCACCAATCTCGAAGAGCGCGACGTGCTCTTCATCGACGAGATCCACCGGCTCAATCCGGCGGTCGAGGAAATCCTCTATCCGGCCATGGAGGATTTTCAGCTCGACCTCATCATCGGCGAGGGACCGGCGGCGCGCTCGGTGAAGATCGATCTGGCGAAATTCACCCTGATCGGCGCCACCACGCGCGCCGGGCTCTTGACCAATCCGCTGCGCGACCGTTTCGGCATTCCGGTGCGGTTGAATTTTTATTCGGAAGGCGAGCTCGAAGAGATCGTCAACCGCGGCGCCCGTGTGCTCGGCATCGGCGTCACCGCCGATGGCTCGAACGAAATCGCGCGCCGCGCCCGCGGCACCCCGCGCATCGCCGGGCGGCTGTTGCGCCGCGTGCGCGATTTCGCTTCAGTGGCCGGCGCCACGGCGATCGACCGCGCCACGGCCGACAAGGCGCTCGCCGCGCTCGAAGTGGATGCTGCCGGATTGGACGCCATGGACCGGCGCTATCTGACCACGATCGTGGTGAATTATGCCGGCGGCCCGGTCGGCGTCGAGACGCTCGCCGCCGCGCTGTCGGAGCCGCGCGACGCCATCGAGGACATCATCGAGCCCTATCTGATCCAGTGCGGTTTTTTGCAGCGCACGCCGCGCGGCCGGCTCGTCACCGGCCACGGTTTTCGCCATCTCGGCCTGCCGGAGCCGGCGCGCGATGCGACGCAGTTCGGGTTGTTTGCAGCCGGGGAGGATGAGTAGAATCCGTCATGCCCGGCCTTGTGCCGGGCATCCACGACTTTCATCTGCTCGGTGAGGTAAAGACGTGGATGGCCGGGACAAGCCCGGCCATGACGACGAAGGGCGCCATGACGCAAACTTACGAAGGCGGCTGTCATTGCGGCCGGGTAAAATTCCGCGTCACGGCGGACCTGTCGCGTGTCACCTATTGCAATTGCTCGATGTGCGCCAAGAAGGGTTTTTTGCATCTCATCTTGCCGCCGGAAAAATTCGAGCTGTTGCGCGGCGCCGATGCGCTGACCACCTACCGCTTCAATACTGGCGTGGCGCAGCACACGTTCTGCGCCACCTGCGGCATCCATCCGTTTTACGTGCCGCGCTCCGACCCCGACAAGATCGACGTCAACGTGCGCTGCCTCGACGGCGTCGACCTCGCGGCGCTCGACGTCAAACAGTTCGACGGCCGGAATTGGGAGCACGCCATGGCGGGGCGGGTGCCGTGGCGATAGTTCCGAGGCGTTGGTTCACAGGCGCCACGGTGATAACGTCGCACGATGAAAACGACGACAGAAAAAGCGGCCGAAGCGCTCAATCTGCTTCCTGAGGAAATGCGCGAACCGGCCGTCGCCTATCTGCTGGAGCAAGCGGAAAAATTTCGCGCGCTGAAGGAGCAGATTGCCGAGGGCGTAGAGGATATTGCCTCCGGGCGAGTCTCTGAGTGGAATTTCGAGGAATTCTTGCGTCACGCGCGGCTATCAAAACTCAAATGACCCATCAACAGCGGGTCCCCCTCGACGGCGAAATCCGCGATGGCCGTCATATGCTCACGGTGCGGGTCTACTACGAAGACACCGATTTCACCGGCATCGTCTATCACGCCAGCTATCTGCGCTTCATGGAGCGCGGCCGCACCAACTATCTGCGCATGATCGGCGCCGATCACCGCGTGCTGTTCGAAGAGACCGCCAAGGAGGCGCCAGGCTTTGCCTTCGTGGTGCGCTCGATGAGCATCGAGTTTTTGAAACCCGCGCGCATGGACGACGTGCTCGAAGTCGTCACCGAGCCGCACGACGTCAAGGGCGCTTCCGCCATGGTGCGCCAGCGCGTCATGCGCGGCGAGGAGCTTCTGGTCGAGGCCCAGGTGCGGGTCGCCTTCATCGCGCGCGGCCGGGCGCGGCCGATTCCGAAGCCTTTGCGCATTGCCATGAAAGCCGACCAGGACGCGGCGCAGGGCTGACATTATTATCCTCTGCGCGCACAAATCGGGTGGCTGGAACCGCGCCGCGTCCTATATTGTCTGATCATGAGCGAGCTTGTCATGAACGATCTTGGCTTTGCATTGTTCGAAACGGCGATCGGCCACTGCGGCATCGTTTGGAGCGGGCGCGGTGTCGTAGGCGTGCAGCTTCCGGAACGCAGCGAGGACGCGACGCGCCACCGCGTGCTGCGGCGCTTTCCGGCGGCGCGCGGCGCCATGCCGCCCGCGGATATACAGCGCGCCATCGATGACATTGTCGCGCTGCTCGGCGGCGAGCCGCGCGATCTCACCTACGTGGCGATCGACACCGCGGACGTGGCCGATTTCGATCGCCGCGTCTATGCCATCGCCCGCACCATTCCGCCGGGCGCGACGCTCTCCTATGGCGAGATCGCCGAGCGGCTCGGCGACCGCAACCTGGCGCGCGACGTCGGTCAGGCGCTCGGGCAAAATCCGTTTCCCGTCATCGTGCCCTGTCATCGCGTGCTGGCGGCCGGCGGCAAGATGGGCGGCTTCTCCGCGCCGGGCGGTGTCGTCACAAAACTGCGGCTTCTCACCATCGAGGGTGCGCAGCCGGGCGGTCCGACTTTGTTCGACCGGCTGCCGCTGCAGGCGCCGCGCCGCCGCGCGTGAGCTAAGGCGTAGACAACCAAGGGGGTTCGTTTGGCGGTCGTGGTTCTTGCCCATGGCGCTTGGTCGGCGGCGTGGGCCTGGAAAAAGGTCCGGCCGCTGATGGCGGCGGCCGGGCACGAATTCTTCGCGCCCACCTACACGGGATTGGGCGAGCGCGCCCATCTGGCGCGTCCGGACAACGATCTCGAAACCCACATCCAGGACGTGGTCGGCGTCCTCACATGCGAGGATTTGCGCAATGTCGTGCTGCTCGGCCATAGCTATGGCGGCATGGTCGCGACCGGTGTCGCCGATCGGGCGCCGGAGCGCGTTGCGCGGATCATCTATCTCGATGCCTTTGTCCCGGAAAACGGCCAGGCCCTCATCGACTTCTTGCCGCCGCAGGCACGGCAGCGGCTCAAGGATAGCGTCGGCGCCGGTGACGGCTGGCGCGTCACGCCGAATCCCATTCCACCCGACACTTCTGAAAACGATGCGGCGTGGGTGGCAAAATTCCGCATGCCGCAGTCGGTCAGGTGCTTCGAACAGCCCATTCGGCTGCGCGCCAAATTGACGCTGCCGCGTTCCTACATTCAGTGCATGCGCTACGCCGACCACGGTCCGTTCGGTCAGTTTGCCGCCCGCGCCAGAGACGAAGGTTGGCGGCTCGACGAGCTTGACTCCAGCCACAGCCCGAATGTCACCGCGCCCGGCGCGCTGATGGAGCTGCTGCAGCGAATTTTGTCGGCATGAGGCTTGGGCTCGGCCGCCACCGGCATTCAGCCAACAAAGCGGTTTTAGGAAATCCCCCGATCTGCGCGACAAAATATCGTTCCGGCTCGCGTTGACGCGCGACCACCGGTCGTGTCACGTTTTTCAACCCCTCGTCACCCCATCAGGTCGGCGCCGGGCGGCGGGCGGCGCAGGGGATGGGATCGGCATGCCGGCAACGGCATGAAAAGCAAAAAAACAAAAAAAGCAAAAACACTGAACGACGCGGGGCCGGGAGGTTCAAGTCCAGATGGCTGCCTGATCGCCATGACCGAGACATCGTTGCGGACCGCGCCCGGAACGCAGGACGGCGCGACGGCGCCGTTGCTGGAGATCGCACACCTGACCATGCGGTTCGGCGGCATCGTCGCGCTCGATGACGTCAACTTCTCAGTGCGCGATGGCCGGATCGTGGGCTTGATCGGGCCGAACGGCGCCGGCAAGACCACATTGTTCAATTGCCTGAGCCGGCTCTATCGGCCGGAGCGCGGCGACATCCGCCTCAATGGAGCGTCGCTGCGCCACTGCGCGCCGTCGGACATCGCCGCCAAGGGTATCGGCCGCACCTTCCAAAGCCCGGCGCTGTTCGCCTCCATGTCGGTCCTCGACAACGTCAAGGTCGGCGCCCACGCGCGCGGCCGCAACTCGCCCCTGAGCGACGCCGTGACGCTGCCGGCGGCCCGCCGCGAGGAGCGCGATCGCGAGCGGACCGCACGCGCGATGCTGGCCTTCGTCGGACTGGAGCACGCCGCAGCGCAACCGGCGGCGAGTTTGTCTTTTGCCGCACGCAAGCGCGTCGAGCTCGCCCGCGCGCTCGCCGCGCAGCCGCAGCTCCTGCTGCTCGACGAGCCCGCCGGCGGACTCAATCACGACGAGGTGGCGGAGCTCGGCACTCTCATCCGCGCGATCCGCGAGCAGCTTCGCATCACCGTGCTGCTGGTCGAGCATCATATGGGCCTGGTGATGAGCCTCTCCGACCAGGTCGTGGTGCTCAATTTCGGCCGCGTGATCGCCGACGGCGCCCCGGACGAGGTTCGCAAGCTTCCCGCTGTCACCGAAGCCTATCTGGGAAGGAAGCATTGATGGCGCCGATTCTGGAGTTGCGCGCGGTCAAGGCGTTCTACGGCCAGTCCGAGGTCCTGCACGGCATCAGTGTTGCGGTGGAGGACGGCGGCATGAGCGTGCTGCTCGGCGCCAATGGCGCGGGCAAGACCACGACGCTGCGCGCCATTTCCGGCATGGTGCGCAGCGAGGGTGAAATTCATTTCGCCGGGCAGCGGCTGGAACGGCGCTCGACCGAAGCGATCGCGGGCCTCGGCGTCGCTCATGTGCCAGAGGGGCGCGGCACCATGACCGGCTTGACGGTCGAGGAAAACCTGCGGCTTGGCGCTTATACGCGGGCCGGGCGGCCGGATGCCGCCATGGCGCGCATGTACGACTACTTTCCGATTCTCGGCCAACGCCGGCGCCAGCAGGCCGGCGCCTTGTCGGGCGGCGAGCAACAGATGCTGGCCATCGCCCGGGCCCTGATGATGTCGCCGCGCCTTCTGATCCTCGACGAGCCCTCGTTCGGGCTGGCGCCCCGCATCGTCGAGGACATTTTTTCGATCGTCGAGCGGATCCGCCGCGAGCAACACGTCGCGGTGCTCTTGGTCGAACAGAACGCGACGCTGGCGCTGGATCTGGCCGATCAGGCCTATCTCCTGGAAACCGGCTATGTCGTCATGTCCGGACCCGCCAAGACCTTGGCGGACGATCCGCAAATCCGCCGCTCCTATCTCGGATATTGATGGGCCCCTGATGCATCAGCTTCTGCAGCAGATTTTCTCAGGGCTTGCCGCCGGCGCCGTCTATGCCAGTCTCGCTTTGGCTTTGGTGATGATCTACCGGGCGACGGACCTGGTGAATTTCGCCCAAGGCGAGATGGCGATGTTCTCCACCTACATCGCCTGGACGCTGGTGAATGCCGGGCTGCCGTTCTGGGCGGCCTTCGTGCTCACGCTGGTGGTCTCGTTTCTCGGCGGCATGACCATCGAACGTGTCATCATCCGGCCGGTCGAGAACGCTCCGGTTCTGGCCGCGGTCGTCGTCACCATCGGATTATTGCTGATCTTCAATGCGCTGGCGGGCTGGATCTTCACCTACACCCTGCAGGAGTTCCCGAGCCCGTTTCCCGACCGGACCATGTTCGGCGCGCTGATGACGACGCGCGACCTGGGCGTGATCGGCGTCACGCTCGCGATGCTGCTTCTGCTGTTCGTATTCTTCCGGTTCACCGCCACCGGCCTCGCCATGCGCGCCGCCGCGCAGAATCCGGAATCGGCGCGGCTGTGCGGCATTCCGGTCGGGCGCATGCTGGCGATCGGTTGGGGTTTGGCCGCGGCCATCGGCGCGACCGCCGGCATCATGGTGGCGCCGGTATTGTTTCTCGATCCCAACATGATGGGCGGCGTGCTGCTCTATGCCTTCACCGGCGCGCTGCTCGGCGGCATCACCAGCCCGGTGGGCGCCGTCGTCGGCGGGCTGATCGTCGGCGTCACCGAGAATCTGGTCGGCACCTATCTGATCGCGAGCCAGCTCAAGCTCACGGTGGCGCTGGCGCTGATCATTCTTGTGCTGGTGTTTCGGCCGAACGGCTTGTTCGGCACCGCGATCGTGCGGCGGGTGTGACGATGAGCAAAAGTTTTGCCGGGGTATTGCCGCAAGACGCCGCCGCCGCACGTTACGGCGGTCTCGGCATCGCCGCCTGGCGCTGGATCGGCGCGCTGGCGCTGATCGGGCTCGCCGCCGCGCTGCCGTTTACGGTCAGCAATTATCACGCCTTCGAGCTGACCCTGGTGATGATCTATGCCATCGCCGTGCTCGGTCTCAATATTTTGACCGGCTACAACGGCCAGATCTCGCTCGGCCATGGCGGCTTCTTCGCCGCCGGCGCCTATACGGCCGCCATCCTGATGCATCGCTACGGCGTGCCGTACTGGGCGACGCTGGCGCCTGCCGGGTTGGTTTGTTTCGCGCTCGGCGTGCTGTTCGGGCTGCCGGCGCTGCGCTTCGAAGGTCCTTATCTCGCCCTCGTTACGCTCGCCATGGCGGTCGCCACGCCGCAACTGCTCAAATACTTCGACAGCTGGACCGGCGGCCAACAGGGCATCAACCTCGTCAAGGTGCAGCCGCCGCCGGGGCTCGGCATCGACCGCGATCGCTGGCTCTATCTGGTGGTGCTCGTGGTGCTGCTCGTGGCGATGCGGGTCGCCGCCAACATGCTCAACGGCCGCACCGGGCGGGCCTTCGTCGCGGTCCGCGACCATCCGATCGCCGCCGCCGCCATGGGCATCGATATCGCCCGCTACAAGACGCTCGCCTTCGGCACCAGCACGCTCTTCACCGGCATCGCCGGCGCCCTGTCCGCCATCGTCATCAGCTTTGTCGCCCCCGAAAGCTTCAGCCTGTTCCTGTCGCTGTCTTTCCTGGTAGGCTCCGCGGTCGGCGGCATTGCGACCATCAGCGGCGCGATTGTCGGTGGCTTGTTCATCGAATTCGTGCCCAACCTCGCCAACGACATTTCCGACGCCGCCCCATGGGCGATCTATGGGCTGGCGATGTTGCTGCTGATGTACGCAATGCCGCGCGGCGTGGCCGGCTCGGTCGGGCTTTGGCTGCAACGATTCCGGTCGCGCCGCGTTGCGCTTCGAGAAGGTGACAAAGACCACAAAGGGAGGATGTCATGAAAGTCAAACATGCCGTGACGGCCGGCCTGTCGGCCGCCGGACTGATACTGGCAAGCGGGCTTGCCGCCTGGGCGGCGGGCCAATACGGACCCGGCGCCAGCGACACCGAGATCAAGATCGGCAACACGATGCCCTATAGCGGCCCGGCTTCGTCCTACGGCATCATCGGCAAGGCGGAGGCCGCCTACTTCGACGTGATCAACAAGCAAGGCGGCATTAACGGCCGCAAGATCACCTTCATCAGCCGCGACGACGGCTACAGCCCGCCGAAGACCGTCGAGCTGGTGCGCCAGCTGGTCGAGCAGGACCAGGTGCTGTTGCTGTTCAGCACGCTCGGCACGCCGCCCAACATGGCGATCCACGGTTACGTCAACGAAAACAAGGTGCCGCACCTGTTTCTCGCCACCGGCGCCGACCAATGGAACGATCCCAAGCACTTCCCCTGGACCATGATGTTTCTGCCGAGCTACAGCATCGAGTCGCACATCTACGCTCGTTACATTCTCAAGAACCTGCCGAACGCGAAAATCGCCGTGCTCTACCAGAACGACGATTACGGCAAGGATTATCTCAACGGCCTGCGCGACGGGCTGGGCGACAAGGCGGCCAAAATGATCGTGGCCACCCAGTCCTATGAGACCACCGATCCGACCGTCGATTCACAGATCGTCGCCCTGCGGAGCAGCGGCGCCGATGTGCTGTTCACGGTAGCGATTCCCAAGTTCGCCGCCCAGGCGATCCGCAAAGTCTATGACATCGACTGGAAGCCGACGCACTTTCTCAATTCGGTCGGGAATGGGGTCGGCACCACGATGAAGTCGGCCGGCATGGAGAAGGGTATCGGCATCATCTCGGCGACCTATCTCAAGGATCCGACCGATCCGCAATGGCAGGACACGCCAGAGTACAAGGAATGGCTGGCGTTCATGAACGACCACAATCTGTCGGCCAGCATCGCCGACGCCCAGTCGGTGGTCGGCTATTCCTACGCGCAGACCATGGTCGCCGTGCTCAAGGCCTGCGGGGACAACCTGACCCGCGAAAACGTCATGAAGCAGGCTGCGAGCATTCACGATTTAAAGCTGCCAATGCTTTTGCCTGGCGTCACTCTAAATACCAGTCCCGACGACTTCGACCCAGTCAAGCAGATGCAATTGATGAAGTTCGACGGCACCACCTGGAGGCGGTTCGGCGACCTGGTCTCGGGCGCCGGCAGTTAGTGGAGTCTAGCCCGCGTGTGCTGAGAGACTTTAGCGTCGTTCGCTTCTGCCCGGGACGAAAGTCCCGGGCTTCTTTTCGTTCGGGCAAGTGATCGAAAAGGAGCTTTTTGCTGTGATGCACGAGTCCGTTTGTGGCCCTGCGCCGTCCGTTAGTGTTGTTGGAGGGAAAGCGGCCATTGCATCGAGGTCGCAGATCGGTCGCTCACGACCCAAAGGCGACGAGCGCGGTGGGGAAATTTGCGGTGCAAATTGAGCATTGAACCCCATTCCGCCGCTCGCAATTCCCTGCTGTAATCGCCATTGCAACTACAGTTGTCGTAGTCCTTGGCCTTCCGAGGGGAAGCGATGCGGCGGCGCGACGTCATTGCGCTGGTTGGCTCGGCGGCGGCGACTTGGCCGCTCACAACGCGCGCGCAGCAGCCGAATGCCGCGCGCCGCGTCGGCGTGCTGATGAACGGCACAGCGACCGACGCCGTTCTGCAATCCTACGTCGATGCCCTCGTGAGCGGGCTCGACCAGCTGGGATGGCGCGGCGACCGAAATCTCCACGTCGATCTTCGGTGGAGCGGCGGCGACGCTGAACTCGCGCGAATTTATGCGGCGCAATTGATTGGCCTGATGCCTGACGTGATCGTTGCTGTCACCACGACCAATCTCATAGCCGTTCGGCAAGCCACCAGCACGATCCCTGTCGTGTTCCTGTCGGTCTCGGATCCGGTCGAGCAGGGGTTTGTTACGAATGTGGCCAAGCCAGGCGGCAACCTCACCGGCTTTAGCGCCTTCGAATTTTCGATTGGCGGGAAATGGCTCGAACTGCTCAAGGAGATTGCGCCGCGCCTGCAACGGATCGGCGTCATGTTCAACCCGGACACATCGCCTCAGTCCAAATTCTTCGTGCGGTCCGTCGAAGCCGTCGCGCCGTCGCTCGGTGTAGAAACCACTGTCGTTCAGATTCGCGCTACGGCTGATATCGAGCCCGCTTTCGAGACCTTCGCCCGCTCGCCAAATAGCGGACTCATCCTGACAAGCGATACCTTCACCGCGATGCGTCAAAATTTGATTGTTGACATGGCGAGCCGCTATCGCCTGCCGGCGATATCCTCGAACGCTCGCTTCGCCAAGGACGGCGGTTTGATGTACTACGGTGTCAGCGTCAATGTGACCGAGCAGTTTCGGCAAGCGGCCGGCTACGTCGATCGCATTCTCAAGGGCGGCAGGGCGGGCGATTTACCGGTTCAGCAGTCGGATAAATACACGTTGGCGATCAACCTCAAGACCGCCAAGGCGCTCGGCCTCACGGTCCCGCTACCGCTCGTAGGCCGCGCCGACGAGGTGATCGAATAGGCCGTTAGGGCTCCGGGCGCGCGTCGCCAAGTCGGTCCGTCAATGCGTGTGAAACTCGCCCTTGGCAATCATCAGATGGTGGGGCTGATGGTGACCGCCCTGCACCATGATTCCCAACGGTCGCTCCCGATGCCGTCATGGCGAGGATCACCAAGGTGACGGCCAGTCCCCGCATCAGAGCATGATCCGGAAAAAGCCTGTCCTCGGACTTGATCCGAGGATGGATGCCGGTTTTCGAAAAAGATCATGCGCCAACGAAAGAACTAGACGATGATCCGATTCAATTTGATCGGATCATGGTCTAGGCGCTCGGATCGTTGGCGTTCGGATAAAACAATTGCTCGCCGTTGATCTTGTAGTTGGCAATGTCGTTTTGCCCTTCCGGCGAAATCAGATAGTCGATGAACTGTTGGCCCAGGTCCTTCTTCACGTTCGGATGCTTCTCGGGGTTCACCAGCATGACGCCATACTGATTGAACATGCGTTTGTCGCCTTCGACCAGGATTTGCAAGTCGCCCTTGTTCTGGAAATGAATCCAGGTGCCGCGGTCGGACAGCACGTAGGCATTGCCGGCGCCTGCGGTATTGAGCGCGGCACCCATGCCTTGGCCGATCGACTTGTACCATTGGCCCTTGTCCTTTTCGATGTCGATGCCGGAGTCCTTCCACAGTTGCAGCTCGGCGATGTGCGTGCCGGAGCGGTCGCCACGCGAGATAAACGACGCCTGCTTGTCTTTGATGGCCGCAAACGCCTTGGCGACGTCTTTCAAGCCCTTGATGCCGGCCGGATCGCTCTTCGGCCCGATCAGGACAAAGTCGTTGTACATCACCGGATAGCGCTTGACGCCTTGGCCTTCCGACAGGAATTTCAATTCCGCCGATTTGGCATGGACAAACACGACGTCGGCGTCGCCGCGTCGGCCGGTGTCGAGTGCCTGGCCGGTGCCTTGGGCGACGACTTTGACGATGACGCCGGTCTTCTGCTTGTAGAGCGGCAGCAGGTATTCGAACAGGCCGGAATCCTGCGTCGATGTCGTGGAAGCAACCATGATCGATTTGTCCTGCGCGAATGTCAGCTGCGCGGCGAAGACGGCGCCGGCAAGCGCGACGGCGGCGATGAGCTTGGGTCGTGAGCGCATGATCAATCCTCCGCTTTGTCGTGCGTTAAACCAGCAGTTCGCCGGCGATGAATTTCCGGGCTTCTTGCGTGCTTGGGCTGGCGAAGAATGCCGCCGCCGGACCGGTTTCGACCAGCCGGCCGCGATGCAGCAGCACGATCTCGCCGCCCATGCGCTTGGCCTCGCCGAGATCGTGCGTCGACATCACGACCTTGACGCCGCGCGCGGTGATGGTGCGCACCACGTCCTCGATCGCCATGGTGGTGTAGGGGTCAAGGCTCGCGGTCGGCTCGTCGAGAAACAGCACCGCCGGATCGCGCGCCAGCGCCCGAGCCAGCGCGAGCCGCTGCTGCTCGCCGCCGGAAAGCCGCCGCGCCGGCCGGCGCTCCAAGCCTTTAAGGCCGACCAAGGCCAATAGGTCGGCGGTGCGCTGGTCGTGTTCGCTGCGCGGCACGCCGGCCGCGCCAAGCGCGTAACGGACATTGTCGGCGGCGCGACGGCGGAGCATGGTCGGGCGCTGCAACAGGATCGCGCGCCGCGTCGGCGGCGACAGCTTGCGCCCGCCCCAGCTAATGCGGCCGCGTGTCAGGGGTAGCAACCCCATCGCTGCGCGCAACAGCGTGGTTTTTCCCGAGCCGTTCGGTCCGATCAGAACGGTCGGCGCTCCCGATCCGATCGACAGCGAGATATTGTCGAGGATTGTCACCTCGCCGGCGAGGATGCCGGCCTCGACGAACGTGATCGGCAAGTCGGAAGCGGATGCGCGCATCGTCATCCCGCGTAATGCTCGCCGGCGCGGCGTGCGCCCCAGGCCAGCGTGTTAATGACGACGATGATGAATATCAGCACCATGCCGAGGCCGATCGCGAGCGGCAGATCGCCCTTGGAGGTTTCCAGCGCAATCGCCGTGGTCATGGTGCGGGTAAAACCCTCGATATTGCCGCCGACGATGATGATGGCGCCGACTTCCGCGGCCGCCCGCCCGAATCCCGCAAGCAGTGCCGTCACCAGGGAAAATCGCGCGTCCCAGATCAGCGTCATCACCCGGCGCGCGGGCCCGACATTCATCGCCGCAAGCTCGTCCTGATATTCCACCCACAAATCTTCGATCGTCTGTCGCGACAGCGCGGCGATAATCGGCGCAACCAGAATCGTTTGCGCGATCACCATGGCCTGCGGCGTGAACAAAAGGCCCCACGATCCAAGCGGGCCGGAGCGCGACAGCGACAGGAAGACCGCCAGCCCCACCACCACCGGCGGCAGCCCCATCAGCGCATTGAGGACGACAATCACAGCTTCGCGGCCGTGGAAGCGGGTGAGAGCAATCAATGCGCCCAAGGGCACCCCGATGAGGGCTGCGAACAGAACGGCGCTCAGGCTGACGATCAGCGACAGCTGCACGATGGCAAACAGTACGGGGTCTCCGGTCAGCACCAGATGGAGAGCGGAAACGTTTTCTGGCATCGCCATGCAGCCCTGTTATTCCGACACGGCGAAACTTAGAGAAAGTTCAATTCATTTGCTATTGGCTCAGCGCGTCGGATTGCGGATTTCAACTTTTTGCATGGCGGCTGCCATTAATTGGCCCACTGAGTGATCCAGCTTCCATAGCCTTGCACTATGAGTGGATAGCATAGTCTCTCGCTATGGCGAGATGATTTGGCTCTTTGCACCAAAGGAACTCTCGACGATGTCGCTGATGGGCCCAAAGCGTCACTTAGCGCGCCGCAACGATTTATTTCGCGGCCGCCATTGCATTGCCGGAGATTTATTCGATCACCTCATCGGCGGTCGCGAGCAGCGTCTGCGGAATGCTGAGGCCGAGAGCTTTGGCGGTCTTCAGATTTATCACCAACTCAAACTTGGTCGGCTGCAGCACCGGCAGTTCGGAGGGCTTAACGCCCTTGAGAATACGCCCGATATAGACGCCGGCTTGCTTATAGTTGTCGATGCTGTTGCTGCCATAGCTCATCAGCCCGCCGGCCAAGGCGAACTCTCGCGCATAGTAGCTCGTGGGGACGCCGTAGCGGGCGGCCAAAGTCACGATTTGATTGCGGCGAACGCTGTACAATGGATCATCCGCGATCAGCAGCGCACCGTCCCGGTGCTGCGCGAGGTTGGCAAAGGCCGTATCGATGTCGCCTTCGCTGCTCGCATGATAAACCTCGATCGGTTGGTCGATGTCGCGCGCGGACGTCCTTATGTCATTGAGATGATCTTCGGCATTCGGGTTCTTTGGATTGCTCAGCACTGCGAGGACGGCAAGAGAGGGGACAAGCCTGCGGATCAGCTCCAGGCGCTTGCCGCCGAGCGCGCCGTAGTACTGATAAATGCCGGTGACGTTGCCGCCCGGCCGATTGAGGCTTGCCACGACACCGAGCTTGACCGGGTCGGCGCCCATGATGAACACGATGGGAATGCTCGACGTGGCTTGCTTCGCCGCCACCGCAGATGGCAGCGAACCTGCAAGAATAACCGCCACGTGGTTGCCCACCAATTCGTCAGCGAATGCTTGCAGTCGATCGTAATGCCCCTCCGCCCAGCGGAACTCGATCGCAATGTTGCGGTCCTCGACAAAATCCACTTCAGACAAAGCTTGGCGAACCGCGGCGACCTGCGGGCCGGTATAGTGATCGAGTGCGGTAGCGCCCAGAAATCCGATCACCGGCATCGTCTGCTGTGCGCGCGCCGCGAGCGGCCAGCCAAAAGCGGCACCGCCGAGCACGGATATGAATTGCCGTCTTGCGATGCCGATTGCCAACTGCCCCCTCCCGATGCGACCACGCCCGCCGGAATACAGGAAATAATATCATGACCCCATCGGCGGGTCTGGCCGTAGAGTCGGTTGCCGCGATGCGGCAATTCGGTCGCGAGCTGATCATCAATCTCAAAACTGCCAAGGCACTTGGAATAACCGTCCCGCTGTCACTGCTCGGCCGAGCCGACGAGGGGTGACCGAATAAGCGCAATTTGCTGCGGCGCCGTTGGTCGCCTATTGGCCCAAAACGGCGGGTTCCATCACCCCCCGGCGCTCCGAGGCGGCGCCAGAAAGCCGGACGCCATATGGAACTTTTTGGCGCGCTCACGCTTTGCACAGGGAAAGGGAACCGCGCGGGCTACGCCCCAGTAGCCGGTCAGGGGATGCGTGCGCCCGCCCAGCCGCGTCCATGCGTCCAAATCGCGAACTATTTGCCCCCAAAATCTACTATTTCCACCCGCTGCTCGCCGGCCCGCGCGCCGGGTGGCCAGCCCACCTGCGGCGCTGCCGCGATCTGGGCTTCGATCACGTGCTGTCGGCGCCGCTGTTCGCTCCGGGGGAGGCGCGCGACCTCTTTCTCGCGGCGGATCACGACCAGACCCATCCGGCGGTCGAAAAGTCGTTACCCTTGGCGCAAGTCATCGACGACTTTGCGCGGACCTGCCGGGCCTGCGGCCTGCAACTTTTCATCGACGTCGTGCTCGGCCGCGTGGCTGCGGAAGCGGCCATCGTCAGGTCTTCGCCCGGCTGGTTTCAGTCACGCGACGCGCTGGCCGGTTCTATCGATCCGCGTTCGTCGCACCGGGTGGCCGGCGCGGCCTATGCGCGTTTCGACGAACCGGCGATTGCGGACGAGCTTGCCGAATGGTGGATTGAACGGCTGCTGCGCCTGACCAAATGGGGGGTGGCCGGCTTCCGCTGCGAAGAGCCGCAACTGCTGCCGCCGACGGTCTGGCGCAAGATCATCGCGGCGATCAAGCAGAGTCACCCCGACTGCCGGTTTCTGGCATGGACGCCCGGGCTCGATTGGCCCGCCATCGCCCGGCTCGAAGGGGTCGGCTTTGACGCCGCATTCTCTTCGGTGGCGTGGTGGGACGGCCGCGCCCATTGGATCGTCGAAGAATACGGCTTGCTGCGCGCAATCGGGTCCGTGATCGGATGTGCTGAAGCGCCATATGGCCCGCGGCTGGCGCGGCGGCTGCAAAATCACCCGGACCGGCGCCGCGGCTATCGCCATGCCTTGCGGCGCGCGGCGGCGCTGAGCCATGGCACAATGATGCCGATGGGCATCGAGTTTGCCGCGACAGCCGACATGGCGCGCCGCAGCGGAGACGACGATGCGCTTGTCGCGCCGGAAAACTGCACCGCGGGCGTCGCGGCGGAAATTCGCGATGCCAACGCACTGACGGATAAGCTGGCGTCGCTCGGTCTCGACGGCGAGATGCGCAATCTCGCCGACGCCGGCCGGCCCGTCACGGCACTGCTGCGATCCGATGCCATGGATGCGCGGTTGGCCGCCGCGTCGGCCGTGATCCTGCTCAATACCGATCTGGAGCGCGAACAGCCGCTGCCGATATCGCTCGACCCGTTGCCGTCCGCCGCCGGAATAGCCGCCACGGCACGGGAAACGATTTCCGCCGATCGCGAACGCGACACTGCGCTTGGCGCGGGCGAAGTCCGTTTCATCGGCGCGCGGCCGACGTCGCCGGTCAAAATGCGCCGCAGCGATGCGCCACCGGCCAAATCCGCGGCGCTACGCCGAATTGTGATCGACAATGTCGCGCCCGCGGTCGACGCGGGACGCTTTGCGGCAAAACACATCATCGGCGAGAGCATCACGGTGTCGGCCGACGTGTTTACCGACGGGCACGAGATGCTTGCGGTCGAGCTGCTCTGGCGCGCCGCCGATGAGACCGAGTGGCAGCGCGCGGCGATGCTTTTGCTCAACAACGATCGTTGGCAAGCCGCCTTCACGCCCGATCGGATCGGCCGCTATGAGTTCACCGTCGAAGCGTGGTGGGATCGCTACGGCACGTTCTGCCGCGATCTCGAAATCAAACGCAAAGCCGGAGCCGACCTCGCCGTCGAGATCACCGAGGGCCGGCAACTCCTCGAACAAGCCAGCCGGCGAACGCAGGACGGCGATAGCAAAGTTATCGCCTCGGCGATGACCTGGCTCAACGATGCCGGCGTCGAGGCCGGCAGCGAGATCCTTCTGGCCCACGACTTGCGCGAGGTCATGCGGGAGAGCGAAGAACGATATTTCCTTTGCCGCCGCGAGCCGTCCTTCGCCGTCGAAGTCGAAAGGCCGCAGTCCGGATTCGGCGCCTGGTACGAGCTCTTCCCGCGTTCCGCGACCGACGACGCAGGCCGCCATGGCACGTTCGACGACGTCATCGCGCGCTTGCCGGCGATCAGGGACATGGGCTTCGACGTGCTCTATCTGCCGCCGATCCATCCGATCGGCACGACCAACCGCAAGGGCAAGAACAACAGTCTCGACGTCGCAGCCGACGACGTCGGCAGTCCCTATGCGATCGGCGGCCGCGAGGGCGGTCACGACGCAATCCATCCGGCGCTGGGCACGGTCGAGGATTTTCGCCGGCTGCGCGAGGCCGCCGCCGCTCACGGGATCGAGATCGCACTCGATTTCGCCATCCAATGCTCTCCCGATCATCCGTGGCTAAAGGATCATCCCGAATGGTTCAACTGGCGGCCCGACGGTACGGTGCGCTATGCGGAAAATCCGCCGAAGAAATACCAGGACATCGTCAATGTCGATTTTTACGGTCCGCGCTCCTATCCCGCTTTGTGGAATGAACTGCGCGATATCGTGCTCTATTGGCGCGACCAGGGCGTGCGCATCTTTCGCGTCGACAATCCCCACACCAAGCCGCTGCCGTTCTGGGAATGGCTCATCGCCCAGGTGCGCGGCCGGCATCCCGATGTGATCTTTCTGTCGGAAGCGTTCACCCGGCCGAAGATGATGTATCGCCTGGCCAAGATCGGCTTTACGCAGTCATACACCTATTTCACCTGGCGCAATGCCAAGCAGGAATTGACCGAATACTTTACCGAGCTCACCACGTCGGAAGTGAAGGACTATTTTCGTCCGCACCTGTTCGTCAACACGCCCGATATCAATCCATATTTCCTGCAGACATCCGGCCGGCCGGGATTTCTCATCCGCGCGGCGCTGGCGGCGACGCTGTCCGGACTGTGGGGCATGTATTCGGGATTCGAGCTTTGCGAGGCCGCGCCATTGCCCGGCCGCGAGGAATATCTGGACTCGGAAAAATATGAAATCCGCGTCCGCAATTACGACGCGCCCGGCAATATCACCGCCGAGATCGCCAAGCTGAACCGCATCAGGAAAAGCAATCCTGCGCTGCAGAGCCATCTCGGCCTGAAATTCTATCCGGCCCACGACGATCAAGTTCTGCTCTACGGTAAATTATCGGCCGATCGCGCCGACATGATCCTGATCGCGGTCAATCTCGATCCGTTTCATGCGCATGACGTCACGATCGAATTGCCGCTGTGGGAATGGCGGTTGCCGGACGACGCGGCCGTTTCGGTCTCCGACTTGATGCGGGACTCAAGCTTCGCTTGGCGCGGCAAATTGCAGCGCATCCGTCTCGATCCGGCCGACCTGCCTTTTGCCGTCTGGCGCATCGCGCCACTGGTCGGAGGCTGACATGGATGCGCAAACCAAGCCGGCATCTGCCGCGGCGGCCGCCGACCAGCTCTGGTACAAGGACGCCATCATTTTTCAGCTGCACGTCAAATCGTTTTTCGACAGCAACGATGACGGCATCGGCGATTTCCCCGGCTTGATCTCCAAGCTCGATTACATCGCCGAGCTCGGCGCCAACACCATCTGGCTGTTGCCGTTTTATCCGTCGCCCCGCCTGGATGACGGCTACGATATCAGCGAATACCGCGACGTTCACCGCGACTACGGCACGCTGGCCGATTTCCGCCAGTTCATCCGTCAGGCGCATGCCCGCGGTATCCGGGTGATCACGGAGCTCGTGGTCAACCATACATCCGACCAGCATCCATGGTTTCAACGCGCCCGGCGCGCCAAGCCCGGATCGCCGTGGCGCGACTACTATGTCTGGTCGGACACCGACCAGAAATACGCCGGAACGCGGATCATATTCGTCGATACCGAACGGTCGAATTGGACCTGGGATCCGGTCGCCGGCGCCTATTATTGGCATCGCTTCTATTCGCATCAGCCGGATCTGAATTTCGACAACCCGCAAGTGCTCAAAGCGGTCTTGGGCGTCATGCGCTTTTGGCTGCGGCTCGGCGTCGATGGCTTGCGTCTCGACGCCGTCCCCTACCTCATCGAGCGTGAAGGCACCAACAACGAGAACCTCCCGGAAACCCACGCCATTCTCAAAAAATTTCGCGCCGAAGTCGATCGCGCCTTTCCCGGCCGCATGCTGCTCGCCGAGGTCAACCAATGGCCGGAAGACACCAAGGATTATTTCGGCGACGGCGATGAATGCCACATGGCGTTCCACTTTCCGCTGATGCCGCGCATGTACATGGCGATCGCGCGCGAGGATCGCTTTCCGATCAGCGACATCATGCGACAGACGCCGCCGATCCCGGATTCGTGTCAGTGGGCGGTATTCTTGCGCAATCATGACGAGCTGACACTCGAAATGGTGACCGACAGCGAACGCGACTATTTGTGGCAGACCTACGCGTCCGACCGCCGCGCGCGGCTCAATCTCGGCATCCGCCGCCGCCTCGCGCCGCTGCTCGAACGCGACCGGCGCCGCATCGAACTGATGAACAGTCTGCTATTGTCCATGCCCGGCACGCCGGTGATCTATTACGGCGATGAAATCGCCATGGGCGACAATATCCATCTCGGCGACCGCAATGGCGTGCGGACGCCGATGCAGTGGACGCCGGACCGCAACGGCGGGTTCTCGCGCGCCGATCCGGCCGCGCTGGTCCTGCCGCCGATCATGGACCCGCTCTACGGCTATGGCGCCGTGAACGTGGAGGCGCAAAGCCGCGATCCGCACTCCGTTCTCAATTGGACGCGGCGGATGCTCGCCGTGCGCAGCCGGCATCCTGCCTTCGGCCGCGGGACCTTGACGCTGCTTTACCCGAAGAACCGTAAAATCCTGGCGTATCTGCGCGAGTACCGCGGCGACATATTGTTGTGCGTCGCCAATGTCGCCCACAGCCCGCAGGCGGTGGAACTGGACCTGTCGCGGTTCGTTGGCCGTGTGCCCGTGGAGCTCAATGCCGGCACCCTGTTCCCGCCGATCGGAGAACTGACGTATCTCCTCACGTTACCGCCATACGGCTTCTATTGGTTCGCTCTGGCACCGGCCAGCGATTGGCCATCCTGGCACACGCCGGCGCCCGAGCCGTTGCCGGAATTCGTGACGATTGTCATGCGCGATGGTTTGGCCAAAGCGCTTTCGTCCGATGGACGAGCTCTGATCGAGGATGAAGCGCTGCCGCAATACATCGCCAAGCGGCGCTGGTTTGGTTTGAAGGATCAAATCATCAGGTCGGCCCGTATCGCAAACGTGACCGACATCGGCGACGGCGATCGTGAAATCCTGTTGGCCGAGGTCGAGGTGAAAACCGACGCCGCGAGCCGCTGGTTTCTACCAATGTCCATTCTTTGGGAGGACGAGCCGTCTGCCGCATTGCCGCACCGGCTTGCGCTTGCGCGGGTCCGTCGCGGTCGTCGTCTTGGCTTCCTGACCGACGCTTTTGCGCTGCCGAGCTTGGCTTATCGTTTCGTCGATGCGCTCGCGGCCGGCCGGGAGTTCAAGAACGCCGAAGGCGTCCTGCATTTCCGGCCGACGGCATCCGGCAAAGAGCTTCTGCGCGCCGCCGCCGACGAGAACGTCAATTGGCTCTCGGCGGAGCAATCCAACAGCTCGCTGACCATTGGCGACATGGTGATGTTGAAGATTTTCCGCCGCATATCGGCCGGACAGCATCCCGAAACCGAGATGAGCCGCTATCTCACGGCGCAAGGTTTTGCCAATGCGCCGCCGCTTCTCGGCGAAGTCGTGCAAGGCGCCCCGGACGGCACGCCGAATACTTTGGCGGTGGCGTTGGGTTTCATCCGCAATCAGGGCGATGCCTGGACCTGGATGCTCGATCAGTTGACGCGGGCGCTGGACAGCCTCTCGCCCAACGAGTCGGAATTCGACATGCTGAGCGACTGCGAAGCGGTCGCCGCCGCGATCGGCCGATGACTTGGCGAAATGCATGCCGTCCTGGCGCGGCGGACCGCGGACGAGGCGTTCGCTCCCACGACCGCAACCGCCGAAGACGCCGCCGGCTGGACGAGGAAAACCGAACAGCGACTCGACAAGGCGTTTTCGGCGCTGGAAAAAGTTCGCGACTGGACCGGCGAGCAAGATCGCGACCGGGTCAAAGCGCTGTTGAGCCAGCGGGCCCGCTTGACCGCGGCGGTAAAAAATCTCGCCAAAGGCGGCGCCGGCACGCTGATGATCCGCATCCACGGCGATTTCCACCTCGGACAGGTCCTGGTCGCCAGCGGCGACGCCTACATCATCGATTTCGAGGGCGAGCCGGCGACGTCGATCGCGGAGCGCCGCGCCAAAACCAGCCCGTTGCGCGACGTCGCGGGCCTGCTCCGTTCCATCGATTATGCCGGTGCCACGCTGATCGAGGGCAAGGGCGTAAGCACGGCGCCGATCGACGAGGCGCAACGTGACCGGCTGATTGCCGAGTTCCGCACGCGCGCCTCACGCGCCTTCCTCAAGGAGTATTGGGCCGGCCGACACTTCGGAGGCGGTGCCGCCGAACGCACACTGCTTGAGCTCTTCCTCATCGAGAAGGCGGCGTACGAAGTCATCTATGAGGCCGCCAACAGGCCGACCTGGCTCACCGTGCCGGTCGCGGGGCTGTCGCGGCTGGTCAAGCGCATCGTCGACCGGGATGCCGGCCATGGCTGACGCCGGTCTCGATCATTCCTGGCGGCTCGATCCGCAATCGGCTCACGCGCTCGCGAGGGGTCTTCACAATAGTCCCTTCGCGGTGCTTGGACCGCGCGACACGCCGGACGGTCGGGTGATCCGGGCATTCCTTCCCGGCGCCGCAAAGGTCGAGGTCCTCCGTCGCTCCGACGGCGCGGCGCTGGCGGAACTGAAGCCTGCACGGCAGCCCGGGCTGTTCGAAAACGTGGTTGCGGATCAGGCACCTTACCGGCTCCGCATCCATTGGCCGGACGCGGTGCAGGAGACCGAGGACCCGTACTCCTTCGGGCTCCTGCTCGGCGACGTCGATCTGCACCTCTTCAACGAAGGCCGGCATTTCGAACTGGCGCATTGCTTGGGAGCGCAAAGTCTCACCATAGACGGCGTCAACGGTGTCCGCTTTGCGGTGTGGGCGCCCAACGCCGAGCGCGTCGCCGTCGTGGGCGATTTCAATTCGTGGGATCGGCGCCGCCACGCCATGCAGGTGCGCCATGGCGCCGGCATTTGGGAGCTGTTCGTGCCGCGCGTCGCGGCCGGCTCGCGTTACAAATATGACATTGTCGGGCCCGGCCACGTTCAATTGCCCTGGAAGGCGGATCCGGTCGCCCGCCAGACCGAAACGCCTCCCAGCACGGGGTCGGTCGTGCCGCAGCCGAGCCATCATCGCTGGCACGACCACGCATGGCTTGCCGCGCGCAGCAAGCGACAAGCTGCGGACGCCCCGATCGCGATCTACGAAGTCCATCTCGCCTCCTGGCTGAAGCCGGATCAGCAGAATCGGTCAGGCTCACTGTGGGACTTCGCCGTGGAGCGGCTGGTCCCCTATCTCGTCGACATGAAATTTACCCACGTCGAGCTTCTTCCCGTGACCGAACATCCGTTCGGCGGCTCCTGGGGCTATCAACCGCTCGGCATGTTCGCGCCCAGCGGACGGTTCGGCCCGCCGCAAGGTTTGTTGCGCTTTGTCGATGCGCTGCATGCGGCCGGCATCGGCATCATTCTGGACTGGGTTCCGGCCCATTTCCCGACCGATCCACACGGCTTGGCGCGGTTCGACGGCACCGCGCTTTATGAGCATCTGGACCCGCGCGAAGGCTTTCATCCCGACTGGAATACTTACATCTACAATTTCGGCCGCCGCGAGGTGCAGGGTTTCCTCATCGCCAGCGCGATTTATTGGCTTGAGCATTTTCACATCGACGGCCTGCGCGTCGATGCGGTCGCCTCGATGCTTTATCGCAATTACAGCCGCCGCGAAGGCGAGTGGATACCGAATGTCCATGGCGGCCGGGAAAACCTGGAGGCAATCGGTTTTCTCCGGCATCTCAACGCGGTGGTCGCCGAACGTTGCCCGGGAGCGATCATGATCGCGGAAGAATCCACGGCATGGCCCGGCGTGAGCAGGCCGAACTCGAGCGGTGGACTGGGCTTCGCCTACAAATGGAATATGGGCTGGATGCACGACACTTTGAATTACGTGACCAAGGATCCGGTTCATCGTCGGTTTCATCACAACGACATGACCTTCGGCTTGCTCTACGCGTTTACGGAGAATTTCATCTTGCCGCTGTCTCATGACGAGGTTGTCCACGGCAAGGGATCGTTGATCGGCAAGATGCCCGGCGACCGCTGGCAGCGGTTTGCCAACCTGCGGGCATACCTGGCCTTCATGTGGGGACATCCCGGCAAGAAGCTGCTGTTCATGGGCGGCGAGCTCGCCCAGGAGCGGGAGTGGAATCACGACAGCGAGCTCGATTGGCGCGTGCTGGCCGATGCCATGCATGCCGGCGTTCAGCGCGCCGTGCGCGACCTCAATGGGCTCTACGCATCGGAGCCGGCGCTGCATCAACGCGATTGCAGGGCGGACGGCTTTCAATGGACGGTCGGCGACGACCGCGCCAATTCGGTTTTTTCCTTCCTCCGCTATGCCGATCGGGGATCGCCGATCCTGGTCGCATGCAACATGACACCGGTGCCGCGTCGCCATTACCGGATCGGCGTTCCGCTCGCCGGCCGCTGGCGCGAGATATTCAACAGCGATTCCGATTTCTACGGCGGGTCGAATGTCGGCAATAGCGGACTGGTCGAAGTCGCGGCAGTGCCGGCGCACGGCCAGGGCCAATCCGTCGAACTTGTTCTGCCGCCGCTGGCAACGATTTATCTTCGCCACGACGGCTGATCATGACATCGTTTCCGGCCAAGCTCGAGCGTGGGTCACCCTATCCTTTGGGCGCGACGTGGGACGGTCTGGGCACGAATTTCGCGGTGTTTTCCGCCAATGCCGAACGTATCGAGCTTTGTCTCTTCGATCCGGGCGGCCGCCGCGAAATTGCGCGCATTGACCTGCCGGAATGCACCGATGAAATCTGGCACGGCTACCTGCCCGACACCCGCACCGGACTGATCTACGGCTATCGGGCGCATGGTCCGTATCGGCCGCAGGACGGGCTGCGCTTTAATCCGCACAAGCTTCTGCTCGACCCCTATGCGCGGCAAATGGCTGGCACGTTGCGCTGGACCGATGCCTTATTCGGATATCGCATCAATTCGCCGCGCGGCGATCTGTCGATGGACCGGCGCGACAGCGCGCCGAGCATGCCGAAAGCCGTGGTGACCGATGACACGTTCGACTGGCGAGACGACCGCCCGCCGAATACCCAATGGTCGCGAACCGTTATTTACGAGACGCATGTCCGCGGCATGACCATGCACCGCGCCGACATTGCGGCCAATGAGCGCGGGACATTCGCCGCGCTGGCCGATCCGAAGGTCATAAAATATCTGCAAACGCTCGGCGTCACGGCGATCGAACTGATGCCGATTCACGCCTTCGTCCAAGACCGTTATTTGATCGAGAGGGGCTTGCGGAATTACTGGGGTTATAATTCGATCGGCTTCTTCGCCATCGAGCCGCGTTACCTCTCGGACGGGTCGCGCAATGAAATGCGCGTCGCCGTGCGTCGGCTGCACGCCGCCGGCATCGAGGTGATCCTTGACGTCGTCTATAACCACACGGCGGAGGGCAGCGAGCTCGGCCCGACGCTGTCGTTTCGCGGTCTCGACAATGCAAGCTATTACCGGCTCGTGCCGGATGATCTCCGTCTGTGCATCAATGATACCGGCACCGGCAACACCCTCAATTCATCGCATCCGCGCGTGCTGCAGATGGTGATGGACTCGCTGCGTTATTGGGCGACCTCGTTTCATGTCGATGGCTTTCGTTTCGATCTCGGCGTGACGCTTGGGCGCGAGCCGGGCGGCTTCGACCCCGGCAGCGGATTTTTCGACGCCTTGCGGCAGGATCCGATCCTGACGCAGGTGAAGCTGATCTCGGAGCCCTGGGATGTCGGCCCCGGCGGTTACCAGCTCGGCCGTCATCCGCCTGGTTTCGCCGAATGGAACGATCGATTCCGCGACAGCACGCGGCGCTTCTGGCGCGGCGATGCGGGAGAGCGGCCCGAATTCGCCGCAAGGCTCGCCGGCTCGGGCGATTTGTTCGACCGTCATGCGCGACGGCCGTGGGCCTCGATCAATTACGCGGCGTCGCATGATGGCTTCACGCTGGCGGACGTGACGAGCTACGCACAGCGCCACAACGACGCAAACGGCGAGGACAACAAGGACGGCCAGGCGGAGAATTATATCGCCAATTGGGGCGTTGAAGGTGAAACCGCCGACAAGACCATCAACGAGACCCGCGCGCGCATCCGCCGCGCCATGCTGGCGACGGTGATGTTCGCGCATGGCACGCCGATGTTGCTCGCCGGGGACGAATTTGGCCGCACGCAAGGCGGCAACAACAATGCTTATTGCCAGGACAATGAGATTTCCTGGTTGGATTGGAGAATGGCGGAGTCGAGCGAAGGCCAGATATTGGCCCGCTTCGTCGCGCGGCTTGTGGCCTTGCGTCAGGAACACACGGCGCTGCGCTCGCGGCGATTTCTTCATGGCCACGGCGAGCCGGCGCCGGGGATTTTCGACATCGCCTGGTTCAATGAAGACGGCGAGAATGTGCCGGATGCATCCTGGACCAATCCCGAACACCGGCTGCTCTGCCTGCGCCGCGCCACGCGAAATGCCGACGACACTGTCTCGATCCTGAACTTCCTTCTCAACCCGACCGCCGAGGAGCATTCGTTTCAACTGCCGAAGCCGGCGCTGCCGGCCGTTGTTCTGATCGACACCGCGCAGCCGGACGCCCCCACTGTCGAGCTCAAAGACAGCAAAGTCGGCGTCGGGCCGCATAGCGCCATCCTCGTCTATTCCAAATTGGACCCGCCGGGGCAATGAGCGTTTCAGAGTGGCGTCTGCCGTTTGGTGCAAATCTGATCGGCGAAGCCCGGACACGGTTTCGCATCTGGGCGCCGGCGCAACGGCAAGTTTCCCTGGCCGTCGAAGGCCGGCCGTTGCTGCCGATGGCCCGCAGCGACGACGGATGGTTCACGGTCGAGGCGCAGTGCGGCGCAGGCGCGCGCTACTCATACGTCCTGCAGGATGGCACCCGCGTCCCCGATCCGGCGGCGCGGGCGCAAGCCGCCGACGTGCACGGCGCGAGCATCGTGGTCGATCCGGCATCTTACCGGTGGCGCCGGCCGGACTGGCGCGGCCGGCCATGGCATGAGGCCGTTCTTTATGAATTGCACGCCGGTACATTCGGCGGCTTCGATGGTGTTGCGCGCGAGCTGTCGCGGCTGGCCGATCTGGGAATTACCGCCATAGAGCTGATGCCGATCGCGGAATTCCCCGGCGCCCGCAATTGGGGATACGACGGCGTTCTGCCTTTCGCGCCGGAGCACGGCTATGGATCTCCCGACCAACTGAAGGCGCTGGTCGACGCCGCGCACGATCACGACCTGATGATCTTTCTGGACGTGGTCTACAATCACTTCGGCCCTGACGGGAATTATCTGCATGCTTACGCGTCGACCATGTTCCGCAACGATGTCAGCACGCCCTGGGGGCCGGCAATCGACTTCAGACAGCGGCAGGTCCGCCGATATTTCATCGACAATGCGCTTTATTGGCTGATCGAATATCGTTTCGACGGACTTCGTCTCGATGCGGTGCACGCCATAAACGATCCGGATTGGCTCGATGAAATGGCCGCCGAGGTGCGTGACACGATCGGGCCAGGCCGAAAGATTCATCTGGTTTTGGAAAACGACGACAATACCGCGAGCCATCTGGCCGGCAATTTCGACGCGCAATGGAACGACGACGGTCATCATGTCCTGCACACGCTGCTGACCGGAGAGCGTGAGGGTTATTACGCCGATTACGCCGAGCAGCCGGCGGCGCGATTGGCGCGTTGTCTCAAGGAAGGTTTCATCTATCAGGGCGAGCCATCGCCTTATCGCGGCGGCAAACGGCGCGGTTCGCCAAGCGCCGATTTGCCGCCTACGGCGTTCGTCCTGTTTCTGCAGAACCACGATCAGATCGGCAACCGCGCCTTTGGCGAGCGTCTCACGACATTGGCCGCACCGGCGGCGCTCGAGGCCGCCATTGCGCTGCAACTGTTGTGTCCGCAGATTCCGCTCATATTCATGGGCGAGGAAGAGGCGAGTGCCGCGCCTTTCCTGTTCTTCACCGACCACAATCCCGATCTCGCCAAGGCGGTGCGGGAAGGCCGGCGTCGCGAATTTGCCGGCTTTGCCAAATTTTCCGATCCCAAAAATCTGGCGAAGATTCCCGATCCCAACGCCATCGAAACTTTCGAACGATCCAGGCCCGCCGCGCATCCGACTTCCGGCGGCACACGCCGGGCGCTTTATCGGCATCTGCTGGCGCTGCGAACAACCGAGATCGTTCCCCGCCTCGAAGGCGCGTCTGCGCTCGACGCGCGCGCCGTAGGGCCGGCCGCCGTCGTGGCGCGCTGGCGAATGGGCGATAGCGCGGTGCTCGTCGTCGCCTGCAATCTCGGCACCATGCCGGCGGCGATCCCGAAGCAAAATCAAAAACCATTGTTCGCGACTTCGAAAGCGGCGGCATCGGCGGCGCAAGTCGGAACGCTGCAAGGCCATTCCACCGTCGCATTCCTGGGACCGCAATGAGCGACGCGGCCGTACGCGAGCTTGCCCGCCGCGCCGGCATAGCCGAGCAATGGGTGGATCACGCCAATAAGCCGCGCCGCGTACCGCTCGACACAATACGGCGCATTCTCACCGCGCTCGGCCTGCCATGCGCCACCGCCGATGATCTGGCGCACAGCCGGCACTTTTTGGACGAGGCGCGGACGCCGCCGTTGATGACCGCGACCGTGGGGCAGCCGATCGTTTTGCCAATCCATGTCGCCGATGAAGCAGCACGCATTCATCTGATCGGCGAAGACGGCGAGGCAACCAAGCTTGCGGCGTTTCGATCCCGGCGCGGGCTTAATCTGTCCGCAGTCCAATCCCCCGGCTATTACACGATCGAGATTGGGCGCACGCGCGCCACCCTTGCGGTGGCGCCGGCGCGATGCAACACCATTGACGATTCCGCGCCAGGTGAGCGCCTCGCCGGACTGGCCGCGCAAATCTACGGCCTGCGCAGCCCCGGCGATTGCGGCATCGGCGACATGGCGGGAGTTTCCGCGCTCGCCAAGGCGGCGGCAGCGCTCGAACTCGATGCGCTTGCGCTCAGCCCAACGCATGCGCTGTTCGCGGCAGATCCCGAGCATCGCAGTCCCTACTCGCCGTCCAACCGGCTGTTTTACAACCCGCTCCTTGCCGACGCGGCTTCGGTCCTCGGTGTGGACCGCGTCGCCAGGGCGCGGACGACTGCGGGTTTGGGCGCGGCGGTGCGCGAACTCGAAATTTCGCCCCTGATCGACTGGTCCGCTTCCGGTAACGCCAAGATGTCGGTCTTTCGCTGCCTGTTCGACGACTTTGTCGCGACCGATCCGGCGGCCGGCCCGCCGGCCAAGCTCAGGGACGATTTCGCCAAGTTTCGTGCCACCGGTGGTGCCGCGCTCGAGCAACATGCCTTGTTCGAGGCATTGCACGCTGTGCGGCTCCAGGCCGGCCGGCAGGCGTGGAACTGGCGTGATTGGCCGCCGCAATGGCGCGATCCACAGAGCGCCGCGGTGAAGGGCTTTTGCGAAAAAAACCACGGCGAGATTTCATTCCACGTTTTCCTGCAATGGATCGCCGAGCGGTCTTTTGCGCGAGCTCAGCAGGACGCCAAGCGGGCCGGCATGCGCATTGGGCTGATTGCCGATCTTGCGATTGGAATGAACCACGGCGGCAGCTATGCCTGGATGAACCAGGTCGACATTCTTCGCGGCCTGGAAATCGGCGCGCCGCCCGACCTGTTCAATGCCAACGGCCAGAACTGGGGGTTGACCACCTTTTCGCCGCGGGCGCTATCCGATCACGGCTTTGCACCCTTCATCGATACGCTGCGTACATGCATGCGACACTCCGGCGGCGTGCGTATCGATCACGCCATGGGTTTTATGCGGCTTTGGGTAACGCCGACTGGCGCCCCCGCCAGCGAAGGCGCGTACCTGGCATATCCGCTGGACGATCTGTTGCGCTTGACCGCGTTGGAATCCCACCGGCACCGTTGCATCGTCATCGGCGAGGACCTGGGCACGGTGCCCGCCGGTTTTCGCGACCGGCTGGCGCGGACCGACATTTATCGCATGAGCGTTCTTCGGTTCGAGCGCGATGGGGATCGGTTCGCTGCTCCGTCTTCCTGGCCTGCGGAAGCGGTCGCGATGACGTCGACCCACGATCTTCCGCCGGTCGCCGCCTGGTGGAGCGGCAGCGATCTGGCGCTGCGGGCGAAGTGCGGCTTGGCGAGCGACGGCGAAGCCGAACAAGCCGCGCGACGCGCCGACCGCGCTGCGCTATGGCGCGCCTTCACTTTGGCCAACGCGTCCGACGGGGATTTGCCAGAGTCGCGTGAAACGTCGCGAGTCGTCGATGCCGCCGTAAGTTTCATCGCCGCGACGCCGTCACGTTTGGCGTTGCTGCCTCTGGAAGACGGGCTGGGACTGGAAAGTCAGCCGAATCTGCCGTCGACCGTCGACGAGCATCCGAACTGGAAACGCCGCTATGCCGCCGACGCCGGCGCGATGCTCGATAGTCCCGATATGCGCCGTCGCGTGAAAACACTGGCACAACGAGACGCGTCGTGAGCCTGCCTCGCGCAACGATGCGCCTGCAGTTTCATCGCGGTTTTACTTTCGCGGATGCGCGATCGCTGGCCTCGTACTTCGTTTCGCTCGGCGTCAGCCATATATACGCTTCGCCCATCATGACGGCGCGGCCGGGATCGCAGCACGGCTATGACGTCGTCGATCCGACGCGGGTCAATCCGGAGCTCGGCGGCGAAGACGAACTGGTCAGGCTGGTCGAGGAGTTGCGCCGGCATGAGCTTGGACTGATCGTCGACATCGTGCCCAACCACATGGCCATCGGCGGCGGCAATCGTTGGTGGATGGATGTCTTGGCGCGCGGCCGCGACAGCCGGTACGCCAAATATTTCGACGTCGACTGGAGACCGCCGAATCCGGATTTGCGCGGCAAGCTGTTGCTGCCCGTCCTCGGCCGGCCTTACGGCGAGGTTTTGCAAGCCGGCGAAATAACGCTCGGCCGCGCCGACGATGATCCGGCGGCTTTCGCCGTTCGCTATTTCGATCACGTATTTCCGATCGCGGCGGGCAGCCTTGCCGCCGATGCGGCGCTTGCCGACTTCGATCCGGCGTCGACACGCGGGCGCACGCGGTTGCATGAATTGCTCGAACAGCAGCACTATCGTCTGGCGTGGTGGCGCGTGGCCGATGACGAGATAAACTGGCGTCGCTTCTTTGACATCAACGAGCTCGCCGCGCTTCGCGTGGAGGACGACGAAGTCTTCGACGCGGTTCACGCCACGACATTGCGGCTTTACGCCGATGGCGCGGTCGACGGCCTGCGCATCGACCATATCGACGGGTTGTCGCAACCGGAGGCCTATTGCCGGAAACTGCGCGCGCGCTTGAGCGATCTGGAAAGCCGGCGCCCCGCTGCGGCACCGCACGGGCCGGCCTATCTGGTGGTCGAAAAAATTTTGGCCCGCGACGAAGCCTTGCCGAAGTCTTGGCTGACCGACGGCACCACCGGCTATGATTTTATGGACCAGGTCAGCGCATTGTTGCACGACGAAGCCGGCGAGCGGCCGCTCGGCGAACTGTGGCATCGCCTCAGCGGCAGGCCCGCCGATTTCGACAGCGAAGAGGAATTGGCGCGGCGGCAAATCCTGGAGCGAAGTTTTTCCGCCCAACGGGACGCCGTGGTCGACACCCTCTACGCCTTGGCGCGGAGCAATCTCGTCACCCGCGATTGTTCGCGCGCTGCGTTGCGCCGCTGTGTGACGGAAATCCTTGCCCACTTTCCGGTCTATCGCATCTACGCACGGGTCGGCCATGTTTCGGCGTCGGATCGCGCGTTCCTGGCAAAGGCGGTCGCGCGCGCCGAGGAAACGTGCCTGCCCGCCGATAAATGGCTGGTGACGGTGCTCGGTGAATGGCTGTCGGGAGAACGGCTCGATTCCAGCCTCGACACACTGCAAAACGTCGCACTCGTGCGTTTTCAGCAGTTGAGCGCGCCGCTTTGCGCCAAGGCCGTCGAGGATACCGCCTTTTATCGCTATGGACGGCTCCTGTCGCGCAACGATGTCGGCTTCGATGTACGGCAGTTCGCCGCTTCGGCGGCGGCATTTCATGGCAAGATGACGTCGCGCGCCAGCGCGCTTCCCCATGCCATGCTCGCAACCGCGACGCACGACCACAAACGCGGTGAAGACGTCCGGGCGCGGCTCGCGGTGTTGAGCGAACTGTCGCAAGACTGGAGCCGGGCCGTCGAGCGATGGCTTGCGCTCGCCGCGGCACAATTCCGGCCCGCCGCAGCGGACCTCAGGCCAAGTCCGGGCGACCTAGCCATTTTGTTCCAGACAATCGTCGGCGCCTGGCCGCCCAGCCTTATCCTTGGCGATCAGCCGGCGCTCGACGCCTATTGCCGGCGCCTCATCGCCTGGCAGCGAAAGGCACTGCGCGAAGCCAAGCTGCAGAGCGACTGGTCGGAGCCGAACCAAGCGTATGAGCGGACCATGACAGAGTTCATCGGCTGGCTGTTTGCTCGCCAATCTCCGCTCCTGGACGAGATCGCAACCTTCGCCCACCGTATTGCGCCAGCTGGCGCGGCCAACGGCTTGGCGCAGGCATTGCTCAAGCTGACGGCACCGGGAGTGCCTGACATATATCAGGGCACCGAATATTGGGACTTGAGTCTCGTCGATCCGGACAATCGGTCGGCGGTGGATTTTGCGCTGCGGCAAAGAACCCTGGCTGCCGATTCCGCCAGCCGTTTAGCCGCCGAATGGCGCGATGGCCGGATCAAGCAATTTTTGATCGCGCGCGCGCTCGCGGCGCGGAGCGCAACGCCGCGGCTTTTCACCGAAGGCCAATATTTGCCGCTCGAAACAACGGGGCCAATGGCTCACCATGTCATCGCCTTCGCGCGGCTGTGGCAGGATTCAGCGGCGATCGTTGCATGCTGCCGCTTTACCGCACGCTCTTCTGCTGCCGACGCTGCGAATGCGCTGCCTTTTCTGCGCTGCACAAATACCGAGATTCACATTCAGGCGGCGTGCTGCGGCAATTATTCCGAGCTGTTGCGGGGCCAAAAGCTTGCGGTCAATCGAACCATGAAAGCCGGCGAAATCCTGGGTACATTGCCGGTGGCTTTGCTGACCAACTATTCAGATTGAGACTCCGCCGCGATCCGGCGAAGGCAGGGTGCATAAATTTCACTTTGTCGACGGCCGGACCTTGTGCGATTCTCCGCCCGCAATAGATTGATTCGGAGTCGCGGCGGCGTGGAATGCAGACACGCAGCATGGAACGCACGGGAGCCGGGGGCTTCTTGGAGTGGGGGCACCCAAAGCGGAAATCCGAAACGCAGCGGTCACTACCTCACGGTGCGTAGGTAGCGAAGAAAGTGGCCAGCCGGAGTTGCGACCGGCCCGCGATGTTTTCTTGTTCGAGCTTTCTCGTCAACGTCATAAGCCGCCGCGCCTATTTTGCGTGGCGGCCTTTTGATCGCCGTCGAAACAAACAAAACCTCGCGTCGCTCGGACTCATCCGACCGCCCGATTCTGCGGTTCATTTAAGGAGCTGGCGGATCGGCGCGCAGCAACGTGCTCGAACAGCCGTCATTGCGGCGGCAATATCGCAATGGCCTCGACCTCGAACAGCGCGCCGGGGCGCGCCAGCTGCGGCACGCCGACTGTGGTGCTGGCCGGCGGCGAACCCGTGTTCACGTACGTGTCGCGCACCTCGCGGTAATGCGCGAGATTGGCGCCGATATCGACCACATAGTTGTTGAGCTTGACGACGTGCTCAAAACCGGCGCCGACCGAGGCGAGCGCCGCCTTCACGTTCGCGAATGCAATTTCCATCTGCTCGCGGGCGTTGGCGCCCATCCTGCCGGACTTGTCGATGCCGAGCTGGCCGGCAAAGTAGACGGTGCGGCCCGGTCCGGTGACTTCCACGACGTGGCTGTAGCCTGGCGGCTTCTGCATCGTGTCCGGGTTCGAGAAGCGGATGTTGTCCGGCATGTTCAGTCTCCTTTTCGCTTGACGCCACAAGGTCAAACTAACATGGCGGCGGCCGTCAATCAGGCGCGTCCTGACCTCGCACGCCTATCCCACCTTCCGGAACTTGTGCAGCGAGCGCAGATTGTCCGGCCGCGGCTGGTCTTTGAACGTTTGCGGCCAGTTGGTCCACGACACTTCGCCGACATAAAGGTCGCCGCGGCTGTCCACGGTCAGCCCATGCGGCGCCAGGAATTCGGTTGGACCAAGGCCCGGGCCAAGCCCGCCGAGTCGGGAAATGCGCTTGCCGGTGTTGTCGACGATGGTGACCCGCGGGCCGAGGTTCGGCACATTGCGGCTCACCGGCTGCACCGCGCCGAGCTCGCCGATGTAGCACACCGGGCATTTGCCCGGCGGCATGAACAGGCCGCACGGCCGGTGCAGGTTGTTCCACTGCGTCTCGTACTTGCCGTTGCCGTCGAACACCTGCACGCGATGATTCTCGCGGTCGGCCACATAAACCCAGCCGTCGGCATCGCAGGTGATGTTGTGCGCGATGTTGAACTCGCCCGGATCGGTGCCCGGCCCGCCCCACGATAACAGCAGCTTGCCGTTCGGCGCGTATTTGTGGACGCGCGAATTGCCGTAGCCGTCGGACACGTAGATGTCGCCCTGCGGCGACATCGCGGTGTGGGTGCAGCGATGGAACGGCTCGCCGCTCATATAGGGCGCTGGCTTGCCGGCAATGCCGAGCGTCAGCAGCACCTTTCCTTGCAGCGTGCACTGGCGGACGGTGTGGTCGCCATCGTCGGTGAGCCAGACCGTGTCGTCGGGCGCCATGAACACGCCGTGGGCGCGGGGGAAGAGCCCTTCGCCGAAGGAGCGCAGGAAGTTGCCGTCGCGGTCGAACACGATCATCGGATGATCGCCGCGATTGAAGACATAGACGTTGTCGTTTTTGTCGACGCCGACGCCGCCGATCTCCTTGAACGACCAGCCGGGCGGCAGCTTCGCCCAGTTCTCCACCGGTTCGTATGCGTATGCGCCGTCGCCAACGGTAGCCATGCCCGCTCCCCTGTTCGTTGCCGGTCGGCAAGCTTGTCACGAAGCAACAGGTTCGGCCAGCCAAGGGCCGGCTGCGACACGCCGCGCATCAGCTCGATTGATGAGCGCACGTCCTAAATCCACTCCTCGTGTTCCTCGATCCGGGTCGGGAACATGTTGACGTATTGCACCATGCGCGGCCGCGTGCCGCGATTGGGGCTGGCACCATGGGGCAGCGCCTGGTGCCAGATGACGAGATCGCCGGCGCGGCCGCCGATGGCGCGCGGCCCCAGCGCGTAGAGATCCTGCCGGCGCGGATCGGCGCCGGGCGGCAAGGCTTTCAACCAGGCTTCGCCCCAGCGCTGGAAGCCCGGCACCAAGGTGAAGGCGCCCTGCTCGGGCGGCGTATCGGTGAGATAAAGGATGCCGCCGGTGCCGAGCGGAAACGGCGTCTTGACGCTGACATCCCAGTGCAGGTGCGGGCCGGGAAACATAAAACCCTCCCGCTCCGGCGCATTGAAGCCGACGCGATCGGTGGTCACCCACAGATCGGCCGTGCCCCAGAGCTGGGCAAAAGCCTTGTGGATGCGTGGCGAACGGCGCACCACATCGAAGGCGGGATGCTGGAAATATTGCACCATGATGCCGTGGTCGCTCGGGCGATACCAGGTTTCCGGATCATTCGGATCGGCGCCGAGATGCTGCCACAGCGCTTGTGCTACCGCGTCGCGTATGTCGCGGGTTACGGCATCATGCAGCACGACATAGCCGTGCTCGTGCCAGCAAGCGAGGTCGGACGCGTCCAGCACCGGCGCGCTCGCCTCCACCGCGGCGAGCCAGCGCGCGGTCGCCGGCGGCACGGCGTCGTCCGTGACTGCGGCATTGATGCGCGCGACCTGCTCGGGCGCGACGCCACCGGTGGTGGCGACGATCCAGCGCTCGAACGCTGCAAAGCTCGGCGCCTGTTGGCCGAGAAAGCTCATGGTTTGTTCGAGGCCGAGCCCGCTGGCGTGGATGACGAGATCATCGAGATGGCGGTCGTGCAGCGTCGTCCGCCCTTGGCCGCCCGCCCGCGCCGCCATGGCGCGCGACCACAGCCGCTTGAGCTGATAGATGCCGAGCGCGCCGGTCTCGGTCGCTGGCGCCAGGCCTGTTGCAAATGAAACAAGCGTTGGCGCCGGCCTGACGTCCGCTAGGGTCATGGGGTCAACGTCAAGGTGTCGATCGCCGAGTTAAGCGCCGGGCGTGTTTTCCCGTCAACGGTTCCCCGGCGGCAATCGCCCGCCCTTTAACCCCCCATTAAGCACAGTCGGGCTTCGTTAGGCCGGGACGACCGGTGTGGCGCCCTAGTTTGGACAAGTTTCGCGAGGAATTCGGTCTTGCCGGTGGCGGGTCCGGCGTGGGTCCTTACGAAATTTCGGCTCTTGGTCGGTGCGCGCGAAGCGGCTGCCTTTAAGCCCTTCGGTCCCGGCAGGAGGGCGCTATGCCGGTCATGTTGCCGGTTTGGCTGGGGTCCTGGCCGTTTGTTGGCCCGGCCGGACCCTGAAAGGGACGCTTCATGAATCCTGGCGACATCGCGCAGTCGGTCGCACCTTTGACGTCGTCCAACCTGTCGCTGTTCCACCTGTTCTGGCACGCCCATTGGATCGTCGAGTCGGTCATGGTCGGGCTTTTGGTGTGCTCGGTCTGGGTCTGGGCCATCGCCATCGACAAGACCATGTTGTTCAAGCGCATTCGCCGCGCCGGCGACCATTTCGAGCAAGCCTTCTGGTCCGGCCAATCCCTTGAAGAGCTTTATAAATCGCTCTCGGCCAAGCCCGAACACTCGACCGGCGTGCTGTTCGTCGCCGCCATGCGCGAATGGAAGCGCAGCTTTGAGGGCCATGCCCGCTCCTTCGCCGGCCTGCAGATGCGGATCGAGAAGGTGATGGATGTCGCCATTGCACGCGAGATCGAGCATATGGAGCGGCGGCTCCTGGTTCTGGCCACGGTCGGCTCGGCCGGCCCCTTCATCGGGCTGTTCGGCACCGTGGCCGGCATCATGACCAGCTTCCAGTCGATCGCCGCCTCCCAAAATACCTCCCTGGCGGTGGTGGCGCCCGGCATCGCGGAAGCGCTGTTTGCAACCGCAATTGGCCTCGTTGCCGCCATTCCGGCGACTATTTTCTATAATAAGTTCACCTCCGAGGTGAACAAGCAGGCCCAGCGGCTGGAGGGGTTCGCCGACGAATTCACGGCGATCCTGTCGCGGCAGATCGACGAGCGCGGGTGAGGGGACCATGGCCGGAAGCGTGATCGCGTCCGCATCGAGCGGCCGGGGCGGCCGCCGCCGCCGCGCCGTCATGAGCGAGATCAACGTGACGCCGTTCGTCGACGTCATGCTGGTATTGCTCATCGTCTTCATGGTGTCGGCACCGCTGCTCACGGTCGGCGTGCCGGTCAACCTGCCGCAGAGCCAGGCCAAGTCGCTGTCCCAGAACACCGATCCGCTGACCATCTCGATCGACGGCCAGGGCCAGATCTTCCTGCAGGACGCCAAGGTCACCGACACCGAACTGTTGCAGAAATTGCAGGCGGTTACGGCGAGCCGCGGCGGCTTTGCCGCATCGATCTATTTCCGTGCCGATAAGGCGCTCAATTACGGTATGATCATGCGCCTGTTGGGACGCCTGAGCAGTGCCGGCTATAGCCGCGTCGAGCTGGTCACCGAATTCGGGCAGGGGACTTGAGGGCTTGAAGAGACGGCGATGAGGGGCAGCCTCACCATATCGGCAGTCGCGCACCTGATCGCGCTGGCGCTGTGCGTGGTCGCGTTCGCGGCGGCGCCGATGGAAGCGCCCATGCCGCCGACCATGACCGTCAATACGATTTCGGTGAAGGAATTCACCGAGCTCACCAAGGGCATCAAGGACGCGCCGAAGCTCAAGGTCGACGAGATCAAGCCGCAAGCCGACAAGGTCGATACGCCGAAGCCGGTCGACGAGGTCGCCCCCAAGATCGTCGACAAGAAACCGGAGATCAAAACCGACACCGCGGCGCAACAGCAGCAGCCCAAGCAAGATCCGAAGCCGGCGGACAAGCCGGCCAAGGCCAAGCCGCCCGATTACAAGCCCGACAAGATCGCCGAGCTGCTCAAGAAGGACGCCGCCAAGCAGCCGAAGCCGGACGCCAAGGCCAGCCCCGATACGCCGCCGCGCGACGCGGCCAAATTCAACGCCGACCAGGTCGCGGCTTTGCTCGACAAGCGCGATCCGCAGCGCCAGATGGCGGCGGCCGAGACGCTGAACAATCAACCCAGCCTCGGTGCCGCGAACGGCGGGGCGGCGCAATTGTCGCAAAGCGAGATCGACGCGTTGCGCGCGCGCATTTCCAGCTGCTGGAGCCCGCCGGCCGGCATCACCGCTTCGACCAAGATCTATGTGGTGCTGCGCGTCCTGTTCAAACCCGACGCCTCGATGTCGCATGAGCCGGTGCTGGTCGAAGGCTCGGCGTCCGCGCTCGGGCCGGCGCTGGCCGAGAGCGCCAAGCGCGCGCTCTTGATGTGCCAGCCGTTCACCATGCTCAAGCCCGAGCACTACGAGCAGTGGAAAGACCTCGAGCTCAAATTCGATCCGCAAGAACTGCTCGGCGGCTGAGGGTATTGAGAAAATCCACGTGATGACGCTCGTGCGAAGACCTGCTTTGACCGTGACCCGTCGGGACGCGCTGGTGCTCGGCGCCGCAGCCGGCGGTCTCATGCTGTCGTCGCGTTACGCCTCGGCCGTCCGCATCGACATCACCGAGGGTAATTTCCAGCCGCTGCCGATCGCCATTCCGAATTTCTTCGGCGGCGCCGACAGCGACAACGATACCGCGGTCGGCGTCACCCAAATCATCACCGCCAACCTCAAGGGCTCCGGCCTGTTCCTGCCGATCGATCCCGCCGCGTTTCTGGAAAAGCTCGCCGGCGTCGACAACGTGCCGAACTTTCCCAATTGGCGCACCATCAGCGCGCAGGCGCTGGTCACCGGCCGCATCACCCGCCAGAGCGACGGCCGGCTGAAGGCCGAATTCCGGCTGTGGGACGTGCTCGCCGGCCAGCAGCTCGACGGCAAGCAGTATTTCACCACGCCCGACAATTGGCGCCGCATCGCCCACATCATCTCGGACGCGATCTACGAGCGACTGACCGGCGAGAAGGGCTATTTCGACACCCGCGTCGTGTTCGTCGACGAGACCGGGCCGAAGGACCGCCGCGTCAAGCGGCTCGCCATCATGGACCAGGACGGCGCCAATGTGCGCTACCTGACCCGTGGCGACGAGCTCGTGCTGACACCGCGGTTTTCGCCGTCGACGCAGGAGATCACCTATATGGCCTACGGCCAGGGCGATCCGCGCGTTTATCTGCTGAACATCGAGACCGGCCAGCGCGAGATCGTCGGCAATTTTCCCGGCATGAGCTTTGCGCCGCGGTTCTCGCCGGACGGCCAGAGCGTAATCATGAGCCTGCAGGAAGGCTCCAACGCCAATCTCTTCATTATGGACCTGCGCTCGAAATCGACGACGCGGCTGACCAACACGCCGGCGATCGACACCGCGCCGTCCTATGCGCCGGATGGTTCGCAAATCTGCTTCGAATCCGACCGCGGCGGCCGCCAGCAGATCTACGTCATGCCGGCGGCCGGCGGTGCGGCGCAGCGCATCAGCTTCGGCGACGGCGCCTATTCGACACCGGTGTGGTCGCCGCGCGGCAACTACATCGCCTTCACCAAGCAGACGGCGAATACGTTCGCGATCGGCGTGATGAAGCCGGACGGCTCCGGCGAGCGCATCCTGACCGAGGGGTTCCACAACGAAGGGCCGACATTTGCGCCCAACGGCCGCGTCATCATGTATTTCAGCGACAATGTCGGCAGTCCGGGCCCGTCGCTGTTCACGATCGACACCGCGGGGCGCAATCAGCAGCGGGTTCCGACGCCCAGCTACGCGTCCGATCCCGCCTGGTCGCCGCTTTTGTCGTAAGCCTCAAGGCCACCATCACACGCCTGCCGCATTGAGGTCTCATTAACCATTGCCAAAGCTTTGCAGGGTTCCCTCGGGGTGGAAGCTTCTTTGTAAGCCCGCATCAAGGTTGACGGAACGTTCGTTTAACGAAGGCGCTGCTAGACCCGGGGGCAACGCATACGGAAGCAATGGAGGCACCGGAATGAACGTCGTGAGCATCGTCCGCGGCGCCAAATTCGCGGCCGTCATCTTCGCCGGTCTGATGATCGCCGGCTGCGCCAAGCAGCAGGTCGATCAGACGAGCTCGTCGGCAGCGCCCGGCAGCCAGCAGGATTTCGTCGTCAATGTCGGCGACCGCGTGTTCTTCGAGACCGATTCCTCGGAGCTGACCGAGCAGTCCCGCGCCACGCTCGACAAGCAGGCGCAGTGGCTCAACAACTACAATCGCTATTCCTTCACCATCGAGGGCCACGCCGACGAGCGCGGCACCCGCGAATACAACATCGCGCTCGGCGCGCGCCGGGCGCAGACCGTGCGCGAATATCTGGTCTCGCGCGGCATCGCGGCGCAGCGCATGCGCACCATCTCCTACGGCAAGGAGCGGCCGGTCGCGGTGTGCGACGACATTTCCTGCTGGTCGCAGAACCGCCGCGCGGTGACCGTGCTCGATCAGAGCTCGTAGGCGGCGTCGTTATTCTAAAAACCACATTGTGCTGACCGGCGCGCGTTGCGGCGCCGGTTCGCGTTTGCGGCTACCGACGGCAAAACGAGCCGTGCTATCCTGGCCCGGCGCGAGCCGCGCTGCCGGAGGCCCAGGGTGCCGGACGACACCGACAAACTCGCCGCGACCGCCGCAACCGACAGGTCGGACGACACATTTATTATCTCGGCAATCCGGCTCGGCTGCCTGGCGCTATTGGCCTACTGGGCGTGGCTGCTGCTGCAGCCGTTCCTGGCGATCATCCTTTGGAGCGTCATCTTCGCCGTCGCACTCTATCCGGTGTTCGACTGGCTGGCGACGCGGCTGCATGTGCACCGCGCCGTGGTCGCCGCCGCCATCACCGTCTTCAGCCTGATCCTGATTTTCGGTCCGGTGACCTGGCTCGGCTTGAGCCTGGGCGACAATGTGCGCACGCTCTACGAGCGGCTGTCCGACGGCAGCCTGGCCATCCCGGCGCCCTATGAGTCTGTCAAAGCCTGGCCGGTCATCGGCGAACAGGCCTATCAAATCTGGTACCTCGCTTCGACCAATTTCACCGAACTGATCGGCGAATGGGCGCCGCAACTCAAGCTCATCGGCTCAAGCGTCCTCGCCATCGCCGGCACCGCAGGCTTGGATCTGGTCAAGTTCATCATCGGTATTTTCGTCTCCGGCTTTCTATTCGTGCCGGGGCCGGATTTGGTCGAGTCGGTCAAGAGCGCCATGCGGCGCATTGCGACCGACCGCACCGAGGAGTTCGTCGCGCTGACCGGCGCCACGATCCGCAACGTGTCGCGCGGCGTGATCGGCGTGTCGGCGTTACAGGCGCTGCTCGCCGGCATCGGCATGCTGGTGGCGGGCGTGCCCGCCGCCGGCCTGTTAAGCTTTCTCGTGCTGTTTTTCGGTATCATTCAGGTCGGCCCGTGGATCGTTCTGGCGCCAGTCGCACTGTGGAGCTGGTTTGCGCTGTCGAAAACCGCGGCGTTCATCTTCACCCTCTATTTGGCGCCGGTTGCGCTCTCGGATAACGTGCTGCGCCCGCTGGTGATGTCGCGCGGGCTTGCGACGCCGATGCCGGTGATTCTGATCGGCGTGATCGGCGGCACCTTGGCGCACGGTCTGACCGGCCTGTTCATCGGCCCTATCGTCCTGTCCATCGTCTGGCAGTTGCTGGTCGCTTGGATTCGGGAGGGGACGGACGCGGTCGGCAAGTCGGATTAGCGACCGGCGCGAAACCGCCTGCCTTGCGGCCACAAATTCATCTATCGTGGCGGCGCTAAACTAACCGTCCCATTTCTCGGCAATTCGCTTAAGATCGCCGCATAGCGACCATTCGCATCCGTAAGGGCATATTTGTCATGACCTATCGCGCGCTCGCGAGCCTGGCACTGACCGCTTTTCTCGCCGGCTGCGGCCAGAACAACCAATATGCCGCGCCGCCGCCGCCGAAGGTCACCGTCGCGCTGCCGGTCGCGCAGGACGTCACGCGCTATTTCGACGCCACCGGCAACGCCACCGCGGTCAACGCGGTCGATCTGGTCGCCCGCGTCCAGGGTTTCGTCCAGGCCATCGGCTATAGCGACGGCCAATTCGTCAAGAAGGGCACCTCGCTGTTCACCATCGAGCCGGAGCCCTATCGGCTCAAGGTCGAGGCCGCCAAGGCGGCCGTCACCAGCGCGCAGGCGACGCTGACCCAGACGCAGGCCGAATTCCAGCGCCAGGCCGATCTGATACAGAAGCAGGTCTCGACCCAAGCCAATTACGACAAGGCGCTGGCGGCGCGCGATTCCGCGCAGGCCGACCTGCAATCGGCGCAGGCCAACGAGAAACAGGCCGAGATCAATCTCGGCTATACCGACGTCACCGCGCCGTTCGACGGCATCGTCTCCGCGCGCCAGGTGTCGATCGGCCAACTGGTCGGCGCCAATTCGCCGACCGTGCTCGCCACCATCGTGCAGATGGACCCGATCTGGGTGAATTTCACCGCAAGCGAGCGCGACGCGCTGCAGGTGCGCGCCAATCTCGCGCTTTCCGGCCGCACCACCGCCGATCTCATCGGCGACAAGGTCGAGGTCGCCCTGCAAGACGAGACCGACTATCCGCATATCGGCAAGCTCGACTACGTGGCGCCGACGGTCGATCCGTCGACCGGCACGCAAGCCGCGCGCGCGGTCCTGCCGAATGCCAATCGCGCGCTGGTGCCGGGCTTTTTCGTCCGCGTGCGCGTGCCGTCGCGGCCGATACCGGCGCTGCTGGTGCCCGACGTCGCCATCGGCAGCGACCAGGGCGGCCGCTACGTGCTGGTCGTCAACAAGGACAATGTCGTCGAGCAGCGCAAGGTCGAGGCCGGCCAGCTGGTCGGCGATCTGCGCGTCATCGACAAAGGTCTGAGCAAGGACGACCGCGTCGTCGTCGGCGGCATCATGCGCGCGATCCCGGGCCAGAAGGTCGATGCCGCGCTGAGCACCGTTGCGGCGAAGAATTAAAGCATGGTCCCGAAAAGTGGAAACCGGTTTTCGGAAATGATCATGCGCAAACCAAAAAACCTGGACCATGATCCAATTCGTTTGAATTGGATCATGGTCTAGGCCGCGGAGATTTTAGGCGATGATCTCCAAATTCTTCATCGAGCGGCCGGTGCTGGCGAACGTGCTCGCCATCCTGATGATTCTGATCGGCGCCGTTGCGCTCTACGGCCTGCCGGTTTCGCAATATCCCGACGTGGTGCCGCCGACCGTGCAGGTGACGACGCGCTATCCCGGCGCCGGCGCGCTGACGCTGCTCGACACCGTGGCGCTGCCGATCGAGCAGCAGGTCAACGGCGTCGAGAACATGATCTACATGCAATCGACCAGCGCGAGCGACGGCAGCTACACGCTCACCGTCACGTTCAAGATCGGCACCGATCTCGATAACGCGCAGGTTTTGGTGCAGAACCGTGTCGGCAGCGCGCTGGCGCAGTTGCCGACCGCCGTGCAGGCGCAAGGCGTCACGGTGCAGAAGCGCTCGACCGCGATCCTGTTGTTCGTCACGCTCACCGCGCCGGACGGGCGCTACGACAGCCTCTATCTGGCCAATTACGCCACCATCAAGCTCAAGGACGAGTTGGCGCGGCTGCCCGGCGTCGGCAATGTCAACGTGTTCGGCGCCGGCCAGTATTCGATGCGCATCTGGCTCGACCCGGACAAGCTGAAAGCCCGCAGCCTCAATGCCCAGGACGTGGTGCTGGCGCTCAAGCAGCAAAGCCAGGAGGTCGCCGCCGGCCAGGTCGGCATCCCGCCGACGCCGCCGGGCGTCAATTTCCAATACACCATCGATCTGTCCGGCCGGCTCACCGACGTCAAGCAATTCGCCAATGTCATCGTCAAGACCGGCGACAACGGCCAGATCACGCGGGTCAGCGACGTCGGCCGGGTCGAGCTCGGCGCCCAGACCTACAGCCAGTATTTCGACCTCGACGGCAAGCAGGCCGCCGGCATCGGCATCTACCAGTCGCCCGGCGCCAATGCGCTCGACGTCGAGCATGCGGTCAAGGCCAAGATGGAAACGCTCGCGGCCGCTTTCCCGCAAGGCCTGGTTTACACCATTCCGTTCGATACCACGATCTTCGTCAACACCTCGATCCACGAAGTCTACAAGACCCTGATCGAAGCCGCGGTCCTGGTGCTGATCGTCATCATGGTGTTCCTGCAGGATTGGCGCGCCATGCTGATCCCGGCGACCACGGTGCCGGTGACCATCGTCGGCGCCTTCGCCGCCATGTATGCGCTCGGCTTCACCGTGAATTTTTCGACCTTGTTCGCCATCGTGCTGTCGATCGGCATCGTGGTCGACGACGCCATCGTCGTGGTCGAGGGCGCCGCCCACAATGTCGAGCGCGGCATGAGCGGCCATGACGCGGCGATCCGCGCCATGGACGAGCTGTTGGGACCGATCATCGGCATCACGCTGGTGCTGATGTCGGTGTTCCTGCCGGCGGCGTTCCTGCCCGGGCTGACCGGCCGCATGTACGCGCAATTCGCCCTGGTGATCGCGGCGACGGCGCTGCTCTCGGCGATCAATGCGGTGACGCTCAAGCCGACGCAGTCGGCGCTGTGGCTGCGCCCGCCGGTGCCGCCGGAGCGGCGCAACGCGTTTTATCGCGGCTTCAACGCCGTCTACGGCCGCGTCGAGCACCACTATGCCGGTCTGATCAGCCGCATGGCGGCCCATGCCGGCCTGATGACCATCATCGCCTTCGTCATCATGGGTTTTGCTTTTTTCGGGCTGTCGCGGGTGCCGACCGGTTTTTTGCCGATCGAGGACCAGGGCTATCTCATCGTCGCCGTGCAATTGCCCGACGGCGCGGCGCTCGCCCGCACCCGAGACGTACTCGGGCAGGTGTCGACGATCGCGCGCAAGGATCCGAGCGTCGCCCAGGTGATCGCCATCTCCGGCGTCTCCGCGCTCGACAACAATGCGACCTTGGCCAATGCCGGCGTCGCCTATGTGGTGCTCAAGGATTGGAGCGAGCGCGACGATCTGCTCACCTTGTACACGCGCATATCGGCTTCGCTCGACGCGATCGATGCGCGGGTGATCACGCTGCCGCCGCCGCCGATCCAGGGCATCGGCAATGCCGGCGGCTTCACGTTGCAGGTCGAATTGCGCGACGGCAGCACCGATTTCACCAAGCTCGAGAGCATCACCGACACCATGGTCGCCAACGCGCAGGCACAAAGCGCGCTGCAGCGCGTGCAGACCTCGTTCCGCGCCAGCGCGCCGCAATTGCGCGTCGAGGTCGATCGGGTCAAGGCGCAGACGCTGCACGTTTCGGTCGGCGACGTATTCTCGACGCTCGCGACCTATCTGGGCTCGACCTATGTCGTGCAGTTCAATGATTTCGGGCGCGTGTTCCAGGTCTATGCCCAGGCCGACGCGCCGTTTCGGCTACTGCCGCGCGACATCCAAAACCTGTCGGTGCGCAATCAGCAGGGCAACATGATTCCGCTCGGCACATTGGCCGCGATCACGCCGGCGGTCGGCCCATCGCTGATCTCGCTCTACAATCTTTATCCGTCGTCGAGCATCATCGGCCTGCCGGCGTCGGGTTTTTCCTCCGGCGAGGCGATCCGGCTGATGGAGGAGAATGCGGCGAAAACCTTGCCGCCGGGCACCGGCACAGAATGGACCGCGATGTCGTACCAGGAGAAGATCGTCGGCAACCAGATGTATTTCGTGTTCGCCATGGCGCTGCTCCTGGTCTATCTGGTGCTGGCCGGCCAGTACGAGAGCTGGTACGCGCCGCTCTCCGTGATCCTCTCGGTACCGCTCGCTCTGGTCGGGCCGGTTGCGGTGCTCAAGGGGCTTCGCATCGACAACAATCTCTATACCCAGATCGGCCTGATCCTGCTGATCGCGCTGTCGGCCAAGAACGCCATTCTGATCGTCGAGGTGGCGCGCGAACACCGCGTGCGCGACAACAGGTCGATCGTTGACGCGGCGGTCGATGCCGCCCGCGCCCGGTTCCGGCCGATCCTGATGACGTCGTTTTCCTTCATCCTCGGCGTCGCGCCGCTGGTGGTCGCGAGCGGGGCAGGGGCCAGCGCGCGCAAATCGATCGGCATCACCGTGTTCTCCGGCATGATCGCCTCGACCTGCCTGGCCGTGCTGTTCGTGCCGTCGCTGTTCGTGGTGATCCAGCGCTTCGAGGAATGGCGCGCCGCGCGCAAGCATCCGCGCATCCAGCCCGCGGAATGACCGAGCGGACTATGGCAGCCAGTCACAATTTCGACGCACGCCGCACTATGTTAAGCCCCGTCAGTCCAGCGAAAAAGTTGCCGGTAATGATCCGCTCTATCTCCCTCGTCGTGGCCGCATTGCTATGTGCGCTGTGGGGCGGCCCCGTCCGCGCGCAGATGTCCCAAGCCGATCTGTTGACCCGCATCGATCGCCTCGAAGCGGCATTGCGCGAGCTCACCGGCACGGTGGAGCAGTTGCAATACCGCAATCAGCAGCTCGAGCAGCAGCTCCGCACGCTGCAGGAGGCGAGCCAGACCGGGGCGCGGCCGCCCGCGTCGCCGTCACCGCCGCGGCCGACCGCGCAATTTTCGCCGCCGCCTGCCGCGCCTGCCGCGCCTGCCGCGCCGGTGATCGCCGCTGCGCCGCCGCCCGCGCCGATCGAGCCGGAGCCGCCGCCGCCGCCGCCGGGACGGGGCGGTCGCGGCGATGCCTTCAATCCGGCGCTCAATCCGACCGCACCCGGCGCGCCGCGTCCGCTCGGCACCAGCACGGCGGCGACTGAACCGCCGCCGCCGGTTGCCGAAGCGCCGCCGGCCGGATCCGGTCCGCGCCAGCCGGGCGCGCCGCTCGATCTGTCCAGCGTCTCCACGCCGCCACCGGGCGGTGCCGCGCCGGGCGGTGCCTTGCCGCCGCCGCCACCGAGCAATCCGAGCGGCACCGGCGCCATGCAGGCGACGCTGCCGCCGGGCAATTCGCCCAAGGACCAATTCGATCTCGGCTACGGCTATTTGCAGCACAAGGACTATGGTCCCGCGGCGGACGCGTTCGCGGCGTTCCTGCGCCAATATCCGAGCGATCGCCTGGCGCCCGAAGCGCAGTTCTGGATGGGCGAAGCCTTGTTCCAGAGCCAGCGCTATCGCGATGCCGCGGAAGCCTTCCTTGCGGTGTCGACGAAATATGAGACCACGGCGCGGGCGCCGGACGCGCTGCTGCGGCTCGGCATGTCGCTTGCGGCGCTCGGCGAAAAGGAAGCGGCCTGCGCTTCGCTGGGCGAGGTATTGCGCAAATATCCGCGCGCCTCGCTGAGCGTAAAGCAGGGCGTCGACCGGGAACAGAAGCGTGCCCACTGCTGACGGAAGCGTTGGCGACGGCGAAGCCGACGCGCTGTTTCGTGGTCTGCAAGATTTGCCCGGTCTTGTGCTCGCGGTGTCGGGCGGCCCGGATTCCACCGCGCTGCTGGTGCTCGTGGCGCGCTGGGCCAAGCGGCTCAAGCGCGCGCCAAAGCTGATCGCCGTCACCATCGATCACGGCTTGCGGCCGGAAGCGGCGCGCGAAGCCGCCATGGTCAAGCATCTCGCGCGCCGCCTCGGCGTCGCCCACCGCACGCTGCGCTGGCGCGGCCGCAAACCGCGAACCGGTCTGCAGGAGGCGGCGCGCCACGCCCGCTATGAGTTGCTCGCACAAATCGCCACGCGCGCGCGCTTCGCCCATATCCTCACCGCGCACACGCTCGACGATCAGGCCGAGACCGTGCTGTTCCGCTTGGCTCGCGGCAGCGGGCTATTCGGGCTCACCGGCATGGCGCGCGCGGCGCCGCTGCCGCTGCGCGGCATGCGCGAGATTTTCCTGGTGCGGCCGCTGCTGCATCTGCCCAAGGCGCGGCTGATCGCAACGTTGAAGGCAGCGCGCGTCGCCTATGCCGAAGACCCGAGCAATCGCGATCCGCGCTTTACTCGTGCGCGGCTGCGCAGCCTGATGCCGGTGCTGGCCCGCGAAGGCCTCGACGCGCGCGGCCTGGCGCGGCTCGCGGCGCGGCTGCGGCGCGCCGAATCAACCATCCAGGTCGCCGTGCAGGCGGCGCGCTCGGCGCTGGCGCCGCCGCCATGGCCTCCGCATGGACCGATTATCTTCGCCGTTGCGCCATTTGCGGACCTGCCCGCCGAAGTGGGCTTGCGCCTCCTCGGCGAAGCGGTGGCCCATACCGGCGACGAGGGTACGGTCGAGCTCGCCAAGCTCGAAAGCCTTTACGAAGCGTTGCGGCAGGCGCGCTCCCCGTTGCGCCGGACGCTCGCCGGGGCGCTGATTACGCTCGATCATGAGCATCTGACGGTCGAGCGCGCACCCGCAAGGCGCGGGTTAGCCATGCGCGGGAAAGGCAAGAGCCGCTTTACGAAATAAGCGTATAATCAGGATATTGGCCATTCTCGAGTCCTTGGCAGGGGGCGGGTCAAACCCTACATTGCCGGGAGTATCGGGACGTGAAGCCGCCACGATTTGCTGGCACGTAGTATGCTCCGGCGCCGCGCGGATTCGCGGGTCAAGGACTGAAGATGAACGCCAATCTGCGCAATTTCGCCCTTTGGGTGATCATCGTCCTCTTGCTGCTGGCGCTGTTCACGTTGTTCCAGAGTCCCGGCCAGCGCCCGGCATCGTCGGACATTTCGTTTTCCGAGCTGCTCACCGACGTCGACACCGGCCGCGTCCGCGACGTGCTGATCCAGGGCCCGGAAATCCACGGCACTTTCACCGACGGCCGCACCTTCCAGACCTATGCGCCGAGCGACCCGACGCTGATCCAGCGCCTGTACAACAAGGGCGTCTCGATCACGGCGCGGCCGCAGACCGAGAACGTGCCGTGGTTCGTCTCGCTTCTGATCTCGTGGCTGCCGTTCGTGGCGCTGATCGGCGTGTGGATTTTCCTGTCGCGGCAGATGCAGGGCGCCGGCGGCAAGGCGCTCGGTTTCGGCAAGTCGCGGGCAAAACTCCTCACCGAAGCCCACGGCCGCGTCACCTTCGAGGACGTCGCCGGCGTCGACGAGGCCAAGCAGGATTTGCAGGAGATCGTCGAATTCTTGCGCGACCCCGGAAAATTCCAGCGCCTCGGCGGCAAGATTCCGCGCGGCGTGCTGCTGGTCGGCCCGCCCGGCACCGGCAAGACACTGATCGCGCGCGCGGTCGCCGGCGAAGCCAATGTGCCGTTCTTCACCATTTCCGGCTCCGACTTCGTCGAAATGTTCGTCGGCGTCGGCGCCAGCCGCGTGCGCGACATGTTCGAACAGGCCAAGAAGAACGCGCCCTGCATCATCTTCATCGATGAGATCGACGCAGTCGGCCGCCATCGCGGCGCCGGCCTCGGCGGCGGCAATGACGAGCGCGAGCAGACGCTCAATCAATTGCTGGTCGAGATGGACGGTTTCGAAGCCAACGAAGGCATCATTCTGATCGCCGCCACCAACCGGCCCGACGTGCTCGATCCGGCGCTGTTGCGGCCCGGCCGCTTCGACCGCCAGGTCGTGGTGCCGAATCCGGACGTAGTCGGCCGCGAGCAGATTTTGAAAGTCCACGTGCGCAAGGTGCCGCTGGCGCCCGACGTGAACCTGAAAACCATCGCCCGCGGCACGCCCGGCTTCTCCGGCGCCGACCTCGCCAATCTCATCAACGAGGCGGCGCTGATGGCGGCGCGGCGCAACAAGCGCATGGTGACCCAGGCCGAGTTCGAGGACTCCAAGGACAAGGTCATGATGGGCGCCGAGCGCAAGTCGCTGGTGATGACGGATGAGGAAAAGCTGCTCACCGCCTACCACGAGGGCGGCCACGCCATCGTGGCGCTCAACGTCAAGGCGACCGATCCGGTGCACAAGGCGACCATCATTCCGCGCGGCCGCGCGCTCGGCATGGTCATGCAATTGCCGGAGCGCGACAAGCTCTCGATGTCGCTCGAGCAGATGACGTCGCGGCTCGCCATCATGATGGGCGGCCGCGTCGCCGAGGAACTGGTGTTCGGCCGCGAGCGCGTGACCTCAGGCGCCGCGTCCGACATCGAGCAGGCAACAAAACTCGCGCGCATGATGGTGACGCGCTGGGGCCTGTCCGACGCGCTCGGCACCGTTGCTTACGGGGAGAACCAGGAAGAAGTCTTCCTCGGCTATTCGGTGTCGCGCCAGCAAAACATCTCCGAAGCCACCGTGCAGAAGATCGACGCCGAGATCCGCCGTCTGGTCGAAGCCGGCTATTCGGAAGCGCAGCAAATCCTCACCGACAAGCGCGCCGATCTGGAGACGCTGGCCAAGGGGCTGCTCGAATTCGAGACGCTCTCCGGCGACGAGATCAAGGATTTGTTGCTCGGCAAGCGGCCGAGCCGCGAATCGGTGATCGAGCCGACCACGCCGCGCAACACCACCGTGCCGACCGCCGGTGCCGGCCGCAACCGGCCGCGCCCCGAGCCCGGCCCGCTGGAGCCGCAGCCGCAGGGTTGAGTTGGTCCTCGCTTGTCAACGCGTTGAACGTCCTGGCATGTCCGAAGGATCGCGCGCGGCATGGCGGACGGCGTGAACAACGATTTCGGTCTCGGTTGACTTCATAAAAGACGAGGTACGGATAAGGCAGCGTCGTCAGCCGACGAATGGCCGGATCTTCGGTACGAACGCCGATATGTGGATGACTTGTGAGAAGTTCGATGACGCTTTGTATGCGCGCCTGGACGCGATTTGCGCCTTGCGGCGAATGCTCGGCAATGTAGTCGAGGATCAAACTAAGATCGGCAAATGCCGGGGCCGTGTAGCGAATTTTCACAGGCCGTGCTTGGCCCAAATGGACCGGACCTGTTCGTCGGAGGCGAATTCGCCACGTGCCGCCGCGGCCTTGGAATTGGCGATGGCCGCGTGCTCGTCGTCCGATAGCGGCACAGGCTGCGCGTCGCCGCTGCCGGCAAGTTCCAGAACAATACGTGCGATGTCGTCCTGCACGTCCGGAGGAAGGTCGCGCACGGCCTCAAGCGCCTGATCGAGGAGCTTCGTCATGAGGCCAATATACTCGGTTTGCGCAAGTGTTGGAATGACTTCGAACCGATCGGGTCGCCGAAGCGACAGAACTCGGATCAGCGACTGGTCGAAATCCCGCCATATCGATAGCGTAGCGGGGCTGGGGAGGGTGGATTGATGCGAATCATCTCGATTGCCGGGATCATTCTGGCGCTTGCCGCGGGGCCGGCGCTGGCGCAAGGCTTTGGCACGCCGCCCACGCCGCCCAAGCCGCCTGTTGCCGCCAGGCCGCCCGTCGCGGCGAAACCGCCGCAGGCCGCGGTCAAGCCGGCAAGCACGCCGGAATCGCGCTCGGCCGCCGCTTTGGCGCTGTCGTCCGACCCGGTGTTCGACGAGGGCACCTTCCAGCGCATCAAGGAAGCGCTGCTGTTCTATTCCGACATCCAGGTCCGCGGCGGCTGGCCGATGTTGCCGGCCGACTTAAAGCTCGAGCCCGGCGCGAGCGGCCCCTACGTCGCGCTGTTGCGCCAGCGCCTGGTCATCTCCGACGACATGCCCGCCGATCAGCAAGCCGGCGAGGCCTATGACGCGAACGTGGTCGAAGCCGTCAAGCATTTCCAATTGCGTCACGGCCTCGAAGCCACCGGTGCCGTCGGCGCGCAGACCATCAAAGCGCTCAACATGCCGGTCGGCGCCCGCATCAAGCAGCTCGAAGCTTCGCTCGAGCGGCTCCTTGGCATGGATTTCGTCTTCGCCGATCGCTACGTCGTGGTGAACATCCCGGCCGCCTTCGTCGAGGCCATTGCCAACGGCAAGGTCGAGCGCCGCTATCGCGTCATCGTCGGCAAGATCGACAAGCCGTCGCCGACCTTGACCGCTTCCATCACCGCGGTCGATCTCAATCCGACCTGGACGGTACCGCTGTCGATCACCAAGAACGAGATCGTCGCCCATATGCGCCGCGATCCGAGCTATCTCGGCCGCATGCATATGCGCGTGCTCGGCGCCGGCGATCAGGAGATCAGCCCGTCGTCGGTCGACTGGGCGGCTGACCGCTCGCCCAATTTCACCGTGCGCCAGGATGCCGGCACCTGGAACGCGCTCGGCAATCTCAAGATCGACATGCCGAACCCGTACTCGGTCTACATGCACGACACCGACGCGCGAAAGCTGTTCGCCGACGACTACCGCTTCGATTCCCACGGCTGCACCCGTGTCGACAACGTGCGCGATCTCGCCGCCTGGATTCTCCAGGACGTGCCGGGCTGGAACCGCGCCGCCATCGACGCCGGCATCGCCGCGGGGCAGACCAAGATCGTCAACCTGCCGCGCAAAATGCCGGTCGCCTGGGTCTACCTCACCGGCTGGGTGACGCGCGACGGCACGATCGAATTCCGCGACGACGTCTATAAGCACGACGAAGCGCTCGACCGCGAGGCGCTGGCGCAAGCCACCGGCACCGGCGGCTTCGTGCAGCCGGCGCCGACGCAACCGATCAAGCGGGTTTCCATCGATACGCGGTGAATGGCGCGTCCCGGCCGTTTTGAGTGCCCAATCGCTTCGTCATGGCCGGGCTTGACCCGGCCATCCACGTCTTTGCTACGGTGCAAATAAGTCATGGATGCCCGCGACAAGCGCGGGCATGACGAGTCAGAATGGGCGATGGTCGTAAGCGACGGACACCGCCGATGCGCCAGATGATCTTGGTCGGTTTTTTGCAGGCGCAGAATTGCACCAATCTCGCCAGCTCCTGGCGTCATCCGGCGTCGCGCACCGATAGCTGGTCGCCGGATTTTTACCGGCACATCGGCCGGGTGCTGGAGGCCGGAAAATTTCATTTCGGCTTCTTCGACGACCGGCTGTCGATGCCGGACATGTACGGCCGCAATCACGCGCACACCGTGGAGCACGGTATTCGCTGCGTAAAACTCGACGCCGTCACCGTGCTCACCGTGATGGGCATGGCGACCGAGCGCCTTGGTCTCGGCGCCACCTATTCCACCAGCTATTACGAGCCGTTCCACGTGGCGCGGCTGTTCGCCACCCTCGATCTGATGACGGGGGGCCGCGCCGCCTGGAATGTCGTCACTTCGCTCAACGACGGCGAGGCGCAGAACATGGGCCGCGACGAGGCGGTCGCCCACGATCTGCGCTACGACCGCGCCGACGAGTTCATGGAGATCGTGCTCGGCCATTGGGACGCCTGGGAGGACGATGCCATCGTCCAGGACAAGGGAAGCGGGCTTTTTGCCAAACCGGAGAAAGTGCATCGCCTCGATTACGAAGGCCGCTACTTCCGCTCGCGCGGGCCGTTCACGGTGCCGCGCTCGGCGCAAGGTCACCCGGTCATCATCCAGGCCGGCTCGAGCGGCCGCGGCAAGGCGTTTGGCGCGCGCTGGGGTGAGGTGATCTTCGTAGTTTATCCGGGCATCGATGTCGGCAAGCGCGACTACGCCGAGTTCAAGGCCGAGGTGGCGGGCTTCGGCCGCGATCCGCAAGCGGTCAGGATCACCCATCTCGTCAACACGGTGGCCGCGGCCACCAAGGCGGAAGCCGAGGACAAATGGGCGGAGATCGAAAAGCTGCCGCTCGAGATCGACGCGCTGTCGCTGCTCTCGGAGGCGCTCAACTTCGATTTCGCGCGCAAGGGCATGGATGAGCCGTTCAGCGCCGAGGAGCTTGCGGAGATGTCCGGCCTGCAAGGCATCCGCGACCGCGTGCTGGCCGCTTCGGCCAGCAAAAATCCGACGGTGCGCGACTTCATCCGCATCAGCGGCCGCGGCCGCGTGCACAACGCCATCGTCGGCGGCCCGAAAGAGGTTGCCGACCGGCTCGAGCAATGGTTCACGGCGCCGGCCTGCGACGGCTTCGTGCTCTCCGCCACCCACGTGCCCGGCGCCTACGAAGATTTTGTGCGCTTCGTCGTGCCGGAGCTGCAACGGCGCGGGTTGTTCCGCAAGGATTTCGCCGGCGTCACGTTGCGGGAGAATCTCGGGCTGCCGGTGCCGGCGATCGGCGCGTGGCGCCCGGCGGCAAACTAGGACGCCGTTCGAGCCAGCCAAAGACCTGTTTCAAGCAACGCGGATTCCGGCGATACTGACGCCATGACCGTCATCTGCCGCATCGTTGCTTGCCTCGTCGTCGCAATCGCCGTCGTTGCGCCCGCGGGTCTCCTGCGCGCCGCGGACGTGCAGCTTGCCCCGACGGTCCACCATCCGATGAGCCGGTATGTGGATGCAAAGTATCGCTTCTCCTTTTGGTACCCACGCGCGTTGCGAATAACGGTAACGGCGGCCGACGACGCCGCGAGTTTTCCCGGCGGCATCGTGGTCGAGACTTTGCAGGTCGGCTCCCCAGGCGGCATATCGATCTACGTCGTCAATTCGCCGCAGGGCACCATCACCGACGAACCCAACGGCCATGCGGCGCCAATTCCGCAGACCAAATATTTTTACGACGCCTCCTCGCAACGCTGGATGGTGACATATCCCGAGGGCACCGACGGCGGTGGCAGCGCCGCGCCGGCGCCGGCCGACGTCTCCAAGGCCACCATCGGCGGACTGCCGATGCTGCCGAGCAGCGCCCGTTTCGACACCACCATCATCCCGCTGGCGACGACGCGATTCATCGTCATCCAGGACGGCGGTGGCAGCGCGTTCACCAATGAGCTCGCGTACACCGTTGCGGCCGCAGGCGCCCATGTCGATGCCAAGACGCTGGCGGGTGCGCTGCGCGCCGAGGCCATTGCCTACGAAGGGCAATTGCAAATAACGATCAGTCCGGCGACGCTGTGCGCGCTGCAGTCGACGCCCTGTAAAAAGTAATCCCCGCGAGACACCGCCCATGACCGGCAGGCTGATTTTGACCGGCGACGTCAATCTCATGAACGTCGCCGATGCCACCGTCCCGTTCCGGCACGTGGCTGCCGCGTTGCACGAGGCCGACGTGGTGTTCGGCAATCTGGAATGCTGCCTGCATCTGCCGGCGCGGCGTTCGCACGCCGCCGAAGGCTTTTTTGCCGATCCGCAGATCGGCGGCGAGGCGCTGCGGCTCTCCGGCATCCACGCCGTCGGCATCGCCAACAACGTCAATTACGGCGCCGACAATATCGCTGCCTCGATCGCGCGGCTCGATCAGCTCGGCATTGCCCATACCGGCGCCGGGCCCAATCTGGCCGCGGCGCGCGCGCCGGTGATCGTCGCCCGCAACGGCTTGCGCGTCGGCGCGGTGCAGCGCAGCTCGGTCTATTGGCCGACCGATCATGAGGCCCATGCCGACTCGCCCGGCATCGCGGTCATTCTCGGCCATACCGCTTATCACGTGCCGTCGAGCCGCGTTGCGCCGGGCGTGCCGCCGCCGAACCGGCCCGGCGTGCCGCCGGTGATCGTGACCTGGGCGGACAAGCGCTATCTCGATGAATTTCGCGCCGACATCGCGGCGTTGCGGCCGCAGGTCGACATCGTGGTCGCCTCCTGTCACTGGGGGCTTGGCCGCGAGCCGCTGCAATACATGACCGACATTGCCTATGCCGCGATCGATGTCGGCGCCGACATCGTCGTCGGTCACGGACCGCATTATCCATTGCCGGTCGAAATGTATAAGGGCAAGCCGATCTTCTACGGCCTGTGCAATCTCACCTTCTCGACGGGCCATCTCGGCCGCCGGCACGCGGGCTGGATCGGTCTCTTGGTGGAATTGGCTTTCGAGCGCGGCGCGGTGACGGACTGCAATTTCCGTCTGGTGCGCAATAACGATGCCGAGGAGACGTTGTTCTGCCGCCTTGACGAGGAGGCCGAAACGCTCGTTAATCTTGGCGAGCGAAGCAAAAAGCTTGGCGCCCACTTCAATCCGAAGGGCGACCGCGTGCACATCACGCCGTGACTGTGCACGAGCGTGAACAAACGCGTGGGGAAATGCCATGCTACTTGGCCGCAGACGCTTCTTGCATTTGGCAGCCGGCGCCGCGGCGCTGCCGGCCGTCTCGCGCTTCGCTCTGGCGGAAACCTATCCGTCGCGGCGCATCACCATGGTGGTGCCGTTCGCTCCGGGTGCGCTGAGCGACATCATCGCCCGCGTCATGGGCGAGGGCATGGGCGCGACGCTTGGCCAGACCATCGTTATCGACAACGCCAGCGGTGCCGACGGCACGATCGGCTCCGGCCGCGTCGCCCACGCGGTGCCCGACGGCTACACGCTCCTCTGCGGCAACTGGAACACCTCGGTCACCAACCCCGCCATCTACAAGCTCGACTACGACGTGGTGAAGGATTTTGAGCCGGTGGTGCTGTTGCCGGCGGCGCCGATGGTGCTGCTGACGAAAAAGGACAATCCGGCGATCAACCTGAAGGAGTTCGTCGCTTGGCTGAAGGCCAATCCCGACAAGGCGTCGTTCGGCACTGCCGGCGCCGGCAGTCCGCCCGACCTGCTCGGCCGCCTGCTGCGGCGCGACACCGGCACGCAATTCAACCTGATCGCCTATCGCGGCGCCGCACCGGCGATGCAAGACGTCATCGCCGGCCATATCGACGCGGTGTTCATAACCATTGCCGCCGCCCAAGCGCAGGTGCGTGCCGGTAATGTGAAAGCTTTAGGCTTGACGACCCACGAGCGCATCGAGATCGCGCCCGAAATCCCGACCATGGACGAAGCCGGACTGCAGGGCTTCTATTTCGCGCTGTGGGCGGCGATCTTCGCGCCTAAGGGCACGCCGAAGGACATCGTGGACAAGCTCAACGCCGCGGCGGTGAAAACCTTGACCGATCCGGGCGTCCGCCAAAAACTCGAAGCCCAGGGTTTTGAGATTCCGCCGCCCGCGCAGCTGACGCCGGCGGCGCTCGCGGCCTATCAGAAAGCTGAAATCGAAAAGTGGTGGCCGGTGGTGAAAGCGGCCGGCATCAAGCCGGACTGAGCCACGGCCCGCTGCATTCATTCATGGGAGATGCCTGATGACGCTACGACGCAGAAGTTTCCTGCAATTGACGGCGGGCGCGGCCGCGGTGTCGCTGGTTTCGCGCCTTGCCGCAGCGCAAGCCTATCCGTCGCGTCCGCTCCACCTCATCATCGGCTTCACGCCGGGCGCAGCCTCCGACGTCATCGGGCGGATCTTTGCCAAGGGCGCCGAGCCGGTGCTCGGCCAGCAGTTCGTGGTCGAAAACAAGCCGGGCGCCGGATCGACCATCGCCGCCCAATACGTCACCCGCGCCGCCAATGACGGCTACACGCTGTTCATCCCGGCGCTGTCGACGCTCACCTATCAGATCGCCAATCCCGACGTGACCATCGACGTGCGCAGCGATTTTGCCGCGGTGTCGCCGCTCGCCCGCGGCACCTTCGTGCTGGCCGTCAATCCCGACCTCAAGGTCAAAAGCGTCGCCGAACTGATCGCGCTCGCCAAGCAAAAGCCCGGCGAATTATTGTTCGGCTCGGTCGGCAACGGCAGCCTGCCGCATCTGTGCGCCGAACTGTTCGCGCAACGCGCCGGCATCAAGCTCACCCACGTGCCGTATCCCGGCAGCCCACAGGTGATCCAGGACCTGGTCGCCGGCCGCATCAATCTGACCTTCAACATCGCCTCGTCGGCGCTCGGCCAAATCGCCGCCGGCCAGCTCATTGCGCTTGCGGTCGCATCCAGTAAGCGCTCCGATGCGCTGCCCGGCGTGCCGACCATGGCGGAAGCCGGCATGGCCGATTTCGACACCAGCTTGTGGCTCGGCCTGTTGGCGCCGGCCGGCACGCCGCGGCCGGTGGTGGACAAGCTCAATGACGCCGCCCACAAAGCGATGCACGCGCCCGACGCGGTCGCCTTGCTGGCGAAACAAGGCTACGAGCCGCTCGACGCCAGCCCGGACGAATTCGCAGCCTTCATCCGCAGCGAATACACCCGCTGGTCCGAGGTCGCCCGCGCCGCCGGATTGCTGAAGAGCTGATAGCAATGATCGCCCGTGGCCGCAGCGCTTCCGCCGTTGTCGCGATTGCAGTCGCGGGCTTTGTGGACTTGCCGCAAGACACGTCGCTGCGGACGGCCGACCTGATGGTGCCGCCGTCCGGCAAGAATTTCGGGATGCGCCGCTATGTCAATCGCGCCGCGCGGTTCGACACCACCATCATCCCGCTGTCGAATACGCTGTTCATGGTTGTGCAGGACGGCGCCGGCAGCGCGTTTACCAATGAGCTCCGCTGGGGTCGTTATCGTCGTGCTGTCGGTAGAGCCACGCGGAAGATCGAGCCGGTCACTATGTGGCCAGACCCAATATTGCATCGATCATCGGCAAGTTAATCGTTTCGGTTGGTTTTCCGCTACTGGAAACTTTCGTCGCTCGATGTCAACGCCGTGAAGTTATTCAGATAGGGTGCATTTTTAGCGCGCCCGCAGTTGAATTTGATGCATCCGCACTTGAAGTTGTATATGCGGTCAGAAATTAGGGATAGTCGAAAATGAATAGAGAAAGGCAAATCGCGGTCTTTGAAAAAAACAAATCGAAGCATTTGCGTGAAAAGCCGTTGGCCAGAATGCAAGGAGTAGTCACGAAGATAGTAGCCATTATTGCATTCGTAATCTCCGGCGCTACGTTCTATTACAACGTGGTTCGGCAAACGGATGACCTTCGAATCGTCCTAAATGGCTTTCCCTGGCTTGAGGCTGAACCAAAGGATGATGTCGTCTATATCAAGGGGCCAGTCGACATAATTCTCATTAACGACGGCAATCGATCGATTGCCGTCTTATCAGTGAATCTACTCATATACGACAACGTCGAATCGGGCCCAGGCGAGGGAACGCAAGATAAGAGCCTGTGCGCGGCCCCCAAAGTGGTAGATGCGTCGTTAGAGCCATTTGTGATTAAGGAAAGGGAAATTGTCCGTAAACAGGGAAAAACTAAGATGCTTCCCTGGACCAAGGCGACCGAACGGGAAGACGGTAGTGTCGCATTCTCAATACCACAAATATCCGATAAGTTCCCAGAGTATCGAGCAGAGTTGACGCTGTGCTTCGAGCTGGCAACACCGTCGGATGCTGACGCTTATGCAAGTGTGGATTTGAATCCGCTCATAATATCTAAGCGAGGCATAATCACTGGCGGGTTGGCAGTGGGAAAAACTCCCTACGTTATCTGGCACAAGGTGGGTAGTATTTTTACAAGCTACTAGCAGTTCACTCAGGTCGGGAGCTGCGAAATTTTGGAATGCCGCTTCAGTATAGCGAGCAATCTTCTCGCCCTCTGCGCACTGCAATCACTGCCTTACCGCCGGTAAGGCGACACGGAAGACCGAGCCGCTCGGCTGCGCCGGCGCGACCGCGAGCTTGCCGTCATGGCGCTCGATGATCATGCGGCAGATGGCCAGTCCGAGCCCCATGCCGTGGGGCTTCGTGGTGATGAATGCATCGAAGATATTGTCCTGCCGGCCGGACTCGATGCCCGGCCCGGAATCCTCCACCGCCACGATGATCGAATTGTCGTCGCGCCCGGACCGCATGCGCAGGATGCGGCGGCCGTCAGTAACGGCGCCCATGGCCTCGATGGCGTTGCGCACCAGATTGATGAAGACCTCCTGCAATTGACCCTTGTGGCCCAAGACCGACGGCAATTCTGCCGTCAGCTCCGCTTGCGCCGTAATGGCGTGCTCCTTCAGCTCCTCGCCCAAAACCTGGAGCACCGCGAGCACGAGCCCGTTGACATCGATCGGCTCGCGCAGCTGGCTCGCCTTGCCGAACAAGGCGCGAATATTGTCGAACACCTGGCTGGCGCGATGGGCGTCGGCGATCATGCGGTTGAGCGCCGCCCGCGTCTCTTCGAGATTGGGCGGCGCGTGGCCGAGAAAGCGCAGCGCCGCGCCGCCGTTCGAGGCGATGCCGGCCAGCGGCTGGCGCACCTCGTGGCCGATCGACGCCGCCATCGCTTCCATGTTCATCAGCTTGTTGCTGCGTTCGCGCTGCAATTCGGCGATCGAGCGGCCGAGCTCGTCGGTGCGCTGGCGTAATTCGTTGAGCAACCGGCTGTTCTCCACCGCGATCGCGGCCTGGGCGGCGAAGTTCGACAACAGCTCGATCTGCTTGTCGGAAAAGGTGCGCACTTCCTGGCGGTACAGGCTGAACGCGCCGATCACTTCGCCTTCCTTCAACAGCGGTACCACCAGCACCGTGCGCGCGCCGCCGATTTCGATGGGCGCCACCAGCCGCGGATCGCGCTGCACCCTATAGGCTTCCTCCGCCATGATGTCGGCGACCTGGACCGCCGCCTTGGTCGCGACCATGCGGCCGAACGGCAGCTTTGGATTGAGCCGGACACGGCGGCGGGCCTCGACCAGAGCGGCCGGCGTGTTGTGCGATGCCACCAAATACAGCGTGTCGCCCTCGAGCCGGAACACGTTGCCGTATTTGGCCTCGCAGATGCGCGCCGCGTGCGCCAGCATCTTGCCGAAGGCCGGCTGCAGATCGCCCGGCGAGCCGCTGATGATCTGCAGAATTTCCGCGGTGGCGGCCTGCTGCTGCAAGGCCTCGCGGAGTTCGCGGCTGAGCTGCGCGATCTCGGCTTGCTGGCGCGCGCGCGCGGGGCCGCGAGGCCGCGCCGCCGCTTTGTTGCGGCGCCTTGGCGTTACGGTCTTGCGCGTCTTGGCTCCGTTGCCGCCTTTGGGCCGCCGTCTCATGCCGCCCCCCGCGCGGGCTAAAAGACAACATCCTCGCCGGCCACGCTAGCACACTCGAAGCCGGTACGTGTAAGGGTGTTGCGCGCTTGACTGCGGGCTGGCGCCCGCAAAACGGGAGAGTGCCATGGAGACCACGCAGCTCTTTCTCGAAGATTTCAGCAAGGGCCAAACGTTCTCAGGCCGCCCGCGTACAATCACCGAGGCCGACGTCCGCGCCTTCGCCGCGCTGACCGGCGACGCCCATCCGCTGCACTACGACGATGAATACGCCAAGACGACGCGGTTCGGCCGGCCGATCGTCCATGGCCTGCACCTGATGGCGCTCACTGCGCTCGGCGCCGCGCCGCTGGCCGAACGGCTCGAAGCGTCGATGATCGCCTTCCTCGACCAGCAGGCCTCGTTCCGCAAGCCGGTGTTCAAGGACGACACGCTGCAGCCGCAGTTCGAGGTTGAAGGCACCGAGCATCGGCCGGGCATGGAATGGGGCAGGCTCGCGATCAAAGTCCGTTTGATCAATCAGCGCGACGAGATCGTCGTCGAAGGCCGGCACGTCTATCGGATTCTCTGTAGAACGCCGATGCGCTGAAGCGAGGAGGGCGCCGCAGCGCCCTCCTAGACTATGATCCAATTCAATTGAATCGGATTCATAGTCTAGATTTTTTGTTGGAGCAGGTTTTCGGATAAGATCACCGGTTTCCACTTTTCGGGATCATGCTCTAGGTGGTCGCATGCGCGGGCGGCTATTTCGCCGCGGCCGGGAACGCCGGCAATTTGTCGATGTCGCGCGCGTCGTGCTGGATGATCAGCGTCGCCTTGAAATTCGCCACGATCTGCTTCAGGCGATCGATCGAGGCCAGCGTCTGGGCGCGGTCGAAGTTGAACGCCGGCACGCCGTTACTGTCGTAGTTCTCGCGGAAGTGCACGGCATCGCCCGAGATCACCACGTTGCCGGTCTGCGGCAGCTTGACCAGGAGGCTGTGATGCCCGGGCGTGTGTCCCGGCGTGTACAGCATGATCACGCTGCCGTCGCCGAACACGTCCTTGTCGACCGGCTGCGGCTCGACCTTGTTGTCGCCTTTGATCCAGCCTTCGAACGGCGCAAAGTTGACGCCGGTGGCCGGCTTCGGCGCGGTGATCGCGTTCCAGTCGCCCTGGCCGATCAACAGCGTCGCTTTCGGAAACGACGCGACCTGACCGGTATGGTCGGCGTGATAATGGCTGATGCCGACGAACGTGATCTGCTCGGGCTTGATCTCGAGCTTGGCCAGCTGGTCGACGATGCTCACCTTCGGCGCCAAGTTGGGCGTGGTCATGGCGTGGCCGGTATCCCACAGCAGATATTGGTCGCCGTGCTTGATGATATAGCAGCTATAGACGAACTGAATTTTCAGATCGCCGTAACCATAGGTGTCCGAGAAGCGCTGGTTGACCGGCACCGGCGCCTGCGGCGTGCCGCAATCGAGCCGCGCCAGCGACATCTCGGCCGCCGCCCGCGCCGGAGTGTGCAGGCCGAGCGCACCGGCGCAGAGTGCAGCCGCCGCCAGCAAAGTCGAAATTCGACGCATTGTGTTCCTCCCTCTGAGCAAAGAATTCTTGTTGGACCCCGGATGTTGCCGGTTGTAGGAGGCCGGGTCAACGCGGTTGGAAGGGGGCGGAAAACAGCGCCGCGTTGCGCTGTCTTATCTGGCAAGCCGATCAATCAAGCTTGATGTTGGCGGCGCGGATGACTTCGCCCCATTTTTTGTCTTCGTCGGTCATGAACTGCGCAAATTGCGTGGGCGTCATCCGCATCGGCTCGACGCCGAGATCGGCGAGCCGCGCCTTGGCCGCGGGCTCGGCCAGCGCGGCGTTGAGCGCGCCGTTGAGTTTTTCGACGATGTCGGCGGGCGTCTTCTTCGGCGCGCCGATGCCGTACCAGCCGAGCGCCTCGTAGCCCGGCACGAATTCGGCCGCGGTCGGCAGCTCCGGCAGCGCGGCGAGCCGGGTCTTGGTGGTGACCGCGAGCGCGCGCACTTTGTCGGCTTTGACGAATTCCATGGATTGCGGGATCGGATTGATCACCGCCTGCACCTGGCCGCCGATCAAATCGGACATGTAATTGGTGCGATAGGGCACGTGCAGCATGTCGACGCCGGCCATGGCCATGAACAGCACGCCGAAAATATGCGACGAGGTGCCGATGCCGCCCGACGCCATGGCGATCTTGCCCGGATTGGCCTTGGCATAGGCGATGAATTCCGGAACGGTTTTCACCGGCAGCGCATTCGTCACCAGGATGACGTAAGGCGCGTTGGCGATCGGCGTGACCGGGGCGATGTCGCGCATGAAATCGAAGCTGAGATGCTGATAGAGCGCGGTGTTGAGCACGTTGGTCAGCACGTCGCAGATGATGGTGTAGCCGTCCGGCTGCGCCTTGACCACGAACTCGGTGGCGATATTGCTGCCGGCGCCCGGCCGGTTCTCGATGATGAAATTCTGGCCGAGTTTTTCGGCCAGCCACTGCGCGGTGAGGCGTGCGATGATGTCCGGCGCGCTGCCGGCGGGGAAGCCGACGATCATCTGGACTGGGCGGGAGGGGTAGGACTGGGCGCGGGCGATGCGAGGGAGCGCTGGCAGCGCGGCGGCGCTGGCAGCTAGGTGCAGGAAGATTCTGCGGGGCAGTTTCATCGACTCCTCCGAGCACCGGCGTGCGTTTAGACAGTAGCAAGCGCGGTTCGCGTGCGCGAGCCTGAAAAGCTGCGGTTTGTTCCGCAACGGGTGCCGATATCACGCTGCTGGAGGATTAAGGCGTTCGGGCCCACCACTAAGCGCGGGTTAGGGCTGTATTCTCTTCAAGCGAACGAAACCCGCCGTTTGCTTGTTGCTGTTCCAATCCCGATCGGTCCAATAATGACCTTCCAAAGCTTCTGGGGCGGAGACTTTGAGGATGGCGGCGCCGTTGAATGGCGGATCATTCGGGTGACTTCTCACAAACAGATACATAATTTGAAAATTGTCTCCCTCCTTTAACAACGAGACGCCCTTCGATTCTGAGCTAGCATTGTCCAGTTTCAAATTGACCTTTGTGCTTATCAAATCCATTGTAATAGTAACGTCAATCTCATAACAGCCAAATGCGTTTTTGTTGCTCTCATTCAACCAAGGGCAGTCACCTTTTTCTACCCCTTCTCCCTTTCTGTTCGAAGACAGCGAGCCATGCCACCTGCCGTTCAAATCGGGAAATACCGAGGCGTTAAGATCGAATAATTTGTTCGGAGTCCAAGCCCATCGCCACGATTGCGTGTAATTCAGGAGCGTGAACAAGAAAATTACAAATGTGACTGTCCCCGTCACCGCGGAAAAGACCTCGCGCCCCAATAATCCGGTCTCCCCTCCAGATACTAATTTATTCCATTGCTGAAGTCTGACCAGAGCAATGACTACAAATGTTGCAATGGACAAAATCGCAAGGACCCAAACAAGTTCGACAAGTGATAATGCCCACAGCATAGGCGCCCCAATAGGTGAAATAGTAACGTATGTCCTGCCATTCGCCGATCGTCCCGGCCACCTATGTGACCACGCTCGGGGCGGCAGCAAACTATTTAAGGTCGACAATCTGAGGTTATATGTCAAGTATATTTCAATCGGCTTGCCCGGAAACCGCCAACGTCGCTTCGTTTTCGCTGACGTTATAATTGCAACGCAAGCGATGAAGTGGTCAGTCTTGAGTCTCGCTCCACGCTTTGCAGACTGGTGGCACGGCCAAACTGACGGAATGGACCTTGCCCTTCAATTCAACCGCAGCTCGGTGATGTGCTTCGGGTCAGCCTTCAGCTCGCCCTTCTCGACCTTCTTGACGATATCCACCAGCACCGCATTGGCGCGGCAGGCTAACCCGACCTTCTCGCCCTCGCGCACCACGAGGCCGTTCAAGAATTCGATCTCGGTGCGGCGGCCTTTTTCCATGTCCTGGCCCATGGACGGCTTTTGGCCGGCGGCGGTGCGGCCGGAATCCTTGAAGCGCTGCGCGTCGCAAATGCGCGTTGCCTCCTCGTCGCCTTCACCGGCGCGGGCGATGGTGTCGGGCTCCAGGTGTAAAATTTCCTCCAGCTGATAGCCGTGGGCCTGGCCGACGCGGATGGCTTCGCTTCCGAGCCGCGTCGAGAAGCGGCGGATCGGGTCGCTCTTGAGCATGGCGCCGCCGCCTAAGCCGGTGCAGGCGGAAAGGCCATTGGCCATGGAATTGGCGACCAGCTTCGACCAGCGCTCCCCCCACAGATTATTGGTGACCTTGGCGCTGTCCGAATAGGCGACCATGCGGCAGACTTCCTCGGCGCGCTGCGTGATGCGGCCGTGCACTTCGCCGGCGCGGAACACGGTGTGCGCCGCGCCGTGCTTGGCGGCGCCGCGATGGATGTGGCCGGGCTCCGGCAGGTTGACGGTGATGCTGGAGGCGATGCAGCCGAGCGTCTTGCCCCAGCCGACGACGCCGGCGATGGTTTCCTCGTTCATGCAATTCTGCAGCGACACCACGAAGCCGTCCGGCGCCAGATATTGCCGGATCAGCATGGCGGCCCAGGCGGTGTCGTAGGACTTCATGCAGACGAAGGCGATGTCGATCGGTTTTTCCTTGGCCAGTTGCTGCGCGTCGGTGACGTGCAGCGCGCGCACCGGCACGGTGAATTCCGGCTCCGTCATGGCGTGGGTGACGCGCAGGCCGTGCTTGCGCATATGCTCGACGTGGTCCGGCCACGGATCGATGAAGGTGACGTCCTCGCCGGCCTGCACCATATGCGCGCCGGTATAGCCGCCGACCGCGCCGGCGCCGACAAATGCTATTTTCTTGCCCATGCTGTCCTCCGCTGCGGAAAAACCTTACCGGTTCCCGCGGTCGCTCGTAAGTGGGACCATTTCGGAAATCGGGTGGCGCCCGGCCCCGCGCCGGCTAGATCGGGCTAGAGTCGGGACGTCGAGCTTGGCCATGCCGCTGCAAAATCGCGTCACCCCATTTGGCGAGCTAATTGCCGTGCCGGCGCGCGGCACATTGTTCGGCAACCGCGGCGGCCGTTTTCATACCGACGCCAAGCGCTTGACGGCGCGGCGCTGGGCGTCGCGGCAATGGATCTGCTGCGTGCTCGACTTCAAGGGCCGCCAGCGCGACGTCTGGGGCCGTTTTTACACCGAGCTGTTCTTCCTCGACGAGCCGACCGCACTCGCCGCGGGCCATCGGCCCTGTTTCGAGTGCCGCCGCAAGGATGCCCAAAAATTTGCCGAGTATTGGCGGGCGGCGCACCGGCTGCGCCGGCGGCCTTACGCCTCCGCAATGGACGAGGTGCTGCACCGCGAACGTTTGCGCGGGCGAGCCAAGCGCTTGCACCGGCGCAACATCGACGGGCTGCCCGATGGCGCTTTCGTTGACCTCGGCGGCGAAGCTTATGCGGTCCGCGGCAATCGCATCCTGCATTGGACGCCGCAGGGCTACGACGCCGCCAAACCGCGGCCGCGCGGCGGCACGGTCGAGGTGCTCACGCCGCCGGCAGTGCTTGCGGTGCTCTCGGCCGGCTACGCGCCGCGCTGGCATCCGAGCGCGACTGCGTAGCGGTTCGGCGAAGTTACGGCGCGAGCGGCGTCGGATTGTCCGCCGGCGGCTCGATGCCGAAGGTGTTCGCCGTCATGCAGGTCATCGAGAAGCTGCCGGTGGTCGCCACCGCCGCGACCAGGCCCTCGACGCCCAGATCTTTTTCCGCCGCCGCATAAGTGGCGTCGCTCACGTTCTTGTTGGCGAGGAGTTCTCTCGCCAGGATGTGGCAGGCACGCTCGCGCACGTCCGGCAGCTCGGGCGGCTTGCGGGCATTGATCGCGTCGATGACCGTCTGCGGAATGCCGACGGCGAGCGAGCGGCGCGCTTGCGCGAACCACGGATAGCGCGCGCCCCAGTGCCGGGCGACGGTGAGATTGATGACCTGCTGCTCGCGCGGCGACAGCGGCCCGTGCGACAGCGACTCGCGCATGGTCTGCGCCGCCTCGAACAATTTCGGCAGCCGGATATAGGCGTAGTACGGTCCGCCGACGATGCCGCTGCCGGCTTTGGCGGCGTCGTAGACGCGGGCCTGCTCGGCGTTCATGTTGGCGCGGTCGATGATGGCGATGCGTGGCATGGGTCCTCCCTTGATCTGCGCCAAGCTAGCGTAGCCCGGCGGGAATGTCCGGAAAAGCGGAAACGCAATTTAAGCGTGCGCGATTTGTGCTATCAACTCGATCCGGCGCTTGTGTAACCGTTGGCCACGCGCCGGCACAGTCGCGCGGCATCGATGAAAGGGGAATGTCATGGGGATTTTGCGGCGCTTTCGCGGACTGGCCACGGTCACAATGCTCGCCATGCCCATATTTGCCGCGTCAAGTCCGACCACGAGCGACGCCGCACCTGCCGCGGCAAGACCTCAGCACGTTTTCATCATCGTGCTGGAGAACGAAGGTTATGACATCACCTTCGGCCGCAATTCTCCGGCGGTCTATCTCAAGACGCTCGCGCAGCAAGGCGCGTTGCTGCAAAATTACTACGGCATCGGACACTTCAGTCTCGACAATTATATCGCGATGGTGAGCGGTCAGGCGCCTAATCCCGTAACGCAATCCGACTGCCAGGATCATGTCGATTTCGTCCAGACCGGCACGGCAAGCGATGGCCAGGCGATCGGGCAGGGCTGCATCTATCCACCAGGCATATCCACTTTGGTCAATCAGCTCCAAGCCAAGCAATTGACCTGGAAGGGCTACATGGAAGACATGGGCAACGATCCAAGCCGCGAGCACGCGACCTGCGGCCAACCCGCAAAACTCAACCCGGACAGCACGCAGCAGGCGCAACAAGGCGATCAATACGCCGCCCGTCACAACCCGTTCGTCTATTTCCACGCCATCGTCGACAATGCGCCGGGCTGCGCCGCCCATGTGGTCAATCTCGCGGCACTGGCGGCGGATCTGAAAGACATCGGCACGACGCCGAACTACGCGTTCATCACGCCCAATCTGTGCAACGACGGCCACGATCAACCGTGCGTCGACCATCGTTCGGACGGCCAGCCGAGCGGCCTGGCCGCGGCCGACCGCTTCCTCAAACAATACGTGCCGATGATCTTGGCTTCGCCCGCTTTCAAGCAGGACGGGCTGTTGATCGTCACGTTCGACGAAGCCGATATCGACATCGCGGACGATGCAAAGGAGACGTTCAAAGGCGACGCCTCGGCGTGCTGTCGCGAGCAGCCTGGGCCGAACATAATGCCGGGGGCGACCGTCTTCGGCCATCCCGATCACGGCCCGGGCATCGTCGGGCCGGGCGGCGGCCGCATCGGAGCGGTGCTGGTTTCGCCTTTCATCAAGCCGGGCACGGTGTCGAGCACGCCCTACAATCACTATGCGCTGCTGCGAAGCATCGAAGATTTCTTTGCCGTTGCCTATCTCGGCTATGCCGGGCAAAGCGGCCTCAAGGGCTTCGGCAGGGATATTTTCAACAAGCCGCGCCGCGAGTGAGCTGGACGCGGCCGCGCGCGCCGCGACGAGCGACTGCAGCTTCGCGACGCCGCCGTAAGGTATAAAAACTCGTTGACAACCCTTTGAGGTTGTCGCCACATCGGAAAACCGCACAGAACATGCGCGCAAGAGGAGGCGACCAATGGCAAAAGCAGCTTGGGCGATCATCACCCTGTCCGCACTGGTTTCGCTGGGCACGATCGAGAGTGCCGCGGCGCAGGGCCGCGTCCTCGCCAACCCGCCGAAGCTCGGCGTGCAGCAGGGCGTGGCGCCCAAAGTCACGCTGCAGGCGTTGCCCGCCGCACCGCGCATGACGACCAAGAAGTCGCTCGACCTCAACATCGTCTATACCCCGCACACCATCTACAATCCGGGCACCGGCCGCAGCGATAATGTGAGTTTGCGCAGTTATACCGGCGCCGGCGTCGATCCGAATGCGCCCTATGTGGCGCCGACGATCGAGGTCAATCCGGGCGACACGGTCGACATCACGCTGCACAACAACCTGCCGGCCGATCCGAGCTGCACCGACGCGCACGCAAATCCCGACATACCGCATTGTTTCAATGGCACCAATCTGCACAGCCACGGCCTGTGGGTCAGCCCGGCCGGCAACAGCGACAACGTGCTGCTATCGATCAACCCCGGCGTCAGCTTCCAGTACGAATACAATATTCCGCCCGATCATCCGGCCGGCACCTTCTGGTACCATTCGCACCGGCACGGCTCGACGGCGCTGCAAGTCTCCAGCGGCATGGCTGGCGCCTTGATCGTCCGCGGCGACCGCTTGCCGACGCCGAGCGAGCACGGCGATATCGACACGCTGTTGAAGAACCGCGACGGCTCGCCGTTGACCGAGCGAATTCTGGTTTTGCAGCAGATCCAATATGCCTGCCTTGATGCCGCCGGCAACATCAAGGTGCAGACCGACTCGCAGGGTAACATCATCGCCTGGGTCTGCGATCCCGGCGACGTCGGCGGCATCGAAACTTACGACGACGCCAACGGCAACGGTTTTGGACCCGGCACCTGGAATCAATCCGGCCGCTATACCAGCATCAACGGCCTGGTGCTGCCCACGTTCAACGCCACGGCCGGCGCCATCGAACGCTGGCGGCTTGTTCACGGCGGCGTCCGCGACACCATCGCGTTGCAATTCTTCAAGCTCAAACCGCAGGCGCCGTCGATCGATCGGTTGACCGCATTTGCCGCCGACAGCTTCATCGGCGACAACTGCATCGGCGATCCGATCCCGTATCAGCTGATCGCCTCCGACGGCCTCACCATGGCGACGGCGCGGCAGGTGACGATCGACACGCTGCAGCCCGGCTATCGCAGCGACGCTCTGGTGGTGTTCCCCGAAGCCGGCAGCTATTGCGTGGTCAATGCCGCGATCGCGGCGCCGGCCAGCGTGTCGCGCACCGCCGTGCCGCGACGGCTGCTTGGCACCGTCACCGTTGCGCCGGGCACGCCGGTCACCGACATCCGCGGCTATGTGACCGACGCCCTGGTGGCGGCTGCGCAAAACGCCATGCCGGCGAACGTGCGCGACACCGTCGTCGCCGATCTGCGCAACGGCCTGCGCCTGTCGAGCTTCACGCCGCATGCCGATATCAGCGATGCGGAAGTCAAGGGCCATCAGTTCCTGACGTTCTATATCGATGTCACGGCGCAGCCGACCACATTCGAGGTCAGTAGCGATCCGTTCGACAAGCCGTTCGCGCCGAAGCCTTACGATCCGAACCGGGTCGATCGAGTCTTGACGCTCGGCAGCGCCGACGAATGGCAACTGCAGTCGCGCTTTGTCAGCCACCCGTACCACATCCACGTCAATCCGTTTCAGGTCGTCAAGATTCTCGATCCGAACGGCAAGGACGTCAGCGCTCCGGGCGCCGTCGACGATGCCGGCGGCTCACCCGACCCGCAATATCCCGGCCTCAAGGGCGTATGGAAGGATACGCTATGGGTGAAGAGCCTGGTGTTCTCGCCTGACAACCCTTACCCGAAGGGCGTCTACACCATCGTCATTCGCACTCGCTACGAGCGCTGGATCGGCGAATATGTGCTGCACTGTCATATCCTGGATCACGAAGACCAGGGCATGATGCAGAACGTGCGCATCGACATCCCCGACGGGCAGGGCGGTACGACGCATCGGCATTGAGGTTGCCGGCGCGGCGTCGAAAGCGGCGCTTCAACCGCGAAACGCCGCCTTGATAGTCGCCACCGTGGCGCCAGGCGCGCGGGCGGCGGCGATGATGCGCGCTTCTTGTTTGTTCAGGCCGTCGAGCGCCGCCTTCATGGCGTCGATCTTGTCCGCCGGCACGACGACGGCGCCGTGGCGGTCGGCGTGGATGAGGTCGCCGCTCATCACTTCCATGCCGTGAATCGTCACCGGGATGCCGAACTCGACCACGTGCACATAGGCGTGCGACGGCGAGATCGAGCCGGCGAGCATCTGAAAGCCTTCGGCGACTTGCGCGATGTCGCGGATCGAGCCGTTGGTCACCGTGCCCAGGCAGCCCAGCGCCTTGTGCACATTGGTCTGCACTTCGCCCCAGAACGCGCCATAGCCGGCCGGTTCGTCCTTGTCCTCGATCATCACTACGCTCGGCCGCGGCTCTGCCGCCACGTAGTCGAGATAATCCATGCGCTTGGCCATATAGCTCGGCCCGCTCACGGCGTTGCGCGAGCGGATGGTCACGGTCTTGGCGAAACCGACCATGGGCGGCAGATCGGGAAACGGGCAATGCAGATGCGTCACCGTATAGCCAGAGCCGCGGCTTTCGGGTTTGACGATCTCGATCAGGTTGCAGACGGTCGGGGTATCGATCGACCGCAAAAACGAAAACTGACTCTCCGACACCATGGCGCTTCCTTTTTTGAACCGTATCACTCCCACGCCGCCGCGACGATGGCGGCGATGATCACCAGCATGGCGGCGATGGTCGCCACGCAGCCGGGCCAGCCGGCCAAACTCCAGGCGATGCCGCCGAAAAAGGCGCCGGCGCTGCCGCCGACATAGTAAATCGACGCATAGAGGCCGACCGCCGACGAGCGGCCCTCCTTGGCGGTCATGGTGACATAGCCGGTCGCCACGGTCTGGCACAGCATGCCGCAGACGGCGCACAGCGTCAGCCCGACGAGGATCAGTGTGACAGGCGGCAACAACATCAGCAACGCGCCAAAAATCCAGGCGGCGATGATGCCGAGCACCAGGCGGCGGCGGCCGAACAGCGCGATGCCGCGGCCGACCCACGGCACCACCATGCTCGAGGCGAGATAGGTGACGAACAGGCCGCCGATCAGGGTTGCCGAAAACGAATAGGGCGGCGCCGCGAGATGAAAGCCGATATAGGTGAAGGTGGCGACGAAGTTGAACAGCACGCCGAAGCCTATGGCGAAAGTCGCGATCAGGCGCGGATCGCGGATGTGCCGCACCATATGCCCGGTCGCGGCGAGGAGGCCGCCCGACGGTACGAAATGCCGCTCGCGGGTCAGCGTCAGCGCCACGATGATCGCCGCGGCGAGCGTGAGCAGCGCCACCACGTCGAAGGCTGAGCGCCAGCCGATCAGATCGGTCAACATGCCCGGGATGAAGCGGCCGGAAAATCCGCCGACGCTCGATCCCACCATGTAGAGGCCGGCCACCCTGGCGACGTCGGAGGCCGGCCACTCGTCGCCGATATAGGCCACCGCGACGGTGAAGATCGGCGGCACCAAGAGGCCCTGGATGAAGCGCCAGAACACCATCTCGGGCACGGTGGTGGCAAACGTCATGATCACGGTCGGCACCACGATCAGGAACATGGCCGCGGTGATCAGGCGCTTGCGGCCGACGATATCGGCGAGCACGCCGGTGAACGGCGCGGTGAGCGCGATCGCGCCGGTGCCCGCCGTCATCAGCGTGGAGATTTCGCCGGCGCTGGCGTGGAATTCGCCGGCGAGCTGCGGCAGCAGCGCCTGCGGCGAATACAGATTGACGAAGCTCGCGAAGCCGGCCGTGGCGACGGCGAAGGCGCGCAGGTCGATGGCCATCCGCTAATCCGGCAGCCCGGCGGCGACGAGCGCCTCGGTCAGCGCCGCGGCGAGCGGCGGCACGCAGCCCGAGGCGGCAAAGTTCCGGCTGCAACGGAATGTCGGCTGCAATTCCAAGACGCGTGCCGCGGCGGCCTTGGCTTCTTCGAGCCGCCCGAGTTTCACAAGCGGCGCGGCCAGCGCCAAATAGCTCACACTGAAACCCGGACTGGATTGGATGGCCTTGCGGCCGGCGGCGGCCGCCTCCTCGTATCTGCCGCGGTGGAAATGCCCAAACGCGCACGAGACGAAGGCGGGAGAGCGGTGGGGATCGAGCGGACTCAGCCGCAAGCCGCGATCGGCCCATTCAATCGCGCGCTCAGCGTCTCCGCTGAATGCGAGAATGACGCTGCCGAGGAAGTAGGTAAGTGCCGACGACGGGCTGACGGATAGTGCCGCCTCGAACGCGGTGAAGGCGGCGGCGTGATCATGCTTATCCATACCGATGACGAAACCGGCAAACGCCAGAGCAGACGCATCGTCTGCACCGTTCGCCATGGCGGCTTCGGCATGGCGGATCGAGGCAGTCCGGTTCTCTTCGCGCAGTCCACCGCGCAGAAACAGCGTGTGATAGCACTCGGCGGCGTAAGCGTGCGCCAGCGCATAATTTGCATCGAATGCAAGCGCGCGTTCCAAAAGCAAAAGCGCCTTCGTCGCACGCTCGGGGATTCTCGAATAGACATCGGCCTGAGTCTGCAAGACAAGATCATAAGCGTCCAGGCTGTCGGAGCGCTTGCGTTTGACGCGCTCGATCTCGGCCAGCCGCAGGCTCGGCTCGATCGCGCCGACGACGGAAAGGGTAATTTCGTCCTGCAGGGCGAAAATGTCGTCGAACTTGCGGTCATAGCGCTCGGCCCAAACATGCGCCCCGGTCGCGGTGTCGATGAGCTGTCCCGTGATGCGCACGCGATCCGCCGCCTTGCGCACGCTGCCTTCGAGCACATAGCGCACGCCAAGCTCGCGGCCGACCTGTTTCACGTCGACGGCGCGGCCCTTGTAGGCGAAGGTCGAATTGCGCGCGATGACGAACAGCCACTTGATGCGCGACAGCCCGGTGATGATGTCCTCGACCATGCCGTCGACGAAATAGTCCTGTTCGGCGTCACCGCTCATGTTCTGGAACGGCAGCACCGCGATCGACGGCCGGTCCGGAAGCGACAGCGACGGGCGGGCGGCGCCGCCGGGACGAATGCCGTAGACGCGCACCGGCTGGGCGATGTTCTTGAGCTCGCGTTCGCCCATGTCGGTGATGTCGAGGGAGAGCTTGCCCTTGATCTGCTGATAGGCATTGTCTGAGAGACAAATCGCGCCGGGCTCGGCCAACGGCTCGATGCGCGCGGCGATGTTGACGCCGTCGCCGTAGATATCGCCCTCGTCGCTGATGATGTCGCCGACATTGATGCCGATGCGGAACGCGATGCGCCGGTCTTCGGGTATGGCGACGTTGCGCTCGGCGGTGGCGCGCTGGACGTCGAGCGCGCAGCGCACGGCATCGACGGCGCTTCCGAATTCCACCAGCGCGCCATCGCCCGTGGTCTTGACGATGCGGCCCTGATGCTCAGCAATCTTCGGTTCGATGATCTCGCGCCGGATGGCTTTCAGCGCCGCAAGCGTGCCTTCCTCGTCGGCGCCCATCATGCGGCTATAGCCCGCCACGTCCGCGGCGAGGATGGCAGCCAGGCGCCGGACGATACGCTCCTCAGCCATGAAACAGTGCCTCGACCGCTGTTGGGCCAGTCTATGGGCGGCGCCGCGCCGAGTCTATTTTGATTCCGCTGCGCGCGTTTTTGCTTCTTCGATCGCCTGCCACACCCGGTACGACGTGCACGGCGTGTCGATGTGGCGGACGCCGAGCACCGACAACGCATCGACGATGGCATTGACGCCGGCGGACAGCGAGCCGACGGTGCCGGCTTCGCCTGCGCCCTTTACTCCAAGAGGATTCGTCGGCGTCGGCACCGGGTTGTCCTCGATCACCACCGGGCAAAAATCGTCCGCTCGCGGCATGGCGTAATCCATGAACGAGCCGGAGAGCACCTGACCGGCGTCGTCATAGGCTTTGTCCTCCATCAGCACCTGGCCCATGCCTTGGGCGATGCCGCCCATGATCTGGCCCTTGACCAGCATCGGATTGATGACGGTGCCGACGTCGTCGGTCACCCAATAGCCGACGATCTGCGTGGCGCCGGTCTCGGGATCGATCTCGACCTCGCAGACATGGCAGCCGTTGGGAAAGTTTCCGGTGCGTGCGCGATAGGTCGCGGTCTCGTACAGGCCGGGCTCCATGCCAGAGGGCAGCTTGTCGAGCTGGAACGCCGCCTTGGCCACGTCGTGGATGCCGGTGGAGCGATCGGTGCCGGCGATGGTGAAACGGCCGTCCTTGAATTCCACATCGGCTTCGGCCGCCTCCATCAGATGCGCGGCAAGTTTTGTGCCCTTGGCGATGATCTTCTCGCTCACCAGCGCGATGGCGCCGCCGCTCATGGTCGTCGAGCGCGAGCCGCCGGTGCCCATGCCGAAGGCGACCGCGTCGGTGTCGCCCTGGATGAATTTCACGCGCTGCGGATCGACGCCGAGCCGGTCGACCAGGATCTGGGTCTGGATCGTGGCATGGCCCTGGCCGTGGGAGATCGAGCCGGTCACCAGCGTCAGCCCGCCGAGCGGATCGAAGCGGATCTCGGCGGTCTCGATGGTCGGGTCGGCGGCCTGCTCGATGGTGTTGGAAATGCCGATGCCGCGCAGCATGCCGCGCCGCGCCGCCTCTTTCTTCCGCGCTTCGAAGCCGGACCAATCGCTAAGCTTCATGGTGCGATCGAGGTTCTCCTCGAAATGCCCGCTGTCATAGGTGAAGACCAGCGGCGTCTTGTACGGCATGGCGTGCGGCGGGATGGTGTTGCGCCGCCGCAGCTCCGCCGGATCGATGTTCATTTCATCGGCGGCGATATCGATCAGCCGCTCGATCATGTACGACGCCTCGGGACGGCCGGCGCCGCGATAGGGCGAGGTGCAATGCGTGTTGGTCAGCATGCCGGACACCGCCACATGCAGTGCCGGCGTCAAGTAGGTGCCGACCACGGTGCCGATATTGACCACCGGCGGCATGGCGCCGCGGAACGACACGAAGGCGCCGAGATTGCCGAAGCTGCGGATGCGCACGCCGAGGAATTTGCCGTCCTTGTCGAGTGCCAGCGCGGCGTCGACGATATTATCGCGCGCATCGTCGTCGCTGACATGGGCCTCGTTGCGGGTCTGGGTCCATTTCACCGGCCGGCCGACCTTGCGCGCCGCCCACAGCATCAAGATGATTTCCGGATAGACCGAGCCGCGCAGGCCGTAGGAGCCGCCGATGTCGCCGGTCATGAGCCGCAATTCGGCTTCGGGAATCTTCAGCGTGGTGCGGGCGATGTCGTTGCGGAACAGCCAGGGCCGCTGAAAGCCGCAATGCAGCGTGTAGCGCCCGGTGCCGGCGTCATAGACGCCGGTGACGCCGCGCGGCTCGATCGGATTGGCGGTGACGCGATTGATGACGAGGCGCTGCTCGACCACGTGCGCGGCGGCGGCAAACGCCGCATCGGTCTTGGCCTTGTCGCCGGCCTGGTAGAAATAGGCCTCGTTGTTCGGGCAGTCGCCGTAGAGCTGCGGCGCGCCTTGCTCGAAGGCTGCGCGCGCCGAGACCACCGCCGGACGCGGCGCGTAATCGACCGCGACGGCTTCCGCCGCATCACGGGCGCGATCGAGCGTATCGGCAACCGCTACCGCGACCGGATAGCCGACATGCATGACACGATCGATGGCGATCGCCGGCCGCGGCGGCAGATACATCGGGCTGCCGTCGCGTTTCTTGTACGGCGCCATTGAGGGCAGCGGGCCGAGCGCGTCGGCGGCATAATCCGCGCCGGTGAGCACCGCGTGGACGCCGGGCATTTGTCGCGCCGCGCCGGTGTCGATGCCGCGGATGTCGGCATGGGCGTGCGGCGAACGCACGATGGCCGCATGAAGCTGATCGGGAAGCTTGAGATCGTCGAAATAGCGGCCAAGCCCGCGCAACAGGCGAGGGTCCTCGCGCCGCAACACCGATTGTCCGATGGCAAATTCGCCCATGATCCGCCAATGACCTCACTGAACTTGGAACCTGCGCTATTATGGGCGAGGCCGGGCGCGAAAGCACGCCCGGGCACTCGAGACCAAAGAGGCTATATGCGACGGTCCATTCTCCTTTGCGCGTTGCTTTTGGCTGGCGCCGGCAACGCATTTGCCGACGACTACCCGACGCATCCGATCCGGCTGATCGTGCCGTTCGCGCCGGGCGGGGCGGTCGATCCGATTGCGCGGTTGATTTCCAGTCCGCTCGGCGAGCGCCTCGGCAAGCCGATCGTGATTTTTGACCGCGGCGGCGCCGGCGGCTCGATCGGCATGGACGAAGTCGCAAAATCTCCGGCAGACGGCTACACGCTGCTGCTCGACCACAGCGGCATGACCTACATGCCCGGACTTTACCGCACGCTGCCATTCGATCCGGTCAAGGATTTCGACGGCGTCATCACCGCGGTCGCGGGTTTTTACGTGCTGGCGGTGTACAACGATCTGCCGGTCAAATCCGTCGCCGAATTGGTCGCCTACGCCAAGGCCAATCCCGGCAAGCTGTCCTATGGTTCGGCCGGGATCGGATCGACGCTGCATCTGGCCGGCGAGCTGTTCAAGCGCGCCGCCGGCGTTGACATGGTCCATGTGCCGTACAAGGGCGCGGCGCCGGCGGCGACCGATCTCGCCGGCGGTCAGATTCCGTTGATGTTCGGTCCCGCAACCGCGCTGTTGCCGCTCGCCCAGGCCGGAAAAATCCGCGCGCTGGCGGTGACCTCGCCGAAGCGCTCGGCGCTGGCGCCCGATTTGCCGACCATGACGGAAACGCTGCCGGGCTTCGAGGTCGTCGGCTGGTACGGCTTGGCCGCGCCGGCCGGCACGCCGAAGGACGTGATCGGAAAACTCAACGGCGAAACCAATAGCGTGCTGCAATCGCCCGATCTGGTCGCGAAAATGCGCGAGCTGAGCTACGAGCCGATCGGCGGCACGCCGGAGGAAGCGACCGGCCGCATCAAAGCGGACGTCGCGCGCTGGACCAAGGCCATCCACGACGCCGGCATCGAGCCGCAATAGGTAAGCCGCGCGCTTCCCGGATGCGGTGCAGCACGAAGTGGTGCACCGCTGATCCGGGATCGCAAAGGACTCAGAGTTTGTAACGATCCCGGGTCTGCAGCGCACCACTTCGTGCTGCGCTGCGCCCGGGAAAAGGAGACCAGGTGGACCAGAATCTCGACACCGAAGCGGACACGTTGACCAAGACGCTGTGTGGCTATCTGGCGGCAGCGCGGTTTAGCGATCTTTCCGCTGCGGCGAAGCACGAGGCGCGGCGCGGCGTGCTCGATTGGATCGGCTGCGCGCTGGCCGGCAGCGGGCACAAGACCGTCACCACGCTGCTCGCCGTGTTGCAGGAGATTTCCGGCAATCCGCAAGCCACCGTGTTCGGCCGAAAATTGCGACTCGGCCTCACCGATGCGCCGCTCGCCAACGGCCAGATGGGCCACGTGCTCGATTACGACGATACGCATATGGGCGGCGTCGTGTTGCACACGAGCTCGCCGGTGCTCGCCGCTTTGTTCGCGCTGTCAGAGCGCGCAACCGTGAGCGGCGCCGATTTCATGCTGGCCTATGCGATCGGCTTCGAGGCTGGCGTGCGCGCGGGCCGCACCGCGCCGGGTCATCACAAAGGCGGCTGGCATCTCACCGGCACGCTCGGCACCATCGCGGCCGGTGCAGCGTGCGGAAAATTGCTCAAGCTCGACCGGCAGCGGCTCACCTACGCGCTCGGCATCGCCGCGACCCAAGCCGCCGGCATGCAGCAGAACCGCGGCACCATGGGAAAATCGTTTCACGCCGGCAAGGCGGCGGCGAACGGCGTGCTGGCGGCGCTGCTCGCCGAGCGTGGTTTTGATTCGACCCAGGAGATCATCGAGGGCAAGCGCGGCTTTGCCCGCATCTACAGCGACGTCGCCGCGCCCGAGCAACTGACCGCGGGCCTCGGCAAAGGATTCGAAAATGGCTGGGTGATCGAGACCAACGGCCACAAGCCTTACGCCTGCGGCGTGGTGCTGCATCCGCTGATCGACGCGGTGATCGCGCTGCGCAACCGCGGAGCCATCGATCCGGCCGCAGTGAGCGAAATCGCCTTGCGCGTTCATCCGCTGGTGCTGTCGATCACCGGTGTGGTCGAGCCTTCGACCGGCTTGCAATCCAAATTCTCGATGGTGCATTCGGCGGCGGTGGCATTGCTGGACGGCTCAGCCGGCGTCGCGCAATATTCCGACGTCAAGGCCGCGGACCCGACAGTCGCCGTGCTGCGCCGCAAAGTGAAAGCGCATCCCGACGACACGTTGCGCAAGGACGAAGCCTACGCGGCGATCATCGCCGGTGGCCGGCGCCACGACATCCACATCGCCCATGCCAGCGGCACCGCGGACAATCCGATGAGCGACGCCGCAATCGAAGCCAAATTCATGGCCAACGCAACGCCGATCATCGGCCTCGATCGCGCCGAACGCGCGCGCGACTTCGTGCGGGCGGTGGAAACGCAGCCCGATATGCGCGCGCTGATTGCGCTGTTGGCTTGATCATCCACCGCGCGGTTACGCCGGAACCGCGACTGCGCTGTTGGCCTGGTGCGTCTTGTGCAAAGGGCTCGGTGCCAGCAGCGAGCCCAGCGTCGGGTCGGCGAGACGCAGGTAAACGTGGCCGATGCCGGCATTGCCGAGCATCAGGCCGGAGATTTCCTCGTGCGTCATCAAGCCGGAGGGCCACGGGCGTTCGCCGCGATGAAACTGCTCGGTGGCGTAAGCGACGACGGCGTTCAGCGTCGCCGCATGGGCGTCGCGGCCGGCGCGCACGCCATCGAGCAGCGTATCGAGGAGGCCGAACACGCCGTGGCAGGCGGTGAAATCCGCGTTCGGCATACGGTACCATTGCGCGGCCAAGCGCGCGGTGGTGCCGAGGCCGGCGTCGATCTCGCCGGCAACCGCAAAACCGCGCGCCTCCGCAAACAGCCGGCTGCGGACGATGCCGGGAGCGCCGTGGCACCACGCCACCATGAAGGCAGGGGCGCCGGGCTGCATGCCGGGCAGCACACGAAAATCCGGCCAGTTGCCCTGCACCGCGTCGAAATGCGCCGCCTCGTAGGCGAATGCCGCCGTGGCGGCTTCGCGCAGCGCCGGCTCCGGCGCAAGCTGATCCAGCACCAGCAGCGCATGGCCGATGCCGGCGGTGCCGTGAGCAAAACCGGTGAGGTTGCCCCGCGTATCGTCCATGGTGTGCCAGGACAGGGTGCCGCGCGCATCGCGCTCGCCGCGCGCGATCAATTTTTGGGCGAACGCGCCGGCGCGCGCCACGAGCGCTGCGTCGCGATCGAGCGCTTCGGCCGCCAGCGCCAGCGCCAGCACGGTGCCGGCGATGCCGCCGATGATATCGGAGGTGTCGCGGACGGTTGCGTCCAACGGCAAGCTGAGCAGCAGCTTGCGGCCGGCTTCGACGGCTTCCGCATCGTCAAGCGCGCCGCCGGCGAGCACCAGCGTGACGCCGTCGCCGGCGGCGCCGCCATAAAAGCCGTGCGGCGCCACTTCGGCATGGGTGCCGGCCCGCGCCATCGTCTGGCGCAGCGCCGCGCGCGCGGTGCGCCGCAGCAGCGTGTCGCCGGTACGGGTCGCGGCCTGGGCCAGGAACCAGCCGATGCCGGACGTGCCGCCATAGACGTCGGCTCCGGCCATCGTGCTGGTCGCCGGGTTTTGCGTTGGCAGCGTCGGGACGGCGTCGAACCAGGTGCAGCGCTCGCCGCTCCAGACAGCACGTCGCGCAATGCCGAAGCCGATGGTCGCCGCGACCTCGACAGCGTCTTGCGGTGCGAGCGTGGGCGGCGTCACGCGGCCTGCTCCTGCGGCAGTATCTCGAGCCGATAGGGATAGCGCGAGGTGGGATTGCGCTCGAGGCGCTCGAGATCGAGGCCATAGGCGCTCAGGCGTTCGCGCAAGATCGCCAGTTGCTGCTCAGGCTCGCGGGCACCGCGTTGCTGCGCCAATACCAAACCTTCGGCGATCAGGCCGCAGCGGTGCATGCCGAAACTCTCCCGCGTCGGCGGGCTTTCGGCAAACGCAAGTCCGGGCGCGATTTCGCGCGCGAACAGTGGCACCGACGGCCGCAGGTGACGATGCAGCACGCCATAGGCGGCGCCGATCGCATCGCGGGCGGCCTCGACGTCCTCGTCGTTGAGATAGAGCACGCCGGCATCGGTGCGCGCATAGAGCGAGGAAACGACCGGCACTTTGGCCTGAAACGGAATGCGGCGGCGATCGAGCCGCGTGCCGATCTCGCGCAAGAACGGCGCGGCGCCGTCCGGCGCCACGTTCCAGTAAAATCGCACCTGGCGGCCGGTCTGCGGATCGAACACCGGCCGGCCCGAGATGAGGTAGTGGCCGGCGGGGCCGGTCACCGTCTCGCGCAGCGGCACGAGCCGCACCGGCAGGCCGGGCGCGATGGCATTGGCGAGCGGAACGATTTCATTGAAGGCGGCGAAACGCTGCTGCTGCGCGGCATTGACGATCCAAGCGCCGCCGGCGCCGCCGACGTCGGCGCGCGTGACCGTCCAGCCATCCTCGTAGCGCGATGCGATCGGGTTGGCCGCCTGCAGGCTCGAGAGAAACGCGGCGCCGGTCAGGCTTGCCGGCGGCGCGTCGGCCGGCAGCAAGCTGTAATGGTCGCTGTACAGCGCCGCGGTGAGGCCGCTGAAGTGGTCGCGCTCGCCGGTCACGACGACGTCGCGCGCCGCACCGCGCAAATTGGTCACGCGGGCGCGCTCGGGCGACGCGAAGGACACCGCGGCCACGATCGCGCGCAGTTGCTGGTCGAACGGGATCATGCGGCGCGTCTCCAGCGCTCGCGCGAGGCTTCCGGCTGGGTGAGCAGTTCCAGCCCCATCTGCAGCACGCCCGGCGTCTGCGGATAGATCTGGTTGGAAACTTGCGCCCATTCGAGGCAGGTCTGCAACAGCCGCGCGCCGGTGAGCCGCAACAGCGTGATGCGCGGGTCGGCGAGATGCGCGGGCGGGGGCAGCACGGCGGTGTAACCCGCCCATAGCGCCTCGATCAGCCCGTTGGCGCGCGTCTGCGCGACGTCGAGCGCATCCGGGCCGGTCGTCGGATTGGGCATCAAGAGCGACTGCACGAGGCCGGCAACATCCCACAACCCGTCGCCGAGCGCCGCGATCTCCCAATCGATGACGCGCACGGTGCCGTCGCCGAGGATGAGCACATTGGCGGCCTTGGCGTCGCCATGCACGATGTGCGCGTCGCGCCAATCGGCGCGCGCCAGCGCCAGCGCGGCGAGCGCGTCGGGCCGTTGCAGAACGGTGGCGACGATCGATTGCGCGGCCTGGGTCGCCGGCAGGAACGGCGACTGCGGCAGACCGAGGCTGAGCACCCAGGCGATGCCGGAACGGAACAGGCGGCGGGTGCGTTCCTCGCGCAGCACCTGCGAGGCCGGCCCATGCAGCGTAGCGAAGGCGCGGCCGACGTCGTGAAGAAGTTTCGGATCGAGCGCGGCGCCGGCCATCTGCTTTGCCATCAGCGAATCCGAAGCCGCGATCAGCTCGATGGTGAGAATCTTGTTGGGCTCGTCGTAGTGGTAATATTTGGGCATCCACGGCCTAAGCACCGCGAATACCGGATCGTTGACCGACAGCCAGAAGATCGCCGCTTCGGTCCACATGGTGGCTGCGTCCGGCTTGTTCACGTCGGGTGGCTGCTTGACGATGTAGCAGGGCGCGTCCAGACGCTCGAAGCGCACCAGATGGTTGCGCCCGATATATTCGGTCGCGGTGATGCTCTGCGTCACCACGTCCTCGGGCGTGAGCAGGCCCAAGCGAAGGAGATGCTGCAGAGCGTCGCGACGCGTCAGCATGACGAGGCACCGTCCAGGGCATTATACGATTGGCGTTTCAAGCCAGGTTCCTTCGTTGTAATTGCGTCTGGAGCTTGTACACTAGAAATGCCAGCCTTGAAGTTGCAAGTACTTTTCCGTCCTTTGACAATGCAAAACCGGTGAGGACATGGCTAAGAAAAGCGACACGGCTAAGAAAAACGAAACGGGCGCAAAGCGATCGGCCCTGCGCTACGACGATTTTATCGCCAATATTCACACCGATCCGGCGAAACCGGAAGCCACCATCATGCTGGCGGGCTTCGTCGGCCACGGCGCCGAAGGCGAGGTCCGCATCTATCCTGAGGCATCGCTGAGTCATTGGTATGACGTGGCGGAAGACGATGTCGTCCATGCCATGCCGGTGCCCGAGGCCAAGCTTGGCGGCTCCTATGTCTGGGTGCGCGCCAATGCCCAAATCAAACCGGGTGCGGCTGCGGCCGCGGCCGGAACCGGCGCCGCTGTGGCGCCCCAGGCGGCCATGCCGTGGACCTTGACGTGCACTCTGAACGCTGCCGCGCCGGTCGGCGGTTGGCCGCCCAGTTTGGGTTGCCAGCCGAGCGTCATGGCGTGTCCGCCCGGGGCGCTGGGCGCACGGACCGTGACGGGCTTTTTCGGCTGCACGGCTGCATGTCCGCCGGCGGCGCTCAACGCCCAGACCAATCCGCCGACTCTCGGCTGCACCGGCGGCTGCAATGCGCTCGGCATGGCGCAGACCTTCACCATGGGACCGCTCTGTCAGCAGGGGCGGGGCGGGGTTTTCACGCCGTTCGGCGGCGGTTGACCGGCGCACGGTGACGCCGCGCCTGTAGCGTACGCGGTCGCGCCCGACGGCGCCGCGGCATCGCCGTCGTCGCTTGCAACGCGGCGGCAATGTGGCAGCAGTTCGACAAGTCAACGGCGGAAGGGCAGGTGTGTCGAACGGCACAGCTTGACGTCGTGGAGTGTTGAAACTGTCATCTCAATTTGTATACTATGCGCCCTATCGCTTGGGTTGTAAGCGCCTTTTGCCCTGCCCGCACAAACAGACAAGGGTGACGTCATGGCCGACAACGCGAAATCGAAAATCCACTACGACGATTTCATCGCCAACGTGCAGCCGGATCCGGCGAAGCCGGAATCGACCATCATGCTGTCGGGCTTCATCGGCCGCGGCGGCGATGGCGTGGTGCGCGTCTATCCCGATCCGTCGCTCGGCACCTGGTACGACGTGCCGGAAGCCGACGTCGTCCACAGCATTGCGGTGCCGGATTCCAAGCTCGGCGGATCTTACGTGTGGGTGCGATCGAGCGCGCAGATCAAGCCTGGCACCGCCGCGCCGGCTGCCGGCACCGGCGCTGCCGGCGCCGCCGAAGCGGCGGCGGTGCAGCCGACGCCGACCGCGCAACCGACGCCGGCGACCCATTGCTTCATCTGCCCGCCGCTCACGCAGGACTGCACGGTGGCGACAGCGTGCTCGCAGCAGTGCACGACGCCGCTGGCCGGCTGTCTGCCGGTGCAGACCGTGGCAACAGCGTGCTCGCAGCATTGCACCACGCCGCTGGCCGGCTGTCTGCCGGTGCAGACCGTGGCAACAGCGTGCTCGCAGCATTGCACCACGCCGCTCGCCGGCTGTCTGCCGGTGCAGACCGTGGCGACGGCGTGCTCGCAGCATTGCACCACGCCGCTCGCCGGCTGTCTGCCGGTGCAGACCGCGGCCACGGTATGCACGCAGCTCAATCAGTGTGTGCAGCCGACGCCCACGGTGCATCTGAGTCTGGCGACGGTGTGCACGCAATTTTGCCCGACGCTCCACACCGGCTGTTTGACCGTGCCGATCAACTGCTTCCCGATAACGCAGCCGCAGATTTGCACGATAGCGATCAGCCCGAACTGCCCGCCGCCGGCGATCGGCACGCCGGTGCAGCAGCAGCTGGGCCTCGCGGCGGCGGCCGTCCGCCCGCAGCCGACGCCGACCGTGCAGACGCACTGCTTCATCTGTCCGCCGCACCAGACCCTGGACACGCTGTGCACGCTGCCGCCCGGATGCCCGATCACGCAACAGTGCAGCCAGGCGACCTTCTGTTCGCAGCTCAACCAATGCGGACACCATCCGACCGCGGCGACGATCTGCACCGAGACGTGCAACACCTTGTTGGTTGGCTGCGGACCGCATCCGACCGCGGCGACCATCTGCACCGAGACCTGCAACACCTTGCTGGTTGGCTGTTGGCAGACGCTGGCGGTCAACTGCTGGCAGGTAACGCAGCCGCAGATCTGCAATATCGCGGTCAGCCCGAACTGCCCGCCGCCTCCACCCGGCACGCCGGTGCAGCAGCCGGGCGTCATGGCGGCGGCCATACAGCCGACGCCGACCGCGCAGACCCATTGCTTCGTCTGTCCGCCGCATACGGTGCAGCAGCCATGCGGGCAACACACCATTCCCGCCACGGTCTGCTGGACGCATGCCGCGCCGGCATGCCCGCCGCATCAGACCGTGGGGATGTTCTGCACGGAGCTGTGCCCCTCCTTGATCGTCTGCCCGACGCGCCAAGTCCAATGTCTGGTGACGCAGCCGCAGGTTTGCACCATCGTGGCGAGCCCGAACTGTCCGCCGGTCGGGCCCGGCACGCCGGTGCAGCAGATCGGTACGCCGGCGCAACATCCGGCGTTCGCCGCGCAGGCCTTGCAGCCGACGCCGAGCGCGGTGAACCAGTGTGGTGTGCACACGGCGTTACCCGCGTGTCAGCCGAGCGTGAATGTGATCTGCCCGACGCCGAGTGCGGTGCATCAGTGCGGCGGGCACACGGCGCCACCCGCGTGCCAGCCGAGCGTGAACGTGATCTGCCCGACGCCGAGTGCGGTGCATCAGTGCGGCGGGCACACGGCGCCACCCGCGTGCCAGCCGAGCGTGAACGTGATCTGCCCGACGCCGAGCGCGGTGCATCAGTGCGGCGTGTTCACGCCTTACGGCCGCTAGCGAACACGAGCGGCGGCGCACCGCGCCGCCGCTTCGCCGAAATGCCAACGGGCACCGCATCGCTTGCGGTGCCCGTTGCGCTGTGCGGTAACGCGGACGATGTCGGCTTAGAGCTGACGGATCGAATCGAAATTCCACGCCGTGTCGTTCGGGTTTTCGCCGACGCGGATCGTGGTGTCATTGGTGAAGTGATAGGGCGGCACCGGCAGATTGTACGGCGCCGGCACGCCGGAAAAAACGCGGCCGGCGCCGTCATATTTGGAGCCGTGGCAGGGGCAGAAATAACCGCCCGGCCAGCTCGGCACCGGCGTCGTCGCGCTCGCCGTCGGAAAGAACAGCGGGATGCAGCCGAGGTGGGTGCAGATGCCGACCAGTACGCCGTATTCCGGTTTGACCGAGCGGTGCCAGTTGGTGGCGTAGGGCGGCTGCTGCATTTGCTTGGAATCCGGATCAGCCAAGAGCGCCACGTCCTTGGAGTCTTGCAGTCCGTCGAGCGTCTGCTTGCCGCGATGGAACACGAAGATCGGCCGCTGCCGCCAGTAGATGACGATCTGGGCGCCTTCCTCGATCTTACTGACGTCGAGCTCGACCGGGCCGCCGGCGGCGAGCGTCGAGGCGTCGGGGTTCATCTGGTCGATCAGCGGCACCAGGGCCGCGGCCGCGCCGACCGCGCCGACCGCGGCGGTGGCGATGAAGAGGAAGTCGCGGCGTGACGGGTTTTCCGGGTGTTCGATGCCTGCCGTCGCCGATGCACTGCTCGCCATGGTCACGTCCTTGTATGGAAGTCTTTTGCGCTCGCGCCGAGGCCCGGAAGGCGGCGCGCCCGGGGCGTTTATGGGGGTAACGGCGGGGTCTCGTCAATCGAGCAATTATTGCGGTCGCGGGCCCAGGGAAAGCGCCGCCAAGGTGCCGCGTAATGTTGCCTCAACCGTGCCGGACGCGTCGATTTTCGGCCAGGTCAAGGCGCCTAGCTCGTAGCTTTCCTGGGTCGCGGCCACCGCGGCGTCGGCGTCGGAGGCGTCGTGCTGGCGGCCGCCGACGCGGGCGATTCGGGTCGCCAGATCGGCCGTGAGAAACAGCCCCTGCAGAGGAACCTTGGCGGCGTCCGCTGCCGCGGCGAGCGCGTCGCGCTCCTGCGGCTGCGCGAACACGGCGTCGACGACCGCCGAATGGCCGGCGCCAACAATGCGGCGCGTCTTGTCGGCGATCGCCCCATAGACGCGCGCGGTGACGTCCGGCGCGTAAGCGGCTTCCGGCAATTTTTCGGTCGCGCCGGCGCCGAACAGCGTCTTGCGCTCGACGTCCGAGCGTACGATGACGGCGCCGGGCATCGGCGCGAGGTGCGGCGCCAGCGCTCGCGCAAGCCGCGTCTTGCCGGTGCCGGACAGACCGCCGACGGCGACGAGTTTCGGCGCCGGCGGATCGATCGCGCGCAGCGCGAACTCGAAATAGGCGCGCGCCGACTTAGCGATCTTCTCGCGCTCGGCCGCTTCGGCGCGCTCCAGCCGCGCCGCGGTGACCTTGGCGCGGATCGCAGCGCGCATCGACACAAAGAACGGTAGCGCCGTCAACGCATCGAGGTCCTCGGTCCTGTGCGTCTCGGCAAGATAACGGTTGAGCACGATGCTGGCCGCTTGCAGCAGCTTGCGCTCGACGAGGTCCATCAGCAGAAAGGCTAGGTCGTAGAGCACGTCTCCCGAGGCAATGATATCGCTGAATTCGATGGCGTCGAACAGCACCGGCGCGCCGTCGATCAGCGCGATATTGCCGAGGTGAAGATCGCCGTGGATGCGGCGAATGAGCCGGCGCCTGCCGCGCTCGCGCAACAGCGGCACGATGCGCTGGTAGTGGGCGCGGCTTTTTGCGGCGAGCGCTTCGATGTCCGCTGCCGGAAATATGTCCCGGTGCTGGCGGAACGCCTCGACATGCTCGTCGATATAGGTGCCGAGCGCCTTGACCCATGGTTCGGCGTCGACGACCGGCGCCGTCCCGTGCGCGGCGGCGACGGCGCGGCCAAGCGCATCGGCGAGATCGTCGTCGATCGCATTGGCCAGGTGATCGAGCGTGCGGTTCTCGTCGAAGCGCACCATCTCGACCGCCCATTCGACCGGCGCGCCGTCGCCGTCGATCGCCAGCCGTCCATCATTCTCGCGCGTGATGGCGACGACGCCGCGATAAAGCTTTGGCGCCAGCCGCCGGTTGACCTCGATCTCGGCCTCGCACGCGCGTTTACGCTTGTCGAGGCTGGAGAAATCAAGAAACGGAAAGCGCACCGCGCGCTTGACCTTCAGCACGCGGTCGCCGGCGAGAAACACCGAAGCCGCATGGGTATCGATGCGGCGGACTTTCTCGGGCCTGCCGCCATGGCTCGCCGGATCGGCCAGAAAGCCGAGCACCTCGTCCTGGTCTTGCGCCGCGTCGTCCATGCGCCGGGATACTGTTAGCAAGCGCTCAGTTCTGCTTTAGATAGTGCACCGATCCAAAGAAATCCCAAGCCTCGCCCCGCGATAAAAGGGCAGGGATAGGAGACGCCGCCCATGCGCGCCAAGGACAATATGCGCTCCGCCGCCGAAGTGCTGGTCGACCAGTTGCGCATCCACGGCGTGCGCCATGTCTTTTGCGTGCCGGGCGAGAGCTATCTGGCGGTGCTCGACGCGTTCCACGACGCCGATCTCGCCGTCACCGTCTGCCGCCAGGAGGGCGGCGCCTGCATGATGGCGGAAGCCGTCGGCAAGGTGACCGGCCGGCCCGGCGTCTGTTTCGTCACCCGCGGCCCCGGCGCCACCAACGCCTCGCCGGGCATCCATATCGCGCGCCAGGATTCCTCGCCGCTCGTCATGTTCGTCGGCCAGGTGGCGCGCGAGATGCGCGAGCGCGAGGCCTTCCAGGAGGTCGACTACCGCGCCTATTTCGGCTCGATGACCAAATGGGCGACCGAGATCGACGATCCGGCCCGCGTACCGGAGATCGTGTCGCGCGCCTTCTACACTGCGGCCAACGGCCGGCCGGGTCCGGTCGTGGTCGGCATCCCCGAGGACATGCTGGTCGAGCGCATCGCGGTATCCGACGCGCCGCCGTTCGCACTGATCGAGACTTCGCCGGGCGATACCGAGATGGCGAAATTCGCGCAGATGCTCGCCGGCGCCCGCGCGCCGATCATGCTGCTCGGCGGCAGCCGCTGGTCGCAGGCGGCCTCTGACGGCATCGGCCGCTTTGCCCAAAAATATGCGCTCCCGGTCTGCACCACGTTCCGCCGCGGCCATTTGTTCGACGCGCTGCATCCCTGCTACGCCGGCGATCTCGGCATCGGCCCCAATCCCAAATTGATCGAACGCATCAAGGCGGCCGATCTGGTCGTCATGGTCGGCGGCCGGCTCGGCGAACTGCCGTCGCAGAGCTATACGCTGTTCGATATTCCGCGACCGCAGATGCCGTTCGTCCACGTGCATCCGGGCGCCGAGGAGCTCGGCCGCGTCTACAGTCCGCATCTGGCGATCCATGCGACGCCGACCGCGTTCGCCGCGGCGCTCGACACTCTCGATCTGAAAGCGGCGCGCGGCGAGGCCGAGGCGGCGCATGCCGATTATCTGGAATGGACGGAAAAGCCCACCGAGCAGCCGGGCGGCGTCAATTTCGGCGCCGTCATGGTGTGGCTGCGCGAATATCTGCCGCCCAACGCCATCCTCTGCAACGGCGCCGGCAATTACGCGGCCTGGATTCATCGCTTCTTCCGCTTCCGCCGCTTCGGCCAGCATGTGGCGCCGGCGTCGGGCTCCATGGGCTATGGCGTGCCGGCGGCGCTGGCGATGAAGCGGCTGCATCCCGACCGGCCGGTGGTGTGCCTCGCCGGCGACGGCGACTTTCTGATGAACGGCCAGGAATTCGCCACCGCCGTGCAATACGGCGCGCCGTTCGTCACCATCATCGCCGACAACGGTATGTACGGCACCATCCGCATGCATCAGGAGCGCGAATATCCCGGCCGTGTCTCGGCGACCGAATTGCGCAATCCGGATTTTCCGGCTTACGCGCGCGCCTTCGGCGGCTTCGGCGTCTCGGTCGAGCGCACCGAGGATTTTCCCGAGGCGTTCAAGCAGGCGCAAGCCTGCGGCAAGCCGGCGATCATCCGCTTGGCCATCGACGGCGAAGCCATCACGCCGACGACGACGATCGCAAAAATCCGCGCCAGATCACTAGCGGAGAAGAAGCGCTAACCGACCCTAGGGCGAGGGCAAAGGCGAGCTTCGGCCGCCGTCAAAAAATGCCGATGCTTTGCATCGGCTCGGTACAGCGCGCGTCGGCGTGGGGCCGTCCGAACACGCGATATTTTTTATGAATTTCGTCGTCCGAGCCCGGATGCGCCCTCCTTTCCAGCCGGCATGGCGGGCCTTGTCACGCAGCCTGCTTTCTGGATTGCCATCGCCCAGCCGAGCTTTGGTCCCGCCTTAACGCCGATGTTTTTCCGGTTGCGGGCCGGGCTAAATACTGACATTCTTAGGTTGTCCAAAGATCTACAAACAAAAAGTATTGAGTTGGTTGCTTATGTATCGCGTTGCATTGCTCAGCGACGTCTCCGCTAGGAGCACCACAGATAGCGCGGCCGGCAATCAAGCCCTTCGCAGCGCGATGCTATTTATTGCTCTAGCCGTTCTCGCATTCGCGATCTACGCTTGCGCCGTCTTCACCCTTCCGCATGTGCGAAACGCTCCGTCCTGCTGCGAGCAGAGCGGTATTGCCGCGGCGATTTCCAATATCAAGTACGGGAGTCCGCTCGGCAGCCTCTATTCGGATACTTTCAGTTATTTTGTAGAACGCATCGACGAGCCGCTTTCGCAAATACTGGAGCAAGCTCAACTACCCGGTGCCGGACTGCCCCCGACACCTTCCGGAGCACTGTACGCGACGACTCGAGACGGTAACGGCATCGGTTATCCGCTGGTCGCCACCGCGGCGTTTCGAATGTTTGGAATCCATGCTTGGGCACTGCGACTGACGATGCTGCTGTTGATGGCGCTCTCGGCGGCGGCGTTCCTGTGGCGGTTTCACAGTGCTGCCTTCGTTGGCGTTGTGATCCTGTATTTTACCGCGCTGACCCTCATGTTGTTCACCAGCTTGGTGTGGGAACCGCTATGGGGAACTGAAATTGCGGTTGGCGGCGTCCGCTATTTCTCGTTGGTCAGCGTGCTGCCGCTTTTTCACATTGTGCTCGCGCTGATCGATCCGTGTCCGCCACAACGCGAAACCACAGCGCGCGATGCCGCGCTACTCGCGCTCCAGACGGCGATTTTTCTTTTGACCGTCTTGGTTCGTGGCAGCACGCTGCCCCAGATCGCCGGCATCGCGCTCGTCTGCATGGTGCTCGCTTGGAGACGTTGCCGCAAGACGGAGCAGTTGCGGGCCCTGCTTGGCAAGCTTGCTGTGATGGGGCTCGTCAGCACTACCTGCTTGAGCATGATCGCGGTCGCGGTGCCGCGCGATTACCTGACTGAAGGGCGGTTGGGACCGACCATTTGGGAACGTGTGACCCAGGGTTTAGGCACGAACCCGGCATGGCCGTTTGCCGGTGTGAACGATATGTTCGACTGCAAAGAATTCATTCCCCAGGGCCTCCAGCCCGGCACACGCGATGACAACGGCCACTGCATCTGGTTCGACTATGTCTTGAAGCACCACATTCCGATCGAGACGGCCGCCGAGAAGGTCCTCGGCAGCAGCTATGAAACTGCGATGCGCGAAGCATTTTTCAAAATCGCAGCACGCTATCCAGCTGACGTGCTGAAGACATTTATTTATTACAAGCCCCTGCGTATCGCCAAGTCGATCGCGATAAGCATGAGGTTCAATTTCCGCGGCGATCAGTCGCGGGCGTGGAATCCGGCAGGAGCCGCGGTCGTTCCATATCCGCGCTTGGCGATCGGTCTATTGTTTGTTTCGCTCGCCATCGCGCTGGTTCATTTTGGCATTGGCGCGGTATCGACGGCGGAGCTGTCGCGGGTCGTGGGCGTCACGCTGTTATTGGCGGCGTTCACGTTACCGAATTATTTCGTGGCCTGGGCGGCGCCGCACACAGCCGCCGACCTTCTGTTATGTTGCCTATTTGGGATTGGCCTGGCTGTGGCTGCGATGCTGGTCGCCGCGCGATCGGCACTGCCGCTTCACATCCATGGCGCTCGCCTGCCGGTCGCGGAGAAGAGGCGCTGAACTAAACGCCATTCTCCTGCAGGGCAGGGCGGATGCGCCCAAATCGCGTGCCAGACGTCGGCTTCATGGGTGGTCGGAATATCCGCGATCGCCCAAGAGGCGACATTGCACCGCTACACCCGGCCGGGCAGTTAGGATAGGTTAGTCGCAGAGTTGCCGACGGAACATGCCGACTTCCGTGATATCAAAGGCAGCGATCGTGGCCCCGGCAGGCGCGCGCTTCTGAAATACGCCGACACGTGGTTCTCAGGGCATTTTCTGCTTTCGCGGAAGGCCCTCAAGCTCCCGGGAGATCGCGATGACACTTCCCCGCCGCCGATTTCTGCATCTGGCTGCCGGCGCCGGCGCCGGCGCGCTGCCGGCCGTATCGCGCTTGGCCTGGGCGGAAACCTATCCGTCGCGGCCGGTCCACGTCATCGTCGGTTTTACGCCCGGCGCGGCGGCCGATGTCACCGCGCGCCTCTTGGGCGAGGGCATGGGACAGTTGCTCGGCCAGCAAATCGTCGTCGAGAACAAGCCGGGCGGCGGATCGAGCATCGCCGCCGACTATGTCGCTCACGCCGCCCAGGATGGCTACACGCTGTTCCTGGCAACTCTGTCCATCATCATCAACCAGATCATCAATCCCAACGCGGCTCTCGATTTGCAGCGGGATCTGGCGCCGATCGCGCTGTTGTCTTCGGGGGCGGTGGTGCTGGTCACCAATCCCGACAGCGGCGTGCACAGCGTTGCCGAGCTCATTGCGCTCGCCAAGTCGAAACCCGGCCTGGTGCTCCATGCCACGGTGGTGGGCAGCCTGCCGCACCTTGCCAGCGAGCTGTTCGCGCAGCGCGCCGGCATCAAATTCACGCAAGTTCCCTATCAGGGCAGCCCGCAGACCGTGACCGACGTCATCGCCGGCCGCGCTTTGTGCACGTTCTCGCCGGCCTCGACCGTGGTCGGCCAGATCGCGGCGGGCAAGCTCAGGCCGCTGGCGGTCGCGGCCAACCAACGCGTTAGCGCGCTTCCCGACGTGCCAACCATGGCGGAAGCCGGCATACCCGATTTCGACACCAGTCTCTGGTTCGGTCTATTGGCGCCGCTCGGCACGCCGCGTCCGGTGATCGACAAACTCGCCGAAGCCGCACAAAAAGCGATTCACGCGCCGCAGACGGTGGCAACGCTGGCCAAGCAGGGTTTTGTACCGCTCGAAGGCGGGCCGGATAAATTTGCCGACTACATTCGCAGCGAAACCGCGCGGTGGACCGCAGTGGCGGGCGCTGCCGGATTGAAGAGCTAGCGGCTTCGTCGCATAGGCGCCGGCGCAGGCGGGCGCTTCACTCCGCCTTGATGCCGGCCGCCTTGATGATCGGCCACCATTTCTCGATCTCGGCCTTCTGGTAGGCGTGCAGCGCCGCCGGCGTCTGTTGCTCGGGCGGATAGATGACTTGCGCCAGATCGAGGAGTTTTTGCCGCGTATCAGGATCGGCCAGGGCGGCCATCACCGCGGCGCTGAGCTTTGCGATAATCGGCTGCGGCGTGCCCTTGGGCGCCCACATCGCGTGCCAGAATGAAAAGTAATAACCGGGCAAGCCGGCTTCATCGGCGGTCGGAATGTCGGGCGCCACCGCGATGCGCTCCTTGGCGGTGACGGCATAGGCTTTCAGATCGCCGGATTTCACATGCGGCAGCGACACCGCGGGGGTGTCGAGCTGGATGTCGGTGATGCCGGCGAGCAGATCCTGGGTGGCAAGGCCGGCGCTGCGGTACGACACCATCTGCCATTTCACCCCGATCAGATTCTGCATCAGCACGCCGGCAACATGGCTCGGCGAGCCGACGCCCGACGTGCCCATGGTTACCTTTTCGGGGTTGGCTTTGATCCAGGCGATCAATTCCTTCAGATTGTTCGCCGGCATGGTTTTGCGGGTGTCGATCAGGAACGGCTGCGTCACGGCGAGCGCCACCGGCTCGAAATCGGTGAGGAAATCGAAGCCGAGATTGTAGATGGCGCCGTTGGCGACATTGGTGCCCCACATGCCCCACAGCACCGTGTAGCCGTCGGGCGCCGCGCGCTCGGCGCGGGTGACGCCGATGGTGCCGGCGGCGCCGCCGACATTTTCCACCACCACGGTTTGGCCCAGCGTGGCGCTCATCGCCTTGGCCATGATGCGGCCGAGCGTGTCGGTCGAGCCGCCCGGCGCCAGCGGCACGATCATGGTGATCGGACGATCCGGATAGGTCTGCGCGCCGGCGGGCAGAGCGGCGACCAAGCTCAAAGCGGCAACGGCCGCGGCGACCCGTGCGATCATGGTTTCCTCCCAGCGCCGAAGCAGAGGCTTCCTATGCCAGAGGATTTTTCGGCTCCAAAGGATAAAGCGCGCGCTGCGACGGAATGGCCGAACGTTGCCGGTGGATTTGAATCGTGGTTCACTTGTTACGGCGCCGTTGCCGATTCCATTCTTGCGAAGAGCCGATGCCCTATCGCCGCACCGAAAATGTCGCGCGCCGGCTTGCCGCCCGGCACGCAGCGATCATCGCCGCGGCGCGCAATGCAGCGAGCGAAGGCGGCATGGCGGCGGTGCAGATCGCAGCCGTAGCGCAGCGCGCCGGCATCGCCGCCGGCACCGTGTATCGTTATTTTCCGGGCAAGACCGATCTGGTCGCGGCGGTGCTTGCGGAAATCTCCGAGCGTGAAATCGGCGCGTTGCGCCGCGCTGCCGACATTGCGCCGGGTCCGCTGTCGGCGCTGGCGGCGGCGATCATGACGTTCGCGACGCGGGCGCTGCGCCACCGGCGCCTCGCCTATGCGGTGATCGCCGAGCCAATCGATGCCGACCTCGACGCGGCGCGATTGTCGTTTCGCAAAGCGTTGGCGGCCGAATTCGCTAGTCTCATCGCGGCCGCCGTCGCGCATTTGCCGGAGCAGGACGCGGCGCTGAGCGCGGCGGCGCTGGTCGGTCTTCTGATCGAAGGACTGATCGGTCCGCTGGCGCCCGACGCAATGGGCCGCGAGCGCGCGCTGGTGCAGTCACTGGCGCTTGTCGCGCTGCGCGCGCTCGGCGTCGCCGATGCGCGGGCGAGGGGGTTGGTGGTTTCAGGGATCAGGGATCAGTAATCAGGCATCAAGGAAATCTTGATCCCTGATTCCTGTTTCCTGATACCCGATCTCAGTGCGCCATCAGCACCGGCACGGTCATCGAGCGCAGGATCGAGTGGGTCACGCCGCCGAGTATGAATTCGCGCAGGCGGGAATGCCCGTAGCCGCCCATGACGATGAAATCCGTGCCGCTGTCGGCGACGTGGGACAGTAGCGCGTCGGCGACGTCGATATTGCCGCCGGGGATGCGCTTGACGTCGACCTTGAGCCCGTGCCGCGCCAGATGCTGGCCCATGTCGGCGCCTTCGATCTCGTCCTGCTTGCCGCGCTCGTTGGTGACGATGATGATTTCGACCTTGCCGGCCTTCTCCAAGAGCGGCATGGCGTCGGCGATGGCGCGCGCCGCGGGCCGGCTGCCGTCCCAGCACACCATGACGCGGTCGAGCTTGAGCGGCGCTTTCTGGATATAGGGCACGACGATCAGCGGCCGGCCGGATTCGAACAGCGCGCTTTCGGCGATCAGCTCCTCGACTTCGCCGCTCTCGGGCTCGGCCTGGCCGACGATGGCGAGATCGAAGCGCCGGGCGATGCGGCCGAACTGGTCGCCGGCGCCGGCGGCGCTGGCGCTGAGCGTCAGCGGCTCGGCCGAGACGCCGGCGCGCGACGCCGCGGCCGCGAAGTGGTCGACCGCGGCTTTGGCGGCCGCCTGGTTGTCGGCGAGTTGGGTCTCGATCACCTCGGCGGGGATGTAACCCGTTCCCGTCACCGGTACGATCGGATCGAACACGAAGGCGATGCCGGTCACGTGGGCGCCGAAAGCGTCGGCCACCGAGACCGCATAATCGCCGGCCGGGCCGCCGTCCTCACCGACGCTGAGATTGACGACGAGATCCTTGATCATCGAGGCGCTCCCTCATTGCGGCACCGTATTTTGCGTCCTTATGGCATTGCCGGCGCCGATCGTTTTGCGCCAAATCAATCGTCCCCGCTACTTTTTCTTGATGCTGCCGTCGGCGCTGAACTGGCTGACATAGGCCCACAGGTCGGCGATCTCCTGCTCGTTCTTGATGCCGGCGAAGATCATCTTGGTGCCGGGTATCTTGGCCCGCGGGTCCTTGATGTAATCCTTGAATTGCGCCTCGTTCCAGACGATGCCCGAATTCTTGTTGGCGTCGGAATAGGAGAAATCGGCGACGCTGCCGGAATGCCGGCCGTCCAGCCCGTTCAGTTCGGGGCCGATCTTGTTCTGCGCATCGTCGCCGATTGCGTGGCAGGGCAGGCATTTGTGGAACGAAATCTCGCCCTTGGCGACGTCCTGGGCCGACGCCGCATAGGCCGACGCAGCAAGAAACCCGGCCGCCACGATCAACGTCCTCGTCATCAAATATTCTCCCTTTCGCCTGTGGTGGTGCCGGTCGCGCCCCATGCGGCCCAAAAAACGCGCCGCAGCCAAGCGGCCCCGGCGCGACCTGTCAACGGCCAAAATAGCCCGCCTGCCGCGCATTTTGCTCCTTGGGCCGCTTTGCCCCATGAGACGTCATTGCGCGGTACGGGCGGCCTTTTCCGGCTATAATGACAGTTGAGGAAACGCCGGAGTGGTTCAATGCCGGTTTTGATGCCGCTGTTCGACGATACGGTGCTGAAGCGGCGCACCGAGATCGTCGCAAACCTGCGGCGCATCGTGCCGGGCGAGGGCGTGATCGCCTCGGACGAGGCGATGCGGCCCTACGAGAGCGACGGGCTCACCGCCTATCGCCAATTGCCCATGGTGGTGGTGCTGCCGGAGACCACCGCGCAGGTCTCCGCCGTGCTCGCCTATTGCCACCGCGAAGGCATCAAGGTGGTGCCGCGCGGCGCCGGGACCTCGCTGTCGGGCGGCGCCTTGCCGCTCGGCGACGGCGTGCTGCTAGGCATGGCCAAGTTCAAGCGCATCCGCGATATCGACTTCGACAACCGGGTCGCCGTGGTCGAGCCCGGCGTCACCAATCTCGCGGTGACGCAGGCGGTCGAGCACGCCGGTTTCTATTACGCGCCCGATCCGTCGTCGCAGATCGCCTGCACCATCGGCGGCAACGTGGCGGAGAATTCGGGCGGCGTGCATTGCCTCAAATACGGCATGACCACCAACAACCTGCTCGGCTGCGAGCTGGTCCTGATGACCGGCGAGATCGTCCGCCTCGGCGGCAAGCACCTGGATGCCGGCGGCTACGATCTCCTCGGCATCGTCACCGGCTCCGAGGGGCTGCTCGGCGTCATCACCGAGATCACCGTGCGCATCCTGAAGAAACCGCAGAGCGCGCGCGCGGCGCTGATCGGCTTCACCAAATCCGAGGACGGCGGCGAATGCGTCGCGCGCATCATCGGTGCCGGCATCATCCCCGGCGGTATGGAGATGATGGACCGGCCGGCGATCCATGCGGTCGAGGAATTCGTCCATGCCGGCTATCCGCTCGACGTCGAAGCGCTGTTGATCGTCGAGCTCGACGGCCCGCGCGCCGAGGTCGATCACCTGCTCGAGCGCGTGCAGGCGATCGCCACGTCCTGCCGCGCCGTGACCTGCCGGGTCTCCAATTCCGAAGAGGAGCGCCTCTTGTTCTGGGCCGGCCGCAAGGCGGCGTTCCCCGCGGTCGGCCGCATCTCGCCGGATTATCTGTGCATGGATGGCACCATTCCGCGCGCCAAATTGCCGCTGGTGCTGCAGCGCATGCAGGAAATGTCGGCGAAATACGGCTTACGCTGCGCCAATGTGTTTCATGCCGGCGACGGCAATCTGCATCCGCTGATCCTCTACGATGCCAACAATCCCGGCGAGCTCGAACGCGCCGAGCAATTCGGCGCTGATATTTTGCGGCTGTGCGTCGAGGTCGGCGGCGTGCTTACCGGCGAGCACGGCGTCGGCGTCGAAAAGCGCGATCTGATGCCGGCGATGTTCTCCGAGATCGATCTCAACCAGCAGCAGCGCATCAAATGCGCCTTCGACGACAAGAGCCTGCTCAATCCCGGCAAAGTGTTTCCAACGCTGCACCGCTGCGCCGAGCTCGGCCGCATGCATGTTCATGCCGGACGGGTGGCGTTTCCCGATATTCCGCGGTTTTAGCGCGCGCCAAAAAGACCATGCGATGAAATTCGGCCTGTTCAGCTCGGCGCAAGCCAACAGCAACGACCTGCCCGCGCAGACCGGCCAGGGCTTTCGCGATTTTCTCGATTTCAACGTCGAGGCCGAGGCGCTCGGCTTTCAGTCGAGCTTCCTGGTCGAGCATCACTTCACCGGCTGGAACCAGGTGTCGGCGACCTTGATGCTCTTGACGGCGGCGGCCATGCGCACCACCACGTTGCGGCTCGGCTCTGCCGTGATCGTGCTGCCGTGGCACAATCCGGTGTTGCTCGCCGAGCAGGCGGCGACGCTTGATCTGATCTCCGGCGGCCGCTTCGATTTCGGCATCGGCAAGGGCTACCGGCACAGCGAGTTCAGGGGTTTTGCGATCGCGCCCGAAGAGGCCGAGGCGCGCTTCGAGGAGGCCGTCGAAGTGATGACGCGGGCGTGGACCACGCGGCGGCGCTTCTCCCATCACGGCCGCTTCTGGCATTTCGAGGACATCGTGGTCGAGCCGCCGCCGGCGCAGCAACCGTATCCGCCGTTGTGGGTGGCGGCCGGCAGCGAAGCCTCGATCCGCCGCGCCGCCGCGCGCGGCTTCAACCTGATCCTCGATCAATATGCCAGTGCCGAGCAAATCACCGAGCGCATCGGCTTCTACAAAACCGAGCGCAAGGCGCATGGCCTGAGCTTTGACCCAATGCAGGTGGCGGTGGCGCGCCAGCTTTATGTCGCCAAGGATGAGGCCGATAAGCAGGCGGCGCTCAAGCGCCAGGCCGCCTATACCCAACGCACGGTCGACGTGTCGCGCAAACCAGCGGGCAAAGGCGGTTCCCACGTGCTGGCCTATGCCGACAAGGCCGGCGGCACCGAGGAGCATGCGCTCTACGGCACAACCGATGAAATCTGCAAGAACCTCGAGGCTTTGCGGCAAGCCGGCGTGGCCTATGTGCTGCTCACCGTTGCCGGCGGCAGCGCGCAGCTGCGCCGTTTCGCGCGCGAGATCATGCCGGCTTTCGCCCGCTCCACCCTCGTCGCCGACGCGGCGGAATAATCGCGCCATGGCCGATCCTCTCACACCGCGCGATGCCGCCGAGGTCGAGCAAGCGATCCGTGCGGCGCTCGCCGACGGCAAAAAGCTAGAAATCGTCGGCCATGGCACCAAGCGCGCCATCGGGCGCGCCGCGCAATGGGATGCGACGTTGGATCTCTCGGCGCTCACCGGCGTCACGCTCTATGAGCCCGAAGAGCTGGTGCTGTCGGCCAGAGCCGGCACCCCGCTCGCCGAGATCGAGGCGCAGGTGGCGGCCAGCAAACAAGAGCTCGCCTTCGAGCCGATGGATTATGGGCCGCTTTTGGGAACGGCGGCCGGCGCCGCGACCGTCGGCGGCGTGCTGGCGGCGAACCTGTCCGGCCCGCGCCGCATCAAGGCCGGCGCCGCGCGCGATCATTTCCTCGGCTTCACTGCGGTTTCCGGCCGCGGCGAGACCTTCAAGTCCGGCGGCCGCGTGGTCAAGAACGTCACCGGCTACGATGTGTGCAAGCTCGTCGCCGGCTCATGGGGTACGCTCGCGGCCATGACCGAGGTGACGATCAAGACCTTGCCGCGCGCCGAGACCGAAGCGACGGTGCTGGTGCAAAACCTCGACGGCGCCGCGGCCACGAAAGCCATGGCGGCGGCCACCGGCTCGTTCGCCGATGTGTCGGCGGCGGCGCATCTGCCGGCGGTTGCCGCAGGGCGAATTCCCGAGATTGCCACCGCGCACACCGCCGTGACCGCGTTCCGCCTCGAAGGCGTTGCGCCCTCGGTCGCCGAGCGCAAGTCCGTGCTGGAAAAGCTAATGGCGCCGTTTGGCGTGCTCGGTTCGCTCGGCGAGACGGCATCGCGGGCGCTGTGGCGCGCGATCCGCGACGTGGCGCCGTTCGCGGCGGCGGGACCGTCGGCGACACGCGACCTCTGGCGCATCTCGACGGCGCCGAGCTACGGCGCCGACGTCGGCCGCGCGCTCGCCGCCGAAGCGGACGCCGAGCTTTTTTACGACTGGGCCGGCGGGCTGATCTGGGCGGCTTTGCCGGCTTCGAACGATGCCCGTGCGCCGTTGGTGCGCGGCGCCGTGGCGTCCGCCGGCGGCCATGCCACGCTCATTCGCGCGCCGGCCGCCGTACGCGCTGCGGTCGAGGTTTTTGCGCCCGAAGAACCGGCGCTGGCCGCCCTGACGGCGCGGGTGCGGGCAGGTTTTGATCCGCAGGGCGTGCTCAATGCCGGGCGGATGTGGGCGGGCGTGTAGATGCAAACCAATTTCACCCTGGCGCAGCTTGCCGATCCGAACACCGCCGCATCGGAAAAAATCCTGCGCGCCTGCGTGCATTGCGGCTTCTGCACCGCGACCTGCCCGACCTATGTGCTCGACGGCAACGAGCTCGATTCGCCGCGCGGGCGCATCTACCTGATCAAGGAGATGCTGGAGCACGACCGGCCGGCGACGGCGGACGTCGCCCTGCACATCGACCGCTGCCTGTCGTGCCTTGCCTGCATGACGACGTGCCCGTCCGGCGTGCATTACATGCACCTGGTCGACCATGCCCGCGTCCATATCGAAGAGACCTATCAGCGCCCGCTGATCGATCGGCTGCTGCGCGCGCTGCTGGTGTGGCTCTTGCCCTATCCGCAGCGTTTCCGGCTGGCGCTTCTTGCGGCGCTTCCGGCAAAGCCATTCGCGCCTCTTTTCGAGGCGGTCGGGCTGACCCGGCTCGCCGCCATGCTCCGCCTGGCGCCGTGGCGGGGGCCGCAGCCTCCGCGCAGCCCGAAAACCTTCCCGGCGGTGGGCGCGCGCAAGGGCCGCGTCGCGCTCCTCGCCGGTTGCGTCAATGACATGCTGGCGCCGCAAATCAACGCCGCCACCATCGCCGTGCTGACGCGCCACGGCATCGACGTGGTCGTTGCGGATGGCGCCGGCTGTTGCGGCTCGCTGGTGCACCATATGGGCCGCGACGACGAGGCGCTCAGGCAGGCGCGCGCCAATATCGATGCCTGGACCGCGCTCGAAAACCTCGACGCCATCGTCATCAACACCTCGGGCTGCGGCACCACGGTGAAGGATTACGGCTTTATGCTGCGGACCGATCCGGCCTATGCGGCGAGCGCCGCCCGTATCGCCGGCCTCGCCAAGGACGTTTCGGAATATCTCGCCACCTTGCCGCTCGAGCCCGCCCCAGCCGTGCCGCAACTGACCGTGGCGTACCATGCCGCGTGCTCGTTGCAACACGGCCAGCGCGTCATCCGGCAGCCGAAGGAGCTACTCGCCAGGCTGGGCTTCACGGTGAAGGACGTGCCGGACGGTCATCTGTGCTGCGGCTCGGCCGGCACCTACAATATTTTGCAGCCGGACTTTGCAAGAAGGTTGCGCGAGCGCAAAGTCGGGACTATCGAAAGATTGCGACCTGATGTGATCGCAGCAGGCAATATCGGCTGCATCACGCAGATCGCAGCGGGCACGGAACTTCCAACCGTCCATACGGTCGAGTTGATCGATTGGGCCACCGGGGGGGCATGTCCACCCGCGCTCGGGGCGCACCGGCGGCAATCGCCGGAACGTCCTGCCACGGCCGCGGGCTGAGCGCCGCGCTCGGCCGGCATCGTGGCACCGTTGCGGTCTCCCATCGCATCCGTGGGGACCGAGCCAATTTCATGGGCTAGCAAGATCGGGAGGTCGATCATGGCGAAGAAAGCAAAGGCGAAGAAAAAACCGGCGAAGAAGAAAAAGGCGGCTCCGGCACGCAAGAAGAAGAAAGTCGTCGGATACGGAAAGAAGCCGGCGCCGAAGAAAAAGAAGAAAAAGCCTGCGGCCAAGCCGAAGAAACCGGCCTTGAATCCGCAACCCTTGCCGCCATCCCCGCCGCCCGAGGCACCGGCGGCCCACCCCGGACCGCATACCCCCGGTACCGACGTCGGCAACGGCTAAATCCGTTTCGGTTCGATACAGGGCGCGGCGTTTGGCGGCTGCCAGACGCTGCGCCCGACCGTGTTGGCCCCGCATTGCAACGGCTGGGCGAGGCCAATAGCATCGGCGGCATGTCAAGGTGCCGGCGCGTGGGCGCTGGCCCTAAGGCCGGTAATGGCCGGCCGTTTTGCTTTCCGGGAGGTGCGTCATGCCGACCTACAATATCCTGCTGATGGGCGCGTCCTATGGCTCGCTGCTCGCCTCAAAACTCTTGTTCGGCGGCCATAAGCTGCATCTGGTCTGCCTGCCGGCGGAAGCCGACCTGATCAATGCCGAGGGCTTCCGCGTGCGCCTGCCGGTGCGCGGCCGCAAGGATCCGGTCGTGCTCGACTCGCGCAAACTGCCCGGCGCCGTCACCGCCGGGCCGGCGACCGGCGTCAATCCCAAGGACTACGATCTGGTCGGCCTGTGCATGCAGGAGCCGCAATACCGCTCGCCGGGCGTGCGCGAACTGCTCGACGCCGTGGCCAAATCGCGCGTGCCGTGCATGTCGATCATGAACATGCCGCCGCTGCCTTATGTGAAGCGCATCCCCGGCCTCGACTACGACGCGCTCAAGCCTGCCTATACCGACCCGACGGTCTGGGATTCGTTCGATCCGAAAACCATCACGCTCAACAGCCCCGACCCGCAGGCGATCCGCCCGCCGGACGAGAAGGTCAACGTGCTGATGGTGACGCTGCCGACCAATTTCAAATGCGCACGTTTCGACGACGACAAGTCGACCGCCATCCTGCGTCAGCTGCAGGACGAGATCGAGGCGATCCGTTATGACCCCGGCGACGGCGCCAAGATCGAGCTGCCGGTGAAGCTCAAGGTCTACGATTCGATCTTCGTGCCGCTGGCCAAGTGGTCGATGCTGCTCGCCGGCAACTACCGCTGCGTCACCAAGGACGGCATGCGCACCGCGCAAGAGGCGGTGTGGAGCGACCTCGAAACCTCGCGCGCGGTCTATAATTTTGTGTTCGACCTTTGCGTCAAGCTCGGCGCCAAGCCGGAAGACCTGGTGCCGTTCGAGAAATATGCCGCGGCGGCGCAATCGTTGACCCGTCCGGCGTCGGCGGCGCGCGCCTTGCAAAACGGCGCGCCCAATATCGAACGCGCCGACAAGCTGGTTCAGCTCATTGCCAGGCAGAAGGGCTTGAGCCACCCGGCAATCGACGCCCAGGTGGCGCTGGTCGACGCCCGGCTCGATGCCAATCGCAAGAAGGCGGCGGCGTAAGCAGCCGGGATTTGGGGTTAGCGGACTTCGACGTCCTGCCAGAAGCCGAATCGGCCGCCGACCGCGCTCATCTCCGGCCGCGGCGCCTCGTAGGACCAGGCGGCGCGCGGGTGGCGCTTGCCGTCGACGACCACGTCATAGAACTGCACGCCATGGGGGCATTTCAGGTCGTCCGCGGTCTTTGCGGTCTTTTGCAGCCAGTCCGTGCGCACCGCGCCGGGGGGAAAATACTGATAGCCCTTGCAATCGATGACATCGTTGCTCTGGGCAACCACTTGGCCGTCGACAACTGCCTTCATGTCTGAATCTCCTGCGCCACAACGCTTTCCAGCGTGCCGATTACGAAAAACTAAGCGCCGCAACGGTCCGTTCAAGGCCTAAAGCGCGTGCGGTTATCCACAGCAGGGGCAGACGAGGCCGGCGGCGCCCGGGATTCCGCCTTTTGCGGGAGGGAAAATGCCGACATCGAAGGAGCTTGGAGCCCCAAAAGTGTAGCGCTCGCGCCACACTCACTAACATAATGTGAAATCGAGCCGAAAACGCATAAAAAGTCGGCAGTTGCTGCAGTTTTAGACTTGGCTGATTGGTCTCCGCATTGAAAAATTCGATCACGTCAGCTGGGGTTCAGTTTAACAAAACAGGTGCTGTAGCCGGCCTTCGGGGACATCGTGGGCGGCTACAGGGGACAAAAGGGGCTTACAATGAAAAAGGTAGCTTATTCATTAGTGCTGGCGGCGGGATTGGCGTCCTCTTCCGTCATGGCAGCCGACATGGCCGTGAAGGCTCCGCCGCCGGCGGCGCCGCCACCGTCGCCATGGGACATCGTGGTCACCGCGGCTTTGATGACCGACTACAATTTCCGCGGCGTCACCCAGTCCAACCACAAGCCGTCCACCCAGGCCGGCTTCGAGTTGCGCTACAACTGGAACGCCAACTGGCAGAGCTACGCCGGCATGTCGGGCGAGAGCATCAACTTCCCGAACAACGCGGCCGCGGAGATCGACTTCTACGGCGGTATCCGCCCGACCTTCGACAAGCTCGCCCTCGATTTCGGCGCTTGGTACTACTACTACCCGGGCGGCCAGTGCTTCAACGCGCCGGCGCTTTGCACTAGCCTCGGCGGCGGCCCGGCCATATTCCCGTTCGCGGTACCCGGCACCGTGCTAGCCCCGCTCGGCGGCAACGTCGCCAAGCAGAACGCCAGCTTCTGGGAAGTCTACGGCAAGGGCACTTACACGGTGAACGACAACTTCAACTTCGGCGGCAGCGTCTGGTATTCGCCGTCGGTCGTGAACACCGGTGCCTGGGGCGTCTACTATGCCGGCAATGTCACGCTGACCGCGCCGACCGCCTGGTTCAGCAACGGCATCGGCATGTATGCCTCCGCCGACGTCGGCTACTGGAACCTCGGCACCAGCGATCTGTTCTATGCCGCGCCTCCGGCCTTCCCGGCGGGCGTCAAGTACACCAGCTACACCAACTGGGACGTCGGCCTGGGCATCACCTGGAAGGTGCTCACGCTTGACCTGCGCTACTACGACTCCAACCTGACCAAGGCGCAGTGCAACGTTTTCACCAGCGCGCAGAACGCCACGTTCTCGGTGGCCAATATCACGCCGCAGAACCCCAACGGGCTGGGCACCAACTGGTGCAGCGCGGCCTTCATTGCGAAACTCTCGGCCTCGGTCGACTTCGCTACCAACCTGAAGTAAGCGGCTGAACTCGCAAACTGACGCGGCCGGTGGCGGAAACGCCGCCGGCCATTTCATTTTGGGGCGCTCTACTCCGCCGCCGAGACCAGCGGCATGTCGCGCACGTCGTAGCGGTCCTGCTCGCGGACGAAGCCGACGCGGCGGCGATGGAACGCGCCGAGCGTCGAACGATGGCCGATCGAGACGATCGTGGTGGCGGGCAGCCGCGCCTGCAGCAGGCGGTACAGCGTCGCCTCGGAGGCCTCCTCGAGCGCCGCCGTCGCCTCGTCCAGCAGCAGGAAATCCGGCGCGTGCAGCAGCACGCGGGCGATGGCCAGACGCTGCTGCTCGCCGCCCGAAAGCATGCGGTTCCAGTGCGCTTCCTCGTGCAGCCGGGGAAGCAATCCCGTTAGCCCGACCGCGGTGAGCGCATCGGCAAGCTGCGCGTCGTCGAAACTGCCGGCCCTGGCCGGGTAGGTGATGGCGGCGGCAAGCGTCGCCACCGGGAAATACGGCCGCTGCGGCACCAGCATGACCTTGGCGTCCATCGGCACGGTGATGCGCCCGTTGCCGAACGGCCAGATTCCGGCGATGGCGCGGAACAGCGTCGATTTGCCCGCACCCGTGGGGCCGGTGACCAGCACCCGGTCGCCGGCGTTGAGCGCCATGTGGTCGGCATCGACCAGCGGCGTGCCGTCGGGCAACCGGACGGCAAGATTGTCGATCGCGACCGCGGTTGCGCCCTCGCGCGGCACGACTTCGATGACCGGCGGAGTCAGCGCCGCGGCGCGGCCGGTCTCGATCGCGCGCTCGAACCCGGACAGCCGCGTCACCACCGCCTGATACTCGGCGATCGTTCGATACGTCGTGACAAAATAGGATAGCGCGGTCTGCACGCTGTTGAAGGCCGATGCGGTTTGCATCAGACCGCCGAGCTGCATGGCGCCGGAGAAATAAGCCGGGCTCACCATCACGTAGGGAAAGATCACCGAGGCCTGCGAATAGCTTTGTGTGAAGAACAGAAGCCTCTTCTGGCGCTGCATGATGGCGATCCAATTCGACACCACGCTGCCAAAGCGGTCGAGGTGGCGCTCGCGTTCGGCGGCTTCGCCGTGCAGCGAGGCGATCTGCTCGGAATTCTCGCGCGAACGAACCAGGTTGAAACGGAAATCGGCTTCGAAACGCTGCTGCCGGAAATTGAGCGCAATCAGCGGCCAGCCGAGCCAATGCGTAAAGCCGGTGCCGATCACCGCATAGATCAACGCCGCCCAGACCAGGTAACCCGGGATGACGAACGGCAGGCCGAACAGGTGCACCGGCGCGGCGTCGGACAATTCCCACAAGATGACGATGAACGACCCAAGCGTGACGCAGGCATTGAGCAAGCCGGTGCCGATCGACAGCGTGTTCTGCACGAACAATTGCAAATCTTCAGCGATGCGCTGATCGGGATTGTCGGCGGCGTCGCCCAAGAGCTGCATGCGATAGTGGTTCGCGGTGTTGAGCCATTGCCGCAGATAGGTCTGCGTCATCCAGCGCCGCCAGCGGATCTGCAGCCACTGATTCAGATAGTTCTGATAAACCTGCAGCACGGTATAGACCGCGGCGAGCACGCAGAAAAACAGGATGGCGCTGACGAAGGCGTTGAAATTGCGGTCCTGCAGCGTGTTGTAGAAGCGATTGTACCACTGGTTCAGGATCACCTGGATGGCGACGAGCGACAGCTCGATCGCCACGACCGCGCCGAGCAGGAGCCGGCCCATCCAGCGGTCCTCGGAGCGGTAATAAGGGGCGGCCAGCCGCCAGATCGTGGCCAGGGTCGAGACCAGATTTTTCACGAAAAACCTCCGACGTGACGGAAAGGAGCGCGGTGCAATGCGGAACAATCGACGCGCACCGGCGGGGTTTCACAGGCAGCAATGGCCAAAGCCGTGTTGGTGCGTTGCAATATCACAAAGCCACCCGGCGCGCGATATGGGTTGCCGATCGCGCCATAGGCAGCGCCCGAGAACCGGCGCGATGTTGTGGGCGCGACGATAGCCAATCTTGCTTTCTTCGCGTCGGCAGGCGCATTGTGGCGCGCCGCTCGTTCGGCCTGAGGACCATTAAAAATCGCTCACAAGTCCTAGCTGGGAGGGACTGTCTATGTTCACGCAAATTCTCGATCCGACCGGAAACCTGTTCGTGACCTGGCTGGTCGCGCTCATTCCGGTCGTGCTGCTCTTGTTTCTGCTCGCGGGCTTGCGCATGTCGGCGTGGCTCGCGGTGCTGATCGGTTCTATCGTCACGTTCCTGCTTGGGCTGTGGGTCTGGAAGATGCCGTTCGACGATGGGCTGCGCGCCTATCTTTACGGCTCCGCCACCGGCGTTTGGAACGTCGACTGGATCACGTTTTGGGGAGTGATGCTGTTCAACACCCTGGTCGCGACCGGCGCCTTCGACAAGCTGCGGCGCTGGCTGATCCAGCAGGGAACCCGCGACGTGCGGGTGCAAACCATCCTGTTCGCCTGGGCGTTCGGCGCCCTGCTCGAAGGTCTGGTCGGCTTCGGCTATCCGTGGGCCTTCGTCGCGCCGATCCTGATCACGCTCGGCATCCCGGCGCTCGATGCCATCCGGGTCGCGGCCATCGCCAACAACGCGCCGGTGTCCTATGGCGCGCTCGGCGCTCCGATCATCGCCTTGGCCGCGGTGACCGGCATGCCGCTGTTGGCGCTCGCCGGCTCGGTCGGCAAGATCGTGGCGATCCTCGCGCTGTTGCCGCCATGGATCCTGCTCTATCTGGTCAGCGGCAAGGAAGGCATGAAGGGAGCCTGGCCGCTCGCTATCGTCGGCTCGCTCGGTTACATCGCCGGCCAATTGCCGACCTCGATCTATCTCGGGCCGTATCTGCCCGACGTGATCGGCGCCATCGTCTGCTTCGCCTGCCTCCTGCTCCTGCTCAAGGTCTGGCGGCCGGCGCAAACGCTGGGCTATGGCGGCGTGCCGGTGACGGCGGCACAGGAAGCCCAGGCCGAAGGCCACGGGCTGTCGGCCGGCGAGGTGTTCCAGGGCTGGCTGCCGATCATCGTCCTTATCGCGGTCGTCGTTGCCTGGACCGGGCCGTGGTCGAAGCTGCCCAGCATCATCGCACTGCATTATCAGGTCGACGCCGCGTCCTCGATCGCGCCGGGGGCAAAGATTTCGGCGATCTTCAATTGGACGCCGTTCGTCGGCGGCAGCGCGATCCTGACGTCTTGGATCATCGTCGCCTTGCTGATGCGGGTGAACGGCACGCAGCTCGTCGAAATCTTCAAGAAAACCTGGTCGCAGATGTGGGGCGCCCTCCTTGTCGGCGTCTTCATTTTCGGCCTGGCCTACGTCTTCAACTTCTCGGGCATGGCCGGATCGCTCGCCAAGGCCTTCTCCGCGCTCGGGCCATACTTCATCGTCGTTGCGCCGATCCTGGGCTTCATCGGTGTCGCCTTGTCCGGCAGCAATACCTCGACTAACGCCATGTTCGGAAAATTCCAGGCGCTGGTCGGGCAATTGCTCGGCTTCCCGTTGATGTTGTTGCCGACCATGAACTCGGTCGGCGCCGAGATCGGCAAGCCGATCGCGCCGCAGACCGCCAGCGTCGGCGTGTCGACCAGCGAGTTTGTGCGCAACGAGGGCGAGGTGATTCGCCACAATTTCGGCTGGACCCTCGTGCTCCTCGTCTATCTCGTGCTGATCGGGGTCGCCTGTTACCTGTTCTTCCCCGGCATCATGGAATTGCCGAAGGCGTAAGCGCTATCGGGCGCGAATGGCGAATAGGGTGGCGAATGGGGAACGTACTTCCCATTCGCCACTCGCCATTTCGCCATTCGCTCCAACCCTCCCATTCGCCTCTGGCCTTTCCACGCGCAATTCGCTATTCGCCATTCGCGATCCTGCTCGATCGGAGTGACGATGCTCTGCCGGTTTTGCGTCCTCGTCTTCGTGGTGCTGCTTGGCCCGCCCGGTTGCGCCAGCGCCGCCGAAAACGCCTTTCCGTTCGGCACCGAATTGATGCTCGACGTCGAGCCGCTTTACGGCTCGAAGCGCATCCCGATGCTGCAGATCGAGGACAATGGCACCGCGGCGATCGACCTGTGGTGCTCAAGCGCGCACGCGTCCGCCACCGTCGGCGAGACGTCCATCACCATCGTCGCCGAGCCGGCTGAGCCGGCGCAATGCACGCCGGAACGGCAAAGCGGCGACGAGACGTTGCTGGCGGCGCTGTCGCAGGTCACCAATTGGCGCCGCGACGGCGACGTCATCGAACTGATCGGCCCGACCACCTTGCGCTTTCGCGCGATGACCAATTGATCGACCGGCGCATCGCGACCCTCCCGCCCTTGACCCCGGAGACGACAATGCTGCGCCGGCTCACCTCCCGCTGGCTCGTTGTTGCGGTTCTCGCTTTTGGCCCGCTCCCCGCCATTGCCGCCGAGCCCGTTTTTCCGTTCGGCAGCGAGTTGATGCTCGACGGCAAGCCGATGCGCGGCACCAAGCGCCTGCCGTCGTTGTCGATCGAGCGGGACGGCACGGCCGCGATCGACCTGTGGTGCGGCAGCCTGCGCGGGCGCGCCGATATCGGCAACGGCACCATCGCCATCACGCCCGGTGAGCGCGACAACGGGCAATGCGCTGCGGACCGCATCGCCGGCGACGACGATCTGGTGGACGCGCTGGTTCACATGACCAGTTGGCGGCGCCGCGGCGACGTGATCGAGCTCTCCGGCGCAACGACGCTGCGCTTTCGTCTGATGACCAATTGACGCGGCGCAAGCCGCTTATTGCGGCCGAAACTCGACGCCGATGCGATTTTGCCCGTGCCAGATCGCCCGGCACGGCCGGGTGGTCGGGCCATGGTCGATCTGCAAGTCGAAGGTCGGCGGAATGCCGATGACGCTTGCGACCTGCAGGCAGGCCCCGGCCTCGGACAGATTGCGCACGACGCAATCGATGACGGAGCGGCGGTCGTTGAGCAGGATCTTGCCTTCGCGCAGCATCCGGTGCCGCGCTACTTTGCGGCGTTCTTGCATGGCCCGCCTCCTTACACCGGGTAGACCATTGCCAAGGCGGTCATCGTCGCTCGCGGTGGTTACAAATATCTAACTCTGCCACCGGCGCCCGCCGCCAGCGTAAAGACGGTCCTGACGCGGAACCTCAAAATCCCACCGATTCGATATCCATTTGTTCACCAAGGTCTGCCGCATTGGCTTGTTCGATGCATTGCTCGCGCACGACAGAATTATTTCACTCCCCGCTATCCACTGTCACCCGACTGCAACCGGGCTCTCAGAGAGCTGTCATCAATGCCCGCTAGCAAGCACGCGTTGCGACTCTCGAGCGGGGCGGTGCTTGCGATGGTGCAAGCGCCACGCGGTTGCGGCGCCTTTTCCGCCTGCATCGCGGTCGATGCCCCGGGCTCGGTAACAGGGGAAGCCAATCATGAAACGTCACGTCGTCATTTCGGGTTGCCTCGCGGCGGCCTTTGCGTTTGCCGCGGCGGGCGCGGTCGCCGACGATCGCGATCGCGACGATCTTGCGCGTATCTTCACCGCGACGCCGATCAAGCATCTGGTGGTGATCTTCCAGGAGAACGTCTCGTTCGATCACTATTTCGGCACCTATCCGTTCGCCCAGAACAATCCGGGCGAGACGCCGTTCCAGGCGTCGCCGCGGACGCCCAAGAGCATCAACACCCTGCTGACGCCGCTCGATACGACGCACGATTTCCAGCCGCTTGTCGGCGTCGATCTCATCCACAACAACCCGAACGCCAATCCCAACGTGCCGACTTTCGCACCCAACAACAAGAAAACGAATGGCGCCGGCGCCGCAAATCCGTTCCGCCTGTCGCCGAGCCAGGCATTGACGGCGGATCAGGGCCACAACGATCAGCCCGAGCAAAGCGCCTACGACAACGGCAATATGGACGGCTTCCCGGCCTGGACCGGCACCGCCGGACCGCCGCCGCTGGCACCGCCGGCCACCGTCACCACCACCGGCCTGGTGATGGGCTATTACGACGGCAACACCGCAACGGCGTTGTGGAATTACGCGCAGTTCTTCGCCATGAACGACAACGCCTACACGACGCAATTCGGCCCATCATCGCCCGGCGCCATCAACCTGATCTCCGGCCAAGCCAGCGGCTTTACCGCGACGAGCGGCGTGATCGGCGGCTCGAATAATCTGTTGCATCCGACCCACGAGACCTTCGCCGACGCCAGCAACAGCCCGAGCAAGCTGACGCTGATCGGCGACGCCGATCCGATCGGGGACGTCTGCTCCACCGGCGCCGACCAGGTCACCATGGCCGGCCGCAATGTCGGCGATCTGCTCAACGCCCAGAGCGTCACCTGGGGCTGGTTCGAGGGCGGCTTCGACCTGACCGTCGTCAATCCGGGTCCGCCTGCCTCAACGGGCTGCCTGCGCAAAACCGTACCGACGGCACCCGGCACGCCGGCATTCACCTCGTTGGACTACATCCCGCATCATCAGCCGTTCCAGTACTATGCCTCGACCGCCAATCCCACCCATGCGCGGCCGAGCTCGGTCGCGGCGATCGGCCATAGCAACATTCCGGGCACGCATAATCCGGATCCGGCGAACCATCAGTACGACACCCACGACTTCTTCGCCGCGCTCAACGCGGGCAACTTGCCGGCGGTGAGCTTCCTCAAGGCGCCGGCGTTCCAGGACGGCCACGCCGGCTATTCCGATCCGCTCGACGAGCAGACCTTTGTCGTTCAGGTGATCAACGCGCTGCAGAACAGCTCGGAATGGCGCGAGACCGCGGTGATCATCACCTATGACGATTCCGACGGCTGGTACGATCACCAAATGCCGCCGATCGTGAATCCGTCGTTCTCGCCGACCTTGGTCAACACGGCCTTGAATATTCCGACCGACACGCTCAACGGCTTTGCCGTCTGCAACAACGGCCTGCAGCAGGACGGGCCGGCGCCGGCGACGCCGCTGAAAAGCGCATTCGGCAGCCCGGCGTGGGGTCGATGCGGTTACGGCAATCGATTGCCGTTCCTGGTCATCTCGCCGTTCGCCAAGCGTAATTTCGTCGATCATAGCTTGATCGATCAGGCTTCGATCCTGCGCTTCGTCGAAGACAACTGGCTGTCCGGCGAGCGTATCCAGCCGGGCGGCTCGATGGACACGATCGCCGGGAAGCTCGACCAGATGTTCGATTTCGATCGGCATGACCGCGACCAGCCCGGCAAGCTGATTCTTAATCCGGCGACCGGAGCGGTGGTCTATTCCAGCTTCGACGACGACGATCACGACGATCGTCGCTGAGTATTCAGGCCATCCTCGAACATGAAAAAGGGCGCGGCGTGAGCCGCGCCCTTTGTCGCTTGCGTTCGGTAAGCCGGATCAGAAGCCCATCCCGCCCATGCCGCCACCGCCGCCCGGCATCGCCGGCATGGCCGGTTGATCCTTCGGCACTTCGGCGACCATGGCTTCGGTGGTGACCAGGAGACCGGCGACGGAAGCGGCGTCCTGCAGGGCTGCGCGCACCACCTTGGCCGGATCGACGATGCCCTTGTCGAGCATGTCGACATAGTCCTCGGTCTGCGCGTCGAAGCCATAGGTCTCGGACTTGTTCTCCATGATCTTGTTGACCACGATCGAGCCCTCGACGCCGGAATTCTCGGCGATCTGGCGCAGCGGCGCTTCCAGCGCCTTGAGCACGATATTGATGCCGGCCTGCACGTCGGCGTTGGAATTGTGCAGCTTGCCGATCGCCTTCTTGGCGCGCAACAGCGCCACGCCGCCGCCCGGCACGATGCCTTCCTCGACCGCGGCGCGGGTGGCGTTGAGCGCATCCTCGACGCGGTCCTTCTTCTCCTTGACCTCGATCTCGGTGGCGCCGCCGACGCGGATCACCGCGACCCCGCCGGCGAGTTTTGCCAGCCGCTCCTGCAGCTTCTCGCGGTCGTAGTCGGAGGTGGTCTCTTCGATCTGCGCTTTGATCTGATTGACGCGGGCTTCGATGTCCTTCTTCTTGCCGGCGCCGTCGACGATCGTGGTCTTCTCTTTCTCGATGATGACCTTCTTGGCGCGGCCGAGCATGGCAAGCGTCACGCTTTCGAGCTTGATACCGAGGTCCTCGGCGATGAGCTGGCCGCCGGTGAGGATGGCGATGTCTTCCAGCATCGCCTTGCGGCGATCGCCGAAGCCCGGCGCCTTCACCGCCGCGACCTTCAGGCCGCCGCGCAGCTTGTTGACCACGAGCGTGGCCAGCGCCTCGCCCTCGATGTCCTCGGCGATGATGAGCAGCGGCTTGCCCGACTGCACCACGGCTTCCAGCACCGGCAGCATCGCCTGCAGCCCGGAGAGCTTCTTCTCGTGCAGCAGCACGTAAGCGTCCTCGAGCTCGGCCACCATCTTCTCGGCATTGGTGATGAAATAGGGCGAGAGATAGCCGCGGTCGAACTGCATGCCCTCGACGATCTCGACTTCGGTGTCGAGCGCCTTGGCTTCCTCGACCGTGATGACGCCCTCGTTGCCGACCTTCTGCATCGCTTCCGCGATCATTTTGCCGACGTTCGCATCGCCGTTCGACGAAATGGTGCCGACCTGGGCGACTTCCGCCGAGGACGCGACTTTCTTCGAGCGCTTCTTGATGTCCTCGACCACCGCGGCGACCGCGATATCGATGCCGCGCTTGAGATCCATCGGATTCATGCCGGCGGCGACCGACTTGGCGCCTTCCTTAACGATCGACGCCGCAAGCACGGTCGCGGTGGTGGTGCCGTCGCCGGCAAGATCGTTGGTCTTCTGCGCCACTTCGCGCACCATCTGCGCGCCCATGTTCTCGAACTTGTCTTCGAGCTCGATCTCCTTGGCGACGGTGACGCCGTCCTTGGTAATACGGGGAGCGCCGAACGACTTTTCCAGCACGACGTTGCGGCCCTTGGGGCCGAGCGTGACTTTCACCGCATTGGCGAGCGTCTCCACGCCGCGCAGCATGCGCTCGCGCGCGTCGCCGGAAAATTTTACGTCTTTCGCAGCCATAGTGTTTGTTTCCTTCGGATTGGGATGTCGGAGATTGGATGGCGGACATCAGACGACGGACGACAGATGAAGAAGCCGAGCTACTTTTCCGTCGTCTGTCCTCTGTCCTCCGTCGTCCGCTTAGGCGATCACGCCCATGATGTCGGACTCCTTCATGATCAGGAGCTCGTCGCCATCGAGCTTGACCTCGGTGCCCGACCATTTGCCGAACAGCACGCGGTCGCCGGCCTTGACGCCCATCGGCGTGAGCTTGCCGCTCTCGTCACGGCCGCCGGGGCCGACGGCGACGACTTCGCCCTCTTGCGGCTTTTCCTTCGCGGTGTCGGGAATGATGATGCCGCCCTTGGTCTTTGCCTCGGCGTCGATACGCTTGACGACCACCCGATCATGGAGCGGCCGGAACTTGAGCTTCGCCATTGTTCACCCTCGTCGCCGCGCTTGAAGCGGCATTGGCGTTGGACAAAAAGTTTTTGTTTTGCAGCGAATTAGCAGTCCTATCGGCTGAGTGCCAATAGGCTGCCGCGGAAATAGGGTGTGCGCGGCGTGCTGTCAAGCTGGGTTCCGCGAATGGCGAGTGGCGAATGGCGAATTAGGTTGCAGCGGACCATCCTCCCATTCGCCATTTCGCCATTGGCTATTCGCCCGCTTAGAATGGCCGATACTGCTAATGTGCCCGGGCAAGCCGGGTAGGGGGAGGGGAAACAGCACGATGCGCGCGCTCAGTCTCGAGCAAGCCAACACCATCATTACCGCGACCTTCGCCGCGGCGGAGAAACAGCGCTGCCGGCCGATGAGCGCCATCGTGCTCGATGCCGGCGGCCGGGTGAAGGCGTTCCAGAAGCAGGACGGCGCCTCGATGCTGCGGTTCGAGGTCTGCTACGGCAAGGCTTACGCGTCGCTGGCGCTGGGGCGGCCGTCCAAGCTCGTGCTGCAGAAGGCCAACGAGAAGCCGCTGTTCATGCAATCGATCGAGAACCTCGCCGATTATCCGCTGTTCCTCGAAGGCGGCGGCCAATTGATCCGCGACGAGGCGGGCGAGGTGATGGGCGCCATCGGCGTCACCGGCGACGCCAACGAGATGGACGACATCTGCGCCATCGCCGGCATCCATGCGGTGGGGCTGCGCGCGGACTCTGATTTCTTCCATGACCCCGAGCAGATGCGGGCCTTGAGCATCCACAAATCGGCGCCGCTGAAGGACCCGCGCAAGCCGGCGCGACCGAGCGGCAAGCCGGCACGCGCCGCCGCGGCCGGCCGCAACGGCGCGCGCAATCGGCCCGGCCCGCAAGCCGCCAAATCCGGGCCTTAATGACCGTATCTGCTGGCCCAAGGCTGTTGGCACCAGAGGGGATAATTTGAAACAAAGTCGAAAGGACCCGGCGGTAGAACAGGGTCATTCGTGGGGGCCAGGCGGCGCTTTCGTCCCGGCTCGACCAGAGCTTTGAGGAGACCTTCCATGGGCGCGTCGCTCCGCGATCTCCGGTTGCTGGCAAGCGTGGCCGTTTTGTCCGTGCTGGCGCTCTCGGCTTGCACCACAAGCCCGCCGCCGGTCGAGCAAGCGGCACCGCCGCCGGTCGCCCAGCCCGCCATTCCGTCCCAGTACCGGCCTGAGGAACTGGTCGGCCGCTGGGGTTACGGCGCCTATCACAACGATTCCGACCTCGCCCGCACTACTGCCGCGGCACGCTCCCAATGCGGCCAGCCGGTAGTGATCAATCGCGGACCGGGCGGCGGCGTCATGATGTATCTCGCCGACAGCGCCGAGCTGCAGGAATTGCAGCTCAAGGGCAGCTCGAACGGCAAGAACTATATCGGCCCGCCTGGCGATGCCGGCGGCCCGCAAGACCGCGAGATCGTCTCGTTCGACGGCCGCAGCATGGTGCTGCGCTGGATCGATCCGGAAGTCGCCGGTCGCTACGGCACCGGCGTCTACGTACGCTGCGCCGCCGAAGGTGCCGCGCCGCGCTCCGCCGGCCGGCCGCCGATGCAACCGGCGCCGCGGCGCTGATCTTCACCCTCCCCAACCGGAGCGCGCCTACGGGAGGGGCGGGACAGGGGTCGTCAGGTGACTCTCGGCAAGAACGGCGGCAGAGAAGTCGTCACCGAAAATGCTTCACCTCCTGACCCCCACCCCTGACCCCTCCCCACAAGGGGGAGGGGAATAGCATGCCCAGCCCCCGCGACTTCGTCATCGGTCCTTGGCGCGCCGTCACCGTGCTCGGCGTGACGCAAATCCTGTCGTGGGGCGCGATCTTTTATCCGCCAGTGCTCACGGTGCCGCTGATCGCGGCCGATCATGGCTGGTCGAAGGCCTTTGCCATGGGCGGCTTCTCCGTCGGTCTGTTCGTCGGCGGCCTGGTGTCGCGCCATGTCGGCGGGTCGATCGACCGCTATGGCGGCCACGTCGTCATGCCGTGCGGTTCGCTGATCGGCGCGCTCGGCCTTGTCGGCCTCGCTGTCGCGCAGGGTGCTGTGGCCTATTTCGTGGTGTGGATGGTGTTGGGCGTTGCCATGGCGGCGTCGCTCTACGATCCGGCCTTCGCCACGCTCGGCCGGATTTTCGGCGCCCAGGCGCGCGCGCCGATCACGGCGCTGACGCTTGCCGCCGGCTTTGCCTCGACCGTGAGCTGGCCGGCAACGCAATTCCTCATCGACCGGGTCGGCTGGCGCGGCACCTACCTCGTCTATGCGGCCCTTCTCGCCGTCGTCGCCGCGCCGTTGCACGCCTTGGCGCTGCCGCGCCAGCGCGCGCAGATGGCGGCGCCTGCTGCCGTAACTCCCGAGCAGAAAGCGCCGGTCGCAATGCACTCGCCGTATGGCCTCGTGTTCGCGCTGGTCGTCACGGCCTTTGCTGCCTACGCTTTCGTGCCCTCGGCGCTGTCGGCGCACCTTTTGGCGATCTTCAAGCGCTTCGGGCTTGAGTCGGATACCGTGGTGGTGATCGGCATGCTGTTCGGCCCGGCCCAGGTTCTGGCGCGCATCTGCGAGCTGATGTTCGCGCGCCATCTACACCCGCTGTGGATCGCGCGATTTTCGCTCGGCCTTCTGGTCGCGGCCTTCGCGCTGATCGCGCTCGCGCCGTTTTCGGCTTTGGTCGCTGCAGCCTTTGCGGTGATGTACGGCATGGCGAACGGATTGATGACCATCGCGCGCGGCACGGTGCCGCTCGCATTGTTCGGCGCCGGCGGCTACGGCTTATTGGTCGGACGGATCGGCGGCCCGTTCCTGGTGGTGCAGGCGGTGGCGCCGGTGGTGCTTGCTTATGTCGCCGAGCGGGCGTCCGATGACGCAGGCCTCACGCTGGTTGCGGCCTTCGCCGTCGTCGCGCTGATCTCTTTTGCCGCGATCAGGCCGGCACGAAAACAAAAAATCTAGTTATTGCCGCTGAACAACTCGTCGATCTCGGCCTGCGAGGCGTGGCCGCTGTCGATCTCGAGCCGCGGGCCGTGCAAATATTGCGCGCCGTCGCGCCGCGCCGCGGACGGGTTCTTGATCTCCTCGAGCGCGCGGGTGACGTGATCCTCGACGAAATTGAGCGTCGCCAAAACTTTGCCGATGCGCTGGCCGGCGAGGTCCTGGAAATTGCAGGCCTCGAAGATTTTGATCACGAGATCCTGGATGTCCTTGGCGAGGCCTTGCTCGAACTTGCCGTTGAGCGCGGCCACGAGGTTACTCGCCACCTGATCGATCTCTTCGGCCGCCGCCAGCACCTTTTGCGTCGCGCGTTCGGTGCTGTCGACCACTTCCTCGAGTTCGTGGGCGATGCGCGTCATCGGCGGCAGCGCCGCGTCCGGGCCGGCGGTGCGCGGTCGCGCAATCTCGCCGCCGATGGCGCCGGCGATCAGGGTGAGCTCGGAGGTCAGCCGCGCGGTGGCGCCGTGGCGCGGCACGCCGTCGGACGGCGGCGACGCCATCGCCGCCAGCGTGGCACGCAGCGCGGCGATCTCCTGCATCAGCTCGGCATGGCGCAGCGGCGCCTGCGCGTCGGCTGATTGCTCACCGAGTCGCGATGCAGTCCTCTCTTCGATGCGGAAGATCTTGCGCGGCTCGGGCATTACGTCACTGACCAAATTCCACTGAAGATTACCGGGGATCGGCTTAATACCGCGTTCACGGCTTGTCGCCGCTATTGCGCACGGATCGTTAACCATGCGGGCGCGGCGTTCATTCAAAATAAACTCTAACTTGATGAACAATGTACGAAGACCGCCGCGACGGAGTGCGCGCGCGCCGAAATTTACCAAACAGTCGAGGTTTGGGTCTCAACTCGTCGCACGGGCGCGGCGTGGCGGTGTCGCCTGCGGGCCGCGCCCGATGTGTAACGCGTAACGGTGTAGAGTACAGCAATGCGGCGTGTTTTCGTGTCGGCGCTCGTTCTGGGCGCGCTCTCGGCCCCCGGAACGGGTTGGGCCGGCCCTCTGCAACTCACTCTTGATCATGCGCCGCCGCCGGATCAAAGCGACGTCGCGGTGCCGCCGCCGCAGCCGCCGCAACAGTCGCAGCGCTATGCCCAGCCGCAATCCAATCTCGGCGGCGGCTTCATCGAATTCCTGTTCGGCGGCGCGGCGCGCGAGGCCGCGATCCAGCGCCCGTTCCAGCCGCTGCCCGAACCCTATCCGCGCGGCTATCAGCCCGGGCAGCCCGACGGGGACGCGCAGCAGGCGGCGCTGACGCAGCTGTCGAGCAACGACCCGGCGACCTTCATGCCGTCGAGCCAGGGCGACATGGCGCATCCAACCGTCGATCCGAAATACGACCGGCAGCTCGTCGACTATAGAAGCGAGGAAAAGCCCGGCACCATCGTCATCGACACGCCGCACCATTTCCTGTTCCTGGTGCAGGACAACGGCAAGGCGATGCGCTACGGCATCGGCGTCGGCCGCCCCGGCTTCACCTGGGAAGGCGTCAAGACAGTCTCGGCCAAGAAAGAGTGGCCCGATTGGCGGCCGCCACCCGAGATGATCCAGCGCCGGCCCGATCTGCCGCGCTACATGGCCGGCGGCCCGGAAAATCCGCTCGGCGCGCGCGCCATGTATCTCGGCTCGACGATCTACCGCATCCACGGCTCCAACGAGCCCTGGACCATCGGCTCAAACGTGTCATCGGGCTGCATCCGCCTGCGCAACGCCGACGTCATCGACCTCTACAATCGGGTCCAGGTCGGCACCAAAGTCGTGGTGATGTGAGCTAGTAGCCTGCGATCACCGCCGGGCGTCGCCTGGCGCGAGGAATTTCGCCGGCGTCGTCACAACGTCACGCCATGCGCCGCGAGCAGGTGCGCAAACGCGTCGCTGCCGAAGAATGCGTATTCGTGCTCGCGCGCATCGGTCACGTGGTCGAGCCGTTTCAGCTCGGCGTCGACTTTTCCCGGATGGCACATGATGACGCCGCCATCGGGCAGGCGATCGAGGAAGGTCGCGAAAAGCCTAGCGTAAGCCGCATCCGAGCGAAACGTATAGGTCCCGGCAAAAGCCGGATTGGTCCGCAGCCCGTGATCGGCGGCGAGCCGGCGGAAGCGGCGGCTCAGGCCATCCAACAACAACGCCTTGTGATCGGTGAGGCGCCGGCGCGCCGAGAGTTGGCCGCATTGCCGCACCCAGGCGCCGGGCGCCAAGTCCTTGGTCACGCGCAGCACGGCATCGCGGATTTGCGGAAACAAATGCACGTGGTGGTGGCCGTCGACAAAATCCGGCGCTCGGCCGAATGCCGCAGCGAACGCTTCGAACTGCCGTGAGATCTCCACGGTCAGAAGCTTTGGCCGCAACGCGCGCAAATGCGCGCGGCGCAGCGTCGTTGCCAGCGACAGGAAGGCGCCGTGGCGCAGCGGCGCGAAGTTTTGCGACAACGGCGCGAACGGTGCCGTCAAGGTCACGTGCAGGCCGATTGCGGCATGCTTTGAGGCCACGTCCTTGAGCTTTACCGCCTCGTCGCGGTCGAATTTTGGCGCCGCCACCATCACCGAGGTGGCATTGATGCGCCGGCGCGCGACGAGATCGCGGATCGCGGCGCTCACCGCGGGCGAAATGCCGTAATCGTCGGCGCAGATGATAATGTGCCGCTCGCTCATTCGGCGGCGGTGCGGGTGTCGGACTGCGGCTTCGTTGCCTGTTCGCGCAGCTTCACGTCATGCTCGGCGACGAAATAGACCGGGCGGCCTTTGATCTCGTAGAGGATCTTGCCGATATATTCGCCGACCACGCCGAGCATGATCAGCTGCACGGCGCCGAGCACCATGACGCCGACGAACACCGACGGATAGCCGGGGACGCTGGCGCCATAGACCACGGTCTCGTAGATGATCTTGCCGCCATAGATCAAGGCGATGAGCGCGAGCAATAGGCCGAAAACGGTCGCCATGCGCAGCGGCGCCACCGAAAATGCCGTGAGCCCGTTGAGCGACAGCCCGATCAGCGAGCGCAGCCCCCAGTGGCTGCGCCCTTGCGCGCGCTGCTCCGGCTCGTAGTCGATGCGCTTTTGCCGGAAACCGATCCAGCTCGCCAGGCCTTTGAAGAAGCGGTTGCGCTCCGGCATCTGGCGCAGCGCCTTGGCGGCGCGCGGCGACAACAGGCGAAAGTCGCCGGCGTTCTCCGGAATTTGGACGTGGCTGTCGGAATTGAGCAGCGCGTAGAATGCCTTCACGGCGACGCGCCGAACAAACGATTCCTCGTCGCGATGCGCCTTGGCGGTATAGACCACGTCGTAATCGTCATCGAGCCAATGGCCGACCAGCGTCTCGATCAATTCCGGCGGATGCTGGCCGTCGCCGTCGATGAACAGCACGGCGCCGAGCCGGGCGTGGTCGAGGCCGGCCAAGAGCGCCGCCTCCTTGCCGAAATTGCGCGACAGCGACACCACCTGGACGTCGAGGGCGCTCGCTGGCAGCGCACGCGCTATGGCGAGCGTGTCGTCGGCGCTGCCGTCGTCGACATAGATGACCTCGCAGGCGAGCCCGCGCATCGCGCCGAGCTTTTGCGCCACTTCGGTCAGCCGGGCATGCATGCGGGCGAGGGAAGCCGCTTCGTTATAGGCCGGGACCACGATCGACAGGCCCGCGGCGGCGCCGGAGGGGGCGGCGGCGCGCTCGCGCGAGAGGCTTTTTTGCTCGGTCCCGGGGCTCATCTGCTTGTGTCTTCAACGGCCTATCTATAGCCCAATCATTCCACGCTGTCGCGGGCACTTGGTCGCGGTTCGGGCTGCCGGAACGCCGCGAACGTGATATGCGGTGACGGCAAATGACCCGCGCCTCCCGTTTCGATTCGGCTCGCGCCATGCTGTTGGACGCCTGGCGCAACCGCGGCGTCAGCATCAAGGCGCTGAGCTTTGCCAGCATCGGCGTCGTCAATACGCTGGTCGACTACGGCGTGTTCCTGTTGGCGCGTGCGCTGTTGAGCGGATCGTCGGCGGGGCTGGCCGCGATCGGCTCGCTCAACGATTTCTGCCAATGCAGCGACGCCACGACCACGACCTTGGTCGTCGCCAACCTGATCTCCTGGAGCATCGCCGTCACCGGCTCCTATATCATGAACTCGTCGATCACCTTTGCCGCCGAGTCGGGACGGCAATTGCGCTTAAGGGCTTATCTGACGTTCGTGGCGTCAGGCATTGCCGGGTTGCTCGTCAACACGGCGACGCTGCTGTTTGCCGCAGAAGTTCTGCTGTTGCCGGTCTGGCTCGCCAAGGCAGTCGCAATTCTGGCGAGTTTTCTGGTCAACTTCTCGCTGTCGCACTTTGTCGTGTTCCGGGCGCGGAATTGAGACAACGATGCCGCTGTTCACCCTCGACGAGCTTGCCGCCGCCACCGCGACCGTGCGCAGCTATGTGCCGCCGACGCCCGCTTATGCCTGGCCGCTGCTCGCCGAGCGGGTCGGCGCCACGGTCGTGGTCAAGCATGAGAACCACACGCCGACCGGATCGTTCAAGGCGCGCGGCGGCCTCGTCTATGTGGATGCCTTGTGCCGCGCCGATCGCAGCCTCAAGGGATTGGTCACGGCGACGCGTGGCAATCACGGCCAGTCGGTGGCGCTCGCCGCCGCGCGCAACGGCGTGCCGGTGGTGATCGTCGTTCCCGAAGGCAATTCGCGCGAGAAGAACGCCGCCATGCAAGCCTTCGGCGGCGAGCTCCTGACCGGCGGCAAGGATTTTGACGAAAGCCGTGTCGTCGCGGCGCAGATCCAGACCGAGCGCGGCTATCACTACGTGCCGTCGTTTCACCGCGATCTGGTCAAGGGCGTCGCCACCTATGCGCTCGAACTGTTCAAGAGCTGCGCCGATCTCGACGTGGTCTATGTGCCGATCGGCATGGGCTCCGGGATTTGCGGCCTGATCACGGTGCGCGATCTGCTCGGGCTGAAAACCGAGATCGTCGGCGTCGTTGCCGAGAACGCGCCGGCCTTCGCTCTGTCGTTCGCCGCCGGCCGCCCGGTACCGACGAACTCGGCGCAGACTTTCGCCGACGGCGTGGCGTGCCGGGACCCGCAGGCGGAAGCGTTTGCCATCGTCAAGACCGGCGCCGCGCGTGTCGTGACCGTCAACGAGGACGAGATCGCCGAAGCGATCCGCATCTACTACACCACGACGCACAATCTGGCCGAGGGCGCCGGTGCTGCGCCGCTCGCAGCGCTGCTCAAGGAAAAAGCCCGCTACGCCGGCAAGCGCGCGGGCCTCATTCTGTCGGGCGGCAATATCGACATGCCGATGTTGGCCCAGGTGCTGCGCGGCGAGACGCCGGTGGCCTGATCAGCCGGTATGCCGTTTCAGTCTGCTTTCCAGATCGTTCGCAGTGTTCTGCACGGCGGTCGTGAACGAATGCCAATCATCGGTAACGACATTCCAATTGACCATCGGTGCGCTGGCGGTCGGCTGCAGACCATTGGGCGCGCGGCCGGTCGACGAATCATAAAGGTAAGCGCCTGCAATCGTCACTACCACCCCGAGAATGAAACCGAAGAATGCCGGCATGGCTGTTCCTCCGTCCTGAAGATGCGGCGTTAGGCAAATACAACGCATTCGCGTGAGAAAAGTTCCGTGCGTCGTCATGGCGAGGAGCCAACGGGTCCGGCCCGAAGTGGCCGGCCCGATGACAGGCTCCGCGACGAAGCAATCCAGCTCTGCGGCGCCGCCTGGATTGCTTCGCTTCGCTCGCAATGACGCAGAGCTATTTGATCGACAGATTCAACGCCTTGACCATCTTGCCCCACTTGTCCACTTCGGCCTTGAACATGGCATCGGCCTGCGGCGGCCCGCCGGTGATTGGATCAAATCCCATGTCGATCAGTTTCTTCTGCACCTCGGGCGTTTGTACGATGGCGTTGATGGCGGTGTTGAGTGTAGCAATGATCTGCGGGTCGGTCTTGCCCGGCGCGAAGAAGCCGACCCAGGACGCGGCGGTGAAGCCCGGAAAACCCTGCTCGGCATAGGTCGGCACGTTCGGCACCACGGCTGCGCGCTTATCGGCGGCGATGCCGAGGCCTTTGAGCTTGCCGCCTTCGATCTGCGCCGCGGCGCCGCCGCCGAGCGTCGACGCCATCAGGTCGACCTGATTGCCGATGGCGGCGTTGATCGCCGGCGCGCCGCCCTGGAAAGGAATCATCTGTGCCGGCGTCTTGGCGAGGAACTTGAAGAAATACTCCGCCTCGATATGCGAGCCGGTGCCGACACCGGGCACGGCGAAATTGATGGTCTTGCCGTTCATGTTTTTGAGAAATTCGTTGAGATTGTTCGCCGGATTGGCGGCGCCCGTCACCAGCGCTTCCGGGCTGATGGCGGCAATGGCAAGCGTCTTGAAATCGCTCGCCGAAAATTCCTTGTTGGCGAACAGCGTCTCGTTGATGGCGAGCGCCGTGGTGGTGGCGAGAAGTGTATAGCCGTCAGGCTCGGCGCGCGCCACGTTGGCCGCGGCGATGTTGCCGCCGGCGCCGCCGCGGTTCTCGACCACCACGGCCTGATGCAGGCGCTCGCTCAAGCCCTGGGCGATCAGCCGCGCCAAGGTGTCGGCGATGCCGCCCGGCGCAAAGGCGACGATCAGAGTGATCTTGTTGGCCGGATAAGTCTGCGCGCCGGCTTGGCTGCCGGCGGCAACAAGCATCATGGCGGCTGCCGCAAGCACGCGGCGCGCGATACGTCGACCTTGCATTTGCGATTATCTCCTCAGCCCTCGCGTAACACTTTTTCGATGCGCCGGTCGGGAATGAGCCACATCATCGCGACCAGTGCATAGAGCGCAATCGACAGCCAGGCATCGACAAAAGCAAGCGCGATGGCCGCGGCATAGAGCAGCGGCGATATCTTGCCTTTGACATCACGGCCGATGGCGCTTGCCAGCACCGAGTGCCTGCCCTGCTGATGCACGATCGCCATCTGCAAGAGGTTATAGGCGATGGCCGGCATCAACAGCGTCGCGCCATAGACCGCGGTCGGCAGGGGCTCCAGAAAATTCTCGCCCATCCACCCGGTCGCGGCAGGGACCAGCGACAGCCAGAACAACAGGTGCGCGTTGGCCCACAGAATCAGCCCGTCGACCCGCGTCACGGTATGCAGCATGTGGTGATGGTTGTTCCAGTAGATGGCGAGGTAGACGAAGCTCAGCACATAGCTGACAAAGTTGGGCGCTACGGCGCGCAGAGCCGCCCAGTCGGCGCCGTGCGGTACTTTCAGATCCAGCACCATGATGGTGATGATGATGGCGATGACGCCGTCGCTGAACGCAGCAAGACGATCTTTGCCCATTCAGGTCACTCTTTACCGGCAGCGGTCTAGTGCCGGGCGTGCGAGCCGGCCTGGCCCAATTGATCCTGCTGGCGGTATTCGGCGTCGTATTCGATGACGTCGCGGGTCAGCTGGTCGATGATAGTCTGGCGCGTCGCGGCATCCTGGCCGCAGGTCAATTCCGCCACGGTTTTGGCGAGCGCCGTGATGACCTCGTCGGTATCGATGGTGTCCGGCGCCTCGGCGGACACTGGATATTCGGCGAAGAAGCTATCGACCACCTCGACGATCAGGCAATGCAGGCACGGCCGCTCTTCGTCGTCGCCCTGCTCATCTGCCACTGGCTTATCTGACATGGCCACCACTCCGTTGCTTTACGTTATGTAGCAACGACCGTGCGGCGATGCTACGGCTGCGCCGGCTTGTCGAGCTCGGCCGTGAGCTTGGCATAGAGCGGGTTGTCGCGGGTATAGACGTAATCGAGGGCGCCGACGGAGACGGCCTCGGCGCCGTGGTCGCGCAAAAAGCTTGCCAGCGCGTGCACGTGCTCGGGCGGGCAGTGCAAGGTCAGCATGCCCGAAGAGGTCGGGCCGCCGAACGGCGCGGCGACGCCGAATTTGTCCCGCGCGGTCGCAAGCAGCGCGTCGTTGAGGCCGGCAAAGCGCGTGCGCACTTCGCGGCACGAGACGGCGCGCTTTTGCGCGGCGATGCGGTCGAGGAGGAGACGGGCGGTATCGCGCTGCGCCGCGCTCCAGGATGCCGCGCGGGCGGCGACGAGATTGGCCTGCGAGCGCAGGATGACGCCGTCGTCGATCACTTTGAGCGCATTGGCGGCGAGCGTGTTGCCCGTGGTGGTGATATCGACGATCATTTCCGCGGTGCCGGCGGCCGGCGCGCCTTCGGTGGCGCCGGTCGATTCGACGATGCGGTAGTCGACGACGCCGTGCGCGGCGAAGAAGCTGCGGGTCAGGTTGGCGTATTTGGTGGCGAGCCGCATCTTGCGCTCGTTGCGCAGCCGGAACGCGGTGGCGACGTCATCGAGATCGGCCATGTTGCGCACGTCGATCCAGGCCTGCGGCACGGCGACCACGACGTTGGCGAAGCCGAAACCGAGCCCGGTCACCATGACGATGCGGCGGTCCGATTGCGGGATCATCTCGCGCACCAGATCCTCGCCGGTGATGCCGAGATGCACCGCGCCCTGGCCGAGCTGCTGGGTGATCTCGGCGGCGGACAGGTAAGCCACTTCGACGCCGTCGAAGCCTGAGATGGCGCCGCGATAGTCGCGAGAGCCGCGCGGCTTGACCAGATCAAGGCCGGCGCGGGCAAAAAAGCCTTCCGCGTTCTCTTGCAGCCGGCCCTTCGACGGCACGGCGAGAATGAGCGGGGGAGCGGCGGCGTTCATGATGCGCCTGCGCACGCGGTGAGCTCTTCGATCGAAGCGGCAAAGCCGACCGCGGGGATCGGTGCGCGGGCGCCGAGCCGCGACAATAGCCCGTCATAGCGGCCGCCGGCGACCAGCGCGCTCTTGCCGCGCGGGTCGTGCAGCTCGAACACGAAGCCGGTGTAATAGTCGAAACCGCGGCCAAAGCCGGTCGAGAATTTTATGGCGCGCACGTCGACGCCGCGCGCGGCGAGGAAGCCGGTGCGGGTCTCGAACAGATCGAGCGCCGGGCCGAGCGCGATTTTGGCGTCGGCGGCGAGCGTGCGCAGTTCGCCCGCCGCTTCATCGGGATCGCCGGCCACGATGAGAAAGCGCTCGATCAAGGCGCGGGTCTCGCGCGGCAGCCGCGTCGGCGCGTTCAAAGCCGCCTGTTCGAGAAAGCGGTCGGCGATCTCGGCGACGGAACGGCCGCCGACCGCGGCGATGCCGGCGATCGACAGGAGATCCGTCACCAGGTGGTGCGCGGCTTTCGGATCGGAATTGGACAGTGCGGCAAGCACGCCTTGATATTCCGGGGCGCCGTTGGCCGAACTGAGCGTGATCTGGTCGAGATCGTGCGCCAGCAAGGTCTTGCGATTGAAATCCTTGACCAGGCGGCGCTTCCACACCGGCGCCAGATCGAGCGCGGCGACGAAGGCGGAAAACAAGCCGACGTCGCCCATGCGGATTTCCGGTGCGTTCAAACCGAAAAGCGTCGTCGCTTCGAGCCCGAGCGCCAGCATTTCGGCATCGGCTGCGGCCTTGTCGGCGCGGCCGAAGGATTCGATGCCGGCTTGCACGAATTCCGCCCCCGCGCCTTCGCGGTGGCGGAACACGGTGCCGAGATAGCAGAAGCCCGCCGCCTTGCCGGCGTCGGGCGAAGCCAGATAGTCGCGCGACACCGGGATGGTGAGGTCGGGCCGCAGGCACAGTTCGCGGCCTTCCGGGTCGCTGGTCAGGAACATGCGACGACGGATGTCCTCGCCGGACAGGTCGAGGAACGGCTCCGCCGGCTGCAGCATCGGCGGCTCGGTCTGCGCATAGCCGGCGCGCACATAGGAGGCGACGAGCGCCTGCGCCCGCGCGTCCGGTCCGTTGCTCGAGATACTCGACATGTCGCTCTATAGCGGCGGCCGGCTTGGCCCGCCCGTCCGCGCAATCCCTGCTTGGTTGCGCGGGCCTTTAGCACGGCAAATCCTACAATTCGACGAAGATCGGCCCAGGCCGTTAATCTCCCGTACAATCAATGGCTTGCGATGATTAACGGCCAAGCCGCGGCGCCGCCCATGGTTACCGGCTTACTGCCGCGCCGTCAGCTGTGCTGCACTTCGACGGTGACGTGGGACAGGTTGCGGAAGTGGCGGAGCAGGCGCCGGTAATGGCCGGCGTCGCGCGGCTTGGTGGTGACGACCGAGAGGATAGCGCCGAGGTGACCGGGACCGAGGCGCCACAAATGCAGGTCTTCGAGCCGGTCGCCGTCGCGTTCGATGGTCGCCCGCAGGCGTTCGGCCATGCCGCGGTCGGGGTTCATGTCGAGCAGGATGGCGCCGGTATCGCGGATCAGCCCGTATGACCAGCTGACGATGACCGTGGCGCCGACAAGGCCCGCCACCGGATCCATGAAGAGCCAGCCGAAGGTTCGCCCGAGCAAAAGGCCGGCGATCACCAGCACCGAAACGACCGCGTCGGCCAGCACATGGATGACGGCGGCGCGTATGTTGTTGTCGCGATGGGCTGTGCCATGCACATGGTCATGGTCGTGCTCGTGGGAATGGTTGTGCTCGTTGGAATGGTGGTGGGAGTGGCCGTGATCGTGGCCGCCGCCACTGAGCAAAAGCGCGCTTGCGATATTGACGATCAAGCCGAGCACGGCGATCGGGATTGCCTCGTTGAAGCTGATCGGCACCGGCGCAACGAGACGCGAGATCGCCTCGTAACCGATAAGGAACGCAATCATCACCAGGACGATGGCGCTCGAGAAGCCGGCGAGGTCGCCGAGCTTTCCGGTGCCGAAGGAAAAGCGCGGGTCGTCGGCGTGCCGCCTGGCATAGCGGTAGGCGAGCGCCGCGAGCAGGAGCGCGCTGGCATGGGTCGACATGTGCAAGCCGTCGGCGACGAGCGCGATCGAGCCGAACAGCAGGCCGCCGACGATCTCGGCCGCCATCATGACGGCGCAAAGCACGATCACCGCCCAGGTTCGCCGCTCGTTCTTGTCGTGGCCTTCGCCGAGAAAGACGTGGCGGTGGCTGGATGCCGACATGCCGTTCATGCTTGCCGCCTTCACTTCAGATAGGCCTGCACCGCCTCGATCAGTTCCTCGGCGCCGCGCGCCCGCTCGGCGTCCTTCGCCGGATCGACGACGTGGAGGCGGATATGGTCCTCGATCACTTCGGTCATCAGGCTGTTCATGGCGCCGCGCGCCGCGACGATCAGATGCAGCACCGTGGCGCAGCCCTTCTCGTCTTCGAGCGCGCGCTCGACCGCCTCGATCTGGCCGCGCACGCGGCGGACCCGGTTGAGCAGCTTGACCTTCTCGATTTTGGTGTGCGACACGGGTGCCATGCTCCGCATATAGGGTAGGGGGTATGGTATAGGCTTGCGAGCGAATTGTCGAGGCCGGCCGCACCGGCGTGACCGTAAAGTGACACCCGGCAGCGAAGCGCATTCGGACGGCTTGACAGTGCGGACGCGGTCTCTTTCAATTTGCCCAGTTCAGGTGCGCCGGTCGCGTTGATCGGCCAAAAGGGAATCCGGTGCGTTTCGCGTTCCGAGATTAATCCGGAGCTGCCCCCGCAACTGTCAGCGGCGAACCATTGACCAAAAGTGCCACTGGGCTTTGCGGAGCAAAGTCTGGGAAGGCGGCAAATGGTGATGACCCGCGAGCCAGGAGACCTGCCTGATCGAAGTCATCCTTCCAGCGTGCGGGGCGCGCGTATGGGGCGGACTTCCGCCGTGGTGACACATCGAATTGTCACGCGGAGGTCGACCGCCATGCGTTTTCTGATGCGGCATTTCGCAAACAGTGATTCCCTTGGCCGGCATGTCCTTGGCCGGCAGGACAATGCCGCCCGCGCCGTTGTTTTTGCCGGTGCCTGCCTGGTGCTTGCGAATGGTGCAGGAGCCGCCGACATGCCGGTCAAGGCACCGCCGGCGGCGACAGCCTATGATTGGACCGGCCTCTATGTCGGCGGCCATATCGGCTATGCCGCCGGTTCGTCCCGTTGGTCGGCAATGCCCACGGCAGCGGCGGGGCCGGCGCTCAGCGGCTCCCTCGACCTGTTCAACAGCTTCAATGCCTTCACCGGTACGGGCAGCTATTTCGAAGGTTTCCAGGCCGGCTACAATTATCTGCTGCCGTCGCGTTGGCTATTCGGCGTCGAGGCCGATATCTCGTTTCCCAACACCATCGCCGGCAGGTCGACCTTCTCCTCGGCGCCGACCGGCCCGGCGAGCTATTCCGAGGCCGTCGAATTTTCCGGCTCGCTGCGCGGCAGGATCGGCTACGCGCCGAATCTCGGCACCGGTCATTGGCTGTTCTATGCGACCGGGGGCCTCGCGTTGAGCTACGACCAGTTCAGCCGCATGCAGATCGCTGGCACGCCGGCCGGCGGCACCGTGGTGCCGGGGCAAACCGAAGATTTGTTCCTGGTGCCGCGCGTCGGCGCCGCGGTCGGCGTCGGCGTCGAATACGCGCTGCCGTCGCACTGGTCGGCGCGGCTCGAATATCTGTTCACGGATTACGGCAGCCGCAGCGTCACCTTTCCGGCCGGCGCGCAGCGCTTCACATCCGACCTGACGCTGAGCGAGTTGCGCTTCGGCCTCAACTATCGGCTTGATGCCGATACGGCGACCACCGCCGCCAAAGCGGCCAACGCCGCCGCGCCGCCGGCGCTCGAAACCGACATTTTCGCCATCCACGGCCAGACGACGTTTCTGGAGCAATATGCCTTTCCGTTCCGCAGTCCCTATCTCGGTCCGCACAGTCTCGATCCCAACCAGGGCCGCGAGAGCTGGGACGCCACCGCCTATCTCGGCCTTCGGCTATGGCGGGGCGCCGAGGTCTGGGTCGATGCTGAAATCGATCAAGGCTTCGGCCTGAGCAACACCTTCGGCGTCGCCGGATTTCCGAGCGGCGAATCGTTCAAGCTCGGCGCCTCGGTGCCCTATGCGCGCCTGCCGCGGGCGTTTCTCCGGCAAACCGTCGATCTCGGCGGCGACAGCAAAAAAGTGGACGGCGAAGCCAACAAGTTCGGCGGCACGCAAACCGACAACCGCCTGGTGTTCACCGTCGGCAAGTTCAACATCACCGACGTGTTCGACACCAACAAATACGCCCATGACTCGAAGAACGATTTCATGAACTGGGCGCTGATCGACACCGGCACCTTCGATTATGCCAGCGACGCCTGGGGCTATAGCTACGGCGCGGCGGCGGAGTGGTATCAGGGCGATTGGACCGTGCGCGGCGGCGTGTTCGATCTTTCGAACATGCCGGCCAGCCTTGGACTCGATCCTACCTTCACGCAATTCCAGTGGGTCGGCGAAATCGAGCGGCGCTACCTGGCGTGGGGTCAGCCCGGCAAGCTGGCGGTCACCGGCTTCTTGAGCCGCGGCCGCATGGGCAGCTTCCAGGATGCGATCACGCTCGCCGCCGCGACCGGCGGCCCGGCCGACATCGCGGCGGTTCGCCGCTACAACAGCCGCGGCGGCTTAAGCCTCAATCTCGAGCAGCAGATCAACGACCAGGTCGGCGTGTTCGCACGGGCCGGCTGGGCCAACGGCAATATCGAGCCGTTCGACGTCACCGATATCGATCGCACCGCCGCCGCCGGTGTTGCGGTCAACGGCAAGTCCTGGGGGCGGCCGGACGACACGGTCGGCCTGGCCGGCGTGGTCAACGGCATTTCCGGCGTGCACCAGCAGTTTCTCAACGCCGGCGGGCTCGGCATTCTGGTCGGCGACGGCATGCTGCCGCATCCCGGCCTCGAGCAGATCGTCGAGGCCTATTACCAGCTGCCGGTGTCATACTTTAAGCTGACGCTTGACTACCAGTTCATCGTCAACCCGGCCTACAACGCCGATCGCGGCCCGGTATCGGTGGTCGCGGCACGCCTGCACGCGCAATTCTGACCGTGAAGCTTTTGTGAATTGGCCGGCATCCGACCCATCGTTTTGATCGACATAGCGGTAGCAGAGTGCAAACTTAATGCGCCGGCGTCGGGGGACGTCGCGGCGGGTGTTGGGGCCGTCATGCGGGGGCTGCTCGTTGCCGGAATGGTTCTGGCCGCGCTGGGGCGGGGCGCGTACGCCGCCGATGCCTTGTTGCCGGTGAAGGCGCCGCCGCAACAGTCCCGAGCCAAGCCCCAGGAAAACTCCTACGACTGGTCGGGATTCTATGCCGGCGCGCATTTCGGTTATGCGGCGGGCTCGTCGCGTTGGTCGGCCGTCTCGACCGGCACGACCGCGCCGGCGCTGACCGGCTCGCTCGATCTGTTCAACGGCTACGACATGTTCAAAGGCACCGGCAGTTATTTTGCCGGCTTCCAGGGCGGCTACAATTATCTGTTGCCGTCGCGGCTCCTGCTCGGCGTCGAGGCAGACGCCTCGTTCCCCAACACGTTCGGCGGTACGGCGACGTTTTCAACGCCCGTGGTCGGCATTGCGAGTTATGCCGAACTTGTGGAAATGTCTGGAACGTTGCGCGGCCGCATCGGCTACGCTCCCAGCAATTGGTTCTTGTACGCCACTGCGGGCTTCGCCTGGAGTTACGACCAGTTCACCCGCACCCAGATCGCCGGCATGCCGGTCGGGGGCACGGCCGTGCCCGGCACCGTGGAAAATCTGTTCATGGTGCCGCGTCTCGGCGGTGCCGTCGGCGTTGGTATCGAGCTCGGGCTGACGCCGAACTGGGCGGGGCGACTCGAATATCTCTATACCGACTACGGCGCGCGCAGCGTGACGTTTCCCGGCGGTGCCCAGCAGTTCACATCCAGCCTTGCCGTGCAGTCGGTGCGTGTCGGCCTTGATTATCAGCTCGGCCACGCCGGCATTGACCCCGATATTTTCACCAAGGGGCCGTCGGCACTCGACCTCGATCGGTTTTCCTTCAAGGGCCAGACCACCTTCATCGAGCAATACGCGCCGCCGTTCCGCTCGCCCTATCTCGGCCCGCACAGCCTCGATCCGAACCAGGGCCGCGAGAGCTTTGATGTCATGTATTTCGTCGGCGCCAAGCTTTGGCAAGGCGCCGAATTCTGGGTCGATCCGGAAATCGATCAGGGCTTTGGTATCGGCAACACCGAGGGCATCGCCGGCTATCCGAGCGGCGCGTCGTTCAAGGTCGGCGCTTCGGTGCCGTACACGCGCGTGCAGCGCGCCTTCATGCGCCAGACCATCAATCTCGGCGGCGACAGCGAGAAGGTCGAGGCCGATCAGAATCAATTTGCCGGCTCGAACACGCTCGACCGGCTGGTGATCACGATCGGAAAGTACTCGGTTTCCGACGTATTCGATCAGAACAAATACGCGCAGAACCCGCGCAAGGATTTCATGAACTGGGCGCTGATCGATACCGGCACGTTCGACTACGCTGCCGATGCCTGGGGCTACAGCTACGGCGCCGCCGCCGAATGGTACGAGGGCAAGTGGACGCTGCGCGCCGGCGTGTTCGACCTGACCACGGTGCCGAACAGCCAGGATCTCGATCCGCATTTCAGCCAGTTCCAATGGCTCGGCGAAATCGAGCGCCGCTACGCGCTGTGGGGGCATCCCGGCAAGATCGCGTTCACCGGCTTTCTCACCCGCGCTCGGCTCGGCAGCTATGACGACGCCATCGCCTTGGCGCGAGTCACCGGCGGCCCGGCAGACATCGCCGCGGTCCGCCAATATCGCAGCCGCACCGGCTTGGGCGTCAATCTCGAACAGGAAATCACCGCCGATCTCGGACTGTTCGCGCGCGCCGGCTTCGCCAGCGGCAACATCGAGCCGGACTCCTACACCGACATCGATCGCACCGTGGCCGCCGGCTTCGCCTTGAAGGGCAGGCAGTGGCACCGTCCCGACGACACGTTTGCGGTCGCCGCGATCGTCAACGGCATTACCAAAGAGCACCAGGCCTTCCTCAATGCCGGCGGCTTGGGCATTCTGGTCGGCGACGGCATACTGCCGCATCCGGGCTTGGAACAGATCATCGAGACTTATTATCAGTTGCCGATCTATGCCTGGCACGTGACGTTCGATTACCAGTTCGTCGTCAACCCGGCCTATAACCGCGATCGCGGGCCGGTGTCTGTGCTCGGCGTACGGGCGCAGACGGAATTCTGATTATTGCCCAGGCTCGATCACGATCGGCGCGGTGAGCGTGAGGCGCTTGGTCGGGCCAAGCACGACGCCGACGCTGACCGTCCAGTTGCCCGGCTCGGCAAGCGCGATGCCGTCGACCTGCCAGGCGCCATCGCGACGCTGCGAAGCGGGGCGCGGTGTGGGGTTGCCGGCCACCGACGGAGCGGTCAGCGTCAAGCTCACCTGCCGGGCATCGAGCGGCGCAAAATCTTCGTTCCAAAGCCGGATTGTCGCGCGCGCGCGGCCGGCGCGACCCGGCCTGATGGTCACGTCCGCCATGGCTTCCGTCAAATGGATGTGGACGAACGCGGCGTCGGCGGGGACGGCCTCATAGGTCGGATGCGCATGCGCGGCGTGGATCGCGGGCGCCATGGTGCCGAGCGCGGCGACGATCGCGATGATGGTGGCGCCGGCCAAAGCCTCGATCGCGGCGTGGCGGCGCAGCCGCCGCAAGGCGTCACGGCTCGCCGCGATGTTGGCGTGCTGCAGCAGCTGCGGCGTCAATGAGAACCGATTGACGGCGGCAATCGCCACCATCGCCAGGAACAGCGCGATCTTGATGAGGAGCAGGCGGCCATAGGCGGTGCCGTACAACGCCGGCACGCTGCCGACGAGATAGAAGGTGTTGACGATCCCGGTCGCGAGCAGCGTGCCGACGCTGGCGATGCCGAGGATGGAAAACCGCTCGGTCGCGGTTCGTGCCATCGTGAGCGAAGCGTCGTCGGTGCCGGCGGCGGCAAAAAGCACGATGAGCGGCGGCAGCGCTCCGACCCAGGCCGCGGCGGCGATGAGGTGCAGCGCGTCGGCGGCCGGATGCAGGATGGCATCGCTGCCCAATCCGCCGGCGGCGTGACCGGACCAGGCCAAGGTGCCGGCGAAAGCCGCGGCCAGAACTACGGCTGCGGGCTCAAGCCAAGGCGATTGATGGGCGCGCCGCGACAGTAACGGCGGCAAGGTGGCGGCCAGCGCACAGGCCAGGACCAAACGGAGGAGCCAGTCGCGTCCGAAAACGGTTTGCGACAGCACGGTCCACAGCACGCCGAAAGCTTGCTCGGGCGGCCGATCGCTCATCGCCGCCGCGGTCAAAACCAGCCACACCGCGCCCGAAATCACCGCCAGCGCCAGGCTGATCCAGGCGATGAGGGCAACGCGCGTGCGAACCTTGGTGGCCACAGTGCCGTCGCCGGCGCCGCGCCACGCCGGCGCGGCAACGAAGACCACGAAAAAAACCGCGCCCGCCACCAGCAGCGTCGCGGCGAAGTGGATGGCGCGCGCGTAGAACAGCGGATCGGCCAAGGAATCGACCAAGGGATCGGCCAAGCCTAGTGCCCGCCGACATGGAACGTGAAGCTGCCTTCGGTCGAGTGGGTGTCGATCGAGAGCGCGTGCCAGTGCACCTTGTAGCTGCCGGGCGGCAGCGATTTCAGCCCGATGCGCATGGTATTGCCGCTGACATCCGCCTTGCCTTGATCGACGCGCGCGCCGCCGGAATCGGTGACCTGAGCAGTGCTGAACGCCGGCTCCAGGTTTTGCGTGAATGTCAGCACCACTTCATGGGGCGCCGTGGCCACGGTGCTGCCGACCAGCGGACTGGCATGATCGAGAAAGGCGTGGGCTTGCACTGCGTTGGGCGCGAGCGGCGGCAGAAGCAGCGCGACAAGGATGAGAAGTCTTCGCATGGGGTTACCTCAGAACTTGAGCTGTTGCGGCGGGGTCGACGTGCCGCCGATCAACGGCTGGCCGATGGTCTTGGGGAACATGTCGTCGAGATAAAGATGTAATTGCCCGATCACGCCGATGCCATGTCCGCTCTGGGCATTGACCGGCACCTGCGCTTCGAGCCCGACCTGGAAATAGCTGCCGACCCAGATCACGCCCGGATTGATGGTGCCGGTGGTGACGAAGCTGTTGCCGAAATTGTTGGCGACCGGCGTCGACATTTGAAACTCGACGATCGGGATCAGGTGATTGAAGAAATCCGGCAGCTGCAGGTCGACGATTTCGGATTTCAGATACGGCATGCTGTACTGGATCGAGCCGCTCCACGCCAGCACCTGCGGGATGAACGTCTGCTGCACCACGTCGAACGAGCGGCTCGGAATCTGATAGCCGACCTCGCCGGTCACCGCGAAGGCGCGCAGCCAGCCGGCCTCGTCCGGCAGGTCGCCAAAACCTTTGCCGAAGTAGTAGGTCGGCGCGAGTACGCTGTACGGCGTGGCAATGCCGGAATTGATGGCGCCGGTGGAGCCCCAATCGACGACCAGGCCGAGCAGCATGGCCAATTCGTGCGTGCCGTCCTTGAGCAGCTGGTATTGCGCCGCGGTTTGCAGGTTGTCGAATCCCGCCATGGTCGGGCCGCCCGGCCCGCGGATTTGCTTCCAGGTTTCGCTGAACGAAATGCCGAAGTCCGGCGTGATGCGTTTGGAGAAGTCCGCGCCAACATCCCACTCGGTGGCCGGCGGCATATCGGCGGTCCGCGACCAGGAGATGGTCGGCAGCGACATCTCGTCCGCCACGCATGGGTCGTCGGTGGCAAGCGTAGCGGGCAGAAAGCGCGCGCCGACGAAGCAATGGGCGAACGCATCGGTTAAGGGCAGCGTGGCGAACAGCAGCGCCAGCGCGACGGCGCGCGAGCATCTGTGAATTCCAGACATGGAGGCTCTCCACTGGCATCGAGGGAAACACTGCGGCCGACGCGGGTCGGGCCGCTGGGCTTCACGCTGCCTGTGGGGGCGCTCGCGAACGATGGTCTTTGGTCTTAAAACCGCCGCCGAGAACGATGTCTTGTGGCGGCGCGACGGACTGGCTGGCCGATAACGGCGCGGCGGCGATTTTCGCCGGCGGCGGCACCGCGGCCAGCAGCATCAGGCAGCCGACGCAGCAATTGTCGATGCAATGCTTGGTGTTGGTGTCGCCGGAGGCGGGCGCCGCGTCGCCGCCGACCGGCGTATGGCAGATGATGCCGTTCGCAGCCGCCGCCGCCTCGGCTGCGGCGCTTGCCGCGCCAAAGCTCGCGATCAGGCCCGACAGCGCAATCGCATAAGCCGCCGCCAGCGCAACAATGCGCCGCCGCAACGGCCGCCTGGCGAAATACTTGCGCACGGTCGAGTCCTCGGGACAACCGCTACGTCATATCACGAAGCTAGCGCGACTTTCACGCCATGAACCCGGGCCGGTCCGCATTATTCCGATACCTGCGGCATCCGTGCAACGGTGCGGGGAGGCGGGGTCAGCGCGGCGGAAGCTTGTGGCGGGCCAGCACGGCGCGGACGGCTTCGACCAATTGCGCCTCCGGCACGGAGCTTTGCGCCTCGGCCTGCTTCTGCAGATGCTCCTCGCGGCCTTTTTCCAACTTGGCGAGCTCGGCGCCGACGATCAGATCCTTGATCGTGACTTCGCCCTTGGCCTTCTCGTCGGAGCCCTGAATGACGACGCACGGCGCATTGCGCCGGTCGGCATATTTCATCTGCGGGCCGAATTTGCCGGAGCCGAGATAAAGCTCGGCGCGGATGCCGGCATTGCGCAGCGACGCGACCATCTGTTGGTAGTCGGCGATGCGGTCCTTGTCGAACACGGTGACGACGACCGGGCCGGCCTCAGCTTTGGTCTCGACCTTGCCGAGATGCTGCAGCGCCGCCAGCAACCGCGACACGCCGATGGAAAAACCCGTCGCCGGCACCGGCTCGCCGCGAAAGCGCGACACGAGGCCGTCGTAACGCCCGCCGCCGCCGACTGAGCCGAAGCGCGGCGAGCCTGCGGCACTGTCGGTGGAGAAGGTCAGTTCAACTTCGAAGACCGGGCCGGTGTAATATTCGAGGCCGCGGACGACTGAGGGATCAACTACTATTCTGCCCGATCTGTAACCGCAGGCTTCCACAACATTGACGATTTGCTCTAGCTCGTCCACGCCATCTTGGAAGGTTCGCACATTCGGGCAAGCTTTGCGCAGTTCTTGCAGGGTTAGTTTATTGCTAATTCCCAATTCGAATTCTTTTGCTTGCGCATGAACTTTCAAAAACAGGTAATCCAGCCTGTTTTCCCCACGAGCGGCACTTTCTATCGATTGAGGATTTGGGAAAAGAGCTAAAACCCTAAGAAGCTCCTTTATTTGCGGTTCCGCGAGATTCAACTTCTGTTGTTCTCGATAACTTTGTTCCGGGTCCAAAAGAGAACGGATTTGATCCGGTCCCAAAGCGCTCGCTGAAATTAGTTCCTGTACTTTCTTGCGCCTCGCCTCGGGATTCCCATGAATCATGAATTCGGCAATCTTCTCGATCTCTGCTGGGGACAATTCAGCGCCCCGAGTAAAATCGGAAGATTCATCTACTCGACCCTTACCTAACAGAGACCGAACACCGTCGATGCCCAGGCGATCTACTTTATCTAACGCTCTTAAGATGGTCAGTCGTTGAGCTTCGTTCTCCGCTCCGCCGAGACCGATCGATTCAAGCACCCCATCCAAAACCTTACGGTTGCTTATTTTTACCAAGTAACTGCCGCGACTGATTCCCAATGCCTCCATCGTATCCGCCATCATCATGCACATCTCAGCGTCGGCGGCGGGGGAGATGGAGCCGACCGTGTCCGCATCGAATTGCATGAATTGGCGGAAGCGTCCTGGACCCGGTTTCTCGTTACGGAACACGTTCCCGACCCTATACGAGCGATACGGCTTCGGCAGCGTGTCGAAATTCTCCGCCACGTAGCGCGCCAGCGGCGCCGTCAGATCGTAGCGCAGCGACAGCCATTGCTCGTCGTCGTCCTGGAACGAGAACACGCCTTCGTTCGGCCGGTCTTGGTCGGGCAGAAATTTGCCGAGCGCGTCGGTGTATTCGATGGCCGGCGTCTCCACCGGCTCAAAGCCGTAAAGCTCGTAGACCGCGCGGATTTTTTCGATCATTTCGCGGGTGGCGGCGATCTCGGCCGGCCCGCGGTCGGCGAGCCCGCGCGGCAGCCGCGCCTTGAGCTTGTTGGATTTTTCCGTTTTGTCGGCCATCGGCGCGGTGGTAGCAGTGGAGAGTCGTTACGGCAAGGCGAGCGTCGATTTTAGCCTATCGCCGGGCGGATTTTAGACGTCAATATCTGCTTCAGTCGCCAGCCGAGTGCCGGCATAAGAAATCCCTCGCACGTGTAACAATTCCCCCACGGTTTAAACCCTGCCGGCGGACTATGGGCAAGGGCGCGCAATGCTGCGGGGTCTTGCTAGGAAGCGCGAGTTCGCATTTTTCTGATTCCTCATAATGATGGGTTGCCCTGCCAAAGGGCCTCCATTATAACAACCAAGAGTAGTGCGACTGCGCGAAAGCGGAGGGGGCTATGACTAGGCTTTTGTTTGCTTGTTTGCTTGTGGTTCTCAGCGCTCCGGCGAAGGCAGACATTGAGGCTTCTTTCAAAGAAAAAGTGGCATCAATTGGAGACAAATATCAAGAAATCGATAAGCGTGCCGTCGATGTCCTAAAGGACAGCAAGCCTGATTTTAGCAAGTATGCTGAAATTCGCAATGAAATAGTTCGTTTTATACCAGAACCGCGACGGGAAATTTTGCAGGCACATGGCCTTGCGGAAGAGCAGGCATCGCAGCGAATCCAAACTGAACAAGAACTAAAGGTGTTACTTTCAGATTTGAATATTGACGTTACAGATGATGATAACAAGCCAGTGCCCTTCTCTGCGCTGATGCCTCGAACGGATCAGGCGATTACAGAGAACAAGGAAGAACTTGAGTCAGAAGGCAAGGAGCTGACGGATCTTGCAAGGGAAAGAAGCGCAAAGTTGGCTAAGCAAAGGGCGGAAGATAGCACGCCAGAGGAAAAAGCGTCTCTCCCGGGTGATTTGCGGAAGTTATTGGATGAGATCGGACACAAGAGAAGTGATGTACAGGCGCTTCGAGCGAAAGGCGAACAGCTGAAAAGGGCAAAAGAACTATTGGCGAAGGTTATAGATTATTCTGACTTTTCGCAAAAGTTTGGACCTGATATTGCGCGTCTCGAATCTATAGAAACCAGGGCCAGTCAGCGAGTTCAGCAAATCGATGAGGCGATATTCAATTTCTTGTTAGTTGAATCAAATGACAAGAGGTACACTCTTTATTCAACGATAGTATTTGGCATAGCGGTGGTCATTGTGATCGGTGCATTCTTCTTTGTGGCGTATAAATCCGAAGCAGTTAGAGCGGCTATTTTTGCAAATGACTCAGGCCTGCAATTCGTCACGTTATTTTCTCTTGTTATTGCTATTATTCTATTCGGAGTACTGAAGATACTTGAGGGGCGAGAATTGGCTGCCCTTTTGGGCGGGTTGTCCGGATATATTTTAGGGCGAGGCGGGATTTCGCGCCAAGCATCATTTGGCGGTTCTGGTCAACCCTCTCCGGTTGTAGGACCTGCCAGTACTTGAAGCTTGAGATCGCTTTCGTGAATGATGCCGCCGGCGGCAAGATTCATGCTCAAGCATAGCTTTGGCGTCCTTTCATAAATTATCGCCGTGCACCTTGTTAGTTGGATTTTTGGTTTGCAATTGAACGCGCCCGTTACATTGAAATTGAAAAGGACTTAGGTTTTCGGTAAACCTCTAGATGGTAGAGTGTCGGATGCCGCTGGCCAGAGCCCCGATCCCCAACGACTTACAATCGTTTTGGGTTCCGTTCACGCCGAATCGCGCCTTCAAGCGCGCGCCGCGGCTGATCGCCCGCGCCAAGGACATGCACTATTTCACGCCCGAAGGCCGCGCCGTGCTCGACGGCACCGCCGGGCTGTGGTGCACCAATGCCGGCCATAACCGCGATCCGATCGTCGCCGCCATCCAGCGCCAGGCCGCCGAACTCGATTATTCGCCGGCGTTCCAGTTCGCGCACCCGAAATCGTTCGAGCTGGCGAGCCGCATCGCCGCGCTGGCGCCCGGCGATCTCGACCGCGTGTTCTTCTGCAATTCCGGCTCGGAAGCCGTCGACACCGCGCTCAAGATCGCGCTCGCCTATCACAATGTGCGCGGCCAGGCCTCGCGCACCCGGCTGATCGGCCGCGAGCGCGGCTATCACGGCGTCGGCTTCGGCGGCATTTCGGTCGGCGGCATCGTCGCCAACCGCAAGCATTTCGGCACGCTGTTGGCCGGCGTCGATCATCTGCCGGCGACCTATGACCGCGAGCACCAGGCCTTCACCAAGGGCGAGCCGGAGTGGGGCGCGCATCTCGCCGACGATCTCGAACGCATCGTCGCGCTGCATGATGCTTCCACCATCGCCGCCGTGATCGTCGAGCCGATGGCGGGCTCGACCGGCGTGCTGCCGCCGCCGAAGGGCTATCTGGAACGGCTTCGCGCCATCTGCGACCGCCACGGCATTTTGCTGATCTTCGACGAAGTGATCACCGGCTTCGGCCGGCTCGGCCATGCTTTTGCCGCCGAGCGTTACGGCGTGACGCCCGACCTCATCACCTTCGCCAAGGGCATCACCTCCGGCGCGGTGCCCATGGGCGGCGTCATCGCGCGCGAGGGAATTTACGACGCCTTTATGCGCGGCCCCGAGCATGTGGCCGAACTGTTCCACGGCTACACCTACTCGGCGCATCCGCTGGCCTGCGCCGCCGGGCTGGCGACGCTCGATCTCTATCGCGACGAGAAACTGTTCGAGCGGGCGAAAAAGGTCGAGCCGGTGTGGGCCGACGCCGCGATGGCGCTCAAGAGCCTGCCTGGCGTGCTCGATATCCGCACCGTCGGGCTCACCGCGGGCATCGATCTCGCCTCGCGGCCCGACGCCTTCGGCAAGCGCGCCTACGAAGCCATGGAGCGCGGCTTCCACGACGAAGGCGTCATGATCCGCATCACCGGCGAGACCTTGGCGCTCACCCCGCCGCTGATCGTCAGCGAAGCGCAGATCGGCGAGATTTTCGACAAGGTCACGCGCGTGATCAAAGCGGTGATGTAGCTGCCGCCCGGCAGATTTATTTCGCCCGGCGATTGCGCGTCAAATACCGAGATAAGCCGCTTGCACTTTTTTGTTGTTGGCGAGCTCCGTGCTCGTGCCGTGCATGATCACCCGGCCGCCGTCGAGCACATAGGCGCGCTGCACCAGCGTCAGCGCGCGGCTGACGTTTTGCTCGACCAGCAAGAGCGCCGTGCCCATGGCGTGGATCTCCTGGATCTTGGCAAAGGTCGCGTCGGTGACGACCGGGGCCAAGCCGAGCGACGGCTCGTCGAGCATCAATAGCCGCGGCTTGAGCATCAGGCCGCGGCCGACGGCAAGCATTTGCTGTTCGCCGCCGCTCATGGTGCCGGCCAGTTGCTTGCGGCGCTCGGCCAGCACCGGGAAAATGCCGAAGACGAGGTCGAGGGTGCGGCTGCGCTCGGCCTTGGCGCGCGGGATATAGGCGCCGATCTCGAGGTTCTCCTTCACCGTCAGTTCGGGGAAGACCTCACGGCCTTCCGGGACGTGGGCGATGCCGAGCTCGGCGATCTTGTACGGCGGCAAGGCGGCGATGTCGGTGCCCAAAAAGGTGATGCTGCCGGCTTTGAGCCGCATCAGGCCCGAGATCGCACGCAACGTCGTGCTCTTGCCGGCGCCGTTGGCACCCAACAACCCGACCGCTTCGCTCTCGCCCACGGTCAAGCTGACGTCGCTGACCGCAGGCACCGAGCCATAACTGGCGCTCACCCCCGACAATGTCAGCACCGCTTTTCCTCCGCGGGTGTGGCTTGCGCGTAGCCGGTGCCGAGATAGGCGCGGATCACGTCGGCATTGGCGACCACCGTCTTGGGATCGCCCTCGGCGATTTTCTGGCCGTGGTCGAGCACGACGATGTGGCGCGCCACCGCCATGATGGCGCGCATCACATGCTCGACGATGACGATGGTCAGGCCGCGCTGCGCAAGCTTTCCGACCAGCGCCACCGCCTGATCGATCTCGGCCGGATTGAGGCCGGCCATGACCTCGTCGAGCAGGAGGAGCCGCGGCTGCGTCGCCAGCGCGCGTGCCATTTCCAGCCGGCGCTGATCGATCGTGGTCAGGTCGCGGGCCGGGGTGTGCTCCTTGGCCGAGAGCCCGACGAAGGCGATCGCTTCGCGGGCGGCCTCGCGTGCGACCTCCATGCGCTTGTCGCGCAGGAACGCGCCGGTCATGACATTGGCCAGCACCGTCATCTTGCCGAACGGCCGCGCCACCTGAAACGTGCGCGCCAAACCGTGGGCACAGATGTCGTGCGGCGCCAACCCCACCAGTTCGCGGCCGAAGGCAGACACCGAGCCGGTATCGGGCCGATAGTAGCCGGTGATGAGGTTGAAGCTCGTCGTCTTGCCGGCGCCGTTCGGTCCGATCAGCGCCACCGTCTCGCTCTCGTTGACCGAAAAGCTCAAATCCTGGACGGCGCGCAGCCCGCCGAACCGCTTGCTCAGGTTGCGAATGACCAGCGCTTCAGGCATCGACCACGGTTTCCTGCAGGCGCCCCGATCCGAAGAAGCGCGCATAGGTCTCGGCCACCACGCCGATCAGACCGCTCGGCCGCCACAGGATCACCGCGACCAGGATCAGGCTATAGACCGTCAATTGCACGCCGCCGTGACCGCCGCCGAGCCAGCTTTGCAGCAAGGCCGAGGTCGCTTCCAGCAAGACCGTGCCGACCACCGGACCCCACAGCGTGCCGATGCCGCCGACGATCGACACCAGAGCCGCCTCCACCGAGACGTTGAAGCTGAACGCGGTTTGCGGATCGATGAAGTAGATGTATTGGACGTAGAAGGTTCCGGCGAGCGCGGTGAGAAACGCGCTGATCAGATAAATCTGCCGCTTGATCTTGAGGGCATCGACCCCGATCGCCTCGGCGGCGTCCTCGTCCTCGCCGACGGCGACCAGATAAAATCCGACCCACGAGCGTTCGACCCAATGGGTGACGACGAGGCCGATCGTCAGTAGCGCCAGCGCGATGTAGTAATACGCGGCCTTGGCATCGAACTGCATCATCAGCGGCGCGTTGCCGAGATTGGGGATCGTCGTGCCCTCGGCACCCCAGGCAAAATCGCGAAATTTCAGGAACAGCAGCATCAAGACTTGCGCGGTCGCGATCGTGGCGATGGCGAAATAAGGTCCGCGCAGCCGGAAACATAGCGCGCCGATCGGCAGGCTCGCCAGCATGGCGACGCCGCCGCCGGCCAGCATGCCGAGCCACGGCGATACGCCATAGCGGATCTGCAGGATGGTCGACGTATAGGCGCCGAGGCCGAAATAGGCGGCGTGTCCCAGCGAAAGCTGCTTGGCATAGCCGCCCATCAGGTTCCAGGCGACGCCGATGAAGGCGAACAGCAGCACCCGAATGAAAATGTCGATGACGAACGGACTGGGCACCACGACCGGCAGCGCCAGCATGACGGCCGCGAGCGCGCCAACCCAAAACCGGCCCTGCCTGAGCAGTTTAGGCATCACCGCGTCCATCCGCCGAACAGTCCGCTCGGCCGCACCGCGAGCGTGAGCAGCAGCATGGCGAACACCACGATCAGCCCGGAATCGGCGCCGATGAATTGAATGCCAAGCGACTCGGCCACGCCCATCATCAGGCTTGCGATCAGCGCGCCGGTGACGTTGCCGAGCGTCCCCAACACCACGGCGACGAACGCCATCAGCACGAAGACCTGGCCGACCAGCGGATAGGCCGGATAGAACGGCATCAACAGCGAACCGGCGGCGCCCGCCAGCGCCAGCGCCACGCCGACGGCAACGCAGAAAACGCGGTCGGGATTGATGCCCATCAGCATCGCCACTTCGCGGTTCTGCGCCGCAGCCCGCATCGCCTTACCGAGATCGGTGGTGTGCAGGAACACCCACAATATGCCGCTCAGAGCCATGGCCACGACGAAGGCGATCAGCTTGGCCACCGCGATATAGAGGGGCCCCAGATGAATCGTCATCTCGGTATAGGCGGTGTCCACGGTGCGGTAATTGGCGGTGAACAGCAACAGCGCGACGTTGACCAGGAGCAGCGACAGCGCAAACGTCAAAAAGATCTGCGGCATGTCGCCGAGCGAGAGCACCCGGCGGATCAAAAATCGCTGCAACAGCCAGCCGACGATGAACAGCGCCGGCATCGACACGACGAGCGACGCGAGCGGATCGATGCCATAGCGGGTCGCCAGGAAGAAGCTGATATACATGCCGAGCATCACGAATTCGCCTTGGGCGAAGTTGACGATCTTGACGACGCCAAAGATCAGCGTGACGCCGATGCTCACCAGCGCATAGATGCCGCCGATGAGCAGGCCGTTGACCACTGCCTGTGCCACGGTCGCGAGCATCGGCCGCGCCGGGCTTTCAGCTTTTCATGAGCGGCGCGCGCGCGTCGTCTTTGGGAAACACCGTCGCCAGATCGCCGTTCTGCCATTGCACCCCGACCGGATGGGCGTAGACGTTCTTGCCGTCGGGGCCGAATTTGACCTTGCCGCCGGGACACATCGCGGCGTAGCCCTGCGAGACGTCGAGCGCCGCGATGGCGTCGCGCACCTTTTGCGGGTCGGTGGAAGCCGCGCGCTCGAGCGCGTCGGCGATCATGAAGGTCTGCGCCACCAGGCCGCCGGCATATTCGAACAGAAATTCGCCGAATTGCTTCTGGTACTCGGCGTTGACCTTCTGCGCGTTGGCGTCGATGTCGTGGTTCCAGTGGGCGACGCCGAGCAAGCCTTCGGCGGTATTGCCGACATTTTTGTAAAAATCCGGAATGACGAAGCCGCCGGAGCCGCCATTGATGGCGATCTTGAGGCCGCCCTGCTTGATGGCGCGGATGATCAGAATGAGGTCGTTGAGATAGGACACCGGGAACAACATGTCGGCGCCCGAGGCCTTGACCTTGTTGATCAGCGGGCTGGCGTCGCTCAGGCCGGCCGAGTACGGCTCGAACAGCACGATCTCGACGCCTTGGCCGGGCGCCTGTTCGCGCAAGCCGTTGGAGGTCGAGGTGCCGAAGGCGGTATTCTCGAATATCACCGCCACTTTCGGCTTTTCGGTCACCAGCTTCGACATTTGCAGCTGCGCCAGCGCGAACTGCGACGCGCGCGAGAACGGCGTAAAGGTAAAGTGGCGGTCCTTGTTGAGCTGGTCGGAGCTCGAGCCGGTCAATAGCGGCATCTTGGCACGTTCGGCGACTTCGCTGGCGATCAGCGTCAGCGCGCTGGCGAAGCAGCCGTGGATGGCGGACAGCTTGTAGCCGTTGATCAAACGGTCGGTCTCGGTGCGGGTGACGGTGGTGTCGCTCTGCACGTCGGACACGATCAGGTTCAGCGGCGCGCCGCCGAGCGATTTGATGCCGCCTGAATCGTTGACCATCTTGACCGCGAGCTTGGCGGCGTTGACGCAGCCCTGGCCGATCTGGGCGAAGCTGCCGGTCACCGGATAGAGTCCGCCGATATTCACCGGCTCCGCGGCAAAAGCCTTGCGGGCGACGGCGAACGTGGCGATTGCTGCGGCGGCGCCGGCGGACTTCTGCAGGAAATCCCTGCGGCCGTAGCGTTTGGTCTTGGTCCCGGACCTGGCCATCTTCACCTCCCTGGCTGGTATTGCGCCGCTTGTGTCGCGGCGATCGTGCCCATGGTGGCTCGAAATCCGGCAATGACCAAGCTGGCGCTTGCGGATTGACGGGCCTGCTCCCCGTGAGGGCCTGACTTCCATGCATACAGCATTGTCTATAAGATTGTAAACAATCGAATCCTGAATTATCTATGCGGCGGCGCGGCCGGTCTCGCGGTCGATCGCAAGCCGGAAAGGCCGTTCGAGACGAGGCATGAGCGCGACCAGACGCACCCGGCACAATAGCGCGGCGCCTGCGCCTGCCGCCGCAGCCAAGCGGCGGCTGCGCGCCGTACCGTCCAAGCCACGTTCGCGCGCGCAATCGATTGCCGAGGCCATTGCCACGAGCCTCGAAGAAGACATCGTGCTCGGCCGGCGCCATCCGCGGGAGCGGCTGGTCGAGCAGGACCTCTGCGACCGCTTCAACACCCATCGCGGCGACGTTCGCCTGGCGCTGTTCGAGCTCGAGAAGAAAGGCATCGTGCAGCGCATTCCCAATCGCGGCGCCATGGTGCGCGATCTCACCCCGCAGGACGTGGCGGAAATCTACGCCGTGCGCGAGGAACTGGAAGTCATGGCGGCGCGCATTCTGCCGTTCCCGGTGGCCAAAGCCGATCTCGCCAAGCTCGAAGACATTCAGAAGAGCCACAGCGCGGCGATCGACAACGACGACATGCTCACCGTGTTCTATGCCAACCTCAACTTCCACCAGACGCTGTTCGGGCTGTGCGGCAACGCCTGCCTGATCGAGACCATCAAGCAGCTCGAGCAGAAGGTCTACGGCATCCGCTTCTACGCCAACGCCTTCCCCGATGCGCTCGACCGCGCGCGCCGCGATCACCTCGCCATGATCGAGGCCTTGCGCGCCTCGCGCCGCGACGCCTTGATCGAGCTGACGCGGCGGCATTTGCGGCCGTCGCCGCAGGCCTATATCCGCGCCTACGAACGCCGCTTCGGCAATTCCGGCGGCTGATCGTCGCTACTGCGGCTTCAAGATCGCCCAGCCGACATGCAGCGTGCCGGTGCCACGGCGCATCGGCAGGTCGAACGGCGCGCCGACCTCGGCATTGCCGGCAATGCTTGCGAATTGCGCCGGCAGGTGCGCGGTGTCGCCGCCGCTCCACACCACCATGGCGCCCTTCTTGCGCAGATCGGCCAGATCGATCCACGGCGCGCGCTGCGGCAGGCCGTCGATCAAAACCTCGGGCTGGTCGGGCGAATAATGCGCCAGATTGCCGCCGTCCCACATCGCGCCGACGACGTAGCGCAGTTTCGTTCCAGTCGCGTCGTGAAAGCGCTGGGTCAACGTGGCGGCAAGCTTGTCGCCCGGATAGAACACCGCGCGATAGCGGTGGTCGAGCAGCGGCAGCACCGAGTAATTGACGACGAAGGCGATGGCCAAGATTAAAAACACCGCGCCCCAGTGCGCGACCGCGTGGGTGAGATGCGCGCGGTCGAGCGTGGCGCGCAGCATCAGCACGATCCAAAGTCCGACAAAAAGCCACAGTGGATAGCCCCACATGGCAAACGTGCCGCGGCCGCTGACGGCGATCAGCGCGATCATGGCAAGCCCGGGGCCGAAGGCGAGCAAGGTGACAATGCGGCGGTCGAAGGCATCGGCAGCAAATTCCCTCCCCCCACCCGGGCCGCGCTCGCGCGCGCCCGAGTGCAAGCTTGTTGGGGGAGGGTCGGGTGGGGGGTCGGGAGGTAACGTACGATCGGCGACGCTTGCGACGTTACCTCTCGACCCCCACCCCCAACCTCTCCCCACAAGGGGGAGGGGAGTAGTCTTCGGCCAAACCAGCGCCGATGCGATGAAAAACGACGGCAGCAGGAAAAAAATCTGGCTGGCGATAAACGCCGCCGGATGCAGGATGTGGTCGTACCAGCCGCGTACCTCCGCGGCGCGATGCTCGGCATAAGCGAGCGGCAGAAAATCGGTCTGCACCAGCCAGACCACATGGGGCGCGGCGACGACCAGTGCCACGATCAGCGCCAGCCACGGCCCGGGCGTTGCCAAAGCGCGGCGCGCGTCGCGGTCGAAAATGAGGAACAGTGCGTAGGGCGCGGCCAAGACAACAACAAAATATTTTGCCCACAGCGCACAGCCGAAGGCGAATCCGAGCAGGAGCCAGTGCCTGACGCGGCCGCGCGTGAGCGCGGTGTGGAAGGCGTAACCGGCCAGCGCCCAGAACGGCAGCTGGATCACGTCGTGATTGAACTTCACCGCCGTGTATTGGAAGTAATGCATGCCGTCGATGATCAGCACCGCGACCAGCGCGCCGTTCGCGCCGACCAGCGGCCGCGCCGTCGCCCAGACCGCGATGAAGGCTATGATCACCGCCGCCTGCGCCAGCGCGTAATAGGCGATGTCGGCGCCGAACGCCCGGTGCATGATCTCGACCAGCCACCACGGCAGCGGCGGCAGCTTGTCGTAGCCGAGCTGCCATTCGCGGCCATAGGTCAGCGCCTCGATCAGGTCGAGCGGCAGGTTGGCGTAGAGCAGCGTCGGCAGCGCGGTCCAGACCACGAAATGCAAAGCCAGGAAGGCGGCGAACGCCGCCCGCGGCGCCGCCTCGATCCAGTCGATGAAGGCGTAAGCCAGGGCCAGGCGGGGCGGCGCCGCCGGGCTCGTTTCGGGCATTTGCGGCATGGCCGACATGGGGAGCTTTTACTGTTCCGTGCCGGCGCCGCCGGCCTTGGTCGAGGTCTGCCGTTATAAAAGTACAGCAAAAGCTTAGCCATGGCGGCGGGCGGACTTGCGGCGCCGCGGCGCTTGTGGACACTGCTAGGGCCGGAGCGCGAATCGACGGAGGCGAGCGCCGCCAGCGCGCTCGGCATAGGGCACACGCGTTCGACGCAGGGCGCAATGGGGTTCGGCATGGTGCGCATCAGCGCCATTTTCATCGCGGTCTGCATGGTGCTCATCGCCGGATCGGTCGGCTTTGTGGTCTACCTGCGCTTCGGGCTGACCGGCGCCGAGTCGTTTCTGATCGGGCTCGGTATCCTGACCGCGCTTGCGGTCTATAACGCGGTCGCCGCCCGCTCCCGCGACCGCGCCGAAGTCAGCGATCAGATCGCCGCCATCTCGCGCAGCTCGTCGGATCTGGCGCGCCAGCTCGCCGAGTTCGGCCGCCAGCTCGGCACCGTGGAGACCAAGGTCGATTCCGTGCTCGACAAGGCGCTGGCGTCGGCGCAGCCGCTCGCCGTCGAGATCGAGGAACTGTCGACCTTGGTCAAGCATCTCGCCGACTCGGTGGCGGCGCACGAGGCGGTGCTGGCCGGCTTGAGCGGCAAGGAGCGCATCGCGCCCGCGGCCCCTGCCGCGCCCGCCACGGCTGCCGCCGTGACGGCCAAGGTGCCGATGCCCGATCCGGCCGCGGCGCCGGCGCCACCGACGGTCGCCGCCATTGCCGCGTTCAGTGGCCTGGATCAGGCCGGCATTACTGCCCTGATCAAGAGCGCGATCGAAGGCGGCAAGATCGATCTTTACCTGCAGCCGATCGTGACGCTGCCGCAGCGCAAGGTGCGCTACTACGAGGCTCTGTCGCGGTTGAAGGCCGACAACGGCGATCTGGTCGCGGCGAGCGATTTTTTGAAATTCGCCGAAACCGGCAGGCTGATGCCGACGCTCGATAATCTTTCGGCGTTGCGTTGCGTGCAGGTGGTGCGGCGGCTGCTCCTGAAGAACCGCGACATCGGCCTGTTCTGCAATCTGTCGTCGGCGACGCTGACCGATTCAGGTTTCCCGCGGTTTCTGGAATTCGTCGAGGCCAACCGCGCCATCGCGCCGGCGCTGGTGTTCGAATTCACCCAGGAAGCGGTGCGCGCCATGGGGCCGATCGAGCACGAGAGCCTGGCCGCGCTCGCCGAACGCGGCTTCCGCTTTTCCATGGACAATCTCACCGACCTGCGCGTCGAGCCGCGCGAGCTGACCGAGCGCGGCTTCCGCTTCATCAAGGCGCCGTCGGCGCTTTTGCTCAACCGGGTCGGCGCCGCCTCGACCGACATCCATCCGGCCGACCTGTCCGACCTGGTCGGCCGCTTCGGCATCGATCTGATCGCCGAGCGCATCGAGGCCGAGGGCACGGTGGTCGACCTGTTGGACTACGACGTCCGCTTCGGCCAAGGCTTTTTGTTCTCGCCGCCGCGCCCGGTGCGCGCCGAAGCTCTGCAGGGCGTGGATGCGGCCAGTCCGGCCGATCAGGCCAAGCGCGATGTGGCCGCGCCGCGCAACGGCGGTTTGACGCAACTCGCGCGTACCGGCAGCGGCCGTCCCTGAATTCTATTGCCTGAAATTTACTGCTGGCTGACCTTCACCGGCACGAACTGCGTCGTGAACATCTCGTTGTCGGCCGGCGTGTCCTTGAGCAATCCCATCTCGATGTAGGAATTCTTGAGCACCGCGACCGCCTTCGGATCGAAGGTGCCGTCAGTGTTGAAGGCGCCGATCTGCTCGTCATAGACGCGGCTGATCACGGTCTCGCTCAGCCCCAGGACTTTTGCCGAAATCGCCACCGATTCCGCCTTGTGGGTTTTCATGTAGGCGATGGTCTCGAACCAGCCATCGAGGAAAGCCTTCACCTGATCCGGATGCTTTGCGATCAGGTCGTTGGTGGCGAAGAGCACATGCGTGATGAATTGATCGACGAACGGCGTCGCGCCGGTGATGACGCGCCATTCCTTGGCTTCTTCGAGCGCATAGCCGGTTTCCAGCGCCCCGATATAGCCGTCGATCTGATGGGTTTTGATCGCGGCGCGCGCCGGCGGCATGCCGCCGATGGGCACCGTGATGATGCCGTCGGTGCCCCAGCCTTCTTTCTGGTTGATGCGGGCGCCGATCCAGTCGGTCAGCGAGCCGACCGTGGTGCAGCCGAGCTTCTTGCCCTTGAGATCGGCGACGGTCTTGATGGCGCTGTCGTAGCCCACCATCACCGCCATGTTTTTCGGCGCGCCGAACATGGCGGCGACCGCCTTGGCCGGCACGCCCTTGACGATGAAGGCCATGCCGGGGCCGGAACCGATGCCGATATCGATCGAGCCCGAGGTCAGAAGCTGCTGCAGCTTGGCGTCGCCGGCCGAGGCCGAAGCCTCGATGTCGAGGCCGTGCTTGGCAAAAATGCCGGTCTCGGTGCCGATATCGAGCGGCGTGAACGACCAGGCGAACGGCACCACCTTGGCGACGCGGAGTTTTTCCGCGGCGTTCGCAGAAGTGAGCGACGCGGCGAGCAGAAAAACGGCAATGAACGTCAGACCCGACGTAAAGCTCGCCCGGAAAAATCGCCTCATCGCTTCCTCCCACGTCGGTCCGCTGCGCGGCCAAACGGCAGCGAAATCATTGCAGAAATCGGCGGGCGTGGCCATGCGGCAGGGTGGCCGAGCGTTGTGCGGGAGTGCAACCGTCCATTCACTGAATTCGCCGAATTGTGTGCTGGCAGCAGCGTTTTACATGGAATCTCCACGACGAATTTGACAAAAAATCCACGGTCACGACGCAGAGTCATCGTCGAAGAGGCGACGACCTTTGGGCTCCGCAACGTCATATATCCGCATCGTCAGCATACCGCCGGGTGAGGCGCCGTTATGGGTGCGCGAACGGTGGGTCGGGCTCGAATTGCCGCTGGCCGACGGCGACCGCGGGCCGCGGCAGACCTACACGTCCGGGGTCTTGTCCGGACCGCGCAATCGCCTCATCGCGCTATGGTGGGCGCTGCGCGGCCGGCTGAAACGCCAAGCCGGCTACGCCGTCGACGCCATCGAGGCGGTGCGCATCCTCGAAGCGACGGCGCCCGACGCCGCGTCGTGGTGGCGCCAGAATGTGCCGCGACTGCAGAGGCGAAAGCGGAAGTTCTTATTCCATAGATCCGCGTGTCAGCTGGTCAACGAAAGCCGTTAGCGGCAATTTATTTCACGACGATGGTGATGACCCGCGTGCCGGCAGGCACGTTGTTGTTGGTGACGCTGTAGGTGACCGTATCGGTGCCGTGAAAGCCGGCGTTGGATTTGTAATGCACCTCGTTGCCGGTCACGGTCTTGCCGGCGCAGTTTTCGGTGCTGCCGGAATTGGGCGTGCTCGCCGGTATGGTGCTGGTTCCCTGCACGACGCTGATTGTGCCGTTCTTCGGCGGCTGCGTCACCGTGACCGTGGTCGGCAGCGCCTTGCAGTCGCGATCCCACGCCCGTTCGTAGGCGATGCGCAAATCGACGCCGGACTCCGCGTTGCGGGTCAGCGTCAGGTCCTTGGCGGCGGCCGGCCCGATGCAGGTCACCGCCACAATCGTCCATGCCGATGCGATGAAGATAGTGCGCATGAATTGCCCCCACTCAGCTTGATTTATTCCCGCGATAAAGGCGGCCGCACCACGGAAGCCGCTCAACGGTGCGAAATCATTGCAGAAAACGGCGCACCTCGCCATAGGGCAGGGGCTGGCGTCGCGTTGACCTGGAACGCCGCGGTCTCTAGAATCGCTGAATCTTCAAGCCGTTTGGCAGGAGCGCGCCGTGCACATCATCGATTCCCATTTCCATTGGTGGCCCCGGTCGATTTTCGACAGGCTGTGCAAGCGCAAGGATTTCCCCAAGGCGAGCGTCAACGACAAGGGCGGCTACAGCTATTTTCGCCGCCAAGGCTCCGGCTGCCATCTCAACTCCTGGGCCGAGTGGTTCGATCTCGACAAGCAGTTCGAATACATGGCGAGCC
>Ga0210408_10000058_pt1 | contig 170796 bp, 153 predicted proteins | sample IncBWH4MmetaG_FD_155471 | JGI IMG/M metagenome (GOLD analysis project Ga0210408, IMG submission 155471) | Forest soil microbial communities from Barre Woods Harvard Forest LTER site, Petersham, Massachusetts, United States - Inc-BW-H-4-M | ecosystem: Environmental > Terrestrial > Soil >... | reverse complement strand
GCACCCCGCGCACCGGCCGTAATACCGGCGGACATGATGCCCGAAGCCGCCCGGGAGCGGTTTGCGAGACCGCCCGCGGGAACCGCTCTCGCTCCACTTTCAGGATCGCATCTAGAAAGCGCCCTTGCTGAGCGAGACGGTGGCGCAATTAGTCGTGACGGAGACGAACGTCAAGCACGATCGACGAATTTATTTATGCGGTTTTCTAAGCCTCTGAAATTCAATTTGTTTGTCGTGAAACATTAGCTGTGAAACATGCCCCGTGGTCTTTCGATCCGGGGACATCGAACCGGCACTCGCAAAGATTCGCAAATAAAGTGCGTAGGATGGGTTGAGCGAAGCGAAACCCATCATCGATCTCGAAGACTGCATGATGGGTTTCGCAAGGGCTCAACCCATCCTACGATCACAGCCCCAAATACGCCTTGCGGATCTCCGGTTTCGCCGCCAGCTCCGCCGGCAGGCCCTCCATGAAAATACGGCCCTCGGCGACGACATAGGCATAGTCGCTCAGCGCCAGCGCCAGATGCACGTTCTGCTCGACCAGCAGAATGGTGAGGCCGGCTTCCTTCAGCCGCTTCAAGGTCGTCAACAGCTGATAGACCACGACCGGCGCCAGCCCCAGCGAGAGCTCGTCGATGATCAAAATGTCGGGGTCCGACATCAGGCCGCGGGCGATCGCCACCATCTGCTGCTCGCCGCCCGAGAGCGTGCCGGCCTGCTGGCGGGCGCGTTCCTTCAATCGCGGGAACAGGCTGAACACCTGATCGAGGCGGTCGGCATATTTGGCCGCGCCGCGCTTGGCGAAGGCGCCCATTTGCAGGTTTTCGGCGACGCTCATGGCGCTGAACAATTGCCGGCCTTCGGGCACCAGGGCAAAACCGCGCGCCGCCTTGGCATGCGTCGGCAGCCGCGTCACGTCCTCGCCCTCGAACACCACGCGGCCGCGCCATGGCGCGATGGTGCCGGCGACCGCGCGCAGCGTCGTGGTCTTGCCGGCGCCATTGGCGCCGACGATGGCCGTGAGCGCGCCGCGGCGGGCTTTGAGCGAAAGCCCCCACAGCACCTGCACCTCACCGTAGCCGGCTTCGAGGCTGTCGACTTCGAGCAGCGCGTCCGCCATCACGCGCTCCCTTGCAGCGCGGCGGCGAGCTTTGGATCGCCGAGATAGGCTTCGATCACGAGAGGGTTTTGCGCGACCTCGGCCGGCAAGCCCTCGGCGAGCTTTTCGCCGTAATTGAGCACGACGATGCGGTCGGACAGACTCATGATCGCCTGCATCAGATGCTCGATGATCAGGATGGTGACGCCGCGCTCGCGGATGCGGCGGATGACGCCGATCATGTGCTCGACCTCGGTCGGATTGAGCCCGGCCAACACCTCGTCGAGCAACAATAGCGTCGGCCGCGCGGCGAGCGCGCGGGCGAGCTCGAGGCGCTTCTTGCCGGCGATGGTCAGATGCAGCGCCAGCGTTTCCAGGCGATCCTCGAGCCCGACGATGGCGGCGGCTTCGCGCGCTGCGGCATGGGCCTCCCGGAGCGGCAGGTTCTCGCGGCCGAAACAGGCGCCGACGGTGCAATTGCCCTCGACCGTCATGTTCATCAGCGGCTGCACGATCTGATGGGTGCGGGCGAGCCCCCGGCGCGCGATCAGGAACGGCTTTTCGCCGGTGATGTCTGAGCCGCGAAACGCGATCGTTCCGGCCTCCGGCGCGTAGACGCCGTTGATCAAATTGAACAGCGTCGATTTGCCGGCGCCGTTCGGCCCGATCAGGCCTAAAATTTCGCCCTCGCCCAGCACGAAGCTGAGATCGTTGACGGCTTGCAAGCCGCCGAAGCGCTTGCTGACGTGATCGAGCTTAAGGATCGCCGTCATTCCAGCACCTTCTGGGTGCGCGGGAAGCGGCTATAGATGAAACCCATGAGGCCGGAGGGAAAGAACAGGACGATGAGCAGAAGCAGCACGCCGGAAATGACCAGTTGGAAATGCGAGAACGTTCCGGACACCAACAGATAGCCGCGCAGCTCTTCGTAGAGATAGGCGCCGAGCGCCACGCCGGTGACGGTGCCCTGCCCGCCCAGCATGGCGACCACCAGCGCTTCGGTGGACAGCGACAGGTCGAACGCGTCGGACGGCTGGATGAAGGCGCTCTTGAAGAAATAAAGCCCGCCGGCGATGGCGGGCAGGATGGCGGAGGCGCTGTAGACGTAAGCTTTGTAGCGCGGCGTCGGCACGCCGAGGATGGCGGCGGCATCTTCGTTCTGGCCGATGGCGAGCAGCCCTAGGCCGAATTTCGAGATCTTGATGCCGTAGCTCAGATAAAGCGACAGCCCCATGGTCGCGACCAAGGCGAAATAGATCACCCACAGCGCCTGCGCCGGGCCGCCGAGCGGGGTAAACACCTCGGGCGAGATGTAGATGCCGGCCGAGCCACCCCACGGCTCGAAATTCTGCACGAAAGCCTGCACGCCTTCGACGATGCCGATGGTCGACAGCGCGAAGAACGGCCCGCGCAGGCGCAGGATGCCGAGCCCGAACAGGAAGGCCAGCGCGCCGACGCCGAGGCCGGCGGCGAGGAGGCTTGCCACCAGCGGCCAGTGATGGGCGTCGACCAGCCAGACGCAGATATAGCCGCCGAGACCGAAGAACACGATGCTGCCGAAATTGATGTAGCCGGCATAGCCGAGCATCAGGTTGAGGCTGGAGGCGAGCGTGATGTAGATGGTGGCGAGCGCGAGACTCTCGCGCAGCTGCACATCGTCGCCGAGCGCCGGCAGGAGGATGAACGCGGCAACGACCGCCGTGATGATCCAGAAGAATGGGCGCAGCGGCATCAACAATAACATCACAAGGCTCCACGCCGCGACGCGAAAATGCCGCCGGGAAACGCGATCAGCACCAGGACGAACAGCGCGAATTCGATCACCAAGGTCCAGCTCACCGGCACGAACGGCGTCACCGCGCCTTCGAGCAGGCCGAGCGCGACGCCGCCAAGGAGCGCGCCGACCGGATTGCCGAAGCCGCCGAGCACGGTGACGACAAAGCCTTTGAGCTGATAGCCGTCGCCGGACAGCACCGTGAACGGAAACAAAGTGCCGATCAGCAGTCCGGAAACGCCAGCGAGCGCCACGCCACAGCCGACCGAGACCGCGAGCACGCGGGTGGTCGGAATGCCGACCAGCTCCGCGGCCTCGCGATTATTGGCGACCGCGCGCACCGCCTTGCCCAAGCGGGTGCGATGCAGGAACAGATAAAGCGCCGCCGCGATCACCGCCGCCAAGACGGCGGCAAGAATATGCGCGCCGGGAAAGGTGTAGCGGCCGAGGCTGACGCCGGGCAGCGACACCGCGACATTGAACAGCGCGGTGCCCCACACGCCGGTGCCGATGCCGATCAGCACCAGGTTCACCGCGAAAGTCGACAATAGGCTCATCAGCGGCGGCCGGCCGACCATGCGGTGCACCGCGATCCAATAGAGCGCGACGCCGGCCAAAAAGCCGCCGGCCAGCACCGGCAGCAAGGCCAGATAGGGCGGCACGCCGAGCCCGGTCGCCAGGAAATAAAGCGCGAACATGCCGCCGACGATCATGGTGCCATGGGTCAGGTTGATGACGTCCATGACGCCCCAGATCAGGGTGAGCCCCATGGCGGACAGCCCGTAGACGAGCCCGACCAGCACGCCGTCGATGATCGAAGCGATGATGCCGAGCATGTTGTCCGCTTAGCGTGTCGGGGCCGGCGGGCCAAAAACCAAAAGAACCGCCGGCCCGCGCCTGACTACTGGCTGGCCGAGATCGGATAGATCAGATTGGCGGATTGCGCCGCCGCCGGCCAAACCACTTGCCGGCCCGGCTTGCCGTCGACCTTTTGCCACTGCGCCAACACCATCTCGTGCGCCGTCTGCAGCCCGTGGTGGCCCGGATCGGTGGCGAACTTGATGTGGCCGAAGAACGTGGTGACGTCGATGCCGTTGAGTGCTTCGGTTACTTTTTCCGGATCGATGGAGCCGGCTTGTTCGATGGCGTGCTGCAGGATGACGCCGCTGGTATAGCCCGAGGCCGAGTGATAATCGGGCTTGGCGTTGAATTTCGCCTGATAGGCCTTGGCGAATTCCGCCGTGGTCGGGCCGAATTGCGGCTTGTAGGACACCTGAATCTCCCATTGCGACGGCACGGTGATACCCAAGGCCGGAGCGCCGAGCTCACCAAATTTGTCGTCGGCCGGCGCCACCAGGATCGACACCCATTTCATGTTGGCCTTCTGGTCGTACATCTGGCGCGCCAGCGTGGCGCCGTCCGAATAATGGCCGCCGCCGAGAAACGCATCCGCATTCGATGAGATGATCTTGTTGACGATCGGGCCGAAGTCGGTGGTCGACGGCGCGTAGGATTCGTTCATCACCACGTCGAGGCCGGTATCTTTGGCCTGCTGCGCCGCCGCCGCCAGCACCGTCTTCGAGAACGGGTCGTCGGAATAGACCATGGCGACCTTGGCCTTGGGATTCTTCGCCTTGAGCGCCTCGACCGCGCCCGAGAGGTAATGGGTGGCCGAGGTGATGACCATGAACAGGTGTTTGTTGCCGAGCATGAACGGCTTTTCCTCGGCGCCGCCGCTGACGATCATGACCTTGCCGTATTGCTCGGAAATCACGGTGGCGGGCGCGGTCAGGCCCGACGAATAGGGGCTGAACAGGAAATCGGCTTTGTCCTGGACCACAAGCCGCGTGTAGAGCTGCTGCACCCGGCCGCCGACCGACTGGTCGTCGTAGCTGACGAAATTCACCTTGTAGCTCTTGCCGGCGACCTTGATGCCGCCCGAGGCATTGACCTCGTCGCGCCAGAATTCGTAGCCGCGCTGCTGGCCGAGCGAATCGACATTGAGCGGGCCGGTCTGCGAGGCGGTAAAGCCGATGGTGATGGTGTCTTCGGCGAAAGCCGGCGCGGCGAAGAGCGTCGCGGCGGCGGCCAATAAGCAAATCCGTTTCATGTGCTCCTCCTGTTCCCCCGGGCTCGCGGCAAGAGCCGCGCCACGACGATTTGTCGGCCTTCTGGCTTCGATTTTGTGGCGGAGAATGCTCCGCAGATCAGCGAAAAGATCGCACAATCCGTGGGCGAAAGCCATGCAGACTGATTGCCGCAGCAGACGCAGGCCGGTGTGCTCGCGGCCGATGACGCCGAAGTCGCGGCGGCGTAGTTTTTGGACGCCTGCCAATCGACATTGCTCAAGCCGGTGCTGTTCAACTTCGCCGGTCAGTTTCCGCTCGACTGTGGCGGAATGGTCACAGCCGGGGCGGTTCTTCCGTGTTAGATTGTTTCCAATTCAGCCCCGCTCCTCCCGCGGGGACCAAATGGGCCGCTCTCGCGAGCGGCCCTTCTTTTTGCGCCGCGGCGCGTTGCTCGACCGCGCAATTGCACGCCGCGCCCAAAACGAGCGCAAAGCCGAATTGCCGGCGGCCGGATGAGCGGCGCGAGCTGCCGCTCAGGACCTCACGATCCTTGGATGTGGTGGTGGTGGCGGTGACGCCTTGGCGGCGGCGGGAGCGGTGGCGGCGGCGGCACGTAACGCAGCCACACGGCGCCACTGTCGAACTGGATGCGCAGCCCGTCCGGCGAGTAAATGGCGCCTTCATGCCAGTACTCCGCCCAGAGATGACCGGGATAATCGATCCAGGCGCGGGACGGTGCGCCGGCCTCATTGACGAGGTTGAGATCCCAGTCGTTCTGGGTGACATAGGCCAAGCCCGGCCCCTGGCAATTTTGCACGCACTGATATTGGCCGGTCAGCAGCGCCTGTGCCGACGCGTCGGTCGCGGCCAGAACGCTGAACGCAAACACTGCACCTAACATTTTCATGTCACACACCTCTTTGACGCAGACGCGGTACCACCGTCACGGTTGAATGCCGAAACTTCGCGGATTCTATGGCCCCGGTAAGACAAGGCAATATTGGCCTTAGGTCCAAGGTTAACGGCTTTCGGGAGCGCATTGATGTGACGGCAAGCACAGCGCGCGACCCGCTCTCATGGCGGCCATGCATGGCCGCCGCGCCGCGGCCCGGCCTATTCGCCGCGGACATATTCGCGGTATCCTCCCGCCCAAGCGCCCAAAGGAGAAGCCCGATGGATATGAGCATTGGCGTGCTCGACCACTACAATGTGTCGACCCGCAAGCTGAATGAGACCGTGCGGTTCTACGAAGACGTGCTGGGCTTCAAGAACGGCCCGCGCCCGGCGTTCGATTTTCCCGGCGCCTGGATCTATAGCGGCAGCCAGCCGGTGCTGCATCTCAACGACATTTCCGGGACCGACCGGCAGCAGCCTGCCGATTCCGGCGTCATCGACCATGTCGCCTTCGGCAGCCGCGGTTTCGAGGCGATGAAAAAACATCTGTCCGGCAAGGGCGTGCCGTACCGCGTCAACCAGGTGCCCAACAGCACGCGCTGGCAGATCTTCTTCCGCGATCCCAACAATGTCGAGATCGAACTCAATTTCGAGACCAAGAACGAAATAGCCGCTTAAGGCTCGCCCTTATTGCTTGGCTTGCGCGGCGGCATTGTCAGGTTCCGCGGGCTTGCGGTCGATCCACGTCACCGCGCGATAGGCGCTGACCAGGCCGGCGCCGAAATCGGAATCCGGCTTCGGCGGGCCGATCTGCCTGGCGGTCGCGATCAGGGCTGCGCGGATGTCGCTCGGCTTGAGCGACGGATCGTATTCCAGGAGCAGCGCCGCGATGCCGCTGACATGGGCGGCGGCGATCGACGTCCCGGTGGAGAACTGGATCTTGTCGTCGGGCGCCAGCGCGATGATGTCGACGCCGGGGGCCGCGACCGCGAGATAGCGGCCGCGATTGGCGCCCGCGAACAGCTTGTCGTCCTTGTCGGTCGCGGTCACCGCGATGACGTCGGGATCGGCGGCCGGATAGAGCGGCGGCGACTGCGGCCCGGCATTTCCGGCCGCGGCGATCAGCACCATGCCTTTGTCATAGGCCGCGGCCAGCATTTTGTGCAGCAGCGGATCGGCGGGGCCGGCGAAGCTCATATTGACGACGCGCACGCCGTTGTCCGCCGCCCATTGCAGGCCCTTGTAGATCGCAAACGAGGTGCCCTTGGCCACGCCCGGGCTGTCATCGAAGGCAACCACGGCAAACAGTTCCGCGCCCGGCGCGATGCCGGTGAGCCTGCCGTGCGAGACGATGGCGCCGGCGATCGAGGTGCCGTGCGGATGCGGCTTGTCGTTGCCGGGCACCGCGTCAAAACTTTTGGCGATGCTGCCGCCGAGATCGGCGAGCTTTCCGTCGATGCGCGAATCGATCACCGCGACGCGGACGGTCTTGCCGGTGGCGATCTGCTGCGCCTCCCCGACCTGTAATTTGTCGAGGACGTATTGGGCGCCGTTGCCGAGCGCGCCGGCGGGCGCACTGGCAGACGTCTTGGCGGCGTCCTGCTGCAGCGTGAACCGGAAGTTCGGCTGCACGCTGGCAACCGTACGTTCGCCGCCGAGCGCGCGCACCAGGTTCGGCACCGTGGTGCGGGCGCCGATGCGCCAGCGGTACAGCGTGACCCCGATCAGGGCAAAATTCTGCGTTTCGACCTGCGTCAGGCCGTAGCGTTGCGCGACGGCATTGATCGCTTGCGGCGTCGTGCCTGGCGCGAACGCGGTGACGAGTTCGTTGGGCACGAAGGTCTGATTGGCCTGGGATTGGGCTGCGCCGCCGCCGCCGCCGCCGCCGCCACCTCCTCCACCGCCGCCGGTGCCGCGATTACGGGTGTTGCCGTTGCCGGCGGTCGGCGGAGGACCACCCTGAGGCGGACCGCTATTGGGAGGCGGCCCGCCGCCGATAAATCCGCCGCCACCGCCGCCGCCGCCGGGAAAGGGAATCATCAGTCCCGGCAGGCCGCCGCCTCCGCCGCCGCGCATGCCGCCGCCGCCCGGCTGCATCGGCCCGCCCCCCATGCCGCCGCCCCTGCCCATGGCGCCGCCGCCGCCGCCACCGCGTTGCGCAGCGGCCGGAGTGACGCCGCCGACAGCGGCAACGAGCAAGACCGCAAGCAGCGGCGCCAGGATCGATCTCATCGCGCTATTGGCCATGACAGGCTCCTTAAGTCTTGCCGCTCGCCGATCAATCCATCGCTCAATCGGTCATGGCGATGAAATCGACGACCTTGTCGCTCTGCAGCGTCGTCACGACACGCATCAGGTCGTCCTTGGGAAGCTTGTTCGGCGCGACGCGGATCCGGTAGAGCTTGCCGACCGCCGGCCCGTCGACGATGCTGAATTTGTTTGCCGTCAGAAAATCGGCGATCTCGGTGGCCGTGGTCTGCGGCTTGAAGCGGATCAACACATAGGCGCCGTCGCTTTGAACATGGCGCGATGTCGAAGCCGTCTCGAAGCCGCCGGTCTTTTCCTTGAGCACGAGGCCGGCCAGCAAGCCCGCCTGCAGCGCGATGGCGAGCACCGCGGCCAGCGCCGACCACGCCTGCGTGCGCGGCGTGAGGCTGGTCAGAAACTCGGCGATGCGCTCACTGAAACCCGACGATTGCGCCTGCCGGCGCGGCTGACGCGCCGGCGTGGCGTCGATCTTGGCGAACAGCGTCTCGACGTCGCGCTCGGACGGCGTGGGCGCAGCCGCGTTGATATCGGCCTCTTGCGCGAATTCCGCGCGCACCCACTCGTAGCGGCTGGCGAGCTCCGGGTCGCTGGCCAGCGCCGCCTCGACCCGCGCCGCCTCGTGCGCATCGAGCGTGCCCGCCGCGTACCAGGGCAGCAACAGCTCGATTTCGCTCGGTTCGCTTTGCTTTACCGTGTTCATGGCCAACCTCGTTCGATTCCTTGCTCGGCAAGAAGCTCCGATAATTTCTTGCGCGCGTAGAACATGCGCGTCTTCACCGTCGCCTCCGGGATGCCGACGATGCCGGCACACTCCTCCACCGATTTCTGCTGGTAATAGACCAGCGTGACGATTTCGCGGTGCTCCGCCGAAAGCTTGAGCAGACACGCCCGGAGCACCGCGGCCTTGTCCTTCTTGGCGAGCGCAATCTCCGGATCGTCGGCTTGATCCGCGACCGTCTCGGCCGTCGCCTCATCCAGTTCCTGCTCCGGCCGCCGGCGCGCTATCGCGTTGAGCGCCTTGAAGCGGGCAATGCTGAACAGCCATGTCGACACCGCCGATCGGCCCTCGAAGGTGGCGGCTTGCCGCCAGACTTCGAGAAACACGTCGCTATTGAGGTCTTCCGCGATCGCCGCGTTGCGCACCATGCGCAACACGAAGCGATAGACCGGAAGCCGATAGCGCGCGAACAGCGCCGCCATGGCGACCCGATCGCCTTTGGCGATCTTGGCGATCAGAACCTCGTCCGAAGTCGTCTCAATCGGCAAGGGCGTCGGGCTCGTGTCAGTGTGACAGGCGGCGGGCGCCCAGGTTCAAGCAAAAGCGAAGAAAATTTTGCGCGGCTTGGCCGGGAACCGGTCGATCGCGGCAAGTCTCGCTTTTCGGCGGCAATTGAGCAAGCCGACGGCCCGCAACCGGGCATTTTGCGGCGGTTTCGGGCGCTTCGGCGCGGCACAAGACTAAAGTGCGGGAAGTCTCCCTGGCGTTGGGCGCAAAAAAACGGTTTGAACCTTTCTCAGGCGGGCCGGTCCCACGGGCATTGGAAATTCAAACCCCTGGAGAACGACCATGTCACGCAAATCGATCCTGACTTTCGCTGCTGCGGCGACCCTCGCCGTGGCGACCCTTGCTTCCCAATCGGCCGATGCCCGCGGTTTTGGCGGCGGCGGCTTCGGCGGCGGCGGCATGAGCCGCGGCGGCATGGGTGGCGGCGGTCACATGACCGGCTTCGCCGGACGCACGCCTGGCCGCTCCTTCATTCCGGTCCGCATCCCCCATCCGATCATTCCCATCATTCCTCTGCCGCACCGGCCGCCCCATTGGGTCTTCCATCATCACGACCACGGTCACTGGGTGTTCCGCGGCGGACGCTGGATCGTGCTCGACGATGTCGTCGTCAGCGAGCCGATCGTGACCGCGCCCGGTCCGTGCACCTGCCTGACCAAGACCTACACGCCGAGCGGCCTCGTGGTGTTCGCCGATGTCTGCACCAAGGAATCCGCCAGCGCTTCGGTCAACGGCAGCGCCGACGCCACGCAAGTGCCGACGACGCCGGTGGCGGCGACCGCCGTGCCGATGTCGGTGGTGCCCACCGCGCCGAACTACGCCGGCCGCACCTACGAGGACTATCTGGCGGCCAACCCGCAAGCGGCGAACCCGCCGGCGCAGGCTCCGCAGAAGAACTGAAGAAACCAACGCACCATAGCCGCGAAGACAGGCCGCCTGCGGCAACACCGCAAGCGGCCTTTTTGCTGCGCCGGTCGTGCCGCCGAAACCATGGAGCGCAGCGAAACCCATCAGGGCTATGGGTCATCAACTGCTGCACACAATGAGCCGGCGCGGCAGCCGGGCATCTGATAACCGACACGAGGGTGGACGGTCGGCGCGGCCGAGATGGGCCAACAACGGACTCATGCAGTGCAGCAAAACAACATCGTCATTCAATCACGTGGTCGGCGCGCCACTGATGCTCGGACGCCGCCGCATTGGAATCCTATGAGTCCGAGCGCGAAATCCACAAGAAAATTCAGAGACAAAGAGCACCGGCGGCCGTTCCTAATCGCGTTCGCGCTCGAAGCACGGCCATACTAGGATCGTAGCCCCAAGCTAGGCGGGGCCCTCGCCCGTCGAAGCCTGCGGGCCGCAGCCGGGTTAAGCCCGCTAGTGGCGACGGAGCAAACTGAGGTCGGAGCCTTGAATAAATGGAAGGGGCGTTGAACGTTGCCATCGTCGGCGGAGGTGCTGCGGGCTTGTTTGCCTCACTGCTGCTGGCGCGGGCCGGGCACAAGGTTTTCGTGTTCGAGCAAGACCGGTTAGAGCCCGCGCCCGATGTAGAGTCCGCGGCTACCTCCGCCTTTCGCTCGACGGCACCTCAAATAGTGCAACCCCATATCGTTATGGCCAAGTGCCGAGAGCTTCTCCTCGAACACCTGCCCGACGTGTACGACGAGCTGGTCGCTGCCGGGGTGGCAGAGGCCCCGCTTTCGACGCAGATGCCGGCCTCGCTCGCGGACACCGCAGCCCGGCCCGGCGACGAGCGGCTGATGCTGCTGATGACGCGGCGCTCAACTATCGATTGGGTGCTGCAGCGCGCGATTCTCGCCCAGCCCGGCGTGACACTGCATTGCGGGGTGCGGGTGATCGGGCTACTTGCCGTGCCTGGCGAGCCACCTCACGTAACCGGTGTACGCACCACTCAAGGTGACCTTCCAGCAAATCTGGTGATCGACGCTACCGGGCGCCGCTCGCCGATCGACCGCTGGCTCAAAGAGATCGGGGCCCAGTCGACGGCCACGTGGTGGGCAGAGTGCGGCCTAACCTATTACAGCCGTCACTACCGGTTGCGTGAAGCGGCCGAGCTTCCTGCCCCTCCTACGACGCGGATCGTCGCCGCCCTCGACGAATTCACTGTTGGCATCTGGGGCGCCGACAACGGGACGATGCAGCTGGCGGTAGTACCCCTAGCCAAGGATCACCGCTTCAAAACGCTCAGGTATCCGGAGGTGTTCACCGCGGTGCTGCATGCCATTCCGACCTACGCTGCGTGGCTCGACGTACTGGACCCGATCAGCGATGTTTTTCCGATGGGTGCGGTGCGCAACACCATGCGGCGACTCATTGTCGGCGGCGCTCCGGTGGCGACGGGTTTGGTGGCGATCGGCGACGCGGTATGCACGACCAATCCGACGCTCGGCCGCGGCCTGACCCTTGCATTGTCAGGCGCTGCGGATCTGCTCGAAACAATTGACAAACACGGTAACGACTGGCGCGCGCAGGCGGTGGCGCTGGACGAACTTGTCGCCGATCATGTCCTGCCTTTCTATGAGGATCAGGCCGCTATCGACTGCGCACGTCTGGCAATGCTTCGGCATAAGATCTTCGACGCCCCACCCCCGGCCCCCGGGCCCGCCATCTCCGACCGTGTCACCTTTGCGCAGCTCCGTACAGCAGCGCTGTTCCATCCGACTGCGTTCCACGCATTCTGGAAGATCATGGGCATGATCAGCAGGCCCGACGAAGTGTACACGGACCCACACGTCGTCGCCTGCACGCAAGAGGTCCTCCATCACCACGGGAGCGGCCCGTCGATGGCTCAACCCACTCGTGAACAGCTGCTCGTTGCGCTCGCGAGGGCCGGAAACCATGACTGACCGAGTCCGCGGATCAAATACAAGACGGATGGAAATTCATACCGACATGATGCTGTGTATGGTGAACTGCGGTTGTCCTGTCCAACTTGCAGGAGGCGGGATTTCCCGACCGGAATACGATGCAGAGGCGTGGCAGTTATTCCGATGCTCTTACCCTAGACCCGCATTATGGGGGATGGTCATTGATCTCAAAGAGCTTCTTAAAACGTGGAACGGTAATCCCACACCAGCCTCCCTCTATGGCGATAGTCTCGAAATCGTCCAGCGGCTGACGTTGTAGCTGCGGGCGATCTCAGTGCAAACATTCAGGGCGAATGAGCCTTTCGCGATGCGTCAATTCACGGTGGCGAACCGACGCTGTGGGTCAATTTCTGCCGCGACGGGCGTCGGCTGGCGCGGCTGCTTTACCCCAACAAAGCTGCCGCGCCGACCGTTCGCCATCGAGGCAGTTACGGGCCACCTCCGGACTCATGCACTGCAACAAGCGAGGCGTATTGGCTATTCGATCACCTCGTCGGCGCTCACCAACAGTGTGGGCGGCACTGCGAGACCCATCGCCTTCGCGGTTTTGAGGTCGATCACCAGTTCGTATTTGGTCGGATTCTGCACCGGCAGATCGCTCGGCTTGTCTCCGCGCAGAATACGATCGACGTAGACCGCCGACCTACGGAACAGGTCGACGACGTCGACCCCGTACGACATCATTCCGCCGTTTGTCGCCATCCAAAACCGGAACGGGAACATGGACGGCAGGCGGTAGCGCGCCGCCAATCCGGCGATTAGATCGCGGTGCGGCCCGATGACCGTGTGCGGCATGACGATCACGCCGCCGTCAGGTTCTTGCGCGAACACGATGATAGCTCGTTCGATTTCCGCCGCATTGTGCACGCCGGCCGCGGTCACCGTCATGTGCAACGAACCGGCCGACGTTTCGGCGGCACGCAGAAAGGCGACATTTGCCGCGGTTTCCTGATGTAGCAGGACCAGCGCACGGGTGAGGTGGGGCGCGACCTCCTTGAGGAGCTCAAGCCATTTGCCGCCGATCTCGGCTTCGAAATTGGTGAAGCCAGTCAGGTTAGTGCCAGGACGCGCGAGGCTCTCGATGAAGCCGCTGTTGACCGGATCGGCGACCTGAACGAAGACGGTGGGTATCGTGCGATTCACCTGGCGCAGGTTGTCCAAGAACGGATTGCTGTGGGCCACGATCACATCCGGGGCAAGGTCGACGATTTCGGCTGCGTAGCCGCGCATCCGCGCAACGTCGGTGGTGATGCGATAATCGAAACGGATGTTGCGCCCGTCGGTCCATCCAAGCACGCGCAAACTGTCCACGAGCGCGGAAGTGCGCCGCTTGGTTTCTGGATCATTTTCCGGCGCACCCATCAGCACGCCGACCCGCCGCATCCGGTCGGGCTGCTGCGCGCGTGCGCTGAGCGGCCAGGCAGCCGCCGCGCCGCCGAGAAGTGTGATGAACTCCCGCCGTTTCACTTGGTCACCTCGATAGGTCGTCGCGTCAGTGTCGGATAGCTGTTCGCAATTGTTGAAATTCCGGACCTACGGGGAACGTGCAGCGCGCAAAGGCTATCATAATTCATGCAACGGCTGAAACTGGTTTCGCTACTGCAGCATGAGATTCTGGCCGATGTCCGAGTCGGGTCATCAACTGCCGCACACGCAATGAGCCGGCGCGGCAGCTAGGCATCCGATAACGGACACGAAGCGCGCGGGATGGGTTGAGCTGTTGCGAAACCTATCGCTTGTTTCCGTCGCCATGATGGGTTTCGCTTCCGCCTTCGCGCACCGCGCTGCGGCGGACTTGAACCCGCCATAGCTCGCGGAGCGAGCGAGGGAGGGTCGCTCTACCGATCCCACGCGCTACGCGTCTCCTTGGGGAATCACCGGCAGCAGCACATGGGATGGATGCTTTCGGTCGTGAAAAACCTTATGCAGCACCGTCTTGCTCGAGCAAATATGATACGGCACGTATTCGGCATTGGTGGCACCGGCGACCCCGGTGGGCAGATCGAGACAAGTAACGTCGAGGCAGATGCGATGGCCTTGGCGAAACAGATTGGCGGTCGCCATCACCTCGATCTGATATTCCTCGATCGCGCCCGGCGTCACCGGTTTTTGCGCTTCGCGCGTGAGCGGATGCCATGGCCACCACGGTTTTGAGCGCTTGGCATCGAGCGCGCGGTGCGAGGCTTTGAGCCAGCCGCGGGTGATCTCGCGCTCGGGCAGATTTTTCGGCACCTCGCGCTCGCCTTCGCGCACGCTCATCACCGACACGTCGGGCCCGACGTCTTTCAAAATCACGATCCAGTTGGTGTCGTCCTGATCGATCGCTGCATGGAGCGTGACGACGATCGGGCCCGCGACCAGCACGTCGTGCGGCAGCGGCGCGGTCATGTAGCGCAGGCGCTGGATCGTCGCAGTCTGCGACGGCGGCATCTGCACGAAGGTGTCGGGCGGCTGGGTCTCGGTGGCGCTCGACGGCTCGGGCAGATCGGGCGTCAGCCGCTCCCAGCTGGACAGATAAAGCTTGGTCCATTTCGCGTCGGGCGGCGGCCAGTTGTTGGCGGCGCGCCATTCGTTGGCGCCCATCACCCAGTAGCGCACCGGCGGCTCGTCCATGATGCCGGTGTTGAGGTGCTTGAGCCAGAAATCGTGCCAGCGCAGCACTTCGTTGTGGAAGCTGTGATACGGCCGCTCCAGGTGCGCCGGGCCGGCGAGGAGGAGTTTCTTCGGCGCCTTGATGTTGCGGAACCAGTGCTGGCAGCCGTTCAAATGGGTCTTGTAGGTGTAGCCGTACCAGCCGGAGCCGGTATAGGTCGGCACCCTGATGTCGTTGAACTCCGCCTCGCTCTTCTGCACCGCCGCTTCCGAGTCGTACGGATCGACCAGCACATTGTAATACGGCGGCATGTGCTGGCCCTTTTGCGCGATCAGATTGTAGACGTGGGGATACATTTTGTAGTCGGGATTGCTCATAGCCGCTTGCCACAGCGTCTCGCGCTCCGGCGGCAATGGGCCGGGCGGGCCCTTGTGCTGATGCATCGCCGAGAAGTGGCCGACCAGATAGCGGAACAGGTGGATGACGCCGCCGGGATATTCGTCGCGGAAGCCGCCGAGCTCGCCATAAGCGCCGCGCGAGTCGAACGGGAAGATGGCGCGCAGATGCGGCGGCTGTTTCTTGGCGACGGCAAGCTGCTCGGCGCCGAAGCCCGATATGCCGACCATGCCGACATTGCCGTCGCACCACGGCTGCGCCGCGATCCATTCGATCAGGTCGTAGCAATCCCACTCGCGCGAGCCGCCGCCTTCGGACTTGCCGACGCCGCGCGGCGAGCCGATGACATGGACATAGCCGCGCGAGACGAAGAACTTGGTGTCGCCGGCCTCCATCGGCCCGGTCCACAGCGGCGACCAGGCCGGCTGCGGCGGTAGCGCCGCCGCCATGTCGGGGCCCTGGAAATCCTTGTTGTAGATGGCAAACGCCAGCAGCGCCGGGAATTTGCCGGGCGCGTCGGGGCGATAGACGTCGACGCAGATTTTGACGCCGTCGCGCATCGCCACCATGACGTCCATGTCGCGGGCGATAGCGGCGATCGTCGGCTCGCGGTTGTAACTCGATCCGGAGCTTTCCGCCGATTGCAGCAATGGTCGCGACGTGTCGTTCGCCATTGTCCCTCCCCGCGCGGCTCTAAGCGCCGCGCCGCAGCTTTACTGGGCCGATGTCCGCTGATCAAGCGACAGTCAGGATTTCGTCTTGTCAGAGTGCGGCGGCTTTAGCATTGTACGTATAGGTGCACGGGAGGACTTGCGTAATGGAATTGCGATCAACCCGCCGGATCATCATCGGCCACGACAAGGACGGCAAGGCGGTGGCGCTCTACGACGCGCCGTTGCCGGCGATCCAGCGCGCCGCCGGCGGCAACGGCATGACGCTGTTGTGGGTGACCGGCGAATTTCCCGTCGACATGACAGGCGCGGCCGACCGCGCCCAGACCAAGGTCGGCGTACCGCCGCCGGACAACGGCACCATCTTCCGCATCGTCGATTTCGCGCCGACGCCGACCGGCGGCTACGGCGCCGTCGATCATCACCAGATCCTGCGCAATATGGGCATCGATCCGGCGACCCAGGGCTATGCGCGGCACGAGAACACCCACCGCACCCGCACCATCGATTACGCCATCGTGCTCGAAGGCGAGATCGACATGCTGCTCGACGACACCGAGGTGCACGTCAAGGCCGGCGACGTGCTGGTGCAGCAGGGCACCAACCACGCCTGGGTCAACAATTCCGGCAAGCCCTGCCGCATCGCCTTCATCCTAATCGACGGCAAGACGCCGCCGGCGTGGGCGCAGGGGTGGACGAAGTAATCGTCATTGCGAGCGGTAGCGAAGCAATCCAGTCGGGCGCGCCGAAGCTGGATTGCTTCGTCGCTTTGCTCCTCGCAATGACGAGAATTACTCCGCCGCGACCTGATGGCGATGCAGCAGCGGCTCGACGCGCGCCCGCTCGCCGGACAGCGCGACGATGGCATGGTTCTCCGGCACCGCGATCCAGTTTTCGTCCTGGTCGATCGGTTCGGACACGATCAGGAGGGCGATGTCGGATTCCCGGTAATACAGCGTGTTGGCCTTGTCGTTCACCGCATAGCGGAACGCGAACAGATCGCGGCCGTTCGACAGCGCCGCGGTCACGCGCAGCCGGTCGGCCGGCTTGGTCTGGTTGACGAAGTCGGTGAGTTTCTGCAGCACGTTTTCCGTCGCCGCCACCGGGCGCTCGATGCCGGCGCCCATGATGGCGAGGAAGATCGCTTCGGTGTCGGTGGTGCCGATGCGCTGCGGATAAAGCTGGTCGGGAATGAGCGCCTCGACCTTGCGGCGCAGCCGGCTCCAATTGCCGACGAAGCCGTTGTGCATGAACATCCATTGGCCGCAGGCGAACGGGTGGCAGTTGACCCGGGTGATCGCGGTGCCGGTCGCGGCGCGGACATGGGCGAAGAACAGGTGCGACTGCAGGTGCCGGCACAGGTAGCGCAGGTTCTCGTCCGACCAGGCCGGCCTGATCTCGCGGTAGAGCCCGGGCTCCGGATGGGTGCCGTACCAGCCGAGCCCAAAGCCGTCGCCATTGACGCTGGCGGTCGCCTCGAGCGCATGGATGCTCTGGGACACAAGGGAATGCGCCGGCTCGGTGACGTAATGTTCGAGCGCGGTCATTTCTCCGCGATAGGCGATCCAGCGGCACATTTGGCCCTTACCTAGCCGTCAAGCCACCAAGGTGGTGTCGCGAATCCATCGCGCCACCCTTTGGAGGGCAATATCGGCGCCTTCGCGTTCATTTTCAGTAAAAATCTTCAGCTGGGCCTCGGCCGAGGTGCCCTCGGCGGCGATTTTCCGGCAGTGCTCGACCTCGCCGGTGCAGCCGAGCGCCGCGGCGTCGGCCGCGACCAGGTCCAGCACCCGGTCGACCATCTCACCGACCGCGACCGCCCCGGAGCGGCTGGCAAAGGTGCCATAGACGCCATAGCGCTGGGCCCGCCACTTGTTCTCCACCGCGATGGAACGGTCGACCACGTCGAGGCCGGCATTGTGCTCGGTATCGATGTAGAGGTGGCGCGCCAGCACGCGGTAGAGCGCGGCGAGCGCGACTGCGTCGTCGAGCCGGGTGCAGCAGTCCGGGGCGCGCAATTCCAGCGTCGGATATTTCAGCGACGGCCGGATCGCCCACCACAGATGGCTGGCGTCCTTGATGGCGCCGGAGCGCATCATCGCCGCGACATATTCATCGTAGTCGCCGTTGCCGCGGAACAGCTCCGGCAGCCCGGTGCGCGGCAATTCATCGTAGGCCGCGAGCCGATAGCCCTTTAGCCCGGTGGTACGGCCTTGCCAGAACGGCGACGAGGTCGACAGCGCGATGAACAGCGGCAAATACGGCAGCATGCGCGTCATCACGTCGACCCGGCGCGCCGGATCGGAAAATTCGACATGGACGTGCATGCCGCACAGCATGTTGCGCTGGCCGATCATCTGCAGCACGTCCATGACATGGGTGTAGCGGTCCTTGGGCGACTGCACCGCGTCCGGCCAGCGCGCCGACGGATGGGTGCCGCAGGCCAGAATGGCCAGGCCGTGCTCGGTGGCGGCCGCCGCCGCGTTCTGCCGCAGCCGCTTGAGCTCGGTGCGCGCGTCGCCGACCTCGCTATGCGGCGTCGTCGCCACCTCGATCTGGGCCTGGAGAAATTCGCGGCCGATCCGCCCCGTGGTGCCGCACTCGGCCAGCTGGAACAACGCTTCCGGCGTCTCCGACGGCACCTGCAGGGTCTGCGCATCGGACAAAAAGTATTCCTCCTCGATGCCGAACTGAAACAGATCGTCCGGCGCGAAGAAGCGGGCGTGCTCCGGCGGCACCAGGGTGCGGATGCGGAAGCGCTGCTCATTCGGATCGAATCTGAATTCCATCGTGGTCAAATCCCGTTTTCGATTCGTTGGGTTTGCAGCCAGCACTCGAGAACTGCGATTTGCCAGAGTTTGGAGTGGCCCTTCGGCGTCAGTTGCCGTTCCGGATCGGCCAACAGCCGATCGACGTAGGCGCGGTTGAACACGCCGCGCTGCCGCGCCACCGGCGCGTCGAGCACGTCGCGGACGAAGTCGTAAAACGGCCCGCGCAGATATTTCAGCGCCGGCACCGGGAAATAGCCTTTCGGCCGGTCGATCACCGCATCGGGAACGAGGCCGCGCGCGGCTTCTTTGAGAATGTATTTGCCGCCGGCGCGCACCTTCAGTTCGGCCGGAATCCGCGCCGCCAGCTCCACCACTTCGTAATCGAGGAACGGCACGCGGGTTTCCAGGCCCCAGGCCATCGCCATGTTGTCGACGCGCTTGACCGGATCGTCGACCATCATGATTTGCGCATCGAGCTGCAAAGTCTTGTCGATGGCGCTCGGGCTGCGGCAGGAGGCAAAAAATCTCTCGACGAATTCGCCGCTGTAATCGCCGTTCATCAGCGCCGGCGACAGCGCCTCGCCCATCTCGTCATGGTCGCGATCGAAATAGACCCGCGCGTAATCGGCGGCCGGATCGTTCGACTGCAGCAGCGTCGGATACCAGTGATAGCCGCCGAAAATCTCGTCGGCGCCCTGGCCGCTCTGCGCGACTTTGACGTGCTTGGACACTTCCTGCGACAACAGATAGAAGCCGACCGCGTCGTGGCTCATCATCGGCTCCGACATGGCGGCGATGGTGCCCGGCAGCGCATCGATGGCGCGCGAGGTGTCCACGGCAATGCGCTCGTGGCGGGTGGCGAAGCGCCGCGCGATCAAGTCGGAATAGTAGAACTCGTCGCCGTTGACCTCGCCGACGGCCTCGAAACCGACCGAGAACGTCCGCAGATCGTTCTGGCCCTGGGCGGCCAGCAAGGCGACGATGATCGAGCTGTCGAGGCCGCCCGACAGCAGCACGCCGACCGGCACGTCGGCGACGCGGCGGCGTTCCACCGCCTTGCCGAAAGTTGTCCGGATCGCCGCCTGCCAATCCGCTTCGGTCAGGCCGCGATCGTCCGGCCGCGGACCGACGTCGAGCTGCCAGTACGTCTCCTCGCGGCGGCGGCCGTCGGGCTCGATGGTGCAGATCGTCGCCGCCGGCAGCTTTTTGACGCCCTTGAGGATGGTCATCGGCGCCGGCACGACGGCGTGAAAGCTCATGTAATGATGCAGCGCCGCCGGATCGATGCTGGTATCGACGTCGCCACAAGCGAGCAGCGCCGGCAAGGTCGAGGCGAACCGCAAGCGCCCGGGGCGCTCAGTGTAGTACAGCGGCTTGATGCCGAGCCGGTCGCGCGCCAGCACGACGCGGCCTGAGTCGCGCTCCCAGATCGCGAACGCGAACATGCCGTTGAAGCGCTCGACGCAGCGCGGGCCCCATTCGGCGTAAGCCTTGAGAATGACTTCGGTGTCGCCGTGGGAGAAGAAGCGATAGCCCTTGGCGGCGAGCGCGTCGCGCAATTGCCGGTAATTATAGATGCAGCCGTTGAACACGATGGCAAGGCCGAGTTGCGGATCGACCATCGGCTGTTGCGACGCGGTGGCGAGGTCGATGATGCTCAGGCGGCGATGGCCGAAGGCGACACGGTCCTGCATGAACGCGCCGCCGGCGTCGGGGCCGCGCGCGCGCATGCGCTCCGTCATGGTTGCAATGCAACCGCCGGCGGCGCTGCCATCAAAGGTCACTTCACCGCAAATGCCGCACATTGCCTTTTCTGTCTTTATCTTCTTGTCAGGAATGCATGCCCCACGCGGAAACACCTGTCGGCGCCGCATTCAATAACGCTGACGAGGTGTGGCTGGTTCCTCTGCCGCTTTGGCGGGCAATTTGGCGCTACGACGGGCTTGAAAATCGCGGTCAAACCCGGTTGTTGAAAGCCAGCGACCAAATCCGCGGCAAAAAGGTGCCGCCAAAAGGTGCTTAAAATGAGCGCACGTGACGGCCAAAGCTATATTTCCGGGCTGAAGGCGCATCCGCGCGATGTTTGGATCGCCGGCCGCCAAGTTGCCGATGTCACCGCCGATCCGGCGTTCCGCCGCCCGATCGCGGCGATGGCGCGGCTTTACGATTGCCAGGTCGCCCCCGCGCTGCACTCGACCATGACCTATCTGCCCGACGACGGCGACGGGCCGGCCGGCGTGTCATTCATCATTCCGCGCAGCCATGCCGAGCTGGTGCACCGGCGCAAGGCGATGCGGGTGTGGGCCGACGCCACGTTCGGCACCATGGGGCGCTCGCCCGATTTCCTCAACACCGTGCTGGCGTCGCTCGCCGACGCGCCGGACTTTTTTGCCGAAGTCGGCGGCGAGACTTTCGCCAACGTGCAGCGCTACTACCGCTATTGCCGCGACAACGATCTGTTTCTCACCCACACGCTGGTCAATCCGCCGGTCGACCGCAGCAAGTCCGCGGCGCAGCAGGCCGACGAGTACGCCTATTTGGGCATCGTCGAAGAGAGCAAAGACGGCCTGATCGTGCGCGGTGCAAAGATGCTGGCGACGCACGGGCCGACCGCCGACGAGATCATGGTCTATCCGCTGCCATTCTCGGTGCGCCCCGGCGAGGGCAAATACGCGCTTGCCTTCGGCATCCCGACCGACACCAAGGGCCTGCGCTTCATCTGCCGCGAGCCGTTCGATGCCGGCGACCAGTCGGAATGGGATCATCCGCTCGGCGCGCGCTTCGAGGAGCCCGACGCCATGGCGATTTTCGACGACGTGCTGGTGCCGTGGGACCGCGTCTTTCTGCACGGCAATGTCGATCTGGCCAATACCTTTTTCGCGCGCACCGGGCTGCAGCGCCACACCGGGCATCAGACGGCGGTGCGCGGGCTCGCCAAATGCGAGTTCATGACGGCGCTGGCGATCGCGCTGTCGCGCAGCGTCAAGACCGACAGCTTCGTCCACGTCCAGGAACAGCTCGGCGAGTGCATCGGCTATCTGCAGCTGATCGAAGGCGCGATCCTGTTGTCGGAGCAAAAAGCCGAACCCACCGGCCACGGCACCTTGCGGCCGGCGCTCGAGCCATTGCAGGCGCTGCGCTACCACATCCCGCGCTTCTACGAGCGCATGGTGCGGCTCACCCAAGTGCTCGGCGCCGGCGGCATTTTGGCGAACCCGACCGAAGCCGATCTGCGCTCCGCGATCGGCGCCGACATCCATCGCTATTACCGCGGTGCCGATCGCGACGCCGAGGCCAAGATCCGTCTGTCGAAACTCGCCTGGGACGCAACCGGCACGCAATTCGGCCAGCGGCAATTGCAATACGAGCGTTATTACGCCGGCGATCCGGTCCAGATGGGGGCGTCGATCTACAAGACCTGGGATCACGCGGCGCTGTTGGCGACGGTCGAACGCGCGCTCAGCGACGGGAATTAGCGTCCGCCGGCAGCGATCGAGACAATCAGAGCCGCTCGCCTTGGCCGCGGGCGTCCCACTCCGGCAACGTCATCAACTTCAATCCGAGGCGGCTGTAGTCGACCCGCAGATAGTCGTCCAGGTCGCCGCGAGCGACGGCGTCGGGACGGAGCAAGGCAACCTCTTGCGCCATGACGCCGACATAGACCGTGTCGCTCCACAGGTAGCGATAGCTGTAGAGCCCCAGGCCGTCGTCGCGCCGCCCGACCAGCGTGATGTCACGCTTCAGCCGCGCATCGGAAAAAATGATGCCCGGTGTGGCAGAATAACTGGCGTTCGTCCGGTCCCCCCAGGCGCCGCCGGCATGCCCGCCGCCATAGAGTCCTTCCCACGCGCCATGGGGACCCTTGTCCCCCGGCGGAAACAGCCAACTCACGCCGGCAGTGACCGCTTGAAAATGCATACGCGCGCTGGCGGTCTCGCTGAGCGGCGTGCCTATAACCGTTGCCGACGAGGCCAGGTTGACGCGTCCGAAATCCACATACTGGTAATTGATGCTGAAGATCACGTCCGGACGCGCCATGTATTCGATGCCGCCGCCCGCGACGTAGCCGGCTCGCGCTGACCATGCCTGGGCGGGCAGCGACGCCACGCCGGACGTCACGTTGCTGTTCAATTCGACGTTGCCGTAGGCAACACCGCCTGTGCCATAGAACAGCACCGGACCCGCAGTCCAGCCGAGACGGCCGCGGAACGTGCCATACCAGTTCATGCTGGCGTTCGTGGTGGCCACCGTAGTCGGAAAAAACGGCGGGGGACTTGGCAACATGGTGGTCATGGCGCTGTTGAGATGCATCAGCGATACGTCGCCTTCCAACCCGAAGACGAACGACTGGCGCTGCCAATTGTAGCCCAGCTGCGCGCCGGCCAACCAACCGGCCGCGCTGGCGGAATTTGCTCCGGTCACGGTGACCGGCAGAAATTGGGCGAAAGCCGAGGATTCCGGGACCGCGAGCAACGCGGCGATCGCAACGATGGTCTTGATCTTCATGTTCGCCCCCAAATCGCTCGCTCGACGCACCTCATCGGCAAATCGACCGCCAACCCCGACCTAATCGCGACGGCGAAATCGCCCCCGATTATTGTAAGCGACAAGAGCCATGATAGCGGCACGCCAATGGGAGGAACATTGGCGCTGGGCGCCATACCTTTGAATCTCAACGCCTGTGGCAGTCCGGTCACACCGCGCCAAGCCGCAATGCGGCCGCGGCGACAGCACACGCGATCACGGGTCGATCATGGGTGCGGGGATACCCTTGGCTACGGTCGCGCGGCAGAATTTCGCGGCTAAAGCCGATAGCGCCGACACGATTGCGCGCATCGGTGCTCCAGCAGGTCCGTCATCGATCCGGCTGAACAACTGTGAGGAACGGCATGGCGAAGGTTACGAGGTGCGGACAAATCTGAATTCGCAGCTGGTGCGCACCGCGTTTTCCTGTTCCATCCGCTGCGTGCGATGCAACGTCCAGTGATCGAACAGGATCGCGTCGCCCGGCGCGGCGTGGGGTATCCAGGATTCGCCGCCGATATTGCTCTTGACCCAATCGGCCGAGCGCGACTTTTCGCTGCCATCCTGGCTTGGAATATATCGCATCCTTTTGTTCGAGCCGGGGATCAGCTCCAGCGAGGGCAGCGCTTCGCCGACCGGATCGAGCGGCAGCCAGGTATTGATGCAGTAATCGGTGGCGTTGATGATGCCGGCCGCGTCGGCGTCGATATGCCAGGGCAGGTAGTGCTTGGTCGATCGGTGGCGGCGCACGAACGTGAAATTGGGCTCGAGCCGCCAGTTTTTATCGAACAGCGCGCGAAACCGCCGCTCCGCCGCGGCAATGACGCTGTCGAACTGCGCCAGGATGTCCGGCCTGGTCCGCTCGAGATAGCTGCGCAGCTCCTTGACCCAGATGCCGTCCCAGCGCTTGAAGTGGTCGGCAAGATTCTCGGTCAGCGTCGGCGGATCGTCGTCGGCGTGCGCCCGCAACAGATCGTAGCTGGCATCCACGGCGCTGCGCAGTTCGCCGAGTTCCTGCGGCGCAAGAAACGCGGCCACCTTCGCCGTTCCGTTCTGCTCCCAGGCTTTGCGGAAGTCGGCTTGCTCGGCCGTGCAAATCTCGGACATGGCCCACCACTGGCGCCCGGTTAAGGCTGCGCCGGCGACATATACACGCGGCGGTCGGCTGCCGGCAATCCCCGTCCGGGCCGTCCCTATTTAGACAACGGCGCTCGCTCGACAAGACCCCGATTTTCGGAAAAAATCACGTCCGAACGAAAATCCGGGGGGAACAAGATGGCGGCGGATACGACGGTCACGGTAGCGGCGCGGCTCGATCGGCTGCCGCCGTCGCGCCATACGCGCAAACTGATAACGCTGTTGTCGCTCGGCGGCTGGTTCGAGTTCTACGACCTTTTCTTCACCGCCTATATCGCCATCGGACTGTTCAAGGCCAAGATCTTCACGCCGACGACGCAGGGGCTGTTCGACCTGCAAGGCTTTGCCAGTTTCGTCGCCGCGCTGTTCACCGGCCTGTTCATCGGCACGCTGGTGTTCAGCTGGCTGTCCGACCGCTTCGGCCGGCGCTCGATCTTCACCTTCGCGCTGTTGTGGTATTCGGTCGGCGCCTTCATCATGGCGTTTCAGGACACCGCGGCGAGCATCGATCTGTGGCGGCTGATCGCCAGCATCGGCCTCGGCGTCGAACTGGTCAATGTCGACGCCTATGTGTCCGAGCTGGTTCCCAAAACGCAGCGCGGGCCGGCCTTCGCCTATAACCAGTTCGTCATGTTCACCGCCGTGCCGGTGGTCGCCTTCATCGCCTGGCAATTGGTGCCGCAGACCATCCTCGGCCTCGACGGCTGGCGCTGGGTGGTCATCATCGGCTCGCTCGGCGCCGCGGTGATCTGGTGGATCCGCCGCGGCTTGCCGGAATCGCCGCGCTGGCTCGAACAGCACGGCCGCACCGCCGAGGCCGAGCGCATCGTCGATGACATGGAGCGGCACATCCGCGCCGAGACCGGCCAAGACCTGCCGCCGCCGGAAGTCGTCGCCGGCGAGACCGAGCGCAAGGCCGGCGCCTGGATGGAAATGTGGAATCCGCTCTATCGCGGCCGCACCATCATGCTGGTGATCTACAATCTGTTCCAGACCATCGGCTATTACGGCTTTTCCAGCTGGGTGCAGACCTTGCTGGTGTCCCAGGGCATCGAGGTGACGAAGTCGCTCGCTTATACCTTCATCATCGCCATCGCGGCGCCGATCGGGCCGCTGGTCGGCGTCGTGTTCGCCGACCGTTTCGAGCGCAAATGGCAGATCGCCTGGGCGGCGATCGGCATCGCCGTGTTCGGGCTGTTGTTCGCGCAGCAGAAGAGCGCCACGGGCGTGATCGCGTTCGGTCTCTTGATCACGCTATGCAACAATTGGATGTCGTTCTCGTTCCACGCCTATCAGGCCGAGCTCTATCCGACGCGCATCCGCGCCCAGGCGGTGGGCTTCGTCTATTCATGGAGCCGGTTTTCGGCGATCTTCTCCGGCTTCATCATCGCCTTCCTGCTCGGCCATTACGGCACCACCGGCGTATTCGCCTTCATCGCCGGCGCCATGGTGGTGGTGTTCATCGTCATCGGCGGGTTTGGACCGCCGGTGACCGGGCGGCGGCTCGAAGCCATCGCGACTTGAACGACGCAGCCGCGGCGCGCCGGGTCAGGCCATCCAGAACGGCTTGCACGATTTGAGGCCCGAACTGTGCCGCGCGACACCGATGTCGCTGAGGCATCGATCGCTGAGATTCATCAGCTCCTTGCGCGAGCGGGCGCGGCGCGACCAGTTGGCGAGGCCCTGTTTCACATGGCTCCACGACAGCAGGCGGGGCGGACGAGCGGTCTTGGAATTTTTGTTGAGGGTGGTCATGGCGACCTCCATCGAGTGACCGGCTATAGGACGTATGTAGCGGCGCCGCCCCGTGAGCGATGTGCCGAGCGTCACTGCAGGCGGTGTGCTATGCGTCACACCAGACAGCGCCCGTATCCGCTTTGAATAAGAGCAAGGCGCAGTCGGCGAGGACGCCATGTACGAGGAATTCGACGGCCGGACGCGGACCAAGATCGTGCGCGACGCCGACGGCGTCGCCCGCGTGCTGTCCCACGCCGACCGCCATGTCGCCGTCAAGGCGGCGACGCCGCAAGCCGCCGCCAGCGCCTATCTGGGCCGTTACGGCCACTTGTTCGGACTAAAGCAACGGCACCTGAAAAATCTTGACCGCCGGGTCGTTGCCGATCCGACCGGCGCCGCCGTCGACTATCGCTTCTTGCGCGAAAAGTCGCAGTTCGACGTCACCACCGTCGCCTTCGATCAGACGCGCTTCGGGCTCGCGGTCTGGGAAGCGGGAATTTCGGTGACGATGAAGCACAACCCGCTGCGCGTCATCGGCGCGCGCTCGACGCTGCACGACAAGATCGACGTCAAACGGCCGTCGAAAACGCACATCGAGAGGGCAAAAGCGATCGACGTCGAGACCCTGGCCAAATGCCTGGGCCTCGCCGGCGTGGTCCGCCGCGGCGTGCCGCTGACCATCAACGCCCAGAAATTCATGATCTTTCGCTACCGCGAGGCGACGCGCCGGCGCGCCATGACGCCGGCCAAACGCGGCGGCCGGCCGCCATCGGGCCACCCCACTTTGCCCTTGCCGCCGGTGCATGCTTCGATCCGCGACGGCAAGCACTACGTCGTCCGCGCCGTCTATTTCAGTTTCGACTTGCCGCCGGTGCGGCCGCTGCACTGGGTGGCGATCATCGAAGTCGAAACCTCCTCGGTGCTGCTGGCTTACCCGTTCATCGCCAATGTCATGGGCTGGGTGTTCAAAGCCGACCCGGCGACGCTCGGCGGACCGACGGCGGATGCCGGCAGTGCAGCGCTCAACCGCTGGCGCAGCCCGGTCAAGCTCGAAGGCCTGACGGCGCCCGTCGACGGCAGCCAGGCCTTGAGCGGCACCCGCGTGAAGGTCGCCGACGTGTCGACGCCGAAAGTGGCGCCGCCGACCCGGCCGGCGGGCAAGGATTTCAAGTACGACGCGCGCAGCAACGATTTCGCCGCCGTCAACGCCTACTACAATGTCGATCGCATCTTCCGGCTGGTGGAGGATTTGGGCTTTCCCATCGCCGGCTGTTTTCCCGGCACGACGTTTCCGAGCCGGGTCGACCATCGCGGCCATTTCGACAAAGACCGTCCGCATGGCGACGAGATCAACGCCCATTGCGCCGGCAACGAGGCCGGCACCGGCATCGACTACACGATCTTCGCGCTGGCCAATCTCGGCGATCGGAAAAATCCGATCGGCATTGCCGGCGACTGGCGCATCGCGCTGCATGAATTGCTCGGCCATGGCGTGCTGTACAATCACGTCGGCAACGCCCGGTTCAAATTCGCCCACAGCGCCGGCGACAGCTTTGCCGCGATCCTCAACGATCCGGACTCAAAGGCGAAGGACCGCTTCGACACGTTTCCGTGGCTGGTCGGCATCGAAAAGCGCCGCCATGACCGCACCGCCGGCCACGGCTGGGGCTGGAACGGCAAGATCGGGCTCAATCCGTTCGACGATGAGCTCGATGCGCTGGGCTACAGCAATGAGCAAATCCTGTCGTCGACGATGTTTCGCTTCTATCGCGCCATCGGCGGCGATGCGGCCACCCTTGCCGACCGGCGCTTTGCCGCCCGCATGGCCTGCCATCTTCTGCTGGCGGCGATCGGAGCGCTGACGGTGGCGACCAGCCCGAAAGATGCCGCCCACTTCGCCGCCGCGCTGAGCAAGGCCGACGCCGCGGATTGGCCGGCCGAGCGCATCTGCGGCGGCGCCTATCACAAGGTGATCCGCTGGGCGTTCGAAAAGCAGGGCCTTTTTCAGGGCGCCGCGGAGCCGAAGCCGAACGACAAGGAAGGCCTGCCGCCGCCGGTCGACGTCTATATCGAGGACGGCCGCCACGGCGAGTACCGCTATCAATCGAACTACTGGAGTTGCCCGGCGATCTGGAACCGGCGCCGCAGCGACCGCGGCGCGGCGCATGAGACACCGCAATCAGGCGTCACCAACTATGCGTACGTGAAAATCAAGAACCGCGGCTTGCAGAAGGCGACCAAGGTGGCGGTGCGGGCCTATCACGCGCCGGCGTCTGCCAAGCTGAGCGTCCCCGGCGGCTGGCAGCCGATGCAGACGGCGCAGCGGGCGGCGGCCGACGTGCCGCCGCATTCGTCCGCGGAAATTCTGGTCGGCCCGTTCGCCTGGGTGCCGAAGAGCCATCAGGAGGCCATGCTGATGGTCGTTTCCGCGGCCGGCGATCCGAGCAATGTCGACAATTTCACCGCCGCCGATTCGATTCCAAACTGGCGGCTGATCCCGAACGACAACAACATCGCCCAGCGCAACACGTCCGTCGCGGCAAAACCGAAAGGTCGCCGCTGACCGCGCCGCGCCGCCAGGCTCGTATGAGCGAGGCGGCCGCGGCGCTGTCGCTGCAGCTTTAGGCCTTCTTCAATTTCTTCAACGTCGGCGCCGCTTTGCTCCTGAGAATCTTGCGGATTCCCGGATGCGATTCCAGATGCCGCACGATCTCCTTTTTCAGCTTCCTGCGCTTGGCGGGGGTCAGTCCTGCAAGCTCTTTCTTACTGAACGTTGTGGGGCGGAAAGCTCCCATCGGGTATCTCCTTGGAATTTGCACCGGAATTGGTGAACGGAAAACTCACGTCGTTACGCGCTTAGCTCCAACTTTTCGTGCGATGCGGATCGTCGAAATCCGCCGCTCCGGCTCGCTCACCATCTGTTCGAGGATTTTTTTGAAATCCGCGAGCAGGCGGTCGATCGCCTTCGCGCCGAAGAGATGCGGTTTGTAGATGCACGATCCTAACAGGCCCTGCGCGGTTTCGCGCAGGCTCAAGATAACATCGTATGCCGTCGTCGTCACCAGCGGCATCGGCATGCCGGGATCGGCCTCCTCGAAGGCCAGCGCCCGCCCCGTGCTCGTCTGCGGCCGCAGTGCGGCGTTGTGTAGCAGGATCATCACCTGCGCGAGCTGTGCCGGATCGAGCCCGCGCTCGCGCGCCAGCGTCTCGGCGAGGACCTCGAATGGCAGGTCCTGATGGGCATAGGCTTTGAGCGTCGTGGCGCGCACCCGCCGCAGCACTTCGCGCGCGGTCGGATCGCCGGCGAGGTCGGTGCGCAGAATGACGGTATTGGCGAGCGGACCGATCAGTCCTTCGGTGCCGGCGCGATTGCGGTTGGCGACGTTGGTGGCGACGCACAAATCGTCCGCCCCGGCGTAACGCTGCAGCAGCGTCGTCAGCGCGGCGACCAGCGCCATGAACAGCGTACCGCCTTCGCCGCGGCCGAATTGTTTGATCGCCTCCGTCAGGCGCGCCGGCAACGCGATATCCCGCCGCGCCGGCAGCTCGCTTGCGGCGCGCCGCGGCCGTGTGGCGCTGAGCTTCAGCACCGGCAGCGGGCCGCGCAGCTGCTCGCGCCAATAATCGAGCTGCGCGGCAACGTCCGGATGGGCGCCCCAGTCGCGCTGCCACGCGGCGAAGTCGGCATATTGTATCGGCAGCGGCGACAACGGCAACGCCTTGCCGTTCGCGAACGCTTCGTAAAGCGCGGCAAGCTCCTCGACGATGACGCCGAGCGAACCGCCATCGGCAACGATCTGATGCATGGCGATGAGCAAGAGGTGCTCATCCTCGGTCAAACGAATAACGCGGGCGCGGATAAGCGGGCCGCGCGCGAGATCGAAGCCATGCAGCAGTTCGGCTTGGACGAGCCGATGCGCGGCCGCTTGCCTTTTTGACCTCGACAATTTGTGCAGATCGTCGACGGCGAACGGCACGGTGAGTTGCGGCGCAATAACCTGAATGCGCCGGCCGGCGGCGACGCCGATCGTGGTGCGCAAAATCTCGTGGCGCCGCACGATTTCATTGAGGCTGCGCTCCAGAACCGTCGCATCGAGCGGCGAGGTGATGCGCAACGCATGGAGGATGTTGAAAAACGGCAGGTCCGGCACCGCCTGCTGCAGCTGCCACAGCCGCTCCTGGACCGGCGACGCCGGCAACGGCTGGTCGCGGGAGATGCGTGCGATCTCCGGCTGCGCCGCCCGGCCGGCTTTGATCAGCGTCTCGAGATGCTCCGCCATCTCGGCCACCGACGGCGCGTCGAACAGGCTGACGACCCCGACTTCGAGGTGCAAGGCGTCATGGATGCAAGTCAGCACATGCGCGGCCAGAAGCGAATCGCCGCCGAGCGCGAAGAAGTCGTCGTGGATGCCGACTTGTTCGAGGCGAAGCACGTCAGCCCAGATTCCGGCGAGGATATTCTCAAGCCGTGTGCGCGGCGCCGCGAAAGTCCGCGAAGCGGGACCGCCGCTGCCGATGAGCCCCAGCTTTTCCGCCAACCCGATGCGCTGCACTTTTCCGGTCGAGCCTTTCGGCAATTGCTTAACGATCAGCACCTGGCGCGGCACTTTGAAATCGGCGAGCCGGCCGGCGACGAATTGGCGGAGTTCTTTGGGTGTCGCCTCGGCGTCCGGCCGCAACACCACGGCCGCGGCGACGTCTTCGGCCAGCGTGGCGTGGGGCACGGCGAAGGTCACGGCTTCCGCCACCGCCGGATGCTCGAGCAGTGCCTCGTCGACCTCGCGCGGCGCGATATTCTCGCCGCCGCGGTTGATCATCTCCCGGGCGCGGCCGGAGAGATACAGAAAACCTTCGTCGTCGAAAAAACCCTGGTCGCCGGTCTTGAACCAATCACCGGCGAAGGCTGCCGCCGTCGCCGCGGCATCGCCGTCATAGCCGGGCATGACGCTTGCGCCGCGCACGGTGACGTGGCCGGTCTGGCCGGCCGGCAGCACGTCGCCGCGGTCGTTGCGGATCGCGACGTCGAGGCCGACCGGGATGCCGACCGAACCGGGCTTGCTCTTGCGCGGCGGCAGCGGATTGCAGGCAATCGGCGCGGAGGCGGTTTCCGTCATGCCGTAGAATTCGATCACCGAGGTGCCGAACGTCCGTTCCAGCTCGGCGAACACCCGCGGCGGCAGCGGCGCCGAGGCGGAGCGGACCAGGCGCAGCCGGATGCCGGCGACCTGATCCGGATGGAGCCGCGCCTGGGCCAGAATGGCCTGATGCATGGTCGGCACCGCGGAGTACCAAGTCGGCGCAAAGGCGCGCAGCCAGCCGAAGAAGCGATTGACGTCACAACCCGGCGTGCAGACGACGCCGGCGCCGGCGGCGAGCGATGTGATCACTGTGGCGATGAGGCCATGGCCGTGGAACAGCGGCAGCACGTTGAGGCAGCGATCGGCTTCGCTCAACTGCAACGCCGCAACGGCGCTGAAGGCCGACGCGCAAATATTGGCGTGGGTGAGCGGCACGATCTTCGGCCGCGACGTGGTGCCGGACGTGAACAAATAAAGCGCGGTGGCGCCGGGCCCGAGCGGATCGGGCGACGGCTCGCCCGCCGTGCCCGCCAGCGTGAACAGGCCGGCGGCCTCGCCCGTCGGCGTCAGGTCGAAGACCGGCGCGCCATGCGCTTGCGCCGCGCGGCGCGCCGGCGACTCGGCGCCGGCCGGCACGATCAACGCCCGCGGTTTTAAGTCGGCAAAGTAGCGATCCAGCTCCTCGGCGGAATAAGCCGGGTTGATCGAGGCGCAAGCTGCGTTCGCCGCCATAGCGACGATCGCAACCGCAAGCTCCGGCCCATTCGGCACGAGCACGGCGAGCCGGTCGTCGCGGCCGATGCCCTTGGCGCGCAAGGTCCGCCCGACGTCGTCGATGTGCCGGTGAAGGCGCCGGTAGCTCAGCGGCACGCAATCCGGCGCCAGGATCGCCGCCGCGTCCGGGAAGCGCGCGGCCCGATCCTGCAGCAGGTCATAAAGCGACGAAAACGGAACGCTGACTTTTTGTTTTAAGGCAGGCTGGTCCAACACGATGCTTTGCCAACTCGGATTTTATCGCGCCAGCGCAGCATATCAGTGCTGGGCATGGGCGAGCCAGAAGCCCATGTCCATGTCGCGGTACATGGCGGTCGCGGTGGCCTGATGGTGCTCGGCATCGCCGGTTTTGCCGGCGCGGCGATGGCTCTTGGCGAGACCGAAATGGCAATGGGCGACCAGCGGGCGCATGCCGTGGCGTTGCGCCAGCGCCAGCGCGTCGCGGTAGTGACCGACGCCGCGCTCGTGGTCGAAGCGGTCGGCATGGCTTGCGATATCGCCGAGCAGATGATGGGCGTGGGCGGCGAAGCCGGGCTGGTGCGTCGATGTGTCGATGGCGCGCGTCGCCAGCTCGCGCGCCTGGTCGATCCGGCCGAGCCGCAGCAAAGCGCGGCCGACCGCATGATAGGCCCAGCTGCGATGGCCGACGATGCCCTGCGCCGCCTGCCGCTCGAGCAGAGCCTCGGCTTCCTGGATGCGCCCCGGCGCGTCGCGCGTGTCGCCGGTCTCCGCCATCGCCCAGGCTGAGGAGGCAATCGCCCAGGGCAGATGGACGGCGACGTTGCCGCTGCGCAGCATCGCCAGCCAATGCTCGACCAGCGACTGCGCTTTCGCCCAATCGCCCTTGAGCAGATGCGGCATGGAGGCGGCGAAATGCGCCCAGCCGATGCTGAACGCATGTTGCGTCGGCTCGGCGATGCGGATCGCCTCGGCCTCGTATTTCGCGGCTTCGGCAAAGCGGCCGAGCTCGGCGAGGCTCATCACCAGCCAGGCGCGATCGAACACCGACGCCGGCACCGCCATGCCGAAATGGCTGTTGACCGCGTCGGCCGGCAGCGAGCCGAGATTGCTGGTGGCGAGCGCGACGACGCGCTCATAGTCGCCGCGGTAGCAATGCGCCTGTTCGAGATAGCTGGTGGCGACGATGCGCAGCGGCACGTCGTGCAGCCGCTCGGCGATTTCCAGCGCCCGTGCGCCGGTGCTCAGCGCCTCGTCCAGATCGTCGAGCGTCGACTGCACCGTGGTCATGAAAGCGCAGACCTGGCCGCGCCGCCGGTCGTCCTTCAATTGCGTGGCGATGATCTCGGCCTCACGCAGTTGTTCGAGCTGGCGCCGGCCCTCGCCCAACAGGCGCAGCACCGGGCGCAGGTCGAGGCGCAGCTCGAAACCGCGCTCCAGCGTGGCCTGGCTCTCCGGCAATTCCTTCAGGATGCCGAGCGCCTCCTCGTAGCAGGAGCGGGCGTCGGCCAGCGCCGAGCGCGCCGCAGCCTTGCCGCCGGCCATGTGCAGGTAATGCACCGCCTTGTCCTTGAGCTCGCCGCGCACCGCGTGATGGGCAAGCCGTTCGGCGTGCTCGCCGAGGCGGTCGGCATAGAGCCGTTCCATGGCCTCGACGACGTGGGCGTGGGTGTCGCGGCGGCGCTGCTGCAACAACTCGTTATAGGCGACGTCGTGGGTGAGCGCGTGGGTGAACGTGTATTGCAGGTCGGGAAACAGCTGCGTGGTGTAGAGGAATTCGGCGGCCTGCAGATCGTCGAGCAAGGCGCGCAAGTCGTCTTCCGACACCCCGCTGATCGCCTGCAATAGCGTGAAGGAAAAGTCGTGGCCGACGACGGCGGCTTCCTGCAGCAGGCGCTTCTCGGTGGCCGGCAGCTTGTCGATGCGCGCGGCGAGCACCGCCTGCACCGTCGGCGGCACTTCGTTGCTCACGAACGGCCGGGCCAGGCGATATTTGCCGCGGCCGCCTTCCAGCACCGCGCTGTCGACCAGCGAGCGTGCGATCTCTTCGACGAAGAATGGATTGCCGCTAGCGCGCTCGATCAGGAAGGTTTTGATGACCTCGACGCTCGGGTCGGAGCCTAACAGCGCCTGCAACAGTTCGGCGAAGCTCTCGCTGGCGAGCGGATTGAGCCGCAATTGGCGGTAATTCGGCCGGCCCTTCCATTCGTCCTTGTATTCGGGGCGGCAACTGACCACCAGCAACAGCCGCGCATCCTGGGCGCGCACGACCAGCTCGTTCAACAGCCCGATCGACAGGGTGTCGTACCAGGGCATGTCCTCGAACACCGCGACCACCGGCTGGTTCCGGCTCTCGCTCAGCAAGAGGCGGATCACCGCCTGATAGGTCTGGCGGCGATGCTCGATCGGATCGAGCGAGCGGAACGGATGATCGTCGTCGAGCGCATTGAGCAGATCCAGCACCGGCAGGATCACCTCCTGGAGCGACGGATCGAGGGAGAGGATTTTGCCGGAGACTTTCTCGCGGATCGATTGGACGCCGTCATGGACGTTGAGCTTGAAATAATGCCGCAGCAGCTCGGTTATCGGCCAATACGGCGTGGCGTGGCCGTAAGACGTCGAGTTGGATTCCAGCACCAGCCACGCGGCGGTGGGCGGCGAATGAATGAACTCGTGCACCAGGCGCGACTTGCCGACGCCGGCCTGGCCGACGATCGTCACCACCTGGCCGTGGCTTTGCTCGGCCAATTGCTGGGCGCGGCGCAGTTGCTGCAATTCGACGGTGCGGCCGACGAAGCGGGTCAAGCCGCGGCCGGCGGCGGCTTGCAGGCGGCTGCGCGCGGCGCCGGCGCCGGTGATCTCGTAGACGTCGATCGGATAGGTCAGCCCCTTCACCGGCAGCGCGCCGAGCGGCTTCATGGCCAGGTAGCCTTCCGCCAGGCGGAACGTATCCACCGTGGTCAAGATCGAGCCCGGCTTGGCCATCTGCTCCATGCGCGCGGCCAGATGCGCGGTCTGGCCGACCACGGTGTAGTCCATGTGCAGATCGTTGCCGATGCCGGAAATGACGATTTCGCCCGAGTTAAGCCCGATCCGGATCATCACCGGCACGCCGTGGGCGCGCTGGATCTCGTCGGAATAGCGCGCGATGTTCTCCTGCATCCGCAACGCCGCGTAACAGGCGCGCACCGCGTGATCCTCATGCGCAAGCGGCGCGCCGAACAGCGCCATCACGCCGTCGCCCATGACGGAGTTCACGGTGCCTTCGTAGCGGTGCACGGCCTCGATCATGCGCTCGAGCACCGCGTGCAGCAGCTTTTGCACCTCTTCCGGATCGCGGTCGGCGATCACCTCCATCGAGCCCTTGATGTCGGCGAACAGCACCGTGATCAGCTTGCGCTCGCCCGCCATCGTGGCGCGGGAGACGAGAATCTTATCGGCGATGTGCTGGGGCGTGTAGCTTTTGGGCGAAGCGAAGCGCGAATCCTCGTCCGCCGCGCGCAGCGGATGGCCGCATTGCAAGCAGAATCGCGCCGTGGCGGAGACCTGGCTGCCGCAATTGCCGCAGGTCCGGGTCAGCGGAGTAGCACACTCCTCGCAGAACCTCGCCTTGGCGGTGTTGTCATGCTGACAATTCGGGCATTTCATTCCAGGCCCCACAAAACGCAAGCCGGAAGCAATACCAAGTTAACGTCGCGCAGTATCGGCGACAAAGCAATTGTCCCGGTCCGTGACCGCCGCCACCGCGCGTTGAAGGATATCGACAACGTCAACTTGTGACCTACCGTCACACAGCCTATGGTCTGCTGCGGCCACCGCGCGCAAACATGTCAGAGGAATTGCTGGGCGGTTGCGATCACCTCGACCCATCCGGGAAGGGAATGGATCAAGGCAATTGTCAGTAACACGCCCAGCGCGCAGAACAGCACGACCGCGACAAGATCGGGATCCGTGAATGTCGCGACCAGACGGTCCCGCAGCATCACCTTGCGCAGCAACGGACCGTGCGCGGGATTCACCAAGATCAGTCGTTCATCACGCGTGAATGACTGTGACATCGGTGTCCTCCTTCCTGGCGCCGCCGACCGGCATGGCCATCGTCATGGCGGCCGCGGCGCATCCGATGCCCTCTAAGTGACTTTTTCCAGTGGCGCCGCTTGTGCCACGCGTCACAGTGAATGTTCGGTATGGAAGTCGCCTCAATTGCGCCCGACCCGCGGTGGGGCTTACGAGGACGCCGCCAGCTCGCGCAGCACCTCGGGCTTGAGGATGATGGTCCAGCGGTCCTTCAATTCCAGGATGCCGCGCCGCTGCCACTCGCGCAGGCAGCGGTTGACGTTCTCGCGGGTGCCGCCGGACATTTCCGCGAGCTCCCGCTGCGACAACGACAATTTCGCCGCGCCGTGACCCTCCCCCGGGTAGCTCAACAGCGTCTTGGCAAGTCGCGCCGGCAGATCGAAAAAAGCGATGTCCGACATGCGCTCGTCGGAGCGGCGGATGCGCGCGCACAGCATTTCCATCAGTTTCATGCAGGCCGCCGGATTGCGTTCCAGGAACGGCAACACGTCGCGGCGCTCCCACACCATCAGCTCGCAATTGGTGTGCGCGGTGGCATTGGCGGAGCGCGGCTTGCCGTCGAGCATCGCGATCTCGCCGAACATTTCGCCGGGCCGCATGTCGGCGAGGATGATCTCCTTGCCGCGCACCGCGGGCAGCGAAATCCGCACCACGCCGAGCACCACCGCCATCATGCTGTCGCCGTGCTCGTCGAGCCGGCAGATCGGATCGCCGGTGGCAAAATGGCGGGGGTGCGCCATCGCCGCGAGCTCGCGGCGCGCCTTGTCGTCCAGCGCGCCGAACAGCGCGCATTTTTCCAGTAATTTGAGCCCGCGTTCGGGATTGTTCGCCATCGCCTTCGCCCCGTTGCCTCGCGCGGTCCGACCTCGCCGCAGCAGCAAACCCGATTTTTTTGATTCTGACCGGAGCACGGCGCCGTCGCAACCGCCTTTTGGTGGTAGCGGCGCCAGGCCGGTTGCTGGCGCGGGACCCGGATGGTAGGTCCCGGCGCATGGCAAAGCACCCGGCGATCCCGTGAGCCGACCCGCCTTGGACACCCCGGTTTCAGAAGGGCGTGCGGCGCTAGCGTCGCCCGAGTTTCTGCTCGTCGCCGCGTGCTGCCGTTGGCCGCCGTCAGAATCCCGCAACGCCGCCGTCCGGGCCGCCGCCGCGCCGGTCGGCGATTGGAGCGCCGTTGTCATGATGGCGCAGCGACAGCGCGTTGCCGGCCTGGTTTACGACGCGCTCATGGCCGCGGGCGTGCAACTCCCCGCCGCGCCGGCGGCAGAATTTGTGCGGCGCGCCCAAGCGATTTCGCGGAAAAATCTGCTATTGGCGGCCGAGACGTGCCGGCTGCAGAAACTGCTGGACGCAGCCGAGATTCCTTCGGTCGCCCTAAAGGGCGTGGCGCTGGCGCAGCTTGCCTATGGCTCGCTCAAGGTCAAGCACACCCATGACATCGACCTTTTGATCCCGCCCGACCGTGCCGTCGCGGCCATGGCGCTTCTCGAACGCGACGGTTACGCCCTTTCGTTCCCGGCAGACCAGCTCGACGACAGCCAACGCCGCGCCGTCGTGCGCTATTCCCGCGAGGTCGCGTTCATTCACCCCGGCCATGGTGTGTTCACCGAACTGCAATGGCGCGTCGCCGATAACCCGGAGCTGCTCAAGGAAGTCCATGCCGGTTCGCCCACGCAAGACGTCGTGGTTGCCGACGGCTTGAGCGTTCGGACTTTGGCGCGCGACGATCTTCTTGCTTATCTGTGCGTTCACGGCGCCCATCATGCCTGGTCGCGGCTGAAATGGCTGGCCGATCTCAATGCCTTCATAGCCACGACCGGCACCGACGTCGTGCATCTGCATCGCCATGCGCAAGCCAAAGGCATCGGCTTCTGTTCCGGCCAAGCGCTGCTGCTGTGCCGGCGGCTTTTCGCTCTGCCTGTTCCGGACGCCCTCGTGTCGGAATTGCAAGGTACTGCGCGGGTGAGAACGCTGTGCGCGATCGCCGCAAAAGCGATCGCCGAGCGCTCGCGCGGCGACGGCGGCGGCAACGCGCCGTCGGCAGCGCGCAGTTTTTGGACGCAATTTTTGCTCGGCCGAGGATTTGCGTTCCTGGCCGGCCAGTGGCGCACCGCTTCGGTCGGCATTATCGACGTTGTCGCCGTGCCGCTGCCGCCCTCTCTGCAGTTCCTTTATCCGCTGCTGCGGCTGCCGCTATGGCTGTGGCGGCGTTCAGCCGCGTTCCGGCCGGCCGGCCGGGGTCGTTAGCCGGCTTCGTGGAACTTCCTAAAAGGAAGGCGGCGCGGTCCAATTAACCACCGGCCGTCGGTTATTCACTTCGCTGTTTGTTTACGGCAAAAGCAATGGACGCCACGACCCATTGCCGTTATTGCATCTGATAGAATCGGCAGACCGCCTATGGGGCATTTGCTGTGGCCAAGGCCAAACTCAGGCTGAACAAGCCTTCTTCCTATACGCCTTCGGTGTCGCGAGTGGCGGTGCTGGACGTGCTGTGGGGGGGCATCAGCCCGTTGGCCGCGTTTTTGCTGCGCGACGGCACCATTTACTCGCCGCCCGGCGTGGCGCGCTACTGTCTCATCTCGTTTTTTATTTCATTGCTGATCTTTCAATGGTTCCAGACCAGTTCGCCGATTTCCCGCTTCTATTCGCTGCGCGATGCTTTCGAGCTGTTCAAAGCCTGCGTATTGATCGCGGCGCTGACCGCGGTGGCGTCGTTCCTGTTGACGCGGCTCGAAGAGGCGCCGCGGTCGATTCCGATCCTGCAATTCCTGCTGCTGGCCGCGGGCCTGTTGGGCGCACGCGCGCTGTCCCGGCTCCGTCAAAGTTACCGCGACACGCCGTTGTCGGGGGCGGCGAAGAACCTTGAACATGTTCTGATCATCGAGGCGTCCCGCCTCGCCTGGTTCTACACCAAGATGGTGGAGGAACTGGCGCCGGACCGCTATCGCATCGTGGCGATATTGGACGACGAGCCGAAGCTGAAACACCGTTCGCTCAACGGCTATCCCATCATCGGGGCGCCGGCCGATCTGGAAAAGATCGTCGCCGACTATGCCATGCACGGCGTGCGGATCGACAAGGTGGTGCTCGCGGCGCAGCCGCAAGACCTCACCCCCGGCACCTGGGAGGACGTCAGCCGTCTCTGCCGCAAGCTCAACATCGTGCTGCAAATCCTGCCCGAGCGCCTGATCTCGGAGGACGCCGCGGACCGAACGGCGGGCGTCGTCGTGGCACATCCGAATGCCGCCGCTGCGGCTGCGCAATACGATATGAGCCAATCGCTCGATCGCCCGTTCTGGGCGCTCAAGCGCGGCGGCGACCTGGCGCTGGCGCTCTTCGCGGCCGTCGTGCTGTCGCCGATCACCGTCGTCGTCTGCGGGCTCGTCCTGCTCGACGTCGGCACCCCGGTCGTGTTCTGGCAGCAGCGCGTCGGCCGCAATGGCGCGCCGCTTCACCTCCATAAATTCCGCACCCTGCAGACGCTGTTCGACCGGCAAACCAAGGAACGGCGCTTGGCGCAGCAACCGTCCGCCATCGGACGCTTCCTGCAACGAACGCGCCTCGATGAAGTGCCGCAGCTGTGGAACATCGTCTCCGGCGATATGTCGCTCGTCGGTCCGCGGCCTCTATTGCCGGCGGATCAGCCCGACGATCGCGAAGTGCGGCTCACGGTGCGGCCGGGATTATCGGGGTGGGCGCAGGTCTGCGGCGGGAAGCTGATATCGGCCGATGAAAAAAATGCGCTGGATGCCTGGTACATCCGCCACGCATCGCTGTGGCTCGATCTGAAAATCATTATGCGAACAATCTGGATGCTGGCGGCGACCGGCGATCGCCGCGATGAAAAGGCGATTTCGATCGCGTTACTCGATTGGTCCTATGGCGAGGTCGTCGAATTGCCGCAGGCGGCTGCGCCGGTCAGGACCGAGCCGGACGGCATCGTCAAATCGGCTTAAAGATCGCGCATTCTTTTCCAGGTTTTGCCGCGACCTTGGCTCCAGGCCCAGGCATGCGCCACCTGCGTCGCAAGCTCCGAATGCAGCGGCCGCCAGCCGAGTTTTTCGCGCGCCCGGGCCGGATCGGCCACGAGAACGGGCGGATCGCCGGCTCGCCGCGGACCGGACTGCACTGCAAAATCCCGGCCGGTGACCTCCCGCACCGCGGCGATCAGTTCGCGCACCGACGAGCCGCGGCCGGTGCCGAGGTTGAGCGCCATGGTGCCGGCACCGTCCAGCAGCGCCCGCAACGCCCGCACATGGGCATCGGCAAGATCGGTGACATGGACGTAATCGCGCACGCAGGTGCCGTCGGCAGTCGGATAGTCGTCGCCGAAAATCGTAAATCCCCGCCCGCCTGCGGCGGCCTCGAGCAAGAGCGGGATGGCATGGGTTTCGGGAACGTGGCATTCGCCGATCTCGCCGGCGGGATCGGCGCCGGCGGCATTGAAGTAACGCAACGCGATGAAATTCAACGCAAACGCCGCGGCGCAGTCTTGGAGCAGCTGCTCGCAAAACATCTTGGTGGCGCCGTAGGGACTGACCGGCGCACAGGGCGCATCTTCGGTGATCGGCACGATGGCCGGCACGCCATAAACCGCGCAGCTCGACGAGAACACCATTTTGCCGACACCGCAGTCGCGCATGGCGTCGAGCAGCGTCGCCGTGCCGCCGACATTGTTCTGATAATACAGCAACGGGTCTGCGTTCGATTCGCCCACATAGGCAAGCGCGGCGAAATGCACGACCGCAGCCGGACGATAGCGCGTCAAAACCTCGCGCAAGCGGCCGCCGTCGGCGAGCGCGCCGATCTCGAGCGCGCCCCATTGCACCGCCTCGGCGTTGCCGCGCTCGAGGCTGTCATAGCTGATCGGATCGAAGCCGGCGGCGCGCAACGCCTTGCAGGTGTGGCTGCCGATAAAGCCCGCGCCGCCGGTCACCAGGATGGGCTTCATCGCTCCGCGCCTTCGCTATGGGTGATCGGCTCGGCAAGCAGGGAGGCGAAATCATCAAGCATGCGGCGGGCGACGGCCGCAGGACGAAAATTCTCGGTCACGCCGCGCCCGGCATGCGCAATCTGGTACAGAAATTCCGCGCTGCCGATCAGACGTGCGAGTTGACGGGCGAGTGCGCCTGCGGGATCCGCGGCGTGGTGGTCGAACCGGAGCCCGGTCACCCCTGCTTCGATATAATCGTCGAAACATCGCAGGTCAGATACGATGGTGGCGCAGCCGTTGGCCATGGCTTCGAGCGGTGCCAGCGGCAGCGCCTCGCCGGTCGCCGCCAAGCTTGGATAGACGAAGATGGCGCTGCGCCGATATTCGCCGATCAAGGCGTCCTGACCGAAGATCGGGCCGACGAACTCGCAACCGACGCCGTGGCGTTGCGCCAGCGTCTGCAGCTCAGCGAGATATTCGGCGCCGTCGCCGCCCTGGGCGACCGCGTGCGGGCCGACGATGCGCAAGCTCCAGCGCGCCGATGCGGCCGCCTCGCCATGTCGGCCGAGCGCGGCAAAGCCTTGAATCAAAAGCTCAATTCCCTTCTCCCGGGCGACGCGGCCGACATACAATATGACCGGCTCGCGCGCCTCCTCGCCCCGCGGCGCAAAATACGGATCGGGGATCGCATAGGGAATGACGGCGATCCTGCGCTTGAGCCAAGGCGCCTGCCGTGCAATCGCCTGTCCCACGGCTTGCGAAACCGCCTGCAGCCGGTCGGCGCGGAAATAAAGCCACATCTGCCGCTTCGGATAGCGCCCGACCTGAACGTAGATCTTGCCGGCGCGGCGATGCGGCAGAACCAGCGGCAGAAAAAACGCGTTGGTGATCGTCACATCCGCCGGCGGCAAGGCCCAGGCGACGCGGACCGCGTAGCAAAAATCCAGCAGCAAATTGACGACGAGGCTCGACGACCGGTCGGTGGAGCGAACGCGGATGTGACGGATGCCGTCCGAAATTTCCTCGTTGGCGAAATCCTTGTAGCGGCGCGAGACGATGGTCACGTCATGGCCTGCGGCGCGGTAGGCGCCGGCCAACAGCAAATGCACCTTCTCGACCGCGCCGCCGAGCACTGGCGGAACGGGATAGAACGGGCCGATGACGATGGTGATGCGCATGCGGCCGATTATCCGGATAGCGCGGTAACAACCGCTGTCATTCCTGCGCCTCGGTTTTACGTCCGCGCAGGCGCAGATCGAGAAGCTCGAGCGTGATCAAAGTTTCGGCGCACAGCCGCTGCAGCGCGTAATACCAGCCGGGCCAGCCGTCGAGAATGCAGCCTTTGACAAACAGCGTGTAAAATAAAACGGCGATCGGCGAGAGCCAGCCCAGGCGGCGAATGCGGCCCATGCGCTTGAGTTTTGCGCGCGGCGTTGCGACGAGATAGCGGGCTTCGGCTTGCGCGTAACGTTGCTGCGAGGCGAACCAGCGCGCGAGCGGCTTGCGGTCGTCGTGATAGATGACGCCGGCGAGCGGCATGACGGCGCCGTCTATGGCGACCCGGTGGCCATGACCTTCGTTGCGATAGTGCGCCTTGTCCTTGCGGTAGAGCACGACCCGCGGCGGATAGAGCGTAGCGCGCAAAGCGCGGCCGTGAATGCGATAAATGAACCGCGCCTGATAACCGGCAACGGCATCCGACGCGCGCAGCGCGGCGATCTCCTCGACCAGGGCATCGCTGAGCTCGTAATCGGCATCGAGCGACAGCACCCACGGCGTGGCGACCTGGGTAAGGCCGAAATTGCACTGGCTGGCGAAATCGCTGAACGGATGCTGGATGACCTCGACCTGCGGGAATCTTCGCAAGATGTCCAATGTTTCGTCGGTGCTGCCGCTGTCGACCACGACGATCCGTTTCGCCCACGACAGCTTGCCGACCGTGCGCGCAATGTTCGGCGCCTCGTCGTAGGTGATGAGCAATGGGGTGATCTGGTCGAGCACGCCGGTCCTAGTGTGCCGCTTGCAAGTCATCATAGAGCGCTTCCATCCGCGCGGCGACGCTCGGCCAGCCGTAGCGCTCGCGCACGTGGGCCCGGCCGGCCTGCCCCATCGCCGCCGATCCGGCAACGTCCTCCGTCAGCCGGTCGATGGCCGCGCCGAGCGATGGCGCGTCGCCGTCGGCGACAAGCCCGCCGCCGGATTCCTTCACCACGTCGGCCGCCCCCACCTCCGGCGTGACGATGACCGGCACGCCGTGCTGCATGGCCTCCAGAACCACGTTGCCGAAACTCTCCGAATAGGACGGCAGCACGAAGACGCGCGCCGCAGCATACATCGACTGCTTGTCCGCTTCCGATATCGCGCGCGGCACAATGCGCACGCGGTCGTCGATCTTCAGGTAGCGTACCAGCTCGGACAGCTCCGGCAGCAGTCCTTCGTAATCGTTGCCGACGATGGCGAGCGTGCCGCGCCGCGTGCCGGCAAATGCGCGCAGCAGCCGGTCCAGGCCCTTCACCCGCGCCAGCCGGCCGAAAAACAGAACCAGCGGCTGGTGCGCAGCAAGCGCCGCGATGTCCGCCGACGGCGCGTCCCGGCGCGCTGTCTCGTCGATCGCATCGACCCCATTCGGCACCACGGCGATGGGTGGCAGCCGCCAGCCGAACTTTTTGATCTCCGCGGCCTCGATCGCCGAGGTCGCATGGATCGCCGACGCCTGCTCCAGGTTCGCTCGTTCGATCAAGGCGATCCATGCCGATTTGATCAAGCGATGACGGCTTGCGATCAGCTTCTTGACCACCATGCCTCGCGGCGAAACGACGTATGGTATGCGCCGCTTGTGCGATAACCGCGCCGCCCGCCAGGTCGGCCACAGAAACGCGGAATGCAAATGGACGACGTCGGCGCCGGCGATTTCGCCGCGCAACGATTGCATCAAGGCCGGCGCGTAGGCCAAGCGGCGCAGCCGGCGCGAAGCAAAATAGCGCACCGTCACGCCATCCAGCACGATCGGCCGATCATGCGGCACGGCCGTATCGTCCGGCCCGTCGATGCTGGTGGTGAAGACCTCGACGGCATGGCCGCGCGCGGCGAGCGCCCGGCACAGGCTGTGCACCGCGACGATCGGGCCGCCATACCGTGTCGCCGGCAGATATGTCGGCACGACGTGCAGGATACGCATCGGTCGTGAATTAATGCCGTTTTACGGTATCTCGCCGGCCCGACGCGCTAAGGCGCGCCCGAGCGAGGCGGCATGGCCGGCGCCGCACGGCGCTTCACGACGCGCGGCAACGCCGCGAACAGCAAAATTCCGCCCGCGGTCTGCATCATGGTGACGACAAGGGATGAGACATCCAGTTCGAGATTGCACAGCGTCAATGTCGACGCGATCGCCATCAGCATCGCCAGCGACAGCGGCGCGGCGGTGGCACTAAGCCGCATCAGGAATCCACATAACGCACCGAAAATCACGCCAACAGCGATGACGGCGGGATTGCCGTAATTGGCATAGGCCTCCGCGACGATGCCCCATCCGAGCGTGGTCTTGTGGGTGTCCTCGGCGCGCTGGCGGCCGTAGCGCACGCTCAAGAGATTGAGGCCGGCTTGGCTTTCAATTTTGTCTGGCTGCAAAAAGCGCGGCACCAACATGGACGGCAGCAGGGCGTAAGTGCCGCCTTCCAGATAGGGAATGATCCGCGGCGTGACCTCCTGCACGGCGAGAACCATGTGCAGCAGCGAGGTTCGTTCCAAGAGCGAGTTGTTTTCGCCGGCGTTGTGCGAAACCGGTGCGCTGATGCCGGCAGCGAACCAATCCACGACCATGCCCGGCACTTGCACTATGGATGCATTGCGTAACGATTGGGAATCCCGCGCCCAATATTCATTTCGTACATTGAGCTTCCCGGCATTGAGAATGCTCAAGATCGCGAAAGCCAATGCCAGCGTGATCCAGGGAATCCGCTTCGCCGCCAGCACGTAGCCGAGCACGGCGGCGGCAATATTGACCGCACCGGTAACCAGGAACAAACCGCTCATCGACAGCAAAGTGAGCAGGAGGAACCCGCCAAGCGCCGCCGCCCATCGCTGGCCGGTCAACAAGCCTGAGCCGCGAGCAAAGCCAGTCAAATAACAGGCCAGCGACCCCAAAGTGACCGTGACCGAGCGAACGACGCCGATGAAAGACCCGAGATAGCCCGCGGTCCCGGAAAGCAGCAGCAAATAATACAGGTTGCCGGCGACGAGGCCGATGAAGATCAACCGATATAACTCCTCGTGGCCGGCCAGATTGTTGACCGACCGGATCCGGATGAGCTGGGCCCTGCCCGGCGCTCGGGCGGCCGCCGGAGGCTTGTTGCGGCCGCGCCCGTCGCCCAGGAATGGCCATGCCGCCAGAGCTGCCGCGGTCAGAAACAGTCCGACCGACAGCGCCGCCCAGACCAGATCCTCGGACCGGTAAACCGCGAGCGTTTCGCCCGCGAGCAGCGGCAGCGCATAGTAGACGTAGGACAACGCGGAGATCACCGGCAGCACCGGTATGCCGAAGGCGCCGGAACTGACCCAAAGGAACGGCGCCAGCAGCACCGGGATGGTCACGCACATATAGGCGATCGGATCGACCGCAAACGGGCTTGCCGCCAGCAGACCCACCGCGACGAGGCACAAAAAACTTGCGGTCTGCCTTATGTTCACGGCTCGGAATGAGCCGGCATATGGCGCCGACGGCATGGTCCCGTATGTGCTCATGTCACGAAGGCCCCTTGGGCTTCATGGCTTCCATGCCGCATTCCTCGATGCCGTCATTGACATCATAGAAACGGCCCGCATCCTCGACCAGACGAAATTTCTCGTCCTGACAGTCGCCAAAGCGGCAACGGCGAATATTGGCGAATCCGGCCTTGCCGAGGGCGGCGGCAAGCGATTTTTCGTCCCACATCCACAGATGGGCGGAGCGCCCCAACGTGCTGCGCGCAAAAGCGACGAGCCCGCGGGGCGGGTTTTCCAATCCGAGATGCGCGGTGCGCATGAACCACGCATTGGCCTCGGCCTGCCCCGATTCGAGCCGTTCGATGTATTGTTGCGCCCGGATTTTCAGATCCGGAACCACCAGCCGGAAAATCCCACCGGGCGCGAGCAAGCGGAAGGTATGATCGAGTGCCGTCCAAAAGTCGGCATAGGACAAGTGTTCGAGGACGTGGCTGGCATAAATGCCTTGAACCGATCCCTCGGCTATGGGGAGCCCTCGCACGATATCGCCGAAACGAACGGAAGCGGGAAAGACCGTGGTGCCGCGCTTGAACAAGCGACCGATGAGAGGCAAAAGCTGCAGGCGCAATGTCGGCGAGGCATCGAAATTGACCCAGCCGTCGGGACACGATTGGCCGCAGCCGTACTGCACATAGATCGGACCGGATCGTCGCAACGCGCTATCCACCTTGCGCAGCCCGCCGGGCACGGCCGATTTGCTGAAGAATGCTTTCGACGGCGGCAACCAGCGCCGTCGTGGTGACGCCGACATCGAACCTATGCGCGCGTTCGCCGGCAGCGCGGCGCATATCCGCCAATTTTTCAGGATCGCCGAACATGGCCTCGACCGCTTTGCCGAATGCGGTCCAATCGTTCCAGGCAAAAATCCGGCCGCACGATGCATCGACCACATCGGCCGCACAGCCGACGCGGTCGCTGACAATGATCGGCCGGCTGCAGGCCAAGGCTTCGTTGACGGCAAGGCCCCAGCTTTCGCCGTAGCCCGACGGCAGAACAAATATGTCGCCCAATCGGTAAACGGTCGGCATGCGACTCTGGTTTTGAAACGGCAAGACGCGAAATCGCGCTGGATCGCCAGCGGCGATCGCGTCGACCTCCGCCTGCAGCGCGCCGGCGCCGACCATCACCAGCAACAGCGAAGGGTCGGGCAGCCGCGCAACCGCCCGCATCAGTTCCACTGGGCGTTTTTTCGGCTCGAACTTTCCGGCATAGAGCAGGACCTTGCGGTCCGGCGCAATGCCGAGCTCGGCTCGCCAGCGCGCCGCCTCGTCCTGCTTTGGCGCGGGAGGCTCGGCAAACCGGCTCACATCGATCGAATGCGGACAGGGGTAAAGCCTTTCCGGCGGGACGCCGAAAGCTTCGAAATAGGCGCGGTTGGCTGAACCGGCGAACAGGCACGCGGTCGGCCAGGAATAGATTTTACGCAGCGCCGCGGATTTGATCCACCAGCGCGGCCCGTGGGTTTTGCCGTCCAGGAGGTGCGAGTCGCCGAAAAAGACCGCCGGCACGCCACGGCGATGCAGTGAGCGCAGCAATTGCAGGTGTGAAAACCAGGCCCATCCGGTGACATGCACGACGTCCGGGCGCCAGGTCATGACGCGATCGAGCAGTGCGGGATTGCGCAGCCCGAAAAACCGATCGGTCCCCAGCGCGGCCGCGACATTGGGCACCAGCTCGAATTCGTAGCCTTCGGTCAGCGGAATATCCCACGCGATGGCTCGACCAAAGCCGCGATCCTCGACTGCCTTGCCGCCGGCATGCCATGTGAAAAAAACCTTGATCGCGACGCCGTCACGACGGGCAAGCCGCTGATAGAGCGGGACGGTGTACTGTATCGGATGCGAGACGACGAAGCAGATCCGCTTCGGCGAGGTTCGTTCACTGCCAACACCGCACTTCTGTTCGGTCGCCACCGCGTTCACGTCAACCACGCTCTGCGAATTACCGCGATTTGCGTCATTGCGGACGCGCAGCGGTCACCAGATCGAAGATCGCGCATTGCACCTGCGTCAGCGCCGCAGCGGACCATCGCTCGATCCGCGCATCGATGGCGGCCGGGTCGAAATTCGGAGCGCGCAGCCATTCGATGCCCGCCGCGACTTTGTTGAGGAATTGCGGCTCGGATGGAGTCTCGTCGAATGCGGCGACAAAGACGTTGGGAAACTGCGAAGCGATCTGCGTCGCCAAGCTGCGACGATGAAACAACGCAAGGATGGGTTTTTTCGCCAGAATGCAAAGAAAAAGCTTGGAGAGCGTATAGTCGGAATGCACCGAGCCCAGAAGCAGAATGGCATCGCTGACGCGATAGAGCGAAACCGCCTCGAAGTAGGGCACGCGCACCGAATGCTCGCTCACGAGCTCGGTGACGCCGCATCGAACCGCCAATGGCTCCACCAGTTTGTAGGTGCGGTTCGGCGGTGCGTAATTGGTACCGACGAAATCAAGACGCAGCCTTGCCGTGAATTCCGGATCGCGATCCCGCAACGCGGCGACGGCCTGGAATAACACGGTGAGGATCGGGGCCATATCAGGCCCGGCTCTGCCGGCGGAAATCCAGTGCACATGCTCGCCATCCGGCGCAAAGATATCCTGCTCGACACCGTTCTCGACAACGAAATCGTAATCGCGGGCACTCGCGGCGAACGGCAGCACTGTAAATTTCGAGCGCTCAAGCCACGGATAACGGCGGGTCAATGCAGCAACATAGCCATCGGAAACGGTGACGATATGATCGGCGGCCTGCAGCGCGAACGCTTCCAGGTGGCGCGCCATCATCTGGTCCAGCCGATACTTCCACCAGCCGCCCGGCGCATCGTCACGACTGTAAAGGGCGGTGTCGCTGTACCAGGGATCCTGAAAGTCGAAGATGATCTTGCAACCGAAGCGCCGCTTCCATAATCGGCCCAGCACAAAGCTCGTGAAGACCGTGGTCGAGAAAAAAACGACGTCGTAACGCGCCTGCCGCAGCAGCCGGCGTCCGGCAAAATACAACGGCAGCAGGCTGCGATAGCCGAGCGCGCCGAAGCCGAAGCGGCGGCATTTCGCCTCGTCCCAGGCGGCAATGCGGACCACGCTGATGTCCGCCGGCAAGGATTGCGCGAGCAGGGTATCTTCGGCGCAGTCCGACGTCTTCGCGTCCACGCACAGGATCGTGGGGTCCCATCCGAACTTGCGATAATGCGCCAGCGATATCCTGACACGGTGGAGATCGGCGGCATTGGTCGGCGGAAAGCGCGGGCTGACGATCAGGATCTTTCTCATCTTCAACGCTGCGTCTGCCATTTATGGTCTTTGCAGCATTTCTTCATACAAGGCTTCGTATTGCGGCACGACCGCCGGCACGGAAAATGCCTGCTCGGCGCGCTCACGGCACAGCCGGCGATCGATCGTGCCCAGCCGGTGCACCGCTCGAGCGCCTTCGCTCACGTCCCGGATCAAGAAACCATCGATGCCGTCACGGATGATTTCCGGGACGGCGCCGCGCGGACAGGTGATAACGGGTGTGCCGCAGGCGAGCGCCTCGGCAAACACGATGCCAAAGGGCTCATCCCATTGGATCGGCACGACCATCGCGGCAGCCGAGCCAAGCAGCCGGCGCTTGGCCTCGTCGCCGACTGCGCCGACATATTCGATGCCGTTGTTGCCGAGCTCCGGCTTGATCATGTGATCCCAATATTGGCGCTGGTGACCTTCGTCGGCGTAATTACCGGCGATCAGGAGCCGCCGGCCGGTTTTCTTGGCAATTTCGATCGCCCAATGCGCGCCTTTTTCGCGTTCGACCCGGCTGAGGAACACAAGCGGTGCGTCATCCGGTACGCTGGATTCGAATTCATAGAAGTCCGTATCCACGAAATTCGGGATGGCGCGCCAGGCTCCGCCGTATTTGCCGCCCATTGTCGCTATGAATTTGCTGCAGCCCGTGAACATGAGCGAGGAGCCGCCGAGCAAAGCGGCCAACGATATTTGCCGGCCACCGGCAAAGCGCTGATACGACATGATCTTGGCAATTCGCCTCGGCAATAGAGGCGCGAGATAGAGCAGGCGCGAAAAGCTGTGCACGATCGACGGCCGGAAACGCGAGACCGCCGTCGCCAGCGCGAGCATGTTGCGGGTATGTGCCGCGGCGGAACTGGGCGCAACGTCCGGCCAGGCCACGAAGAAATCGGCGGCGGCCGAAGATTCCGGATGGGCGACAAGTCCCACTTCGTGGCCGCGGCGTCGCAAATCGGCGAGCAAGGCGGCAACGATCCTCTCGATGCCACCATAGTGCGGCGGCGGCACGGGCAAGAACGGGTCGGTCGGCAGGAGGATTCGCAAAATTCATGCCTGCCAGCGCTTGTCGGCGCGCAAATGGCTGCGCCGTGGCACGAACATGAAGTCGGCCTGCCACAGGGCTGCATCGAGAGGACGGCGGTGCATACCACAGATATCATAGGCGACGAAATCATTGTCGCGCAGAAAACCGATGAGATCGTCAAGCAGGCGCACGTCCCGATGGATGTCGATGAAGTTGACCTCGGCGAGAATGACTTCGATGCTCGATAGCGTCGATTTGGCGCCATGGAGAATTTCGAACTCGTAGCCCTGCACGTCGAGTTTCAAGAACGTGGGAGGTTGAAGCCGCAAATTTCCAACAACCTCGTCTATCGTCGTCATCGGGTACGATCGGACCGGCACGCGTGGGGAGAGATGTTCCTCGAGAACCGACGATGCCGTTTCCATTTCGTGAAATGGCACCGCGTTTCTCGTTTCAGCGCCCAGCAAACACGGGATAATGTCGACATTGCCGTCTGTTGTGCTCCAGGCCTGCAATTCGGCGACGCGGTGCGGTAAGACCTCGAAGCAGGTCAGTTTCGCACCAGGCCAGATTCGGCGGCACAGCTTGGCGAACTCGCCGGAGTGCGCGCCGACGTCGAAGATATGCGTCGGGGAGAAATTCATGGAGCGCAGGCGTTCCAGAGCCAACGGAATTTCAGGCACGCCGTAATGCCGAGTCACCCGCTGGCGTATGGCGTTTTTCAATTTGGTGAACATAAGCGCGCTAGACGGCCAGCGTAGCCGCAATTGCAGCCAACAACGTCCGCTCCTGACCTTCCCAGCAGAGAAAATCCCGCGCAGTCTGCAACGCAGTGCTTTTGGCATGGGCCAACAGGGCGTGTGACCCGAGCAGCCCATCGAGTGCATTTGCCAGCGCCGCCGGATTTCCCGGTTGGTACACGGCGACAGCGTCCTTGGCCCGCATCGCCACTTCGCGTTGGCCGGCGGTATCGCTGGCGACGACCGCAAGGCCGCCAAGCAGATAATGCAGAATTTTGTTGGTGACGGTCAGGTCGCGGCTGCGGCAATACGGCATTTCACCGGCGAAGCCGATGTCGTGCTCGGCGATGCGCGACAGCAATTCCTCGTTGCTGACCAGCGGATGAAAAAATACGCGCTGCCGCCAGCGCTCGGGGATGCGGCTTTTGATCCAATCCACCATCCCGGGAGTGGCGCGGCCGCGAAGATGAATCTCGGCCTCGCATTTCATGAGCGGCATCGCGCCGACCAGGTCTTCAACGCCGCGACCGGGGCCGAGCGTCTGCGAATGCCAGCAGATCGAAGCGATGGCCGTGTTGCGGCGTTCCTTGCGCCGGCCATCGATCGCGTCGCGGTCTGTCCAGGGAAAGGCATTGTAGAGCACGATCGGCGGCTCGCCGCCGTATTCCTTGGCGAGCGCCTCGCTCAAGACATGCGACGGACAGGACGCGTAAACGCCGCGCACCAGCAATTCGCGCTCCAGGAAGCGCAACAGCCGAAGCGGCCGGCGGCGCCGAGAGTCTGGCAGCAAGTCCTCGGAAAACCAGTCCTCCATGTCGACGCCGGCGCGACGGCCGTCTTGCAAGAGGCGCCAGGCGACATAAAGGGCGGGCTCGGAATGCGCGATGTAAAGATCCGCGGCAAGCGCCCGCGCCCGCGCCAGCAGGCGGCCGATGCCGTAGCCGAGCTGATCACGGCTTTGCCATCCGGTCAGCCCATACGCCGTGTTGGCGGCCTTGCGCCGCGCCCGCCGCAGCGCGTGCGTCGCGGTGCGGTGCCATCCCGGCAGCGTCGCGTCGAAGACCGGCTCGAAACGGAACGGAGCCTTCTCAAGCATCGCCTGATCGCGCGCCTTCAAATCCGCTTCCAGCCAGGCGCCGAGCACGTGCACGTCGTGGCCGCTGCGCGCAAGCGTCGTCGCCGCCTTCATCACCCGCGGATTGTGGCAGAGGCTGCTGCCGCTGATCAGGACGATGCGTGGCTGCTCCCGACCGCTCATCCCGGCGCCGCGGCCGCCCGCCCGCGCAACGTCCGCCATGCCAGCTGCGCGCGCTTGCCGAGCTTCCACCCCAAGGCGCGCGCCAATATCTGAAACGCCGGGCCGCCGCCCGGCCGCAAGTCGCTGCCGCCGAGTTCCAAGGCGCGCTTTTCAGCCAGCGCGACGAGGTCCGCCGCATGCGGATAAGCGTCATAGGCGAAGCGTTGGTAATGCGTGGCGCAAGCTTTTGCGGCCGCCGTCGTGCAGCACCGTTGCAGCAGGTGCCGACAGCATAAGTCGACGGCCGTGAACGCCGACGCGAGCGCCTCGCCGTCGCGCCGTTTGCTCAGCGTCGGTGCGCCCGCGGACCGGTAGTAGCCGCGCGCGTCGGCGCAAAACACGATGCCCGACGACTCAAGCACGACGCGGCAGAAGAACTCGCCGTCGTCGTTGACGCTGAGCGTTTCATCCCACGGCCCGGCGCGCTCGATCACCGCGCGCGGCGCGAGCCAGGCAAAATTCGGCATCATGCCGCCGCCGAGCCATGATGCGATCAAAAAATCCTCCGGCGCAAAATCGCGCCAGACCGGCTCGGGCGTGAAGTCGGCTTTGCTTGAATCGTGCGCAAATCGCGCCCAGGCGCCGGACGCAACCGATCCCGTGGGTGCCGCGTTCAGGCGCTCGACCTGCCGGCGTATCTTTTCGGCGTCGAGCAGATCGTCGGCATCGAGGAACTGGATCAAATCGCCGTCGGCATGCTTTAGGCCGATATTGCGCGCGGCGCTGGCCCCTGCCCGCGCGCAGGTCAGCACGGTGATCCCGCGGGCTTCATAACGTTTGGCCAGAGCGAGGCTGCCGTCGGTGGAATCGTTGTCGACGACGATGATCTGCAGGTTCGGCCAGCTCTGGCCGAGGCAGGACTCGATGGCCTCGCCGAGCCACGTCGCGCCGTTGCGGCACGGAATGATGATGCTGACCCGGGGCGGCATCACGGTCGCGGCGCCCGGCCGCGGTCGCGCGCCCAGGCGTTTTCTTCCAGCAGCGGGCCGTCGCCGGCGAACGGCCGCCCGGTGACGTCGAACACGTCATAACCGCGTTGCGTGAAGAAGGCAGAGAATTCTTGGTAAGTGCCCCAGGCGGCGGTGCCGAGCGTGCGGTCGCATTCGATCAAAATATTTTTGGGCCGAAACGGGCCTTCGAAATCCAGGCCGTCGAGCACTTGCGGCTCGAATCCTTCCACGTCGATCTTGATCAGCACCGGCCGCGCCGCCGGCTGCACGAGCGCATTGAGGAGATCTTGCAGCCGCGTCGATCCGACCCAGTAGCCGCCGCTGCCCGGCGCCGGGCCGCCGGCAGCGACGGCAACCGTTCCGGAATTGCCGGCCGATCGCCTGGACATTGGCAACAGGTCCGGCTGCGGGCCGACGGCGCCATGGAAAACGACGACGTTGCGCAGCCCGTTGCGATCGATATTGGCGCACAGCGCGGCGCAATTCTCCGCATCGGGTTCGATGCCGATCACGGTTGCGCCGGCAATCGACGCCACCGGGCAGGTGTACCAGCCGAAATTGGCGCCGACGTCGACGAACAATCCGGGTTCGGCGGACATGATATTCAGCGCCAACTTCAAGCTTGCCGGCTCATAGCTGCCGGTCATGAGGATGGTCCAGCCGATATAATCTTCCGGATCGATGGCGATGATGGCGCCGCCGGCATGTCTCATCATGATGCGTCCGCCGGCCAAGGTGCGAGCGAGCCAGCGGACGAAGCGGATTTTGCAGGGGTGCTCGAAGGAGCGGCCGTATGCCGTCAAGGCGGCGTCCAAAAAGCGCGCACCTTCGGCCGGCGGCAGAGCTGCCACTGCTCGATTCATAAGTATGCTATGCGATCATCATGCGAGGCGATCACAGCGCTACTCACGCCGCCGCGAAAATTTCCTGCCACCGCGCGACCCAGGCCGAACGGTCCGGCAGGCGGTTGCCGACGAGAAACGGCTGCCGCAGGTGGCGAAGGTATAAATCGTCATCGCGGTCGAGCGCGGCGACCCGCGCTACCAGCGCGTCAAATCCTGCTGCCGCCCAGATGCGCTGTTCGTATTCGCTCGCGTAGCCATTGATGCGGCGGCTGACCCTTTGCAGGAACGTCGGCGCGCCGATGTTGCGGATGGAATACGGCGCATAGGGCAGCCGCGGCAGCAGGTGGCGCGGCTTGGGCAGATAATCGTGGGCGTTGATGAAGCGTCCGGTGTTGAACGAACGGCCGATCTCGGGGTCGCCCCAGTAAATCGGCATGGTATCGGCTTCGATCGCGTGGGTGAGCTTCTCGGTGTTGTAGCCGGGGGCCGAGCTGTTCTCGAAGGCGATGACGAATTTATAGGCGCGCAGGAACTCGATCTTTGCTTTCCAGTCGATCTGCCCCGGGATCGGATCGATGCCCGGCATATTGTTCATCGCGCGGCCCGGCGCGTCGACATGCTTGTAGGCCGACAGCGCGCGGAAGAAGGCTTCGCGATAAGGGCATATGTTGCTGTACAGGAAGGCGCAAAATCGCGTCTTGGCTTGCAGCACCTGCGCCCAATTACTGTCCTTTTGGACGAGGTGGGAATCGTCGCCCCAGCGCGCAAAACGCATGTAGCGCGGGTGGTTCATATATTCGGGATGCAGCACCCCGAAGGCCCAGTCGCATTCGCTCATGATCGGTCGCACGTTCTCGCAGCCGATGAAGACCTTGATGAAACGGCCGGTGGGCATCGCGCCGGAATACGGGCCGTAGAGCAGCACCTGCGGCGAATCCGAAACCTCGAATTCGAAATAGGGCTTGAGATCGATCAGGATGGTATCGATAAGCTCGCCGGCCGTGGCGCCGGCCCAGAAGCGCGCGAAGCCGATGCTGACCTTCTTCCTGGCGGCCGGCTGCATCGCCGCCGGCCGTTCGCCGTCCCACTCCACGAGGCTCGTCACTTCAAATGGGCTCGCTGCTCAGGAAGTCTTCCGATACCGGCCGTTGATCGTCGACCCCGTTCGCCCAGCCCGGCCCGTCGGCTTCCGTGATTACCGCCATCGGCGGTAACCGAGCCGGCCTGCGGCCGCGCCAAGTCAATTGTGATCAAGCGTCGCGGCCAGATATTTTGCGACCGCAATCCCATAGGCACGGGTGCCGTCGGCATTAAAGTGCATGTCATGCGGGATATAATATTTTTGCAGCTCGGTTCCGAATTCGGCCTTCAAAGCCTCGGTCGCGTCATAAAATCTTACGCGATGGCGCGACGCAACCTCTCGCACCGTGTCCGACACGATATTGTTGAACGCGGCGCCGGCGCCGGCGCCGCCAAGATGCTGCAAGTGCGGGTGATGAATGTAGATCAGGGCGTCGGGCGTCCCCATGAGGGACACGACAGTCTCCGTCAAGTCATCGAGCGTCGTCGCGAAATACGCGATCTGCGCGCCGTACGCGCCACGCGCCTCGGTTTGGGGAAGCCGAGACAGCCAAAGATTATCGTCCGGCTTGCCTTGCCAGTACCGCTCGTACAATTTCGGAAATTCGATTCTCGTGAAATATAGCTTGGACACCAGGCGTTGTATGTAGAGCGTCTTTTCGGTGCTTTTGACGATCCCGTCATAGAACCAAAGACCGAGCGGGGTCGGCCGCACCGCGATAATCGAACCGGTATTGTCCCTGACGACGAGATGGCGATAGCGATAATAGTCGTCCCACAGGTCCGTCTCGTCGACGTCGATAATAACGAAATCGGGCCTCAACAACGGAATAAGTTTCTTGGCCTGCGGAACGTAAACCGAAGGCGAATAGGAGGAGACGCCGGCATTGAACACGCATAATTCGCGGTGCAGGATTTGCTCAAAGTAGCGCCTGACGTGATAGGGAACGTTGTCGACCCGTCCAAGACCCTGCATGAACGAATCGCCCATGAACAGAAGCTTTGGCCCGCACCCGCTGGCATTTGGCTTGTCCAATTTGCGAATGCCGTCGGCCTCCACATCCGGACCCGGCGGCGGCACGTGGTTGAGCAGCTCGGACACTTCGAGCGAAATTGCTTTGCGATCGACCGCCAGATCGTAAATGGGGCCCAATTGCTGCTGTACGCGAAGGCCGAATTCGAGCAGAACGGCTGTGAGCAGAACATTGACCGCCACAACCAGAATAACGCTGCGTCGTTGCAAGTTCATTCCTTTTATTTCCGCCATTCACCCTTTCGCGCAACATGGCGGGCTGCGCCGGCTGCCATGGCAACCGATTACACGAGCTGCGGAAAGATCGATTGCTCAGGAAGATGGTGACAACGCTCACCCGGCCGCACCGACCTCGCTGCCGGCAACGGACGGCGCGCGGCGCTGCGCTTGCTCGAGGATGCGAAGATAGTTCGCGGAGCACTTTTCCAGGGTCAAGGTCTCGTTGATATAATCGCGCGGGGCGAATGCACCGCTTCGCTGCAAGTCCAGAAACTGCGTGAGCTTTTCTGGAAACTCCTCAATGTCGCGAAATTTCTGTCCGCATCGCGCATCGAAATAAGGAACGCTCGTCGCCGGGATGTCCGATTGGCCCCACTTGAAGCGTTCCGGGTCGAGATACCAGCCCTGGTCCCATGCCAGGACAGGAACACCCGACGCAAGGCATTCCTGATATGCGAGCCCCTGACTTTCGTGTTCGCACAGAAACAACATGGATCGGCTCCGTCGCAACAGCTGCCGATATTGGCGTTCGCTATAGTGACCGTATCGGATTGCGACGAACGTCAACTTCCTGCGCCGCAATTGGAGGCTGATCGGCTCTAGCAATCGCGAGACCATTTCGCCGCGGCGCCAAAGAATTTTATCGTAGATAAGGAAATCAAATTCCTTTTCGCGCGGATCGGCCGGCGTCCATGCCTGCGTGTCGATGCCGACCGGCCAGATTCCACACTTGTCGCCGAAGTACGGCTTGTAGAGCTCAGCGGCCCACGTGGAGTGCTGAAGATAACGTACGACCGGGTATTGCTCGCAAAGGTCGGGCCATTCGCCTGGATGGGTCATCAAGCCGACGCCTGCCACAATAGGATTGGGGCGATCGTAGCCGTCAAGTGCGTAGCGGCCGCGTCCGAGCACGCCGACGCGATCATCCTCGCGCAAGGTCCGAAATGGGAGATTGACCAGATAAGGAACACCGAGCCGGTCGAGGCCAAGCGCAAGATTGATGAAGACCTTGTCGACTCCGCTGGGCTGCCTCGGACCGCGGATCGCCCGGCGCAGCATCGGCCGAATGAACCGGTCGCCCGGCAACCAACGGTCGCTTTCCGGCGGGTTGCGGTAGTAAAGGCAGATCCTACCCATCAGTCCGATGCTTCTGCGGGATATCGCGATCAGCTACTTACGGAAACAATTGCGCACGGATCGCCCGGGTTAATTCGACCTTCAACTGCCGGCGCGAAGCAGAGGCAGCGATGCCAGGGCTTGGACGTGAACGATATCCTTGACGAGCACCACACAGCCGCGCCGCGCGCCACCTTCATCGGAAGAGTGCGTAGTAGGATAGAAAGCGCACAAACCGTGGGCTGTAATGGCCGGCGCGATGTAGTCCGCCGTCAATGCCTTCCCGGGACCATAGTCATCATATCGATACCCGGCATCATTTGGAACTTGAAAATCGTCAAGCATGATCACCGACGAAGAGCAACGCTGCAATATGATTTCAAGCTCCTCTGCAAGCGGGAGATCTTCGTTCCAGTGCGCATCCAGGTAGAAGAACAAGGGCCGGGACGTCAGGCCACTTAGTGCTCCATCGAACAATGTGCGCAGCGCTGATCGACTGTCCTGGTGAAAAAGCATCACATTGCGCTGGCGCCGGAATTTAGCTCGGGCGAAACCGTGCCTACGGGGATGTTCCTCTACCGAAAAAATTGGAAGCTTGGTTTGAGCCATAAACTGAGTTGTTGCTCCAAAGGCAGTCCCAGTTTCTATTACAGCTGCGGGTTTGATCCGCTCAACAATGAGCTCAAAGAGTTGACGCCGAGCCGGTTGGCCGTTGAAAGCGCCGAATTCGCAGCCGAGATTTGGAAACCTCAAGTAATCGAGTGTACCCATGGCTTGCTCGCCAATGAGTCGACGAACGGCAGTCTTAAGCAGACGAATCATACCCCTCGCGCCACAATCCGCGCTCGCCCTGTCCCCGCAACTCCGACCAGCTCCGTCTTCTGCCGCAACTCTCGTCAGCAGACATCGTACTTGAGCGTTATCTCACGCCATCGACGGGCCCATGGTACCTGCGGACAGACCGAGCCGTTGGCCTATCCGGGCAATGCTACGCGCCAAGCAGTGCTCATCAAGCGCACGACGCTGGGCGCGTCCGCGCATCGCGCGTCGGCGCTTGGGATCTGAAGCCAATTCGCCGAGTTTGGCGCTCAATTCCTCCGCCGTCCGATACGCTTCGATTTCCGTACCTATTTCGTACAGGCATTCCAGCCCTTCGGTCCATTCGGTCAGATAACACGCGCCCAGCATGGGCGCTTCGATGTCACGCAGGCGCGAATAACGCAGTGGGTGCAGGTTCGAGTTACGCGCGGTCGGCACGCGATTGACGCCCAGGCAAACGGCCGCCTCGCGCGTGATTCGAAAATATTCGCTTTCGCTCGCCGGCGCAGTCCCGATGCTCGAAGGCGGCAACGGCGCCGGCCGCATCGGCAGAATCCAGCTCTCCGCCTTGCGCAGAAGCGCGCCGAAACCATGGCTGCGCACCAAGGCAATTTGATTTGCAACCACGGCAGAGGGCCGCCGCCGGCGCGGCGCCGTGGCTCCGTCATCACGCTCATCCGACCAGCCGGCGCCGCGCACCGTGAATTTCGCCCCCGCTTGCGCGGCCCGTGAAAACAGATCGCGGCGCAAAATGTCGGCCGAACCGACGAATGTCGGCGGCTCGGTCTCGGCTGCGGCGACGCTTCGCAGGTTTTGCGGAATCCAGCACGGCATCGGCGCATGAACGTGCGCGAGCCCGGCCCCGCGATACATCTGCAGCGCTTCGAATTCCGGAACCCAATGCAGCGCGAATGCGCGATATTCGGCCGGCACCGCGCGAAATTCGCGAACGTTGTCGCAAAAGAAATTGACGCATGGGATTCCCATGCTCTGCAAATCCCGAATGGCGCCAACTTCGATCTGCGCCGGGTACAGATAGCTCAAGAACAGGTCCACGGGACGGTCGCGACACTCGGCGCGCACGAATGCCACCACAGTCTGCCAGGTGCGCTCGCGCCACAAATCGAGTGCGGCGCCCGGCGGATGCACGAGCCCCTCCGCCCAATCGACTCCCGGCACTTCAAGCACCTCATGTCCCGCCTCCGCGAGCCCATGGACGAAATACGGCCGCCAGAACTCATAGGCCGGAATCGGATGTTGCCGGCAGCTTTGCTGGCAACTGACGACAATCCTCATGCGGCTGTTGCGCTCGCAATGCGTCGTGACATGAACCAAATTCCAGGCAACTGTTGCGGCGCGTCGAAGCCGAACCGTTCCGCCAGCGACGCCAGGCGGGCCGCGCCGCATTCGACGTGCCACTCGATGCACATGGCGTCGACCCGCTCCAGCCAAGCGCAATCGCCGGCAAACAGCGCCGCTTCGTGCCCTTCGATGTCCACCTTGAGAAGGCCGATGCGGTCCCAGGACAGGTGTCGCAGAATGGTCGGCACGCTGACGCCCGCGACCTGCAATGTCGGCCGCGCACCGTGCTCGCAAGCCTCGACGATTTTGTGCTCGTAGTCGCGACCCCGCAGCTCAAGCATGAGAGGACGGTCCTCGGCGTCCACCGCCGCCGCCATGACGGCGGCACGCACGCCGTTGAGCGCGAGGTTTCTGCACAACAGGCGCAAATTGTCTGGCGCGGGTTCGAGGCAGGCCAAGGCGGCGTCGGGAAACAGCCGGGCAAAATACACCGCCGACAAGCCGATATTCGCACCAAGGTCGAGAATCGTCGCCGGCCGGTGGACGAGCGGCAGGCGATAGTATTGATGCTCGAAAACCTCCGAATGAATGAATGCGTCGGCGCCGGCATTGTTGCGAAGGCACAAGCGCACATCGCCGATCGGTGGCGGATAGCAAAAACCGATCGTCCATTGTCGCGGGGTAAACGCGCGCGGAAGCGCGTGAGAGTACAGCCACATCAGCCGCCGGGCAAAATCATTGGCGCTGGCGCGCCTGTTCCACGCCAAAGCCGTATTCGCACTTAAGACGCGAAGATCCATCGGACCGTTCGCCGCCGAACTTTAGTGCGAGACAAAATGATCTGTCTCAAGCCGGCAGGCACGGCGAATGCGCCGGTAACGCGCGGGGGCAAGAATACGGCCATTGCCCGAAAAGCTAGAGGCGTTCAGCTTCGATCTGCCAAGGCAGCCTCAGAGAGAGAAACCCGCTTCGGCGATTGCCCCGCCGCGTACTGGTATCATCCAGACTGAACTCGCCGACCACACCGGGAACATCGATTTGGCGTCCGTAAGAGTCAAAATCGGCATAGAAGCCCAGATAAATCTGATAGGTGGCGGGACTTAAAATCCGCTCGGGAATCTTGATATTTAATGTACCGGACCCCGCTGCAAGCCGGTCGAACGGATTGGTGCCGGCATCATCGCTGTCACCTTCGTAAACCAAGGTGCCGTCGAGCCTTTGCAGTTGCAGGTAGCCATGAAGCCCCAGGACGGGGCGGGTAGCGGTGTACTCGACGCAAATCCAGATCGGATGATCGCAGTCGAAATTGCTGGTCGGATCGCCGGCCGGCTCGTGCCGTGTGGTCACGCGATCGATGTGGAACGGCCGATCCGGCGGACGCGGCGTGCCACGGACGAAAATGCCGTCGGCAATGCCCTCGCTTGCCTGCTTCAGGTATTGGTCTATGGCGTCCTGGACCGGAGCATCGGTCTTGAGCCGGCCCTGGTCCAAAAGGATGCAGCGCTGCGTCAGGCGGCGGATCGATCCCATATTATGGCTGACGAACAGCACGGTGCGGCCGCCCTGCGCGGCTTGCGACATCTTGCCGAGGCAGCGTTTCTGGAATTCGGCGTCGCCGACCGCGAGCACCTCGTCGACGATCAGAATTTCGGTTTCCAGATGCGCCGCGACCGCGAAGGCGAGCCGCACATACATGCCCGACGAGAAGCGCTTGACCGGCGTGTCGAGAAAATTCTCCACCTCGGCGAAGGCGACGATCTCGTCGAACCGCCGTTTGATCTCGGCGTGCCGCATGCCGAGAATGGCGCCGTTGAGATAGATGTTTTCGCGGCCGGTCAATTCGGGATGGAAGCCGGTGCCGACTTCGAGCATGCTGGCGACGCGGCCGTTGAGCTCGATGCGGCCCTCGCTGGGCTCGGTGATGCGGCTGATCACCTTGAGCAATGTCGATTTGCCGGCGCCGTTGCGGCCGATGATGCCGACGACTTCGCCGCGCTTGACCTCGAAGGACACGTCCTTGAGCGCCCAGAAATCCTCGACGGCTGCCGCCGCGCGGTCCGTCCCGCCGCGCAGCACGCTGCGAAAACCGTCGGCGATGACGTCGCGCAAGGCGACATAGCGTTCGCGGCGCTGATGGCGGATGCGGTATTTCTTACCGAGATCGTTCACGCTGACGGCGACGTCGGACATGCGGCAATTCAATATTTGAGCCGGTAATAGAGGTACTTGAGGACTTCGTTCTGGAAGCCGATGACGCCGCGCTCATTCGTCCACCAATTGTCGCGCTGGTAATCCGGCGTGTTGATCGCCGGAACCAGGATCGCCGCGTCATTGGCGAAGACATGCTGCAGCGTCCAGCGTAGGCGGCGCGTCGCGAAAATGTCCGTCGGCACGATGATGCGGCGGGCGCCGTTGCGCACCGCCCATTCGTGCAGTGCCGTGGCCTCGGCGAAAGTATCGGACAAATGATCGCCGAACGGCTCGATGGCGGAGGCCGGCACGCCGAGCTTTTGCAGAATTTCACTGTTGGCGCGCACGTGCGGCTGCAACACGCCGAGCCGCTCGGCCGGGGACGCGCCAATATTCGAGACCAGGATTTTCGGCGCCAGGCCGCGGCGATAGTAGTCGGCCGCGGCAAACGGCCGGTATTCGAGGCCGCCGCCGAACACCGCGACCGCATCCGCCGGCGCCGGCTCGTCGGAGACGATCCACAGCTCGGCGGCGCCGCGCAGCACGGTTTGCGGCTTGAGCCACGTCCATAGTGCGAGCGCCGCGATCCCGGCAACGAGTGCCAGCAACACGCGGCGAGCCATGCGGCGCGGGCGCGGGCGCACGACGGCGGGTTCGTTGGTCTCCAAATGCGTCGTCATATCACGTCGGCAAAGCCGTGTTCCATGCGCCGGAAATACCAGATGCCGAGAACGATCACCGCCATGGTCACGACCAGCGCTATCCACACCGTCTGCCCATCGAGCGCCACCTGGCCGCCGAGCAAGGACCAGCGGAAGCCGTCGATGATGCCGACCAGCGGATTGAGCGCATAAAGCAGCCGCCACTTCTGCGGCACGTCGGCGGTGGAAAACGCGATCGGCGAGACGAACAGGCCGAACTGCACGATGAACGGCACGACATAACGGAAGTCGCGGTACTCGACATTGAGCGCTGCGAACAGCAGGCCCGAGCCGAACGCCAGGCCGAAGGCGAGCAGGACAAAAAACGGCAAGGCCGCGATCTGCCAGGACGGCAGGAAGCCGTACCACAGCATCAGCAGGATCAGCAGCGCAAAGGTGATGGCGAAATCGATCAGCGTGGTGGCGACCGCGGCCAAGGGAATGAGCAGGCGCGGAAAATAGATTTTCGAGATCAGATTGGCGTTGCCGATCAGGCTATTCGACGATTCCGACAGCGCGCTGGAAAAGAACTGCCACGGCAGCACGGCGGCAAACACCAGGATCGGATCCGGCACCTTGCCGGGCGGGAAGCCCACCAGCCGGCGGAAACCGACGAAGACCAGCATGGTCAGCGCCGGACGGATCAGGGCCCAGGCGACGCCGATCACGGTCTGCTTGTAGCGCACCACGGTGTCGCGCCACGCCAGAAAATAGATCAGCTCGCGATAGTGCCAGAGGTCGCGCCAGTAATTCTTGGCGGTCATGCCCGGCTCGATGACGAGCCGCGCCGTGCTCGCCGCGGGCGTGTCCTGGTCCGTTGCTTTGTTTCGGCTCATGGGGCCTTCGACGACGGCGCTCATTGGGCCGCTGCGATATTGGACGTTCTCGGCTCACGGCCGCGCTCGGCCGCCAGCATATGCGCGATCACGTCCTTCATGGTGGATTCGGCGCGCCATCCGATAAGCTCCCGCGCCTTTGCCGGATTGCCGGCGCTGTACATGATCTCGTACGGCCGCCGTAGCGCGTCGTCGACCTCGACATGCTTGCGCCAATCCAGGCCAACGGCGGCAAACGTGGTCGTCACGAAGTCTTGCAGGCTATTGGTCTCGCCGGTCGCAATCACGAGATCGGTCGGCACGCTCAGTTGCGTCATGCGCCAGATCGCTTCCACGTATTCCGGCGCAAAACCCCAGTCGCGATGGATCGCGAGGTCGCCGAGACGAAGCGCCTGTTCGGAACCGTTGGCGATCGCGCAAGCCGTCGCAACGATCTTTTTGGTGACGAAGCGCTGCGGGCGCAACGGCGATTCGTGATTGAAGAGGATGCCGTTCAAGGCGTGTATGCCGTAAGCTTCCCGGTAATTGACGACCGTCCAATGCGCCGCCGCCTTGGCAACCGCATAGGGGCTGCGCGGATGGAATGGCGTCGTCTCGTCGGCGGCCCGGCCGGCGGTGTCGCCGAAGCACTCGCTCGAGCTTGCGTTGTAGAGCCGGGTGTCATGACCGATGAAGCGTATCGCCTCGAGCAGGTTCAGGCAGCCCGTGACGATGCTGGCCATGGTCTCGACGGGTTGCTGAAATGAAAGCGCCACCGAGGACTGACCGGCAAGATTGTACACCTCGTCGGGGCGAACTTTGGCCAGGACCTGAAGCGTGCTGCGAAAGTCCGTGAGCGCCATCGAAACGCAGTCGACCCGATCGCGGATGCCGAGACGCGTCAAATTCTCGAACGGCGAAATCTGGGCGTCACGGGACGTTCCGGTCACGTGGTAATCCTTCGACAGCAAGAGCCGCGCAAGATAAGCGCCATCCTGTCCCGAAATGCCGCAGATGAGCGCGCGCTTTGCCAAGGTGATGCCGGCCTAAATGTCGATCACGCGGCCGAGTGCGCTGTGCAGCCGGCTGGCGAAGTTGGCGAATGAAAAGTAGGCGAGCCCCGCCGGTATCTGCTTCGGCCGCCGCAGCGCTTCGACAATGGCGGCAAGCAACGCCGCCGGATCCTTCGGATCGACGACGTCACCCAGCTCGCCGTCGCGGACCGCCTCGCGCGTGCCATCGGCGATGCTGGCCACAACGGGCAAGCCGCACGCCAGCGCCTCGAGGATGACAAAGCCAAATCCCTCCCAAAGGCTTGGCATGACGTAGGCGTCTGCGAGGCGGTAATAGTCCTGCTTTTGCGCCTCGGGAACGCGGCCGACGAAGTGAACCCGGTCGCCGACGCCCAATTGCCGCGCCTTGGCCTCAAGCCGCGGCCGATCGTCGCCGTCGCCGACCGCGATATAGGCAATGTCGGGTTCCAGCTCGCGCAGCCGCGGCATGATCTCGATGACTTCGTCAAAGCCTTTGGCGCGTTCGTTGGACCACATCCGCCCGAGCGTCATGATGATTTTTTTATGCTCGATGCCCAGCTTCCGCAGCAACTCCTTATTCTTCTCGCCGAGACCGAATTGCTCGACCTTGATCGCGTTCGGCAACACCGCGGTCGCCGCGCCATCGATCGTGCTCCAGGCGCGGAACCGATCAAGCGTCGTTTCGCTGATCGCGATGACAAAATCCGCGCGATTGGCGAGCCTGGCAACGACGGGCCGGGACGGCCGCCACCAGCCGTCGATGCCATAGATTGCCAACAGAAGCGGCGCGCGCTGCACGGCGGCGATGGCTGTTGCCATCGGCATCAGATTGATATGGGCGCAGTAAATCAAATCGTAATGGCCGGCCGTGAAGGCGTGCACCACGCTACGCCACAGAAATCTCCACTGTCCTGAAATCCCGGCGAGATCGTAATGCACTTTCGTCGGCGCATTGAACCCGGTGTCGTTGACGATTCTCGGCAGAACGACGACCTCGCCGACGCCATCGAAGCCGCCCAGCGCTTCAAGAACATCGCGATTGTATTGCGAGATGCCGCCAAAGCCGCCGTGTGCATCGGTCGCCAGCATCAGAATTCGTCGGCCGGCGGCACCTTCATTTTTTTGCACCGCTTCGGACCTAGACCATGATCCGATCAAATTGAATCGGATCATGGTCTAGTTCTTTCGTTGGAGCATGATCTTTTCGGAAAACCGGCATCCACTTTTCCGGATCATGCTCTAGGCGAAGGCATCCGGCACGGCGTCGCCGAGCGCCGGCCGGCCGCCGAGCGAGCGGGCGGCAATGTAGCAAGCCCAGCGGCGCGCATGGGCGAACGTCGATTTCACCATCGCCGCATTCTGCCGCGAAAACCACCGTGCCGTGGGAATGTTGAAGCCGGTCTTCTTGCGTCCGATGACGCTGTCCGGCAGCGGCTGCGCCGGCGCCCGCGCCAGCATTTGCTTGGACGACATGTCGGTGCGGGGCACGCCCGCTGCGGCAACTCTTTTCAGAAGCACCGAATCGACCAACGGCGTCCTGACTTCGAGCGAATGGGCCATGCTTGCCCAATCGGTGTCGCGCAGAAGCTGATTGCGCATGTAGAGCGAAGCTTCCAGGACCGCGACCCTGGCCTGCGGTGAAGACGGCATCGCATGCAATTGCGCCGCAATGGATTCGAGCGGCGCCAATCGGTTTAACCCCTCGCGCACGAGTTCGGGATCGAGCAGCCGATCGAGCTCCCATGGCATGAACAATCCGCGGCGCAACAGATAGGCGCCGTCATAGGTGCCGCCGAATTCGATCATCGAGGCCGCCTTGGGATTTGCATGCAAGGCGCCGCCGATGCGGCGCGCTACCAAGCGCGACAGCTTGCCGAGAAGCGGCACGCGCGACGGCGCCGCCAATAGCCGCACCCATCTCGGGATATCGCGAAACGACGGATATCCGCCGAACAGCTCGTCGCCGCCGAGGCCCGACAGCACCACCTTAAGTCCCAGCTCGTGCGCCGCCTTGGCGACAAACCAGGTATTGATGCCGTCGATGGAGGGCTGATCCATGGTCTCGAGAATCCGCGGCAGGTCGGCGGCGAATTCGCCTTCCGTAATCACGCGCGTCGTATGACGGGCACCGTAGAGCCGCGCCACCTCCTCGGCGAGCGGCGCTTCGTCCTCGGGGCGGCCGCGAAACTCGGTGAACGACAGCGTGACGGTCTCGATATCGCGCTGGTTCGCGTCTCGCATCAAGCCGACGATGGCGCCTGAATCGATGCCGGAGGACAAGAACGCGCCGACCGGCACGTCGGCCACCAGATGGTGGCGTACGCTGTCGAGCAGTGCGTCGCGAACCTCCGCAGCGGCTTGCTCTTTGCCGGGCGGCTCGCCGCCGGGATATTGCGCTTCGGCATCGCAGTAGATCTGCGCGATCGAATGGTAACGGTGAACTTGCCGCTTGCCGTTACGATCGACGAAGAGCGTGCACCCCGCCGGCAGCGCTTGAATGTGGTGATACCAGGTAAACGGCTCCGGAACGTGGCCGAACAGGTAGAAGCCGACCTGCCCGGCCGCATCCAACTCGTGCGGGACGACGCCGCCCGCGATCAAGGCGCGAACCTGCGAGGCAAAACGGAATGTCCGGCCGTCGTCGGCGTAGTAGAGCGGCTTGATGCCATAGGGATCGCGAGCGACAAACAAGGCGTCGGCGTCGGCATCCCATATGGCGAATGCAAACATGCCGCGAAGATCGGCCACCATCGCCTCGCCTTTGGCGGCATAGAGGTGCAGCAGGACCTCGGTATCCGACTGGGTGCGGAAAACGTGACCCTTCGCTTCCAGGTCGGACCGCAGCGACCGGTAATTGTAAATCTCGCCGTTGAAGGTGATGACGCGGTTCGCGCTTGCCATCGGCTGGGCGCCGCCGTCCGACAAGTCGATGATGGCAAGCCGACGGTTGCCGAGGCCGACGCGGCCGTCCGGCGCCAGCCATTCACCGCGGCCGTCCGGGCCGCGCGCGGCCATGTGATCGCGAATGCTGCGCAATTCCGTCATGTCGACCGGATTGGCGGCGGCGTGATAGGCGTAGAGGCCGGCGATACCGCACATGATTTTTGTATTTTTGTTTGCCGCCTAGAGGGCCGCTACCGTCAGTTCGGCATCGGCTTTGTCATGCGCGCGACGAGGAGTGAGCCCATGCGCAAGCGCTGGGTCAGCAAGCGCGCGAAAGAATCGGGCATGAGCCGCATGATGAACTGCTTCAATCGGCCGTACGGCAACAGCACGATGTCGCTCTTCAATCCGTAGATGTCGATCGCTTCGACGTCGAACAGGCTGTCGACTTCACGGCGCCATTCGGCCGGCTTGTAATAACGCGCGATGGCGCCGTCGCTGCCGTACTGGCTCGCCTGATGCAAGCTATAGCCTTGGCGCCAGTGGCCGAGAAACAGCCACCTTATAAAACCCGACACGCGGTAGTTCCACCATGACCGGTAGTAGACCATCACGGTACAACGCCCGCCGGGCCGCAACACGCGATGCATTTCCTCCAGCACGCGGCGCGTGTCTGCGGACTGATGAACCACACCCCAGCTCCAGATGAAATCGAAGCTGGCGTTGCCAAACGCCATGCGCTCGGCATCCATCTGCAGCACCGATCCGGCGACGCCAGCAAGCTTGAGCCGTTTCGCCGTCATCGTCGTGGCGACGGTGGTCAAATCGATGCCGACGAATGCGCGGCAGTGCGACGCCAGCAGCTGGGCGTGCGTGCCGTAGCCGACGCCGATCTCGAGCACATCCTTGTCGAGGAGATCATCGAACGGAATGAGTCGCTCGAACGGAATTTTGCGCCACGGCGCGAAATCCCGGGCGGCGGCGAAAAAGCGATCGTCGATCTCCTTGAAATAGGCGGCGTCGCCCGGCGTCTGGTCGAGACCTTGGCGCCAGTCGTAGCGCATCGGCGTGGATTCCCACCACGCCCTGTTGGCGGCCTGCCAACGCTGGTGCTCGTCCTCGTCACGCGGCGGCTGGGTGGGCTCGTCAAATCCGGCGGCTTTTGCTTGGGACGGCTTGTTCGAAGGACGATTCATTCTCCCGCGGGGCTTGGCCGATATGGTCCGAACCGTTCGTCAAAAGCTACCGCAGCGCGGGTGAAGACCCACGCGATTGCCGTGCCGGCGACCGGCAACCATTGTGCCTTTATGGTTGCGCTGTAGCAAGGGTCGCCCAGGGCTGACTTCTCAATAAAATCCGAGGGTTAACTGCAATTCGATGGGCTGGCCTGAGGCCCGCAGCCGGCTATGTCTCGTCCGGCTCCGGGGGCGTTGCGGGCGCCGGGGTTTCGGTAAGACCGGCGCTGCGGCCGCCCTGCCCGCCCTTGCGCCAAGCCTCCGGCCACTCGACACCGTCACCCCATCGCGCGGCCCGCTGCCGCGGCGGATTGGACGGCGGCGCCGCTTCCTGGTCGGCGGCGATTGCAGGAGGCGCCGCGACGGGAGGAGCAGCGGCCAATCTCGGCGCGACACCTTGCGCGGTCGCATCAAAGGCCGGGCGAGTGAGCCTTTCCTTCGCTCTGTCATCGGCGGCCAAAGTCTCGACCGTAAGCCCGCAGGCGAAGGCGAGGATCGCCGTCATCGCCGCGGTTCGCAACGGATAGTCGAGAAAAGAATGGGCGATGATCAGCGCCACGGCGATCGTCGCCGCGCGCGCCAGCGTACGGTCGAATTCATTCGTCCCGATGGAGCCATACCGCCAGATTTTTGCGGCGCGGGCAACGAACCAGGCGGCGAACGCAGCCATCAAGGCAATGCCGAAGATTCCGGTTTCCAGCCAGAGCTCGAGGATGTCGTCGTGGGCATGATTGATGTAGGCGTGGGCGAACAGGTCTTGCGGCTTCTCGAACATGCCGTAGACCGGAACGAACGTGCCCAGCCCGGCGCCGAACGGCATGTAAGCCCAGGCTGCCTCGATCGTGGTGCGGGCAAATTGCAGCCGCGCCTCGTCCAACGGATCGGCATTGAACCGCGCCAACATCCGATAGAGCGCGAATTGCAGGATCAAGATGAAGGCGGTTCCCGCCGCCGCGACCAGGAAATTCAAAGGCGTCGCGCTCAAAGTGCGCCGCCGCCGGTCGGCCAAGACCAAACAATAGACGCCGACCAGGCTGACCATGGTCAGGACCATGCCGGCGCGCGAACGCGCCATGGCCTCGGCCGCGAGCAGGACGACGATGGCGAGGAAGCTCGCCGTCACGATCACGATCGAGCGGGCTTCGAAAATCCTGCGATCGCGCCAGGGACCGACGGCAAAGCCGACATCGACCGCCCACACCGCCGCAAACAGCAGCACGACGTAAAGAAACGCAGCAAAATGATTTCGATTGGCGAAGAAGCCGACGGCCTCGGTCACGTTGGTGGCGGCAAAAAAGCGCAGCCGGCTGGCAGGGCCTTGCGCGATCTGCAGCAGGCCGAGGAACGAACTGACGATGCCGAAGGCGACGACCACGAGACTCAACAGACGCCGTTCGCGATAGCCGAGCAAGATCGTGCCGAAGAACACGGCGAGCGTCGGCAGCAACGCCATAACGCTGAGCCATGTCGCATTGGGCGACACGCTGATCGGCAGCCACGGCAGGCCATGCCCCAAGCCGTCAAACGACGCGATCAGCGGGGCCCGGTGCGGCAGCATCGTCCACAGCGCGGGCGGCAGCGGCACGAGTTGCACGAGCGGCACCAGCACGGCCGCCAGACAAAAGCCGAGCTCCCAGCGCAGCCGCCACAACGTGGGCCGATCGCGCCAAAACAGATCGCCAAGCCGCGCCACCGACAGCAACAGCAGCGGAATGGTCAGCAATTGCAGCAGCGCATCGGACAGAAAGCCGCCGCGCGTGCCGCCGCCCAACAGCAAGGCGGCCAACAGTGTCAGCGCGGTGAGCCAAAACAAGCCGCTCAACGCCACATCCTGCAACGACTCGGCGGCGAGCTCGGCCAGTCGCGTGCGCGGCAGCCGTACGGCCATCTCGCGCATCGACATGCCGATCGCCCGTCGCGTGGTCCGCATCATGGCCATCCCGACCTCGCTACCGGCCCGGCGCGCCGGCGAGACGCGAAATCTGCAGATCGTCGAACCAGACGGCGCCATTGACGAACGTTTCGGAGGGCATGCGCGAATCGAGATCGAGGGACAGGTACTGCGCGCGGCAGTTTTGCGGCGGCACCGTGAAATCGAAGCCGGTATCGCTCCAGCCGGGCGCGCGGCCGTTGATCATCGGCCCCTCGGCGAGGCGGACGTCGGACGTCTCGGCGCAGGCGATGCGCCATTTCAGGCCGCGCGGTCCCACCAACTCGCCCTTGAACCGGCCGGTGAAACGATAACGGCCGGGCGCCAGCATGATCAATTGCGCAACGCCGGCATAATCGACGCGGCCGTATTGGAAGTTCAGCAACAGCGCGTGCCCGCTGCCGGCGTCCGGTTTTGCTTCGATATCGACGGTGACGCCGGAGCCCTGGGGCATGATCCAGTCGAACGGCGAGCCCGACGGCGCGATCTCGAAGCTGCCGTTGTACAGCAAGCCGGCGTTGCGCAGCTCTTCGGCCGGCAGAAACTGCAGCCACGTGTAATAGGCGAGCTCGTACAATTTATGCTGGACCAGGAAATTGAGATAGCGGTTGAGGTCCGCGGGCGACGGCGGATCGGCATTCGCGCGCAGCGCCAGCAGCAGATCGAGCGGCGTGCGCGCGTCGGTGACGCTGTTCGGCAGCATCTGCAAAAACTGATCGCGCCAGGGTGGGTCGCCGGCAAGCGCCGCCTTGATCAAGCCGGCCGATGCCTTGTCCTCGGCAATGCGCGCCAGGAACGGCACCACATAGGAGCCCAATTCCGGCGTCGTGCGCAGCAGTATGTCGGCATAATAGACGGTCGACTGATAATTTTTTGTCGCGAAGCTTTTCAGCATCAGCCAGGAATCGGCCAAATTCTCGTGCAGCGACAATTTGGCGGCAGCCTGCATGAAGGTCGCGGCGTCGGCGTCGTTCTTGGCGGCGTCCGAGACCTGGCCGAGCAGGCGCAGCGCCCGCGCGTTTAGCGGCTCATGGCGGAGCGCGGCCTCCGCCGCGGCGCGCACCGCCGGCAGATCGATGCTCTGTTTCTGGCTGATCAGATCGAAGGCCGAGAAAGCGCGGTTGGCGAGCGCCAAATTCTCGTTGGCGGCAGTGCCGCCGGCATCGGCGCCAGCGTCTTGTTGCGGGGCTTGATCTGTTGCGCCCGCGCGCCCGCTCGTGCCCGCCGTATCGTTGAGCATCCGATCGGCGAGATTGGTCAAGGCTTCAGGCTGTCCGGCATTGAGCCGCAAAGCCGCCTGCGGCGCGACGTCGGCCAGGTAGGCGGCAAGACTTCGCGAAATCACCAGCCACGCCAACAGCAACGCGCAGGCCCCAAGCACGGCCGTTCGAAGCTTAAGCTGCGGGCGTAACGTGATTGTCATGGCTCCGGCACGAAGGGGTTGAGAAAGCTAAAATGACGACGCCGATGTGGCGAAAGGGGCCTCGACGGTCGATCGCCGATTCAAATCGTCACCCATGGCGGAACCCCGGTACGCGCCGCCGGAATTTATCACACCGGCCGTTGCAGCAGCATCGACAGCGCGCGGCGGAAAAAACCGACTTTTTCGGCGCCATACAGCGATGCTGCGTCCCAGCCGCGCGCCTGCCGCCGGCGCAGCGCGGCAATGAATTTCTTTCTGTTGCCGCGCTGGGCCGCCTTGTTGCGCGATTTCCGCTCGCTCGTCGAGCGACGGAGCTCATCGTAGGCGGCGCGCCGTTCCGGCGTCTTGAGATTGTTCCAGGCTTCCGTCACCCGGCTGACGAAGATCGCGCGTTCGCCGTCGGGATCGCGGTCGGGGTGCAGCCACTTCAGCAGCAGCGCCGCATTGCCGCGCAGCTCGCTGGCGCTCGCCTGGGGCGCCGCGCCGAGCACCCGGTAACTGTCGGCATCGGGCGCGAACAGGATCTGTTCGATGAAAAACGTAGCCGCGCGCCGCACCACGTCGCGGGACCGCACCGTGACATCGGCGGCCTCGCGCTCCGCCGCATCGTCGCCCGCCGCGATGCGCAGCAGCACCGGCACGCCCTGCGGCAACGGCTCGGATCGCACCAGCCGCACCTGCGAGGGGACGTGCAAAAGATCGATGGCAACCCGCAATGCCATCTTGTCGGCCATCATCCCTCCACCCGGGCGTTGGTCAGCTTCGGTTGCCGCGCCTCATCGGCCGCCGTCACCGCCTTTTCGGAGCGGCCCCCCTCCTGTCCATAGCCTTGGCCGTAGCCATAGCCGTAACCGTAGCCATAGCCGTAACCATAGGTGTGGCGGACGTCGAACCGGGTGATGACGGTGCCGATCAGCGACGCGCGCGAGAACTGCAGGCGCTTGACCGCGGCGCGAATGAGCTTGGTGCGCACCTGGCCGGCGCCGACGATGAAGATCGTCGACGCCACCGCGCTCGACAACAGCGGCGCGTCGGCGAGCCCCATGACCGGCGGACTGTCGACGACGATCAGGTCGAACACTTCCGAGCCGACCGAGAGCAGCGACAACAGCCGCGAGGTGCCGAGCAGGTCCGCCGCATTGGGCGGCAGCGGGCCCGACGCCATGAAGGCGAGGTTGGGCGTGTCGGTCTGCTGCAGCAATTCGGGCGGCTCGCAGGCGCCGGTCAGGTAATTGCTCAGGCCCGTGGAATTATCGAGATTCATTTTGGCGTGCAGCGTGGGCTTGCGCATATCGGCGTCGATCAGCAGAACTTTCAGGCCGACCTTGGCAAAGTGCCGCGCCACCGTCAGCGCGGTGGTCGACTTACCCTCGCCCGGACCGGCGCTGGAGACCAGAAGCGTCTTCGGCAGGCCGCTCTCGGTGGACAGCTGCAGCGCCGTGCACAGCGAGCGATAGGCTTCCGAGGTATGCGACCGCGGATCCTGCAATTCGGCTTCCGTGGTCTTGCCGGACGGGATTTTTGGAATGATGCCGAGCGTGACCAGCCCGGAAATCCGCTCGACGTCCTCGGGCGAGCGCACGGTGTCGTCGAGGTGCTCGAGGAACAAGGCGAGCGCCAACGCGGCGGCCAAGCCAAACAGCGCGTACATGATCAGCGCGCGCCTGAGGTTCGGCGAGGACGGCCCGCCGGGCAACGTCGCCTTGTCGACGATGAAGACGTTGTTGGCGCCGACGCCGCCGGCGACGTCGACTTCCTTGTAGCGCTGCAGCAGGCCGTCATAGAGCGACCGGTTGGTGTCGACCTCGCGCTTGAGAATGTTGTACTCGATGCTGCGTTTTTGCAGATCGAGCACGTCGGCCTTGAGCGTCTCGACTCGCCGCTTCATCTCGTTTTCCTGATTCAGCGACGATTCATAGGCCGCCTTGTAGGAGGCTTTCAGGATTTTCAGCTCAGTCGCCAGCTGCCGGTCGATCTCGGCAATCTGGTTGCTGAGCTGCATCATTTCCGGATAGCTCGGCTTGAACGTCTCCAGCTTGTCCTGATATTCGGTCGACAGCGTGTTGCGTTTGGTGCGCAGCGCCTCGATCACCGGATTGGTCAGGAGCTGCGGAATATTGATCGTGGTCGCCTGATCGAGCTGCTTCGACAATTGCTCGTTTTTGATGCGGTCGGAGACCAGCGTGCCGAGAGCCGCATTGGCGTTGGCCAGATTGATTTCGGCGATCGAGGCCTTGTCGGTGGTGGCGACGATCTCTTCCTTTTGGCCGAAAGCGAGCAGCGCCTTTTCCGAATCCTCGAGCCGCAGTTTCAGGGTCTTGAGCTGGTCCTCGAGAAACACCTTGGCATAGGAGTTGGCCTGAAAGCGTTTGTCGAGATTGGAGGCGACGAAGGCCTCGGCATAGGCCGCGGCAATGCGCTGCGCCCGCGCCGGATTGGGATCCGAATAGTCGATATCGACCAGTCTCGAGCCCATGACCGGCCGCACCGCCCGGTTGCCGAGCACGATGCCGGCGGCGGCGCTTTCCCGGTTGGACTTGTTCGCGGTGCCGCCCCCGGAACCGCCGCCGAGCCCGATGATCTTGAAGATCGCATTGGTGATCGAGAAATTGCGCGGCCGGAAGAAATCCGCCTCCTCGCCGAGCTTCAAGGCCGAGGCGACGCGCTCCGCCATGGTGCGGCCGTTGAGCAGCTCGAACTGGGTTCGCATGAAGTCGGCATTGGGACCTTCGATCGGCGTGACGTCGCCGGATTGCACGATCTTCGCCGTGTTCGGGTCGATCTGCATCCGCACCGTGGAAGTGTAGAGCGGCGTCTTCATCAGCGTGGTCAGCGCGCCGATAACCACCGCCGCGCCGACAATGCTCAAGATCAGCCATTTGCGCTTGATCAGGATGCGCAGATATTCGTGCAGGCTGAGCCCGAAGACCGGCGTCGCCTCGGCCATGGCGTCGCCGCCGTAAGGAATCGCAATGCTGTACGGATCGCGCCCGAGCAGCGCCTGCTGCGAGACCGGCACCAGTCCGCCCGGCGTCGTCTCGCCGCCGTCGCCCGCATTGCCTCTGGAATAATTCATGCGCGTTGGCCTGTCGGGAGCGCGTCCATCACATCAGCGGCACGAAGATGGCGGCCGACGTGGCCAGCGGCAGCACGCGCAAGACGTTAGACAGCGCGACCTTTGTCGCCGACGTATCGACCACGACGACGTCGCCGGGCAGCACCTCGGGATCGTCGGCCTTGCCGTTTTTGATCAAGTCGGCGTCGAACCGGGCGGCGGAGCGCTGGCCGTCGACGGTCCGGAATACCACGATATCGCCGGAGGCGGTCGAGGCGTCGATGTCGCCGGCCATGGCGATCACCTGCAACAGCGTGGTTCGGCCCTTGATGGCGTAGACGCCCGTCGTCTTCACCGCGCCCGAAATCGTGACGCGCTGGCTGTTATATTCCCTGACCAGGACGCTGACCTGCGGCGAGCGCAGATATTTCTCCCCGAGCTTGTGTTTCAGGTCGCCCTCGAGCTCGTGCGCGGTCCGGCCCGCCGCAGTGACCTGGCCGATCAGCGGATAGGTGATGCTGCCATCCTCGGCGACCTGGACGGTCCTGGAGAGGTCGGGGACTTTGAAGACCGACACTTCCACGACGTCCAGCGGGCCGATTTTGTAGGCGGCACTGCCGGGCGTGGTGGCCGATGTGATCTTGGCCGCGGCTTCCGCGGCCGGCGCCGAATGGGCGGCGGCAGCGGTGGGGGTAAACGTAGCCGGCCCGGCTGGCGCTGATTCGCTGCTGTAGTTTGGCCCGGCGTTGTCGCTGAGGCCGGCCGGAGCTGAGCTATTTGAAGAGCCGGCGCAACCGGCCACCCAGGCCGCGCAGGCCACCGCCAGCACCGCCTTCGCCATGCGCATCACCACGACCGCGCGCCTGCCCGGTTTCATCTGGGTAAGACCCAGTCTCGGCATCCGCCACCCCTGATGGCCCCGGCAAGATCGAAGGATCGTCATCCCTCAGTATTCCCAGCGGCCGCGTCAACACCAAACGCTCCGCTTCTGCAGCACCGACACGTTTTGCGGCCAGTTCGCGCCCTTCAGCCAAATCCGGGCGCCGGCGCTCGGCGTCATGAGCATCGGTCGCAATGAGATGGACGCGGCCCTCGTCCAGCATCCGTTGCGCCCAATATAACGGATTGCGGCCGAAGGCGCCAGCGAAAGAGCCGGCCGTGACCTGCATCCAAACACCGGATTGGACTAGATTTTTGATGGTTTGGTAACGCGATGGAACCCAGGACAGCCGCTCCGGATGGGTGAGAATCGGCACATAGCCGGCGGCCACCAGATTGAAGAAAAACTCCTCGATCTGGGGCGGCGCCGTGTGGTGCGGCGGCTCGACCAGCACATAGCGGGAATCGGCGATGGAAAGCAGCCGGCCGGAGCGCAGTCCGGCGACGAAATCGGGGGCCATATGGACGTCGGCGCCGGTGGCCAGTTGCAGCGGAATGCCGTTGTCGTCGAGGGCATCCTGCAGGTGTTTTATAGCCTGCCGAATCGCCGGGCCCGAATTGTGATAGAGGCCCGGCAGGATATGCGGCGTGCAGGCGACCACCGTGATGCCCTGCTCGACCGCCGACCGCGCCATTCGTAACGATACCGACAGATCGCCGGCACCGTCGTCGATGCCCGGCAATATATGGCAATGCAGGTCAATCACCGGCCCATGCCCGTAAATTTCCGCGATCGTAGAAGCTTAGCATCTGTAACGCGGGAGATCATGACGCGGGGGCCGCACTGCGATCGAACTCGGCATTCCGGACTGTTGCAAAAAAGCTACACTCGGACATTAATCGGGGTACCCGCATAATATGGCCTATCTCATGCTATACTTCCCAACGTTGCGCGATGTGGGGTGGATTCCATGGGCCGACGGTCGTCTTTTTGCGTATCAGTGATTGGCTGCGCCCTCCTCTTTGCCAGCGCGGCGGGAGCGGCGACGGTTGAGCCTGTTCAAGGCAACCTGTCGCTCAATCAGGGGCAAGGGTTCCAGCCCGTCAATAGCCGGGTGAAAGCCAATGTGGGCGATACCGTCGTGGTCGGCCCCGGCGGCGCCGCGGCCGTGACCTATCCGGACGGCTGCAAAGTCCAGGTTCAGCCTGGCGCAGTGACGGCGATCGCGCCGTTGTCGCCCTGCGCTTCGGGATCGCGCGCCGACGACAACGATAATCTCAAATATTTCTTAGGCGTGGCGGCGGGCTTCGGCCTTGCCGGCTTCGGCATCTACGAAATCCTGCATCACAGCAACAATAACAATAATAACAACCATCCGATCAGCCCTTGAACGCTGAATGCGGTTTTACGATCGGCTGTTGACATCCCCGCGCGGCAGCCGGGGATGTTTTTGCTTGCGCCGGCGCTTGGCCGCGATATTCGCCGTCGCACTGATGGCGTACGGGTCAGCGCTAAATCCCGCAGCGGCGACGCTGCGGATCACCGACGACCGCGGCGGCAATATCGGCGAATATTGGTCGCGCTTCACCGCGCTGCGCGACGCCAAGGAACAAGTCGTCATCGACGGAATTTGCTCGTCGGCCTGCACCATGGTGCTCGGCATCGTGTCCCGCGACCGCATTTGCGTGACCGACAATGCGAGGCTCGGATTTCACGCCGCCTACCGGCCGGGCTTTCTCGGCATCAGGGTCGTCAATGAGCCGGCGACGCGAACGCTGATGAGCATCTATCCCGATGCCATTCGCCAATGGCTCGCCCGCAATGGCGGCCTGGGCACTGAAACCATCTATCTCTCCGGCCCCGAATTATTCGCGCTCTATCGAAAATGCCGGTAAAATTCTGCTGCTGCCTGAGGACGGCGCCGGATTGATAATACTCGGGATCAACGCCTATCACGCCGACGCCGCCGCCTGCATCCTGCGCGACGGCGTGCTGGTGGCCGCCGCCGAAGAGGAGCGGTTTCGCCGGATCAAGCACTGGGCGGGCTTCCCGTCACGCGCCATCGCTTACTGCTTGGCGGAAGCCAAAGTCGATCTCGGCGACGTCGCCTGCGTCGCCGTCAACCGCAGCGGCCGGGCCAATTTTTTCCGCAAGCTCGCTTACGTCTTAACGCGCCGGCCGAACGCACGCCTGATCGCCGGCCGGCTGCGCAACCGCAAACAAGTGACGGGCATCGCCGACGAGCTTGCCGCGCTGCCGGGCCGGCGCTTTGCCGGCGCGATCGAGCATGTCGAGCATCACTTCGCCCATCTTGCCTCGGCGTTCTATCCCTCGCCGTTCGATGAAGCGGCCGTGGTGTCGGTCGACGGCTTTGGCGATTTTGCCAGCGCGGCATGGGGGACCGGCAGCGGTACCGCGCTGTCGCTCGACGACCGGGTGCTGTTTCCGCATTCGCTCGGCGTCTTCTACCAGGCCATGACCCAATATCTCGGCTTCCCGCATTACGGCGACGAATATAAATTGATGGGGCTGGCGGCCTACGGCGACGCGTCGTGCCGGCACGAGGTGGCGAAGCTCGTGTCGTTGCGCGACGACGGCAACTTCGCGCTCGATCTGAAATATTTCCGCCATCACCGCGACGACATCGCCTACGAGTGGCCCGGCGGCGAGCCGGTTTGCGGGCCATTGTTCTCGCAAGCCCTCGTCGAAGAGCTCGGGCCGGCGCGCCACCCCGATGCGCCGCTCGAGGCGCGGCATCGCCATCTGGCTTTCGCGACCCAGGCCGTTTATGAGGACGCCTTCTTCAATCTGCTGACGTCGCTGCACAACCGCCACGGCCATCGCGCGATCGCGCTCGCCGGCGGTTGCGCCTACAATTCCGTCGCCAACGGCAAGATCAAGGATCGCACCGCGTTCCGGCAATGCTATCTGCCGTCGGCCGCGGGCGATGCCGGCGGCGCGATCGGCGCGGCGCTCGCGGTATGGCATCGCAGCGGCGCGCGCACCGTACCGATGACCCAGGCCTTTTGGGGTCCGTCTTTCAGCGATGCCGAGCACGCCGCGCTGCTCGAAGAGCGCCGCGCCGCCATCGACGCCGAAGGCTGTGCCGTGCAGCGGATCGATGACGAAAAGAAATTGGTCGAGACGGCGGCCGAGGCCATCGCCTCGGGCCTCGTGGTGGGGTGGTTTCAAGGCCGCATGGAATGGGGACCGCGCGCGCTCGGCAATCGCTCGATCCTCGGCGATCCGCGGCGCGCCGACATGAAGGATATCCTCAACCTCAAGATCAAGCGCCGCGAATCCTTCCGCCCCTTCGCGCCGTCAGTGCTGCGCGAAAAAGTCGCCGACTGGTTCGTGCGCGACGACGACGTGCCCTTCATGCTGCAGGTCATCGCCATCCGCCCCGAGCGCCGCGGCCAGATTCCAGCCGTCACCCATGTCGATGGAACGGGGCGCCTGCAGACCGTCGATCAGGCCGGCAATTCCCGCTATCATGCCCTGATCGAAGCGTTTTTCCGGCTGACCGGGGTGCCCATGGTGCTCAACACGTCGTTCAATGAAAATGAGCCGGTGGTGTGCCGGCCGGAGGAAGCCTTGGACTGCTTTCTGCGCACCAAGATGGATCTGTTGATCTTGGGCAATCACGTGGTTTCGCGTACGCTGTCGTCGGCGCCCTGAAGCTTTTAGGAGTTGCTTATATGCATCTCGAAACCCGCGTGCTGGTGACCGGGGGCGCCGGGTTTCTCGGCTCTCACCTTTGCGATCGTCTGCTCAAGGCCGGCGCCAACGTGCTGTGCGTCGATAATTACTTCACCGGCTCGCGGCGCAACATCGATCACCTCTTCGACCACCACGGTTTCGAGCTGATGCGTCACGACGTGACGTTTCCGCTCTATGTCGAAGTCGACCAGATCTTTAATCTGGCCTGCCCCGCCTCCCCGATCCACTACCAGCACGACCCGGTGCAAACCACCAAGACCAGCGTGCACGGCGCCATCAACATGCTGGGATTGGCAAAGCGGCTGCGCGCCAAAATCCTGCAGGCCTCGACCTCGGAAGTCTACGGCGATCCCCAGGTGCATCCGCAGACCGAAGACTATTGCGGCCACGTCAATCCGATCGGGCCGCGCTCCTGCTACGACGAAGGCAAGCGCTGCGCCGAGACGCTGTTCTTCGACTATTGGCGCCAGCACCGGCTGCGCATCAAGGTCGCCCGCATCTTCAACACCTATGGGCCGCGCATGCATCCGAACGACGGCCGCGTGGTGTCGAACTTCATCGTCCAGGCGCTGCTCGGGCGCGACATCACTGTGTTCGGCGACGGCCAGCAGACCCGCTCGTTCTGTTACGTCGATGACATGATCGACGCGCTCATTCGGCTCATGGACACCGCCGACGCCGTGACCGGGCCGATCAATATCGGCAACCCGGACGAATTCACCATGCTCGAACTGGCGTCCATGGTGGTCGAGCTGACCGCCTCGCGCTCGCGCATCGTGCATCGGCCGCTGCCGCAGGACGATCCGCGGCAACGCCGGCCGGACATTTCCAAAGCCAATGACGTGCTCGGCTGGGCGCCGTACACGCCGCTGCGCGAGGGTCTCGCCCGCACCATCGGCTATTTCGAGGCGCTGTTGCGCGACGACGCGGTTCGGCCGCTGCTCGCCCACGAAGCCCAGAGCGCCGAGGCCTGACATGGCTTGGCATCCAAACCCTTGGCGCGCCGGCCCCCGATGCGCCGATTGATTTTCATCAATCGATTTTTTGCCCCCGACCATTCGGCGACCAGCCAGATCCTTTCCGATCTCGCCTTCGATCTTGCCGGCACGGGGCGCGAGGTGCACTGCGTCACCAGCCGGCAGATCTATGACGCGCCCAAGGCGGCCTTGCCGGAGCGCGAGACCATCAACGGCGTCGATGTGCATCGCGTCGCCTCGACCGGATTCGGCCGCGCCGCCTTGATCGGCCGCTCGCTCGACTACCTCTCGTTCTACCGCTCGGTCGGGCGCTGCCTCAACGATATCGTGCGGCCCGGCGATATCGTGATTGCCAAGACCGACCCGCCGCTGATGTCCATCGTCGCCAAGCCGGTCGCGCGCCGCAACGGCGCGCAGTTGGTCAACTGGCTGCAGGATATTTATCCGGAAACCGCGGTCGAGCTTCGCGTCCCGTTCATGCGCGGGCCCGTTGCCGCGAGCCTCGCGGCGCTGCGCAACGCCACTTTGCGCGAGGCCGCGGCGACCGTCGTGGTCGGCGATCTGATGGGACGCAAAGTCGAAATTTTGGGCGCGCCGGCTGCGCGCGTGCACGTCATCCCCAATTGGTGCAACGACGACGACATCCGGCTCGTTGCGTCGACCGACAATCCGCTGCGGCGGGAGTGGAATTTGGCCGACAAATTCGTCCTCGGCTACTCGGGCAATCTCGGCCGCGCGCACGAGTTCGAAACCGTGTTGGCCGCCGCGGAGCGGCTGCGCGACGAGCCGCGCGTGGCGTTCCTGATGATCGGCGGCGGCAAGCGCTTCGCGGAACTGTCGGCGGCGGTGCAAGCGCGCGGCCTTGCCGGCGCGTTCCGCTTCCTGCCCTATCAACCGCGTGCGCTATTGTCGTATTCGCTCGGCGCCGCCGATGCGCACTGGGTGTCGCTCGATCCGCGGCTCGAAGGGCTGATGGTGCCGAGCAAGTTTTACGGCATCGCCGCCGCCGGCAAGCCCATTATCGTCATCGGCGATCCGAACGGTGAGCTTGGCCGGCTGGTGCAACGCCACGCTTGCGGCTTCGCCGTCGCGCCGGGCGACAGCGCAGCGTTGACCGCCATAGTGCAGCGACTGTCCCATTCGCCGCAGACGGTTTCAGAAATGGGCAGCCGGGCGCGGCAAATGCTCGACGCGCATTTTACCCGCCGGCAAGCTTTGGCACGATGGCGGAGTTTGCTCGATCAGCTCGACGACACCGGCCCAGCGTGACGTCCTTGTTATGGCGGCATGCCGATGATAGTCTTGTAGATCAGCGCGTCGGCCGAAAAACACAGCGAACAATGTCCGTCAGTTCAGCTTACTTGGAAGCTTCCGAGAGCGTACCCAGCGGCGAACGCTGGTACGCGGTGCAGACGCTGCAATATGCCGAAAAACGGGCGCAGGCGCAGCTCGAGCAACAAAAATTCCGCACCTTCCTGCCCAAGCGCCGCAAGACCATTCGCCATGCGCGCAAGCTCTCCACCGTGACGGCGGCGTTCTTTCCCGGCTACCTGTTCGTGCTGCTCGACCTGAACCGGGATCGCTGGCGGAGCGTCAACGGCACGTTCGGCATTTCCTCTCTGGTCATGGCCGGCGATCTGCCCTGCCCGGTGCCCGCGGGCATCGTCGAGACCATGCTGGCGCTGGCCGACGACGAAGGCCTGCTGCAGTTGAGCGCGAACCTGAAAGTCGGCGCGCCGGTGCGCTTTGCCGCCGGCCCGTTCGCCGAACAGCTCGGCGTCATCGACCGCCTGGACAATGCCGGGCGCATCCGGGTGCTGTTGAATATTCTCGGCCGCCAGGTGCCGGTGTGCTTGAACCGGAATTACGCGCTGCCCGCCGCGTAAGGCGTTCAGCGGCCTGCGCCGCGCGCGATGAAATCCGCGTAGCTTCGTTGCAGGCCGGCGCGCAATGGCGTGCGCGATTGCCAGCCCAGTGCGCGGAGCTTTGCGACATCGAGCAGCTTTCGCGGCGTGCCGTCCGGACGCGAGGCGTCGAAAGTGAGCTTGCCGCGATAGCCGACGACCTCGGCGATGAGGCTTGCCAGCGCCGCCGTGGTGATCTCCTCGCCGGAGCCGATATTGAGATGCTCCTCGGCCGAATAATTCTCCATGACGAAAACACAGGCGTCGGCCAGATCGTCGGCGAAAATGAACTCGCGCTGCGGCGTGCCGGTACCCCAGACCGCGACCGTCGGCGATCCTGACTGCTTGGCGTCGTGCAGGCGCCGCATCAGGCCGGCGATGACGTGGCTGTCCTGGGGATGATAATTGTCGCCCAGGCCGTAGACATTGGTCGGCATCACCGAGATGAAGTCGGCGCCGTACTGGCGCCGGTACGCCGCGCAGAGTTTTATGGCGGCGATCTTGGCGACCGCATAAAACTCGTTGGTCGGCTCGAGTGGCCCGCTCAACAGCTCGTCCTCGGCCATCGGCTGGCGCGCCAGCCGCGGATAAATGCAGGACGAGCCGAGGAACAGAAGCTTGGCGACGCCGGCGCGGAACGCCGCATCGATGACGTTGGTCGCGATCATCAGATTCTGATAAATGAAATCGGCCGGAAACGCGCTGTTGGCGGCGATGCCGCCGACCTTGGCCGCGGCGACGATCACCGCGTCGGGCTTTGCCGAACGCAGATAAGCGGCAGTGTCGTCCTGGCGCAGCAAATCCAGCCGGTCGTGAGCGACGGTCAAGACCTCGCAATCCACCTCGGCAAGCCGCCGCACGACGGCGGAGCCGACCATGCCGCGATGGCCGGCGACAAAGACGCGCCGTCGACGCAGAGCAAACAGCGGCGCATTTGCCGCCTCGGCGGCGCCGGAATCAATCGTCGCGGCCATGGCGCTGCTGCTCGGCCCGGACCGCCTCGAGGTCGGCCTTCACCATGTCTTGCACCAATTCGTCGAACGTCACGCGGTGCCGCCAGCCGAGCTTGTTGTGCGCCTTGCGCGGGTCGCCGATCAGGGCCTCGACTTCGGTCGGACGGAAGTAGCGCGGATCGACCTCGATCAGCACTTGTCCGGATTTTTGATCCACTCCCTTTTCGTCGGCGCCCGTGCCTTTCCAGACGATGGTGCGGCCGACGCAGGCGAACGCCTTTTCGACGAACTCGCGCACCGAATGCGCTTCGCCGGTCGCCAGCACGTAATCGTCGGGCTCGTCCTGCTGCACGATCAGCCACATGCCTTCGACATAGTCGCGGGCGTGGCCCCAATCGCGCATGGCATGAAGATTGCCGAGAAACAGCGTCGCTTGCTGGCCGAGCTCGATGGCCGCGACCGCGCGGGTGATCTTGCGCGTCACGAAGGTCTCGCCGCGGATCGGGCTCTCGTGATTGAACAGAATGCCGTTCGAGGCGTGCATGCCGTAGGCTTCGCGATAGTTCACGGTGATCCAGTGCGCGTAGAGTTTTGCCGCCGCATAGGGCGAGCGCGGGTAAAACGGCGTGGTTTCCTTCTGCGGCGTCTCCTGCGCCTTGCCGAACAGTTCCGAGGTCGACGCCTGATAGAACCGGGTCAGCTTTTCGCGGCCCAGAATTCGGATCGCTTCCAGAAGCCGCAGCGTGCCGATGGCATCGGCATTGGCGGTGTATTCCGGCGTCTCGAACGAGACCTGCACGTGCGATTGCGCCGCCAGATTGTAGATTTCGTCGGGCTGGGTTTCCTGGACGATGCGAATGAGGTTGGTGGCGTCGGTGACGTCGCCATAGTGCAGATGGAAACGGACGCCTTCCTCATGGGGGTCGCGATAGAGATGATCGACGCGCGCGGTGTTGAAGGACGACGACCGCCGCTTGATGCCGTGCACCACATAGCCCTTGCCGAGCAGCAATTCGGCGAGATAGGCGCCGTCTTGCCCGGTCGCACCGGTGATCAGCGCCGATTTGGAACGCCCGTTGTTCATCCGCAAACGACTCCACCCTCCCCGCGCCGAGACGATACTAGACCATGATCCGATTCATTTGAATCGGATCATGGTCTAGTTCTTTCGTTGGAGCATGATCTTTTCGGAAAACCGGCATCCACTTTTCCGGATCATGCTCCAAAGCCCGTCTCCGCCTTCGGGGCAACGTTCAGGCCGCAACGAACGTATTCTCGCCGGCCGCCAGCTCACGCCATTCCCATGCGTAAAACCTCAAGCTGGCGGTAGGGATCGTCCAGCCAGCGTGCCGCGGCGGCGCGGACGGTTTCGCTGGCTTTGCGCTGTTTGGCGTCGCTGTCGGCGGCGAACGCCATGCCGGGGGTTTTGGCGTCGAAACGCGCGGCCTCGGCCATGGCGGCGCGGTCGGCTTCGCCGCAGGCCACGCCGAAGTGCGGCAGGATCGCCGTGAACAACGCCTGCGGCAGCTCGCGATAATTCACCAATAGGCCGCCGCCGTCGCCATAGTGCCGCAGCACCGGCTCGCAGACCTTGGCCAGAATGCGCGCGTAATAGTCCTCCTCGGTGCCGGGTCCATAGCTGCGCTCGAGCCCGTAAAGATCAGCGGCGACCCCCTGCGGCAGCATCTGCGTGCCCGGCCTGCGCAGATGCGAGATCAGCACCTCGATCGGGTCGCGGTAGAGGAACAGCCACGGTACACCTGGGAAGGCGCGCCGAAACAGCGGCAAGTCCCGGGTATGCCAGCTGTCCAGCTTGATGAAATAGGCTCGTTCGTCGCCGCGACGCTTCTGACCCAGGGAACCGATGATGGAGGTGAGCCATTGGGTCCGCCGATCCTGGCTCGGATCGGGCCGCCGCAGATGCGCCTGGACCACCGCGTCGATCGGGCCCGCCTCAGAGACGACGATGTTGGATGGCAGCGCCGCCAGCATCTGCGACACCAAGGTCGAGCCGCAGCGCGACATGTGGAAGATGAGTCCGCTCGGCTGCAGGTGCGGCCACGTCTCGAGCCAGGGGGCGATTGTTTCGATCGGCGTCACGTAGCGAACCAATCGGCTGAACGGCTCCAGCAGGCAGTCGCGGACGTCGGCCTCGAAGAACGGAGCGTGCAGATGGCGCTCCCCGAAATAGGCCCAATCGGCGTAAAGCTCGTCGCCATGCCATGCTACGGCGATCGGCAGCCAGCCATCCGGCGGCGGACGCGTCGCCGTCACTGCGGCGTCGCGCAAACGTTCGATGCCGAATTCGCGCGCGCGCATGGCGGAGTGAACGTCCTGCGCGGTAAGGACGAAGCCGCGCTCTCGCGCCGCCTGCACGAACGCGGCAACGAATGCATCAGCGTCGGCGGACTGGCGCAGCGCCTGTTGCAGCGAAAAGTCTTCAAGCAGGAGCGCGCAAAAGGCCTGAAGCTGCGCCAAGCCGGCTTGCGGGCTCAAAACATCACGCCGGTAAAGTCGTGGTCGACGTAGTGCAGAAGCAGCGAGGTCGACTGCGTTCCTGCAATGAATGGCGGCCGAAAATGGCTCAGTTCCTGGCCGTTGAAAATCACGGCGTCGCCGACCGCCTGCCGGATTTCGAGCGGCGCACCGCCGCCGCGGGGATGGATGCCGAGCGGCCATGGCGTCGGCCCGGCGACGGCCGGCGCGTAATCGACGAGGACACTGAGCGTAAAGCGGCAGGCGTCGCGATCGCGATGCGCGGGCATTTGCGCGCCGCGGCGGTAAACCCAGGCATAGCTATATGCCGGCTTGATCGCGGCGCCCGCAATCCGCGCGGCCAACGGCCCTAACATGTGCAGCAACAGGGCCGAACTCGGCTCGCCGTTGCTGCCGAGCCGTGCGCCGTTGTCGCCGCGATCTGGCATCACCTCCAGGGCGGCGAGCTTTTGCCAATAGTCGCTCCACGCGGCGATCTGGCCGGGCGGCAGGATGCGCCCGAGCGCGGCGAAGCCATGGCGAGAGAATAATTCTCGCTGCTCTTCGCGGTTCGCTTCTGGCGCGCTCACGCGTTCGGCCAGGGCGGGTTCGTGCACGGCTATGCCTTGCTCGGCCAGCGCCAGCAGCGCCGGCATCATGTCCGGCCGCAGCGGCGCGAAACCTTGCAGCGCCGCGACGGCGGCAAGGCATTCCGGCGCCGGCCACCACGGCAACATGGGTTCGGAGGGCGCGCTCTGGTGCCAGAGGATGGGGCGCGCCGGCGCCAGGCAACCAAGGGGGAAGCCGGCAAGCCGCGCGGGCGGCTCGTCTCCCGTCTGCAACCAAACTTCGCCACGCAGCGCGAAGGTGTCGAGCGACGGGGGCTGCGGGCCCGCCTCGCACCGCGGCCGCAGCGGTGCATGGATATGGACCGGATCGATCAGATCGTCTTCCGGCGCCCACAGCCCAAGCGCTGCAAGCAGAACCAGGTCCGGCAGCGACTTCACGGCGCCGGCCGCGGCCTGATAGACGCGCTCGAAATTGGCGTGCTGGCCTCTGGCAAAATTGCGCGTCACCGCGCCGCGGCTCCTAGTGACGCACCAGATGCGCAGCTCCATTGGCACGCCGGCTTCGCTGCGAACCGTGACCTGCGCGAACGGGTTGGGCCGCAACTTGGCGGCGACCACCGGCGCGCCGGTGGCGGCGGTGGCGGCGCTGGCAATCTGGGCTCGAGCCTCCATGGTCCGCCGCCCTCAGTTTTCGCGCCGCTCGGCCCCGGCATCGCGCTTCGGCCGCAGCACCCAGCAGTTGATACTGAAGCGACGGTCGGCCCAGGCGCCGCTCGGCACCCGGACCGGCAGCACCTCATGGCGCATCCAGCTCGGAAACGCCACCAAAGTGTCGGTCTGCGGCGCAATGTCGACGAACGCCGGCGCGACGGTCGCGCCTTCGACGGGTCGAACGGGAAACCCATAGAGGCGCAGCTCGCCGCCGCTGAAGCGTTGTGGCGAAGCGGCGAAGTAGTAGACGCACGACATGACGCGGACGCGATCGGTCAACTCGTTGGTATCGACGTGGGCGCCGAAATGGCCGCCGTCGCCATAGGCGCAAATCTCGAACTCGCGAGGCTCGACCGCGGCCTCGCCGAGCTGCAATCCGGCGAGCATTTTTGGGATCGAGCCGCGGATGAAGGAATCGATCGTCGGCTTGAACGACCCCAAATCGTCGAGATACAGGCAATCGCGCTGGCGGGGATCAATCCGCCGCTCGCCCGATCGCCGGTTGCGGATGACCGCAGGTTTGAAATCCGCCTCGTGCCGCGCGACGTACTGGAGAAGCTCGGCGACGGCGTCGGCGCCAAGAACGTTGCCAAAAATCAGATGTGGGCATCGCGCGCCCGCGTCCGTGCCGGACCGCGATGTTGCAGACGCCATGGTCGGTGCGGATTGCATATCTCACGCTCCACGCTTGGCAAACATGGCGATCAGTGTCTCGTTGCCCAACCCACCCGGCCGGCATCCGCCGCGAAGTTTCGAGCCGCGCCAAGAATAGCAAGTGATGGCCGGCGCCGAAAGCAACCGACGGCCGGGGTCTCAGCGTCGGCGACGACGCTCCCCTGGATCGTCGCGGCCGGTGTATCCGGCGAAGATCGATATTGGCAAGGTTCGATGGATTTCGGTACGATTCATGCACTCCATCGCGAGAGGTTGGCTGCATGCCCGACGAGCTTCTTACCTTCGAGACGTTCAGCGACAAGGTCGATCAGACCTTCGTGCTCGACGAGCCCGACGCGCCGCCCATCGAGCTCAAGCTGATCGAGGCCAAGCCGATCAAGAACTATCTGAACGCGGCGCGGGCGCCGTTCTCGCTCTTGTTCACCACGCAGGGCGACTTCATCCTGCCGCAACGGCAGTATCGGCTGCGCAACGCGGCACTCGGAACCTTGACGATCTTCATAGTGCCGATCGGCAAGACCGGCGACATCGTGACGTATCAGGCCATTTTCAACTGACGTCTAAGCCTGCGGCCGCCATTCCATGGCCAAATGCACGCCTTCGTCGGATGTTTCGACAAAGCCGAGCCGCCGATAAAGCCGCAGTGCCGGGTTGAATTTTTCCACCATGATGCTGACTGCCTGCCCGGCCGCGGCCGCCTCGGCGAGCGCAGCCTCGATCAGCGCGGTGCCGGTGCCGCGGCCGCGCCATTCCGGGAGCAGCGCGATGTCGATCATGGTCATCGTATTGGGCATACGCTCGAGATAGAGCCGCCCGGCCGGCGTGCCGCGCTGCTCCAGAACGGCAAAATCCGTGGTCGGATAGTACGTGTAGTAATGGTAGCGCTGGAACCCGAACTGGCTCTCCAGGAAGGCGATTTTCTGCTCGTCGGTCCAGTCGACGATCGCCAACTCGTCCCACCGGGTCGAGATATAGAGGCGGCGCAGGAACGGGACGTCGGCCTCGGTCTCGGGCCGGAAGACGAAGCCCTGCGCGGCAAGGGCTGGCGGCATCTCAAGCATGCGCATGACGCGCGGCGGCGCGCCAATCATGGCTCGACCGTCCCGCAAGGCTTGCGCGCCCGCGCCGGCCGGCACCGCTCATATGGGCGCTTTAGTTCTGCGACGGATAAATGCCCTGGAGCGCGATGCAGAACGTGATGACCAGGAACGGCTGCTCGTTTTCGTGCGGCTGGCTGCCGCCGGATACACCGATGGCGCCGTTCGCCGCCGTGGCGTCGAGGGTCGGAGAGGTGCTGTTGTATATGCCGTCGTTGTTCGAGTTTGAAAGATACGTCGTGGGCTGCGGGGCGGCCTGCCTGTCCACGACTCCCCCCGCAGGAAGTTGCCCGACCGTAATCGTGTGGGTATGGGCCGGCATCGTGGCGGTGGTGAGGGTCACCTGGGTCGTGCCCTGCACTTGGCCGAGGACGGTGGTCATTTGACTGCTGGTGCCCTGATGCATGGGCACGCGGCCCTGCAGGTTCGGCAGACCGAACGTGGTCGTTCCGTTGCCGCCATAAGTGGTGCCGAGCAGGGAGTAGAGCGCATCGTTCTGCGAAATATCCAGAAGCTGGCCGTTGCAGAAGGCCCAGCCGGACGGCGCGAAGTTGAAGCCGACGGCGCGAATTTCTCCGAGATACGGCGTAGCCATCTTGCCCTCCTTAGTTTCGCGACGGGAAAATGCCCGTGAGGGCGATGCAGAAATTGATGGTCTGGGACGGCATCAGGTTGCTGTGGGGCTGGCTTCCCCCGGTTGTGCCGCATGCGCCCGCGGCCAGGGTCACAAAGATCAGCGGCGGGCTGCCCTGGTTGGCATACATATAGGGTGGATTAGGCGTCGATACGGTTGGCGTGGCGGGAATGTTCCCGGTAAGCGTCGCGCTGGAGGCGCCGGTCTTTGTGGCGTTGAACGTATGACCGTGGCTCGGGAGCTGGTTCTGCAACAGCGTGACGTTCGCGTTGCCCCCGGCCTGGCCCAGCACGTAGCTCGACAGCCCCGCTCCCTGGCCCTCGCAGACCGGCACGGCCGCCTGCAAATTGGGCAGTTGAAAGTTGTTGATCCCGTTGCCGCCATAGGACGTGCCGAGCAGGGCGAACAACGCGGCGTTCTGGTTGATGGCCAGCGTCTGGCCGTTGCAGAGCGCCCAGCCCCTCGGCGGGAAGCCGAAGCCGAACATCGTGATCTGACCGAGATAAAAGCTGCTCATTACGGACTCCCCAGGATTGGTGCGATCGGCGAACCGGCCTCAGTTGCGCGACGGATAAATGCCGCGCAACGCGATGCACCAGTTGACCGTGAGGTACGGCTGAATGTTGGTGTGCGACAGGGTGTTGCCTACTAACGAGATCGAGCTCGGGTTGATCGCGATCGTATTTGCATCCACCGGTCCGTACATTGCGTCGCCGGGTGTAACGCCGCCTTGTTTCTTCGTTGTTGCAAGCACATCGCCGGTTAGCGGCTTTTCGGAGTTAGCCGCCGTTGTGGTGCCGAGGAAGGCATGATTGTGCAGGGGCATTTGGGTGGAATTGAGCGTTATGTTTTCCACGCCGAAATCCTCGCCGAGCGGATACTGGTTGCCGCCGTCCTGACCGACCGGCACCCGGCTTTGCAGGTTCGGCAAGGCGAAGTTGGTGGTGCCGTTGCCGCCGTAATAGGTGCCAATCAGGGAGAACAGCGCCGTGTTCTGGGAGATCGATAAAATCTGCCCCTGGCACAGCGCCCAGCCGGTTGGCGCGAAGCCGAAGCCGAAACATTGGATTTGTCCGAGAAACGGTTGAGTCACCGCACCCTCCCTACAGTCAGCCTGCCCTCAAAGCACAGTCTAAGAGAGAACATCGGGGTGTGGCAACTCCCCTCTGCAGGAATTAATGTCGCAAATTGAAGTTGCGACGGACTCGTGACGGCGTACAAATTTGGCGCGCATCGCGACCTTATGCTGCACGCTGGCGGTGTGTATATTTCTCCCCATGCAGCAGCCCGTGACGGCATCACCCTTGCGCTGGCGCACTCCGGAAGCCGCCGTGCCGGATCTAAAGATACTGCCGCTGCTGCGCCAAGCCATTGCCGTAGCGCCGCACCGCGTCGACCTTAAGCTGCAACTCGCCAGAGTGTTGCGCCGTGCCGGCGCCCACGCGGAAATTATCGATCTGCTGAAGCCTGCCGCCGTCGGTAACCGCGCCAGCCCCGAGGTTCTTTTACTGCTCGGTCGCGCGGCACTCGAAGTTGGTGAAGATCAACTTGCAGTAGAGGTGCTGCACTCTGCTGCAGCCGCAGGTCTGAATTCGGCTTTGGGCTATCTGGCGGAAGCCCTATATCGCTCGGATCGTCCCGACGAGGCACTGGACGCTGCGCAGCGCCGGCTTGCCGACTGGCCCACTGATTTCGAAGCACTCCAGGTGGTCGCGCGCGTGCTGTTTCAGCGTGGCGAGATGGACCGTTTATGGCGTTTATCCGTCGACCTGCGGAATAAAGGAGCGTGGGGCGGCTGGCTGCCAGCGGTGGCTGCCTCCGCGGCGGCGATGCTGGGACGCGAGGATGATCTCAAAGCCTTGTGCGATTCATCGCGCTGGTTCTCGGCTGCGAAGCTTTCTTTGCCAAGCAATTTTAATCAACGGCTCGCAACCGAGCTGTTGGCACTGCGGCCCTCAGCCAAGACCATCAGGATCGACGGGTTGGAGCGAGGCGGAGTCGGAGGTCCGGCGTCGCAAGACCTTCTCGGCAGGCTGCGGCCAGCGGTCGAATCATACATAGAGCAACGCGAGAGGCCACCGGACCATCCGATCATCGCGCATCGGCCAGAGTACGCCAAGCTCGCGGCCTGGGCGATATTGACCGAGGAGCGTATGCATCACGGCTGGCACATTCACCAAGCCGGGTGGATCAGCGGGGTCTACTACGTCGAAGTGCCCGACATCGACTACAGCCGGGACAAACTGGCGGGCGCCATCGAATTCGGCCCCTATCCATTCGGCGAGGACGACGAGAAGCTCCGCCCGTATCGGTGGCGGGTGCGGCCGGAACCCGGCCTGCTGCTTTTATTCCCGTCATATTTCGGGCATCGAACCTGGCCGACGGGCCTCGCTGGCCCTCGAATCAGCGTGGCATTCGACGTCCGGCCGATTGATCCTCCTTTGGAAAGTCAGTAAAGATGCGATGTCATCGTGATGAGTTTGAGTACCAACGTCGATAATTGCGCTTCGCTGCGTGGTTGTGGTACTGGTATAAGTCGTTTACAGCGACCGCGCGCCGGCCGCTTGGGGGCAGGACTTGGGGATAGGATATGTCCGACAGACCAGATGCTGACTCGAAGCCGGACTTTCCGTCGGGGCAGCAAGTCCGCAAGCCTTGGCACACACCGCAATTCATTATCACGGGCCTCGCCGATACTGAGGTGATGGGCAACGGCGGCTCGGACGGCGGTCCGATGAATTCTGCCAGCTGAGCGTGACGGGCCCGGGTTTGGGCACCGGTCCATCAATGAGGAGTGTCGGCGGAGCAATTGCGTGAGCGCGTTCGCCGGCATTGTGGCGTTCGACGCCGCAGTCCCCAATAAACGGACCGAAGATCTGGTCTGCCGCGCGATCACGATGTTGCGCCAAGGCAGGGTGACGGAGCGCCGGCTCGACGGTGCGTTGTTCGCGCAAAAAGCGGCTTCCGCCTCCGGTGCAGCGTATGGCGGTCTTCCCCCCCTGGCTGGCCGCGACGGTCGCACATTGTTCGCAGCGCTGGCGCGCCTCGACAATCGCGCGGAGCTGGGCGTTGCTCTTGGCCTCGCGCCCGGCAAACTTGCGCGGCTGAGCGACGCCGATCTCCTCTTGCGTACGATCGAGGACCATGGCGAGGCGGGCGTCGCCCGCTGTCTCGGCGCCTTCGCTTTCGCGCTGTGGCACGCTGACAGCCATGTTCTGACGCTTGGCCGCGACTGCCTCGGCAACAAGCCGCTGTTCTATCATTGCGGCCGCGGTTTCGTCGCCTTCGCGACCACGCTTGGCGCCTTGCTGGCGCTGCCCGATGTGCCGCGCGAAATCGACGAGGTCGCGCTGGCGCATTTCATGGCGCTCGACATGACCGAAGGGCCGCGAACGTTCTATCGCGGCATCGAGCGCGTTCCGAGCCGCGGCTTGGTGACGATCGGTCCCGAGGGAGCCGTCCAACGGCAATATTGGTCGCCGAATCTCGATGCACCGCCACCGTATCGGCGCGAGGAGGACTATATCGAGCGCGCGCGCGAGCTGTTCGATCAGGCGGTCGCCGCCACGATGCGGGACACGCCGCACGTCGCCATCTCAACCAGCGGCGGCCTGGATTCGAGCGCCATCGCGGCGACCGCCGCGCGGCTCGGCACGGCGCAGAGCATCACCTGCTTTACGATGCTGCCGCCGCCCGGCACGCAGATCGACGTTGGCCCGCTCAAATATCTGGACGAACGCGACAAGGTGACGGCGCTGGCACGCATATATCCGCAGCTCGGCATTCGCTGGCTCGCGCCGACAAGCCTCCATCCCTTCGAGGAGGACTACACGCGGTTTTTTGCGCGGGCGAACCTGCCCGTTTTCGGTCCGCCCGCGCACGCCTGGTATGCTCATCTCAGCGACGCTGTCGCTGCCGCCGGCCACGGCGTCCTGCTGGTCGGCAATTTCGGCAATTTCGGCCTGAGCTGGGACGGAACTTTTGCGCTGCTTTCGTTGCTGCGGGGCGGAGCGTGGCGCGAATTCGGACATGAGCTGCGAGCGACAGCCCGACAAAACGGACGAAGTCTCGTGCGGACATTTGCAGGCGGCGTGCTTATGCCGGGAGCGCCCGCCGCAGTGCGACGGGCAATCCATCGTGTGCGTGGACGAAATCCGGACAGTGTCGCGCATTATAGCGCGCTCAGTCCAGCCTTCATCGCCGAGCACGGTCTCGCCCGACATTGGCAAACGCCGGGCTTCGACCCCTGGTTCGGCAGCGACGGCCGGCATCCGGCAAGGTACCGAGCGAGGCTGATATTTGACCGCAATCAAGTCCTCCGCGACCTGGGTGGCATGTCGGAAGAGACCATCGGTATCGAGTCGCGCGATCCGCATCGCGATCGGCGGCTGCTTGAATTCGCACTTTCGGTGCCCGAGCCGATGTTCCAGCGCAACGGCATTCCACGCGCCTTCGCCCGCAAAGTCTTTGCCGACCGATTGCCGCTGGACATTCTCAACGAACGCCGGCGGGGCGCGCAGGTCCCCGATTGGTTCCAGCGCCTGCAAGCCCGGCGGCAAAGCATTGCCGCCGAAATCGAACGCATCGACGCCTCACCCCTGGCGCGCCGGCTGATCGACGTGCCGCGCCTCAAAAAGCTCCTAGCGGAATGGCCGAAGGACGAGCAAGCGGCGGAGAAACGCGCTCCGGAATATAGGCTTGCGCTCGCTCGCGGCATTCATATCGGACAATTCGTTCGCTGGGTCGAAGGCGCCAACGCGTGACCTCTCGCCTCGACATAACAGGCGGCGATATATAGGATATTTTGCCGAACGCGGATGCGAACATGCCAACTGGAAACATTGAAAATTCCGCGGAATCGCCGCACCTTATTGCGGATGTGACCGTGATTTCGCGCAGCCCCTCGGTGCTCGCCGCCGAAGTAGAGGGCGAGATCGTGATGATGAGCATCGAGCGGGGCAGCTATTTCGGACTTGATGACATCGGCAGCGACGTCTGGAAGCGCATCGAACAACCGTGCACGTTCGCCGCCCTGATCGACGGACTTGCCGCCGCATACGACGCCGACCGCGCCACCATAGCAGCCGATGTCCGGACGCTGCTCGATCGCATGGCGGCGCAAGACGTCGTGAGGCTCGCCTGATGTCGACCGCACACGCCGCCGCCGTGGCATGAACCACGCCTATCGACTGGCCGCGCTCAAAGTCGAGTCCGATCTCGCGTTGCCCGATTTGACGCCGTGGGACGGGCGGGCCACGGCAGAAGCCGACATCGCATTCCGGCTCGGCGCGGTGCCGCCCGGCCTGGAGGCTCCCGACCGCGTCGAGGCGATCTATCAGACGCGCGGGCGCGAGGAATATCTGCTGACGCTGCCGGGGACCGGCCGCATCCTGATTCGCCACGGCCGCGAGGTCACGGTCGATGTGGAACGCGGTGCCGATCCGGTCAATACGCGGGCGTTGCTGACCGGTCCCATCCAAGCGGTGCTGTGGCACCAACGCGGGCTGTTGCCGCTGCACGCCAACGCCGTCGTGATCGGCGGGCGAGCGGTGGCGCTCGCCGGCAACGCGGCAGCCGGCAAGTCGGCGCTCGCCGCCACCCTGGCGCAGCGCGGTCATGAGACTTTGGCTGACGATATCTGCGTCGTCGACGTCGGCGCGCCAGGCGTCACGGCGCTTCCCGGCGTCGCGCGCCTGCGGCTGTGGCGGGACACGCTCGACACCTTGGGTATCGCGCCCGACGGATTAAGTCCGGCACTGTCGGGCAAAGAGAAATTCTTCGTCGACCGCTGGAGCGGATGCGGCGCGCCGCGGCCGCTCGCCGCCGTGGTCGTGCTGGTGCGCCGAACCAACATTCCGCTCGCCATCGAGCGGCTGACCGGCATTGCCGCCGTCGGCGCGCTGCGCGACATGGTTCACACCCGCCGTCCCGCCAGCGCGCTGGGACGCGACGCCGCAATCTTTGCCGCCGTGACCAAAATGCCGGCGTCGGGCGTGGCGGTCTGGCGGCTGCACTTGCCGGACGATCCGGCTTGCCTGTCCGCTGCCGCGGATCAAGTGCTGCGGGCGCTGGAGCAGCAGCAATGAGCGCGGGGGTCTGGTGGCTCGCGTCCTATCCGAAATCCGGCAACACCTGGCTGCGCGCTTTGCTGTCGACCTTGGTGTCGGGCAAGCCCGCCGACATCAACCGTCTGTCCTTGCTCGGCGGATTTGCCGGCAGCCGGTCGCAGTTCGATAACGCGCTCGGCATCGACGGCGCCGTGTTGTCGCGCGACCAGGAAGCCAACCTGCGCCCGCGCGTCTTCGACATCATGGCGGCCCAGGCCGAGCGCGCGCTCTATTGCAAGGCGCACGACGCCTATCATTTGACCCCGGCCGGCGAGCCGCTGTTTCCGGCGTCGGCGACCCGCGGCGCGGTCTATGTGGTGCGCGATCCGCGCGCGGTCGCGGTGTCGCTAGCCCATTACATGGGGCAGCCGATCGACGTCGCCATCGCCGACATGGACAATCCGGAGGCGCTCTCCGGCGGCTCGACCAGACGGTTGTCCGAGCACCTGCGCCAGCGCCTGCTGCGCTGGAGCGATCACGTGGAATCCTGGCTCGGTGCGCCGTTCCCCGTGCACCTGCTGCGCTACGAAGACCTCCAGGTCGATCCGCACGCGGCGCTCGGCGCGGTTGCGGCGTTTCTCGGCCTGCCCAGCGATCGGGCTGCGATTGCCGCGGCCGTCGAGGCCGCGACGTTTTCCCGCTTGCAGGCGCAGGAGCGAGAATCCGGATTTATCGAGAAGCCGCGCCGGGCCGCGGCGTTCTTCCGCGAGGGCCGCGTCGACGGCTGGCGCCAAGCGCTCAGTCCGCAACAGGCCGCGCGCATCGTCGCCGCGCACGGCGCCGTCATGCGGCGACTGGGCTATGACGGGACGCTCGAAGCGCTGGCGGCACAGGAGCGCTCATGCCTGCCGATCGGCTGACGGCGCCGGATCGCCGCAGGCCGCTGGCCGAACGGCCACCCATCGTTATTCACTTTCTGCTGTACGTCGGCGGCTACGCGGCGTTGATCGGCTGGTTCAAATATGTCGACGTCTATCACGCGCATTTCGACGACACTGGTATCCTTATTATTTTGCACAATCTTTTCCGGGTGGCGTTCGTCTTTTATCTGTTCTGGATGGTTCAGGCCGCCGGCGCCATCCTGCTGCGCGCGATCGGCATGCTGCGGCCCGGTGACGTTGGCGTCCTCGACTACCTTGCCATGACGTTCTTTGCCGGTGCCGGCCCCTGGCAGGTGGCGCTGCTCGCAGTCGGCTACGCGGGACTGCTCAATGCGGGAATGATTCTTTTGCTGGCGACGCCGATGGCGGCGCTGTCGTTTTGGCAATTCCGCGTCGTGCTGCCCCGGTTGCGGGTGGGGCTCGCTCAGGTCGCGCAAGAAACGGCGCTGTTCAAATCGCTCGTTGCCGTGCTTGGGCTGTCGTGGGCGGCGCTGCTGATCGTCAAGGGCCTCTATCCCGGCAACGGCGTCGTCTATTACGAGCCTTATTTCGAAACTTATAAGGCCTTCCTGATACACGGCAGCCTGTGGCCGCACGAATCCTGGTGGTTCTCCATCTATGCCCAGGGTGCCGGTCTGTTTTTTCTCGGCATGCTGCTCACCGATGCCATGGCCGTCCAACTGGTGACGTTTTGCCTGATGTCCGTCGCCGGACTGGTCATATTTCTGTCGATCCGGAAGATTGCGCCGCGCACCTATTGGCCGCTGGTCGGCGCGTCGTTGTTTTTTGCCGTTTTTATCTATACCCCGGGTTGGGGCGAGTTTCGCAAACTGCACGAGTTCAACACCGCATTCGTCATCGCCATCTGCTGGCTGACGACGATGGCCTTCGGCAGCACGGGCTCGAGCAGAAAAATCTGGCTGTGCGCGGCGGCGTCGACGCTGGCCGCCGCAATCGTCGTCAGCAACTATATCGGCGTCTTTCTCGGTGGGGTCTTCACTCTGCTAACGCTTGTGTACTTTGCGTTGGGCGAAAGGGCCCGGGCGGTTTGTTCGTTGGGGATGGCGATTTTCGCCGGCGTCTTGGTCGCTTGCACTCTGGCGATCAATTATGCCGCCTATGGCCTGTTCAACGGATGGGATCCGTCGCTGCTCTGGCTGTGGCGGTTTGCCGATATCGAGAAAGTGTATCGGCTGGGGGCCTTGCCCACCGTCATCGAGATCGTCCACCGTGTTTCCAGGGATACCGCGGCCGGCGTCAAAATTCCGTGGGGCGCATTTTTGCTCCGAGCGATGCGGCTCGAGGTGCTCTGGCCGATCTGGCTGGGCGGTATCCTGGTGGCGCTGTTCTCGCTGCGCAAACCGCCTGAGGGGATGGCAGACGGCAAACGCCGCCTCGGCGACGCGGCGATAATCCTCGCCGCAACGCTCGCCACGTTCGTACCGTTTGCGTTGCTGGTCGGGCGTTCACAGTCGCCGACGTTTTATCGGTTCTCGAGCTTTACGGTCCCGCTGATGATCGTCGCCGGGATCGGATTGTGGGGCGCGCCGCCTCGCCGAGCGAAGTCCCCGTTGCCCCTCTATCTCAAAAGTCCGGCGGCCCCGCTGGCGGTCCTCGTCCTGTGTGTGGCCATGCTCGTCGGCAAGACGCGGTTCGACCCGGATGTGCCGCGGTTTGGGGTGCACGCGCTCGAATACACGGCGGGGATGGTCAGCATCGACAACGCCTACGCGCAGCGATCGGTTGGCGGCCTCGCTGCGACAATGGACTTCTACCCAAGTGCGCGCAAGATATATGCGATCGTCGGGCCGCACACGCCCGTTTTGTCGCTGAGCGGCTATACCACTTGTCTCTTACCTGACTGTCGCTTCATGTCCTCCACGACGGCGATCCTGGTACCGGAGCTTGATCGGGTGCTCTGGGGTACGCCTGAGGAGGCGCGGGCAATATTGCAGCAAGCTGGGATGAATTATTTTTTGTTCTCGCACGAGCTGGTGTCCGCCAATCTAATGCGAGGTAGCTCGCTTTTTTCACCCGATAACATCGGCCGGAATCTTGCGATTCGCTGGACCGACAGCACCACGACACTGTTGACCTGGCCTGGTCCGGATACAGTTCCGATCGAAGAAAATTGGTTGGCGGAGTACCGGCGTGCGGCGGCGAGGACGCCAAATCGAAGTCGGGATGGCGAACTGAAGGCCATCTTCGATCGGCTGCGCGAAATTCCGCATCCTTGGCATCCGTCCGACGTGCCGTTGCCGCAACGATGAGGCTGCGTCTCGTCGATCAGTCGGCCAGCTTTTCGACCACGAGCATCATGCGAAAGCCGGCGATGCGCCCACAATGCCGCTCGATCGCCCGCTCCAGGCGCAGCACCGGAGCGACCCATGCAGGCGGGATCAGGCTCCACGGCCGAAATCCGCCGCTGAGCGGATAGGCGGCGAGCGCGAACCAGTCGACACGGATGATTTTCAGTTTTTTGAACGAGCGCTCGAAACGCGCGCGGTCGCGCGTGGCGATGAGCGTCGCAACCGCCTGATTGGCGCAGTACGGATCGCGGCCGGGGTCGGGCGTGCCGTCGATCAGCGGATCGGCCGCGGTGCGCACCGGCTCGTGGTGCAGCAGGCGGTAAGCCAAGGTGCTGCCCCACGTGATCGCCGGCTCGATCATGACAATACGTCCGCCCGGGCGCAGCACGCGCTCAGCCTCGCGGAAAAAATGCACCGGAAACTCGAGATGGTGCAATGTGTCGACCATGACGATGTTGGCCGCAGTCGCCGCCGCGAACGGCAGCCGCTGCGCGTCGGCGACGCAGTCGATCCAGGGCGCGAATTGGATGTCGGTGGCGACGACATCGGGGAAACGGCTTTTCAGGTTGCCGATGCCGCTGCCGGTCTCGATCGTCGGGCCCGGCGCGCAGGCGCTGAGTATCCGATCATAGAAATCGCCATAGATCGCGCGCAGAGCCGGCTTGCGCTGCCAAATGTCGAGATGCCCACGCAGCACGTCCGGGCTGCGAGCGCCCGTCATAGTGCTTTGATCCGGAAGAAGGCAAAGAACACCATCTTCAGCAATTCGAAGCCATGATGGAATCTGGATATCTGGCTGGTGCCGTAGCTACGGCGCACGTATCGCACCGGAATTTCGAGAAACTTCAGATTGAGTTTTGCCGCGCCGAAGATGAGATCGAAATCACCGAACGGGTCGAAATCGCCGAAGTAACCGCGTCCCGCCTTCAGGCGCAGATAGTCGGACCGCTTGAGCACCTTCGTTCCGCACAGCGTGTCGGTGCAGCGTTGATCGAGGAGCCACGAGAACAGATAGGAAAATGCCTTGTTTGCGACCAGATTCAAGAACCGCATGGCTTCGTCTTCCAAGGGATAGACGAGACGCGAGCCGTAGATGAATTCTCCTTTTCCCGCATTGATCGCCGCCCAGAATTTCGGCAATAGCTCCGGCGGTACGGTCAGATCGGCGTCGAGGATCATCAATACATCGGAACGCGCGGCATCAAATCCGGCAAACACCGCGTCGGCCTTGCCGGTTCCAGACTGGACCATGACCTTGATGTCGCGGTCAGGATAGGCCGACACGACGCGTTGCATTTCCTCCAGCGTGCCGTCGCTGCTGTGTCCTTCGACGAAAATGATTTCCAGGCTTGGCGCGAACCGCGGCAGGCGCTGGATCGCGCCCTCGATGTTGCCGCGCTCGTTACGGGCTGGAATGACGACGGTGGCGGATTTCAGCTCTTCCTTGGCGTGCGTTATCGAGCGGGCAACCAGGTAGTGACGAAACGCAAGCTGTCTGACGAGCGGCAGCGGACTGAGGAAACGATTGACGAGCCGGCCAATCCCCAGAAATCGGAACGGCACCAGCAGGCGCCGTTCCGATTTGATCGGATCGAATCCGCCCAGTTCCGCGAGCGCGCGCAGATCCGCGGGCGACAGGACGTTTTGCGGCGGCTGAGGCATGCGCAGGCCGAGCACCTCGGCGAGCTTCAGCACCGGATGCCACAGATGCGAAAAATAGGCGATGACGAGGCGCGTGTCGCGGACGCACAGCGGGTGCAACGATTGCAACAAGGCCTGGCAGTCATCGACGGAGCCGAGCGTGTCGCCGACCAAAATGAAATCGAATGGCCTTTGAAGGATCTCGATGAAGGACGGGTCTTCGATATCCGCGACATGAAACTGCAGCCGTGGGTGGGCGCGGCGCGCCTGCTCGATCATTGCCGGACTGAAATCCACGCCAACGCCGAGACTGGGCTGCAAGGCCGCCAGGGTATCGCCGGCTCCACAGCCGAGCTCGAGCACGCGGCTGCCGGGAGGAATCAGAAAGCGCAGATAGGCAATATCCTCGGAATGGTAAAACGCCGCCCGGGCTCGCCAGTCTTGCCGAGTCGCGGCATGCTGTTCGGCGTATTGGAGAATTTGCTGCTTACGCAGGAGCATGAAATTTCATCGTTCTGGACGGCGTCGCATGCAGCCGCAAGTCGAGCGTTGCGCAGAGCAGTATAGAGACTCGATGGCACAGGCTATATGCTGTTGCGTCGTAGGAGCGAAAATCATGATTGAATCTGAGTTCGATCGCTCAAGTGTGTGTCAAAGCGCGAATGCTGGAGAACCATGAACGATGTTGAGCCGCCGCTGCGGCAATTTCAAGCTATCGTGCTCGGCGATCCGGTATTGCAGTCCGAGTTGCGCGGCGCGCCGGACCGGGAGACTTTCCTCGCGCTCGTCCTGGCGCGCTCCCGCGCGCGGGGCCTTGCCATCGACGCCGCCGAAGTCGCGGCCGAACTCGAAGCCGCCAGGCGCATCTGGACGGTGCAATGGCTGGCGCGATGAGCGCGCCGGCGGGGCCGCACTGGCTGCCGACGCGGATCCAGTGGACGGCGGCGGGGCCCATGGTCGACTGGTGTCATCTCGGCGATCTGCGTTTCACCGATCCATTCTTCGCGCAGACCGTCGCCACGGCGATGGACCATCCGTTCAACCTGCTATTTCGCTGCTCCACCGCGCTCGACGCCCTGCCGGTGCCGCAAACGCCCGAACTGCGGCCGGCCGGTTTCATCTTTCACATGTCGCGATGCGGTTCGACGCTTGTCACCCAGATGCTGGCCGCGCTGGCCTGCAACGTCGTGTTCTCCGAACCGAAACCGATCGATCAAATCCTGCGCCTCCCCAGCCGCTGGCCCGCGCTCGAGAGCGAACGACTGGTGCGCTGGCTGCGCGCCCTCACCGCGGCGCTGGGCCGCCGCCGCGGTACCGAGGAGCGCGACCTGTTCGTCAAGTTCGAAGGCTGGCACGTTTTGCTGCTGCCGCTGATCCGCCGCGCGTTTCCGCAGGTGCCGTGGGTTTTCCTCTATCGCGATCCGCTCGAAGTCTTGGTGCCAATGACGGAGCAGTTTCCCGCCGACATCGAGCCGGCGCTGTTCGGTCTGTCCTGGCCGCAAGCGCAGGCGATGTCGACCGCGGCCTATTGCGCGCTGGTGCTCGAAAATATTTTCCGCGCAGCTATTGCGCAGCTTGGCGACGGCGGCGGGTTGCTCATCGAGTATCGCGAATTGCCGGAGGCCGCGTGCGGGCCGATGCTCGATCATTTCGGGCTGCGCTACGCGCCCGATGAGCTCGCCCGCATGCGACAGACGGCGCGCTTCGACGCCAAGCGGCCAAAAACGCTGTTCAGCCCCGACGCAGCTGAAAAACGCGGCGCCGCAAGCGCCGAGCTCGTCGAGATTGCGTCGACCCGACTGGCGCCGCTGTATCGCGAACTCGACGCGTTGCGGCGCGGCGTCAAACCGCCGGGGCTGCCGCGGCAGAACTCCGCTCCGCCGTAGCCGAGGTCGCCGCCGTTTCGAGTACGCGCCGGACCCAATCGTTGACCTCGGCGTCGATGACCATGTGGACGCGGTCGGCGGCGCCGCGGTTGGCGACGCTGTGGGGATCGGACAGCCGCAGGTACCAGCTGCTGCCGGCCTCAAGCACCACGCGGCTGCGGTTGAGATAGAACTCGACGTCTGGGTTGGTGACGACCGGCACGTGGATGCGCACGGTGCCCTCCTCGAAGCTCAGCTCGTGGTCGGTGTGTTCCTTGATCACCGAGCCGGCGGTGAGCCGCATCAGGCGCACCGCCCGCAGCGGCGCCTCGAACGTGTCGAGCACCTGGCGGAAATAAGGACAGGCCGCCAGCATCGGCGTGTCGGCGAAATCCCGGCAGGTCGGATCGGAGTAGATCATCATGACCGGATGCGTGGCGCCGGCTTTGCCGCGCAGCGCGATGACGCTCCAGTCGCCGTCGTAATTCTGCTGAACGTAATGCTTGATCCAATCCACCGCGCGCAGCCCTTCCAGATCGCGGGCCAACAGTGCGGGTTCGAAATCAAACGGCAATCGCAGCCGATCGGGCAGTGGCATCACCGACCATCCGTGTCGATGCCATCGCCTCTACGGCGTTGCCGGCCAGATGTCGAGGCCCGCGCGAGGTATTTGAATCTGATGGCTTTTTTCGTATGCTGCGGCTTCTGCCCGGAGCCGTGCGATCGTTCCACCGGGCCCAGTCGAAACGAGCGGGAACCGTGCATTTTTACTGCATTTCCGGGCTGTGCGTGAGCAGCGAGATCGTGTTGCCAGGACTGAGCGCGGCGGCGGCCGGCCACCGCGCTGACGTCGCGATCCGGCGCGGCCCGGTGCCGACGAAGCTCGATGGCGCGCAAAAGCTCGGTCCGACCTGGCAGATCGCCGGCGATCAGTTTCTGCTGCTCGTCCCGAAGGTGGCGCGCTTTTTGCTCAGCAACGGGCGGGAGATCACGTTCGAAGCCGAGCCCGGCGCCGACGACGGCGATATCCCGATATATCTGCTTGGGACCGCGTACGGAATTTTGCTGCACCAGCGCCAGCAGATCGTGTTGCACGCCAGCGCGGTGCGGGTGAACGGCAAAGCGATCCTGTTCTGCGGAGCCTCGGGGGCCGGCAAATCGACGCTGGCCGCGGCGTTGGCGCAGCGCGGCTATCCGTTCATCACCGACGACTTTTGCGCGGTCACGGTGACCGAAGGGGGCTCGCCGATGGTGCACCCCGACGGACGGCAGCTCAAGCTCTGGGCGCAAGCCATTGAACAGCTCGATCTCAAAAGCCGCAGCGGCGCGCGCGTGCGCAGCCGCCTGGAAAAATTCTATGTGGATCCCGGCGCGACGCACGCCGAGGCGCTGCCGCTCGGCACGCTTTACGCGCTGCGCGAGGCGCGGCCGCCGCTGGCGCCGGGGATCGCGCCGGCCAATGCCGTCGACGCCGCGGTGATTCTGCGGCGGATGGCCTACCGGCCGCGGCTGGTCAACCGCATGGGCCAGAGGGTAAGTTACTTTCACGCAGCGACGACGATCGCCAACAGGGCCGGAATCCATTACCTGACCAGGGCGCTCGACTTCGCGGCGATGCCGGACGTGGTCGCGCGATTGGAGCGACACTGGCAGGACATCGGGCTGATGGAGAAAGCGGCTTGACCGGACCGGCGAATTTTCGAGCGAATTGGCGAGGCATGACGCCGCGCACGATTCGTCGCCGGTTCGTCAGGTTCGCGCAAGTCGGCAATCGCCGCCGCGCTCTGCTGGTCGAGGCGGTGACGTGGCTATTGCTGGCGCGCCTGAGCCTGATCTTCGTTTCGTTTCCGAAGCTGGCGCGTCATCTCGGAACCTTCGTGGCGCCGAGCGACGCGCGCGCGCTGCGGGTAAGCGCGGAAAATTCGCACAATCACGCGCATCTCGCCGCGGAGATCGGCTGGGCGGTGACGCGCGCGGCGCGCCACGTTCCGTTCAAGGCGGTCTGCCTGCCCCAGGCCATGGCGGCACGGATCATGCTCAAGCGGCGCGGCGTCGATAGCGTGTTGCATTTCGGCGCCCGGATCGGCCAGGACAAGCCGATCGATGCCCATGCCTGGCTCGATGCCGCCGGCGTCGAGGTGACGGGCTATCCGGTGGCGAATACCTTTGCCGAAATCGCCTGCTTTGTGTGAAGGCAAAGCCAGCAGGAATTGTTGGTTCTACGGCAAGAACGTCGACGGAGCGCAGTAGGTGGGCGGCGCCCGGCCGCGACAAGGCTCAGCATTGCGCTATGCCGCGTGGACAAGTTACGCGCGGCACGACGATGCCGTCATTGTTAGACAGCACCTCGGACTTGCTCCAGATTTGTCGCAAGAGATTTTCGAATTCCAGCGCCGCGACGGACGCCTGAGCCAACATCGGGATGCCGTCGCGAATGAAATTGGCGTATTGCTGCGGCTGTCGCACGCCGAAGCCGCCGTATTGCCAAATCAGGTAATCCGTCCGCGGAATGAGGCTCCAGGGCCGGACCAGCTGATACCAGCCGATTTCGTGAATCGGGTTGCGCCCATAATCGAGCAGGAACGGCGTCAACATCCACACCAATATCGGCGATCCCGCGGGCACGTTGTTCTGTGCGCCGCGAACCGCGTCGGGCAGTTTACCGTGCAACGCATCCGCGACCATGGCCACCGGGACCGACCTGATTTGCGGCTGCAAAAGTTGGGCGTAGGCCGGCGGCGTGGCATAAAGCACGGCATAACTGATGCGCCGTTGCAGTGCGTGACCGAACATCACGATCAGCGCGAGGCTGCCGCATCCGAATGTCCACGCCATCTTTCGCGATGGAGCGCTTTCGTGCGCTCCAGGCAAGAATACCGGACCCAGCGCAAACGCGGCGCCGATGCCGGCGATCAGCCATGGCGCCGCATATCGCGTCGCCGCCTCGGCGTTGGCGAGATAGGGCCCGACATAGGCGATATAAAAGACAAAGTTTGCCGCAGCCGCAACGCAGAATGCCGCGAACCCTGCAGCTCGCGCACGCGAGGGACACCGAGGCGGCCGCCATCGCGTGTGATAGAAAGCGACGCATCCGCAACACAGTACTATTGCCGCCACCGCGCTATTCCGGGCCATCGGCAGGAATGAATTGACCGAGAACAGATACGTGAACTGCGGTGGATGATCGGGCAGCTTCGGCAATACCGGCAATCCGGGCGGCGGCGCCATGATCGCGATGTAATCGGGAGCCAACAGCAAAATCCACGGCGACAAAAACACGCCGCTCCACAGCGCCGTTTTCAGGCCGCGCCGAAGCGCAGAGCGCCAATCGCGGCAAAACCAGGCGATCGCGCCGATCCAGCAAATGAAATGCAAGCCCACGAACGAAACGGCCGTCAGCTTGACCGCAATCTGCGCCGCATAGAGGAGGCCGACGACCGGCTCGATGCGCGCACGATCGGTCTCAGACTCTGGCGCTTCGCTGCTCGCCACGACCAGGGTAAGCGACAGGGCGACGATCGAATAGATGCCGCTGATATTCACTTTCTGCGGATCTACCGCAATAACGCCAAGAACACCGCCAAGCATGGCGAGGCCGAGCGCCGGATGGCCGAAGGCGACGCCGCCGACGATCACCAGGCTCAGCAAAAGGCAAAATAGTGCATCCGCCCCGTTGATATATTCGATCGGAAAATTTGCGGCGACAAAGCCCTGCAAGACGGCCTGTCCGCCGAGCGTCTCAATGCCGATCGATCCGATCGGGTTGTCGTGCACCGTCCCAGTTGCCAGCATGCGCGCGACTTGCGGAAAGTATTTCTCGAAATCGTCATGGTGGTTGAATATCGCTGGCGGCAGCGCCGTGCTGATGACGAAACCGCCAACCGCCGCGACGATGACAATCAATACGACATGGTACCAATGCGCGGCCGCGGCAGCCCGCCGCCAACTCAACGCCGCTGGCGATTTCGTGCGCAATTCAAGCGCTGAGAGCCCAAGCCCCAGCAGAATGACCGCGTTGAATGCCCAGGGTCGCGCGATGCCGAACAGATTACCGAGCCACCCAGGAAAATGATGCCGCCGAGCCCCAAACCGATCGTCAAGGGCCATCCCCCGACCGACAGCCGCGTCAATTGCCGAACCTTGGAGCCCCAACCGAACAGTGCAATAGCTCCAATGACGATTGCGGCAACAGCGACGGCGTAACGCAAGGCGCCCCTCCGGAGGACTAAGGTCTACAACCGCGAATTCCCAACGTCCGCTCAGCTATGCCCCGTCCCATCCCGGCACCAACAATTTTTCCGAAGCATCGAACTGCCGCCGGGCCGTGCCGCACAATGGTTTCAGACGTAACAAATGATCCGATGACTGCCCACAGCCGAGCGCCGTCCTAGACGGACGCCACGGCCTTAATTCGTGACGTTATCCCTAAAAGCCGAAATTGCCCTTGCGTTTATGAACCCACACCCGATGCGACGCAATGGAGGATCTTGTCCTCGACCGAAATCCTCTTGCGGGTTGCTCGACAAACGCCGGTCTACCTTTATCCGATCGCTTCGATGGCTGATGGACGGTCCCCTACTTCAGCAAATAAATTATCCTGACCAGTCGAGAGAGGATGCGTCTTGAGCCACAGCGCGCGTGCCTGTGGTATCGGATCAACTCCAACTTTCTGCCACCAAGCTCCTTCGTCGCCGTGCCAATGCACCTCGCGATGGTGTCCTCGACACAAGGGCACGGTGAACTCATCGCTGACCTTGCGCCCCATTGCCCGGCTTTGCGCGAAGCGCAGGTGGTGGGGATCCGATGGCTGACGACCGCAAATCAAACAAGGCTGCTTGGTCACATACCGGACGTGATCGCGATCCCGCAGCCGGCGCGGCTCTGGTAAAGCCAGGACGCTTTTATCGATCGCCTTCGGTCGCGACCTGCTCTTTGGGCCCTGGGCCGGGTGAGGATCGTGCGGGGTCGGGGGGAGCTCATCAACCTCACATGGCGCCTGAGGCTCATTTTCGGCAGGCGCCGCAAAGTTCGCCAGTCCAGCTTGGAAGGCCTCCTCGACGCGCTGGGCATCAGCTGCCGTCAGCTTGTTCTTTTCGGCAATAGACCGGTGCGCCCAAAGCGCGGCTTTGTCGCTGTCTGCAAGTCCATTTATTTCAGCGACAAGCCGATCACGCAGTGCTGCCGACGCTTCCAGTCCCAACGGTGGTTGGGTCGGATTTGATTGAAGTTTAGCATCGCGATGGCGAGCTGCGCTTTGCGGAGCATCGCGGTTGCCACCATTGAGCCTGCTATTGCCGCCGCCCTTCGGTTCAGGAGGCATCGATATCGGCTGCTCTGGCGGCAACAGATCCGGAGCATCCACGTCGTCCTCGCCGGCGATTCCGACCAACGTGAACAAAGCATAGCGCCGCGCATAGGTGAGAGCAGCGCCCATGCGACGAGGTGTGGCCGTATCGGCAATGGCACAGACCGGCCAGTCCGAGGCGATCCATTCCCCGGAAGCATGCGCCAGGACGGTCGTCAAATTGACCAACCCCGCGGTCTGATCGATTGCGGTGGTCTGCACGGTTGCGATCTCATGCTGACCCAGAGTCTTGCGAACGATATCGAGCCCGCTCGACAGGGGCGCATAGCGGAAGGATTGTTCCTTGCCCTTAGCCCCCTCTGAGCGAATGGTCGCCACCAAGGACTTCTCCGGATTGGTCAATTCGGACTGCGCTTTGGCTAATGCGGCCGCCAGGCTGGCTATGGACTCACTGGACCGATGCATGGCCATCCTCGATGCTCAGGAGGTCAAAACTCACCGCACCAGACTTCGAGCGTTTGGCGCGCAGCCCATGCCCGCTCGCTTCCTTTGCATCTTCCGGCATCAGGCTCTTGCTCATGCTCGAGATCCGCGTCCCGCGTCCGGGCAAAAACTGCAGCAAACTCCGCCCAGGCATCTGAGCTGCTCATGTCGACGGTTCGAACGGCCTCGATGCGCGGCTTTGGCGGTTCGACGCCAAACAGCCGAGGGGGCTCGCCACTCTCCACACAGCGCCAGAACTTCCGCTCCGCCGTGACGATGAGGTGCTGATACAGCGGGTCGGCATGAGCCGTGATCTCGACCCATTTTCCGCCCCCGGTAATGACCGAGAGCACCGCCGACCTTGCCGCCACGACCCACATATTATGCTGCAGCTGCGGCATGTACTTCTCGGCGGCCGCTTCTTCCGAGAATGACCAGGGCAGCATGAACTTGGCCTCGAAAACCGCCCCACTGGCCTCGACCCGTCCGTCCAGGGTCGCCGCCATCCACGTCAGCGCGCCATGTTTTACGTGGCGCTGCACGTCGATGATGGCCTGTCCGGTATTGGCCTCATACCAGCGCCGATTAAGCTCCTCAGTGACCGCCCCAAGCTGGACAATGAGGTTCCCCGAAAGGTCCTGCGGCTCGACCTCGCCCCGCTTCTCCCGCCACAGCCGCACCAGGGCGGTCTCATCGTCGCCCATGACGATCCGGGCTTCCGAGCCGCCGATAAAAGACCGGCGATCAATACCCTTCCCCGAGCGAACTGCGTTATTTGGCACAATGCTCTCCGTTGTTTTAACTCAACGCGCTGGTACACTGTACCAATATATGGAGTAAATGTTGACAATGTCAACTCTAATTTGGACAATGTAACAATGAAACCCATTCAGCTGAGGATGGCACGGGCTGCAGTGGGCTGGGGCGTAAGGGAGCTCGCTGAAAAAGCCGGCGTCACAGCGAACACGGTGACGCGTATTGAAAACGGGTCGGATGCAAAGCAATCGACAATGGATCGCCTCCAACAAGCACTAGAAGATGCCGGTGTAGTCTTTATCGACGAAAACGGCGGCGGACCCGGTGTACGTTTGAAAAAGCGGCAACAGAAAAGGGACTGAGGACTGTGGTGGGCAATGATCTACGGTAAGGAGATCAGGTCACTCACTCGTGACTATCCACGCGCGCCAACCAAAGCACACAGGCTTGGTCAATCAACGGAAACAAAAAATCGCACTACATGGTAGCACGCCTCTGGTCTTTCAAGAGACCTAAAAAATATTTTGCTTAGCAAAGATTTATCGCTTTCTTAAACACCGCGATCTAAATTCACGTCGCTTAGTGCCCGGTGGAATCGACCGCTTTCCACGCGAGGCTTTGTAAAAATTGAAGCGGCATCGAAACATCGCGAGAGTTTAAGGGCTAAACGCTAAGTCGCGTCAGCACATTTTGCTGGCACGTGGACGCTAGAGTAGGAGGAGGAAAAGGAAATGAGCGTACCCGAGTATGCAGGAATTCCTATCGACACGAACCCGATACCGGACGGAGGAACTGAGAAACAGTATCCACCACAAGGCTATTTGCTTTTGTCGGAGGCCTATGCCCGTCACTATGCTGGCGCCTGGGGCGGGTTAAAGTCTTTCCCGCCCGCCCAAGCCTTGAGAAAAAAGTATAAGGCGTCAGTTGGATCCGGCGCGCGCCGAACCTACGCCGCCCAGCCTGTCACCGCCGCGGTTCGTCATGGCAACTTGAGAGTCTATGTTATCGCCAACCCGAATTTGGAACCGAACTTCGATCGCTATAAGTGGCCCGTTGCTTCGACGAAAGAGCCTGTCATCATGCCGACGGATGTTCTCAGGCGCATGATTGCACCGCGCGATATGCTCCCTGATTATGCAGTTTGTCCGACATTGAAAACCGCCGGCGGCGATTCGAACCTTTATGTCTTGTTAAGAGTCGGCGCTCTTGTCGTCCAAGAGCGTGAATTCGAAGACTGGTATCGATCGCAGCGGTCAAAAAAGAAGTGGCCTTCGCAGCAGTCAAAATCCAAAAAGACCCCCGGTAGACCGACCAAGCAGACCGAATCGCTGAGGAACGCCGTCTTGACGCTAGTTCATGATCAGGCATGGAGCCGAAAAGACGGAATAGCGAAGTTGCGCAGCCTTGTCGTGGAGCGTGGTGAGCCGAAGGACGTCCCCGGCGACGATACGTTTGAACGGCTTGTGTCGCGATTATACCTCGAAACCGGTAATCCAGCGTTTCGTAGAGTGCCGCGAGTCCGTAAAAAACAGCGATCTTATAGCTTACCGCAAAACCCCGGTAGCATATCGAGACGCCTCGGCTCGAAGCCCCGTCCTAAGCCATTATATTTTTAGATTTTTCAACCTGAATAGTCTTCTGCACGTCTCATTAAACCGAAAGAGGGAGGTGCGCTGGATCCGCTGACAGAGACTTATGATCTTTGTGCGATCTTCGCATCAGCATCGCGGATGATAAAGGATCCAAAATTCGCAATGCTACTTGCAAGACTGTAAATTGCGGCAGACCTGAATCAACACAGTGTTCGGAAAACTGTTAGCAAAAACGGATTGCAAGTAGGCCGCGGACGGACGGTCGAACCAGACCGCCTACCGCGCGCCGGTAACCTGCACTGCGGGAGGACCGGTAAACCAACGGTGATTGTCGTGAGTGCGAGGTTGCTGGCGAACTGTGTGGAGTTTCGGCCAGCCGAACCGATCTCCAAAGTGTATGACTTGCCAGGCGTTACTGAGAAGCCTGCGGTGGCAAAGCAGCTTCTCAAGAACTCACCTGGTAGATCAATGGAACAGGCTTATCGCGAAACCTGTTCCATAATCGCTGATCGCCGGCGTGAAGTTTTATTGCCAAAAACTCGACCGCCGGCGACAGCAAAATCCGATGATCACCTGCTCGTCCGAAACAGTCGGCGAGCCATTAAAAGGAGAATCACAAACGATGTCGTCTAATGAAATCGTCCCGCTGTCAGAGGAGGAGCTACTTCGCTTCTTGCTCTCGATGGGGTCGCCGCCCGTGTTGAGCACCGAGGACCCGAAGGCGTTTGAGGATCTTTTCCTCAATATCGCTCGGCCCCTCAAGAACTCCGATCGTCTGTCGCTGTACATTGCCTGGGAGATTGCGGTCGACACCTGGAGCAACGCTCGCTACGCGCGCCATGAAACGATCGCCGTTAGTCGCTGGTGGTCCAAATTCCACGAAAGCCAGGTGGTTGCGGCCAAAACTTCGAAAGCGACTTACGAAGAAGGTCTCCGCAAAAGGGCCGCGGCACTTTCCACGTATTCGGCGGATGCCGCCAAGGCGGCCGAACTCCAAGAGAAAATCGAGGCGATGTCGGACGAGCCCGCGCCGATCAATAACGAAGTCCTCGACCGGGCGCGCAAAGAGATCGAGGCTTGCCAGCGCGATGAACACGAAACCTTCAAAGCGGCCGCTCCCGATCTGGTCCGCCTCGACCGCTACGAATGCCGGGCCTGCTCGCGCCAAAAGCGGGCCGTCGAAGAGTTCATGATGATCAAGGTCAAGGGCGCCCGGCGCATTCCCGCTGCGGAGAAAGGTGCCGTAAGCGAGACGCGGGTTCCTGCCGCATAATATTTCGGCAGAACAAAGCCAAACGAAAAAGGGCCGCATTGGAATTTGGCATAACGAAGCCAATTCGTTCAACGGAAGAGGGTGGAGGTTTGGCAAAACGAACCCACTCAGCCGAAGCTAAGCTGGTTTTTGGCGGAACGAAGCCAACGTTGTTGGCAATCCCTGGAAGGCTACTAGATTTCGTGGGCATGCTCACTGGGGCATGGATTGGAATTTGGCAGAACGAACCCACCATTGTTGCGGGGCCGTGCAACGCTACTAGGTCTCGTTGGATCACTGCCGAACGTCAGCACCGGGGGCCGCTCAAGCGGGACCGGGCGGTACGCTGCTTCCATAGGTAAAGTAGATGTTAAGTGGCGGCGGGCCGCATCAGTGCGTGATTTTGCCAAAGGCGAAGATACGGTATTCTACCCAGGTTCAACTTCGTTCGCGTCGCGCGGCAACGTTGACGCACTGTCGAGGGACATGATGGCTGGAGCACTCGAAGGCATCCGCGTCATCGAATTTGCCAATTATGTTTCCGGCCCCTACGCCGGAATGCTGCTCGGCGATTTCGGCGCCGAGGTGATCAAGGTCGAAGCGCCGGACGGCGGCGACCCGTTTCGCGGCTGGGGGCGGGTCGAGTACAGCCCGACCTTCGGTTCCGTCAATCGCAACAAAAAGAGCGTGGTGCTCGATCTCAAGAGCGCGACAGGAGTGGCCGCGGCGCGCGCCTTGCTGCGCACGGCGGACGTGCTGATCGAGAATTTCCGCACCGGCACCATGGAACGGCTCGGGCTCGACTACGACGCCGTGGCCCGCGACAATCCGCGCCTGGTGTGGTGCTCGATCACCGGTTTCGGCTCGAGCGGCCCCTACGCGTCGCGTCCCGGCTATGACACCGTCGGTCAGTCGCTGAGCGGGCTGCTCAGCCTGCTCACCGATCTCGATCAGCCGCGGCCGATGGGCATTTCACTGTCCGACCATCTTGCCGGCATCACCGCATGCAACGGCATCCTTGGCGCGTTGATCGCGCGCGGCCGCACCGGCAAAGGCCAGCGCGTCGATACCTCGCTCCTGGAAGCCACGGTTTCGTTTTGCGGCGAAAATGCCGCGCGATTTTTCGAGAACGGCAAGGTGCCCAACCGCGCCACGCGGACGCATCAGGCGCAGGTCTACGCCTTCGTCGCCGCCGACGGCAAGCCGTTCGTCATTCACCTGTCGACGCCGACGAAATTCTGGCGGGCGCTCGCAGAAGTGGTCGGCAAGCCGGATTGGGTCGCCGATCCCCGCTTCGCCACCAAGGAGACGCGCGGCCGCCACTACGACGTGCTGCGCGGCGAGCTTGCCGCCATTTTCCGCACCGACATCCGGGCCACCTGGCTTACGAAGCTGCAGGCCGCGGATGTTCCCGCCGCCCCCCTCAATACGCTCGACGAGGTTTTCGCCGACCCTCAGGTCATCCATCTCGGGCTGCGCCAGGACGTGCCGCACAAGCGCGTCGGCACCGTCGGCCTGGTGCGCAACGGCGTGCGCCTGTCGGCTAACCCGCCGGACATCCGCTCCGCGGCGCCCGAGCTCGGCGAGCACACCGACGAAATTCTGGCGCAAATCAAGGCCGGCGCGTGAGGTCGCTTGTGCATGCCATGCGTGACGCAGGCGCGGCGGCCGCGCTGTTGGCGTGCCTCGCGCTGATCGCGGCGCCGCATGCCCGCGCCCAATCGGTCGCCGAATTCTATCGCGGCAAGCAGATCAGCCTCGTCACCTCGGCGTCGGTCGGCGGCGGCTACGATCAATATGCCCGCCTCATCGCCAAGCACATGCAGCGCCATATTCCAGGCGAGCCGAATATCATCGTACAGAACATGGTCGGCGCCGAGGGGCTGCGGGCGGCGAACTTCCTTTACAATGTCGCGGCGCAGGACGGCACGGTGATCGGCGGGTTGTCGCGCAATACCGGGCTGGCGCGATTTTACGATTTCAACAATGCCGGCATCCAGTTCGACGCGCGAAAATTCCATTGGCTCGGCTCGCCGCAACAGGAGATCGGGCTGTTCATCCTGTCGACCAAAGCGGGGCTGGGCTCACTCGACGACCTGAAGACGCGCGACGCCACCGTCAGCTCTACGGCGCACAATTCGCCGAGCACGATCTATTCCCGCATCCTCAATGCGACCATCGGCACCCGGCTCAAGCCGATCGAGGGCTACGACGGCTCACAGGCCTGCCTGATGGCGCTCGAGCGCGGCGAAGTCGACGCCCATGTTTCCGGCGGCTCGTCGGCGCCATTTCGGGCCCGCATCGCGCCCTGGCTCGACAAGGGCGAGGCCAAAGTCATCATGCAGATGGGCATGAAACGCGATCCGGCGTTTGCCGACGTGCCCACCGCCATCGAGGTCGAGAGCGCGCCCGCCGACAAGCAAATGTTCGAGATCGCCTTTGCCGAGCAGGTGATGGGGCGGCCGTTCGTGCTGCCGCCGGGAGTGCCGCGCGACCGCATCGTTGCGCTGCGCTCAGCCTTCGACGCCACCATGAAAGACGCGGAATTTTTGGACGACGCCAGGATGCAACACGCCGAGATCGACCCGGTCGGCGGCGAAGCCATCAATGCCTTGCTGGACCGGGTTTACGCCGCCCCGCCGGACGTGGCCGCCCGCATTCGCGAGCTCATCAAATGACGCAAGCACTGACCCGACTTACGATGCCCGCCGAGGACCGACATGATTGAACCATCACGCGAGTTGCGCGACGTCTGCGCCGTCGTCGGCACCGGACACAGCAGGCTCGGCCGAGTTCCCGGCGTGTCGAGCCTCGACCTCTTGGTCGAGGCCATGCGCAACGCCACCACGGATGCCGGACTGAAGGTGACCGACATCGACGGCATCGTCTGCCGCGGTCCCGACGAGAGCTACACGCATCATCAGCAGATCGGCGCGCGCCTCGGCATCAACGCCCGCTTTTCCACCTCGCTCGACAATGGCGGCGCCAGCCAGATTCTCGCGGTAGCGCTGGCCACCATGGCGATCAAAGCCGGCCTCGCCACCACGGTGATCTGCGGCTTTGGCCGCGATTCGTGGTCGCGAACGCACTCCTCGAAGGAAGCCAATGTGCGCAACGAGACGCGACCGGCCAGCCAATTGCCGCGCGAATTCGGCCCCGAATACGGCTATTTCGGCGCCGTCGCCGCCCACGCCTTCGGGGCGACGCGGCACATGCATCTTTACGGCACGACGCGCGACCAATTCGGCGAGATCGCGGTCGCGTTCCGCGGGCACGCGCTGCGCAATCCCGATGCCCAGATGAAGACGCCGTTGAGCATCGCCCAATACCATGAGGCGCCGCCGGTGGTGGCGCCGTTCGGGCTCTACGATTGCAGCCTGCGCAGCGACGCCGCCGGCGCCGTCATCGTCACCAGTCGCGAGCGCGCCCGCGACCTGCGCCAGCCGGCGGTATCGATCAAGGGTTTCGGCAGCTTCAACAACCTGCGCGGCTGGTTCGCCGACGACAACATGGTGACGACGGCGGCGAAGAACTCAGGCGCGGCGGCGTATCGCATGGCCGGTGTCGGTCCCGACGACGTGGACACCGCGCAGCTCTACGACTGCTTCACCTACATGGTGCTGGCGCAGCTCGAGGATTACGGCTTTTGCCAAAAGGGCCAAGGCGGACCGTTCGTCGCCTCGGGCGCGTTGCGCAAGGGCGGCCGCCTGCCGACCAACACGTCGGGCGGGCAACTCTCCGAAGCACATTGCGAGGGCATGCTGCAGCTGGTCGAGGGCGTGCGCCAGATGCGCCACACCTATCCGCCGGACCGCCAGGTCGCCGACGCTGAGATTGCGCTGGTCTCCGGCCACGGCGGCAACCTGGTCTGCCATTCAACCTTGATCCTTGGACGCGCCTGATGAGCGAGGCGCCGAAGAAAAAGCCGATCCCGCGTCCCTCGCCGGAATCGATCCATTATTGGCAAGCCGCGCGCCAGCATCGCCTGGAACTGCCGCGCTGCAATGCCTGCGGCAAGCACTGGTTTCCGCCGTCGCAGAGCTGTCCGCATTGTCTGGCGGCGGATTTCACCTGGACCGCGGTGTCCGGCGTCGGCAAGGTTTTCAGCTTCGTCACCTATCACCGTATCTATCATCCCGCCTTCGCGCAGGACGTACCCTATGTGGTGGCGCTGGTCGAACTGGCCGAGGGCCCTCGCCTACTGACCAACATCGTCGGCGTGCCGCCGGAAGCGGTCACCTGCGACATGCCGGTCAAGGTCGTCTTCGACGATGTCGAGGACGGCGTGGCGGTGCCGAAATTCGCGCCGCTGAACGCGTCGACAAAGTGACGAACACGGTTTTCATGCGCTTGCCAATGACGCTGGCCGCCGGCGCGATGGCGCTGTCCGTCACCGCGGCAACGGCCGCCCGTGCGCAAGACATCCTTCTCAGCACGGCGCCCGATCGAGAGCAGACGATTGTCGACGGCGCCCGCAAGGAAGCGCAGGTCGTCCTCTATTCGGCGATGATCGTCAATCAGGCGCTGCGTCCCTTGACCGACGCGTTCATGAAAAAATATCCGTTCGTGAAAATGACGTTCTGGCGCGGCGATACCGAGGAGATCGTCGACAAGCTGTCGGCCGAGGAACGCGCGCACAATGTCGTCGCCGATGTCGTCGAGGGCACCGGCGTCGGCGATCTCGCCGTCAATGCCGGGCTCACGCAGCCCTATGACACGCCCTTGGTCGCGGCCATGCCCGAGCGATACCGCGACCCGCGCGGCCGTTGGACCTATACGCGGATCAGCTATTTCAGCATCGCCTACAATACCCGGCTGGTGCCGCCCGATCAGGCGCCGAAGACCTACGACGCCCTGCTCGATCCGCGCTGGCAAGGCAAGCTCGCCTGGCGGGTCGGAACCGCGAGCGGCGCGCCGCTGTTCATCACCGCCATTCGGCTGTCGCGCGGCGAAGACAAAGCCGCAGCCTATTTGCGCAAGCTCGCGGCGCAGAAAATGATCAATTTCGGCTCGGGCAGCGCCCGCACCCTGGTCGATCGGGTCATCGCCGGCGAATTCCCGATCGCGCTGAACATCTTTGCCCACCACCCTTTGATCAGCAAGGCCAAGGGCGCCCCCGTCGATTCGCAGCTCATAGACCCGGTGCCGAGCACAGCCGGCACGATGGTCGTTCCCAAGGGCGTGCGCCATCCCTTTGCGGCGATGCTGCTGGTGGATTTCATTCTGTCGCGGGAAGGCCAGCAAATCCTCGCCGATGCCGATTACTTTCCGGCGCGATCGGACGTCGCGCCGAAGGATATGCTTGCCGCGGTCATCCCCGCGCGCGCCGGCGTGCCGGAGCTGTTCCTGAGCCCGGATCGGCTCAATCAAAATACCGAAAGCTCGGAAAAGATATTTGAAGACCTGTTCCAGTGAGGACAATCGGCAGCGCGGCGGCGGCGACGGACTGGCTCAGCACGTGACAGTTTACTCCAACCATCGACCGGCCGCTCTCGGCCTGCTCGCGGCCTTGCCCCGCATGCGCATCTCGCCGCTCGTGGTCGTACTGTCCGCGATCCTCCTGGTTCTGATCGTTCCGCCGGCCTTGTTTCTCTTGAACGTCAGCCTGCACGAGACGCGACCCGACGGCGCGTTCGGCGCGTTCACGCTGCGCTATTACCGGGGGCTGTTTTCCGAGCGGCTATTTCTGTCGAGCCTTCGCAACACTCTGATCTATGCCTTCGGTTCCGCCGCGATCGCCATCGCCATCGGCACCGCGCAAGCGCTGATCGTGGAACGGACCAATACGCCCGGCCGCAAGCTGGCATTTTTTGCGGCGATCATCTCACTCGGCGTGCCGCACATTCTCTACGTCGTGGCCTGGCTGCTGCTGCTTGGCCGCGCGGGCCCGGTCAATGACGCGATTCAAGTCTTGCTGCGGCGCGAACAGGCGATCGACGTTTATTCCTTGTGGGGCATGGCGCTGATCGAGGGCATCGGCTTCGTTCCCCTCACCTTTCTCCTGATGTCGGCGGTTTTGCGCTCGATGGATGCCTCCTTCGAGGAAGCCGCCATCATGGCAGGCGCCAAACCGGCGCGCGCCTTCTGGGCCGTTACGCTGCGCATGGCGACGCCGGCGCTCTGCGCCTTGGCGTTACTGTTTTTCGCCAGGGCATTCGAGTCTTTCGAGGTGCCGGCCTTGGTCGGACTCGCCGGCAACATCAACGTGTTCACCACGACGATCTACCAGGCCATGCACCGCACCGGCATGCCCAGCTATGGCGAAGCCGGCGCTTATTCGATCTGCCTCGTCGGCATCGTCACCGTCCTGCTGGTTTGGCAGAGCCGGCTGTCGCGGCATGCGCACAGGTACCAGACCATCACCGGCAAAGGCTTCCGGCCCCGCATCATCGATCTGGGCGCCTGGCGGTATTTTACCGCCGCGATACTGGTCGCGCTGTTCCTCGTCGTTACGGTCATCCCTGTTGCCATGCTGGTTTTCACCTCGTTCCAGCCGTTCTACGAAGGCGTCAGCGTCGCGGCGCTGGCCCGCTCTTCGTTCGAGAACTATCGCGTGCTGCTCGGCCCGGGCTCGTTCCGCGACTCGATCACGAACACGCTCATCCTCGGCGCCGCGACGGCAACGATCGTGGTGCCGTTCACCGCCTTGTGCGCGTGGCTCGTGGTGCGCCGTGTGCCGGGCGCCGCACTGCTCGACCATCTCGCCACGCTGCCGCTGGTCTTTCCGGCTCTCATTCTGAGCGTGGCCTTCCTCGACGTATTCGTGAATATGCCGGTGCCGCTTTATGGCACGGTCATCTCGGTGATCATTGCGTCCTCGGTCCGCTATATGCCTTTCGGCATGCGATACGCCTATACTGGGGCGCTGCAGATTCATCCCGATTTGGAAAGCGCGGCGACGATTTCGGGCGCGCCGCTTGGTTCGCTCTTTCGGCGCATCGTGCTGCCGCTGCTGGCGGCTTCACTGGTCAGCGCATGGCTGGTGGTATTCCTGCTGTCGGTCCAGGTGGTGGCGCTGCCGCTGTTGCTGGTGGGGCCGGGTTCCGAGGTCATGGCGGTGACGCTGTTCGAGCTCTGGCAGAATGGCCAGGTCACCGAGCTGGCATCGATGGGCGTCGTTTGGATTGCGCTGATGACCGTGGTCAGCACCATCTTCTACATGCTGACGCGCCACCGCCAGATCGTGGCTTGACCGCAATGGCCCGCGGGACTTTTCCGGGGCGTGCTATGAGCATAACCTGACGTCACAATGATCGCTTGCGCACGCATTGGCCAACGCACTTGAGCCAAAGCGGGCCAACCGGAGCCGCCTATGCCACGAAACCGGGACGAGACGCGAATCTACAACAAGAACAAGTTCAAGCTCGGGCTGTTCGGCATGAACTGTTCCGGGGGTTTGAGCCTGACCAAGGCGCCGGAGCGATGGGACGCCTCCTGGGACAATAACGTCAAAGCCGCCAAGCTCGCCGACGCGGCCGGCCTGGAATTCCTGCTGCCGATCGGGCGGTGGCACGGCTATCAGGGCGAAAGCGATACCCAGGGCACCACGTTCGAGACGCTGGCCTGGGCCTGCGGGCTGCTCGCCTCGACGACCGACATCACGACGTTCGGCACGCTCCACGTCGCCTTCGTCAATCCGGTGTTCGCCGCCAAGCAGATGGTGACTGCCGATCACATCGGCCATGGCCGCTTCGGTCTCAACGTCGTTTCCGGCTGGAACCCGATCGAGTTCGGCATGATGGGCGTCGCGCTCGGCGATCACGACGGCCGCTACGATTACGCCGAGGAATGGCTGGAGATCGTCAACCGGGTCTGGTCCGAGCATCAGCCGTTCGATTTCGACGGTCACTACTACAAACTCAAAGCCGTGCTCGGCAAGCCGAAGCCATGGTGGGGCAGCCGGCCGATCCTGGTGAGCGCGGGAAATTCGGAAACCGGCCGCGAATTCGCCGCCCGCAATGCCGATTGCCTGTTCACCACGGTGCCGCCCAGCGACGACGACCTGCGGGCGAAGCTGAAATTCTTTCGCGACGCCGCGCCGCCCGGCCAACTGCGCAATATTTTCGCAAGCTCCCATCTGATGGTCCGGCGCACCCGCAAGGAGGCGGAGGACTATCATCATTACATCGTCTACGAACAAGGCGACTGGGAGGCGGCCGAGTACGCTTTCAAGCTGCGCGGCTCGCGGATCAACACCTGGCTCAAGGCCGACGAGGACAAGCTGAAGGCCCGCCTCATCAGCGGCGCCGGCTTTCCCGTCGTCGGCAGCTACGACGATGCGATCGAGGTGTTTCAGCGGCTGAGCAGCGCCGGCCTCGACGGGCTGGCGCTGGGCATGATCAATTACGTCAACGATTTCGCCGGCATCAGGGACGAGCTATTGCCGCGCATGGAGCGCTCAGGCTTGCGCGAGCCGGCCATGAGCTCCGCCACCCAGGCGGCCGAGTGATCTGACGGACAGCGCAAGGCCGGCAAGGCGCCGGCGGCAGCAAGATCAGGAGAAATGCGAATGAAGATCGTCGATGTGCGCATCGAGGAATCGGTTCTGCCGAAAAAGGACAAAGACTGGAAATTCGCGCTGGCGGCGAACCCGATGACGGAAGGCTGGATCGTCGGCATCCACGGCGAGGACGGCACGGTCGGCTACGGCTACGCCTCGACGATGAACCACTATGGCGCCCCGCACGAGGCGGTGAAGGGTGCGCTCGACCGCCTCGGCAAGCGGCTTATCGGCCGCGACGCGCGCGAGATCGCCGCCATCCTTGACGATCTCGATCATGCCATGCAGGGCAACAACCAGGCAAAATCCGGCATCGATTGCGCGCTGCACGACCTCATCGCGCGCAAGCTCGGCGTGCCGATCTGCGACCTGTTCGGCGGCCCGGCAGTTCGCCAGTTCGCGACGCTCCGCATCCTGCCGATCAAGTCGCCTGCCGACATGGCGAAAAACGCGCGGATGCTCGCCGACAACGGCGTTCGGCATTTCAAGATCAAGGTTCATGGCGAGATCGAAGAGGACGTCGCGCGGGTCGCGGCGGTTCGCAGCGAGCTCGGGCCGGACGCCCACCTCACCATCGACGCCAATCAGTCATACGCGCCCAAGGACGCCATCCGCGCGCTCAACCTGATGGCGCCGCATGGCATCGATCTCGCCGAGCAGCCGGTCAAGGCCAACGATCTCGCCGGCCTCAAAGCGGTCACTGCGGCCGTTCCGGTCACCGTCGAGGCCGATGAGGCGGCCTACTCGCTCGATCAGGTCATGATCCTGGTGCGCGAGCGCATCGTCGACGCGATCAGCCTGAAGATCACCAAGCTCGGCGGCCTGCGAAAGACCTATGCGGCCGCGCAAATCTGCGACGCCGGCGGCGTGAAATACCGCATGGGTGCCCATGTCGGCCCGATGCTGCTCGCCGCTCACGCGATGCAGCTTGCCGCGGCGCTGCCGGGCATCTGGTACGCCTCGGAATTATCGGAGTTCGACGGTCTCGCCGAGGACCGCTGGGAGGGCCTCAAGCTGGTCAATGGGGTGTTGCATCTTTCCGACGCTGTCGGCTGCGGCGTGACGCCAATAGCCGGGGCTGGCGTTGCCAGCCGCCGCCTGAGCGCCTGACATGGGCGCTGCGACGGACGCCGGCGGTGGGACAGATGGTGCCCAGCAAACTCACGGACGGCTTGCGATCGGATTTCTGATCGCTTTTTTCACGGCGTGCTTGTTGTCGACCGCGGCGTCGGCGCAAGCCTCTGACGAGAGCATCCTCACCTATAAGGGACCGGATCGCACGGAGAAACTCGTCGACGGCGCCAAGCGGGAGGGCGAGCTCACATATTATTCGGCAATGATCGTCAATCAGGCGCTGCGCCCGCTGACGGCGGCGTTTCAAAAGAAATATCCCTTCATCAAGATCGCCTTTTGGCGGGCCGATTCCGAAGAGATCGAGACAAAAATTTCTGCGGAAATGCGCGCCAACAACCTTGTCGGCGATGCGATCGAGGGCACCGGAATAGGCGAGCTCGCCGTGCGGGCAGGCTTGGCGCAGCCGATCTGGTCGCCGCAGCTCGCCGACATTCCGGAAAAAATGCGCGACCCCCGCGCGTTGTGGGTGCCGACCCGCATGAGCTACTTCTCGATCGCCTACAACACCAGGCTCGTTCCGGCCGGCACTGCGCCTAAAACCTATGCCGATCTGCTCGATGAAAAATGGCAGGGCAAAATGGCGTGGCCGCTATTGTCCGCGATCGGCGCGCCGCTCTTCGTCACCAATCTTCGTCTCGCCTGGGGCGACGACAAGGCAACCGCGTATTTGCGGCAATTGCGCAGGCAAAACATCGTCAATTTCGGCGCCGGCAATCCGCGCACATTGGTCGACCGGGTCATCGCCGGCGAGTACCCGATTGCGCTGCAGATATTCGCCCATCACCCCCTGATCAGCGCCGCCAAGGGCGCGCCGGTGACGTCGCAACTTTTGCCGCCGGTCGCGAGCTCGGCCGGCACCTTCGTCATTCCCAAGGGCTCGCGGCATCCCCATTCAGCCGCGCTACTGATGGATTTCCTGTTGTCCAAAGAGGGCCAGCAGATTCTCGCCGCGGCCGAATATCTTCCGGTGCGGCCGGATGTCGAACCACTTCCGCAAATCGTCCCGATCGTGCCGTCGCGCGCGGGCGTCGAGGAAAATTTCATCAGTCCTGAGAAATTGAGCGAGTATACCGAGAGCTCGGCCAAAATAGTCGAGGAGCTCTTCCGCTGAAGATTGTACGCTCGCCATCATCGAACAACCCGCCGGCCGGCGCTGCCACGGCAAAGAGGAGCTGATCCGCGATGGCTCTCGCAAAACGTCAGATGCACCTCGGCGTTTTCTGGCTCGGCACCGGCAATCATTCCGCCGGTTGGCGCTATGAGGGCGCGGCGACGAGCAATTGCAGTTGGCCAGTGGTCGCCGCCGGCGCGCAGACGGCCGAGCGGGGCAAGTTCGACCTGTTCTTCATTTCCGATTCGCTGGTCATGGATGCCGGCGACCATCCTTCGTTCGTCTCGCGTTTCGAGCCGACGACTTTGATCGGCGCCTTGAGCGCGGTGACCCGCCGCGTCGGCCTCGGCGCGACGGTGTCGACGAGCTTCAGCGAGCCGTTCAACGTCGCCCGCGCATTCGCCACGTTGCACCACATCAGCGGCGGCCGCGTCGCGTGGAATGTCGTCACCAGCTCGCACAACGCCGCCGCTTTGAATTTCGGCAAAGAACAGCTTGCCGAGCACGATCTGCGCTATGAGGTCGCCAACGAATTCGTCGACGTCGTCAAGGGACTGTGGGACAGCTGGGACGAGGATGCAATCGTTGCCGACAAGGCGACCGGCGTCTTCCTCGACAAATCCAAGGTGCATCCGCTCAATCACAAAGGCCGCTTCTACGCGGTCAAGGGGCCGCTCAATATCCAGCGCTCCGCGCACGGACATCCGCTCATCGTGCAGGCCGGGGGCTCGCCGTCCGGGCAGGACCTTTCCGCGCGCAGCGCCGATCTGGTGTTCTCGGTGGTCAACGGCGATCAAGGCTCGGCCAAGGCCGCCTATGACGGCTTGAAAGCGCGCGTCGTAAGCTGCGGCCGCGCGCCTGAAGCGGTCTCGATCCTGCCCGGCGTCATGCCGATCATCGGCGCGACCAACGCGCAAGCCAAAGAGCAGCTCGACAGATTGCAAAGCTGGCTGACGCCGACCAACGCGCTCACCCTGGTCTCGCAGCGGATCGGCCACGACATTTCCGGCTATCCGCTCGACGGCCCGATACCGGACCTGCCGCCGACAACCAATCGCGGCCAGGCTTTTTCCAACACGCTTCTGGAATTGGCGCGGCGCGAGAAGATGAGCCTGCGCGATCTCTACAACGTCACCGCCGCGGCGCGCGGACACTGGGTGATCTGCGGCACGCCGCGCCGCATCGCCGATATTTTCGCGGAGTGGTTCAGCGGCGGGATGGCCGACGGCTTCATCATCATGCCGGCCTATTTTCCCGGCGCGTTCGACGATTTCGTCAACTTGGTCGTGCCCGAATTGCAGCGCCGGGGTCTGTTCCGCGAGGACTACGCGGGGGCCACATTGCGCGATCATCTCGGCCTTGGACCGCCGCCGGCCGGAAGCAACGTCGATGACAATGTCCTGGCAAAGTCGACGATTCAGTCGAGTTAGATTGAGACCAGATTGATCGCGACGTCGATGGTACCGCCGCCAGCATCGTCGCTCCGCGCGCGTCGCGGCTGGCGAAAATTTTACCGTGGACTTCCGAGCAGCAGCTCCCGACCATCGTGGAACTGCGCAGTGTTATTAGCCGAAGCATAACACAGAGCAAGGCAGTGCGTTTTACCACAGAACTGCGAAAGGAATGTCCACTCGCCGGTTCCGTTCTCTGGCGGGTGAAACGACAGGCCGTTCCCGCTCTCTTCGAAGGAGAATGATTTGGGCTCTCCGAGAAAGCCGGAGCCAATTGCCTTGAGATAAGCTTCCTTCAGAGTCCAAAGTTGAAAGAAACGCCGTCGCATTTCAACAGGATCGAGAGACAGCAGCGATCGAATCTCTGCCTCGGTCAGAACATCTTCGGCTACTTCCAGGAGATTGATCTCGCGGACGATGCTTTCGACGTCAAGACCGACGGGATATCGGGAAATCGCGATTCCAACCAAGCCTTCAGTATGGCTGAGATTGAACGAGAAGCGTTTGGCCGCCAGGGGGGCGGTAACGTGCGGTCGGCCGTAGAGCCCTTTGCCGAACCGCAAGTGTGCCGGTTCGCAACCCGCTGCTTGCGCGAGTGCAATTCGAGCCAGGCAGTGCGCCAACGTATATCCGACGTGGTCTGTTTTGAGATCGAATCGAAACGCTTGCTCGATCTCCTCGCGCGATAAGACGGCCATCGCGGTATCAAGCTCACGTTCCGAGATCGCCGACGTGTCCAACGTCCAGACATTTGGGCAGAAAGTGTTCATGAATATAGTTGAGATCGATTGATCTCGGCGCCAGTTCGCCAGGCTCCCGCCCAAGCCGATAGGCATTCAGGAGAGTTTACTCCGTGCATTCGCCCGATCGTCGGACAACGTCGACACATCATAGGACCGATGCTGGCGGGGATTGGCAGGCCTGCGAAAGATCATCGATGCATATTGCCCGCCGAAGCCGAATGAATTCTTCAACACAGTCCTGATAGGCCGTTCCGCCGGGACCAGATGGGTTTTGACGTTGCATTCGGGATCCGGTTCGGTGCACGTCACAACGGGAGGGACCACCCCCCGACAAAGCGTCAGCGCGGCGACAATGATTTCGATAATGCCCGATGCTCCGGACCCGTGCCCTGTGAGCGATTTTACCGCACAGACGTCCAGCTCCGCCATGCGCTCGCCAAAGACATTGTGAAGCGCGCGCGCTTCCGAGATGTCGTTGAGGCGCGTCGACGTGCCGTGGGCATTGATCGTGTCGACGTCCTCGATGGACGCTTCCGAGTTGGCCAGCGCCGTACGCATGACGCGCTCGATCATTTCGATCCGGGGCGCCGTCACATGGGCAGTATCGACCGCCAGTCCCCAGCCGCCGAGAACGGCATGTACTTCCTCCACGCCGCGCGCTTTCGCATGGTCCATCGTTTCGAGGACCAGGGCGCCAGCCGCCTCGGACATCACCATCCCGGAGCGTCGCTTGTCGAAAGGCATTGAGGCTTGGGTCGGCGGGTCTTTCCAGCGGGAGAGCGCCATCAGCTGACCGTACTGAGACAGTACATAATGCGTGCGCCTGATCACGGCTGCCGTCACAATGACGAAGTCGACCTTGCCGGATTTCAGCAACCGGGCGGCCTCGGCGATCGCACGCAGGCCTCCCGCGCAGGTGGCCTCGATCCGCGACGCCAGCACCGGAACACCCAGTCGTTTGGAGATTTCGGCGGGAATATTGGATGATTCCGCGAGAGTCGGCGGAGACGAATGGGCACGAATATACTCGACAACGGCCGCCGCATCGTCGCCCGCCGCACGATATCGTTCCGCCTGGTGCTTCATGTGGTTTTCATATTCCAGCGGAGACGAGCCGCTCGCCGGACAACTCTTTACCCATATGAGTCCGGCATTACGCGCGAGCGGCTGCTCGAACCGAGCATCCTCCAGCGCCTGCTCGACGGCGGCGCGCGTGAGCGCATCTCCCATGGAGCGACCGCCCCATCGCTCCTTTATGGAACGCTTGACGGCGTCGGGAATGACGCCGATGACCCATCCGCACGGCAGATCGGACAAGTCCATCTCGTCTTCCAGCCTCAGCCCCGACGTGCCTGACAAATTCGACTGCCAGAAGGATTCGACCGAATCGCCGATCGGCGTTACCGCTCCCATGCCGGTGATCACAACGTCGCTTATCATCGCTGCGCTCCATTCCGGGTGATCAGTGCGGCGCCGGCCGACGTGGCGGCGCTGCTGGGATGACCCAATGCAGTTATCAGCGCATTCCGCAGGCGTGGCGCCTGTCGCGGTTCGTCCCGAACAAAATCGAAGTCGCCGAGCGCTCGATCGGGATTGCGCAGCAGACCGACGGGTGGAATGACCTCGCGATTAAGGGCCTCCACGGCGACCGCGACGTCGATCAGGCCGGCGCACTCGAAGGCGCTCCCAATGGTCCCCTTGGTCGACGTGGTGGTTGGTCGGATCGAGGCGCCGACGGCCTGGCACTCGACGCCGTCCGTGCTCACCGATCCGCAGCCATGAGCCCACCAAACGTCAGGCGGTCCGTCCGCCTCCGACAGAACCAATTCGACGGCTGCCGAGACCGCTTGAGCAAGGGTCGCGCCGCAGATGGCTTCGCAGCACACCAGCTCCGCGAGCGGCGCCACCCCGCGTCTTTGGGCGCTGTCTTTGCGCTCGAGCGCGATTGCCGCCGAGGCTTGTCCGACCAACGGACCGCGGCGGTTTATGTCGAATGGGCCGCGACCGCCGGCCGCCTCCGTTCCCAGCACGTCAGAACGATCGAGGGCAGCCAGTGCCGCCGGCGACAAGGGCGGAGCGACGCCGACCACCATGACCCGGTCGAGCTCTCCGCTCTCCAAAAGCCTTAGCGCCAAAGACATTGCGGCGAGGCCGCCAGCGCTGGCCTCGCCGTACACCGCGACATTGGATCCACGAAAACCGCTAACCTTGGCGATGAACTGCCCGGTCTGTGACGGAATCCCCCGAACATAGGAGTAATCGGGGACTTCCTCATAGAGAAGCGTCGCCAGCGGTCGCGGGTCGGTCTGCGCCAACGCCGCCAACCTGGGAATGATCTTTACGCCGTCTTCCTCGCCAGACGCGAGTGCCATGATGACCCCGCTCCGCTCGGCGTCCTCCGCGTCCGCGCTCCGCGCCGTCCTCAGTGCCTCGGAAGCAGCAGCCACGGCCCAATGGGCGGCGAGATTGGCGAATTTCTGATTGTTGATCCACCACGCGTCGTGTTGCGGCCAGGTCACGTCGGCGGGATTCACCTTCGCCATGGGCCAAGGCAGTCGTTCGGCGTCCTCGTTGTCCGCGGGACCGCCGCTGAACAGATATTCGTTGGAAGCCATGGCGTGCAGGATGCGACTTGCACCCACCCCTGCGGCCGAGATGACCCCGGTCCCGGTAATCACTGTGTGGGACACCGGCCGCTCCGTTGCTTGTGATCGTGCATCGCTGCAATCCTATCTCGCCGGCGCCAACGAACTTGCACCACGCGCCGCAGTGAGCGCCCGTCACTCGGGCGACGGCTCGCTGCCGCCTCTGCGCATGCCCCACAGGTGGAAGCCGCCATCCACCGTAATGATCTGGCCCGCGATCCACGCCGCTTCGTCGAGACACAAGATGGCAACCACATCGGCGGCGTCCTGCGCCGTTGTCGTTCGATTGCCGCGCCAGGGCGTGATCGCCAGTTCTCGCTTCACGCCCATGGAAAATTCCGGCCGGACTCTAAAAACGCCGGTCCGGACCAGCCCCGGGCGGACGCAGTTGACCACGATCCCGTACGGGGCCAGTTCGAAGCTGAGATATTTGGTCAGGGCCTCCATGCCCGCCTTTGCGACGGCGAACAGCCCGGCCTTGGCGATGATTTTCGTCGAGGAGGAATTCGTAATCGGAATATAGCGAGCGCCCGGGCGGTCGCGCATGAGCGGAAGGGCATGCTTGGCGAGCAGCCATGTCGATCGGGAATTGGTGTCCTGGACCCACTGCCAATGCTTCAGGGTGGCGTCTTCGAGCAGGGAAAACTTGGTGGCAGCAGCATTGTGGACCAGAATGTGGAGGTCGCCGTATCGCGCGCGGATGTCCTCCATCATCTGCTCTATGTCCTCGGGGACGCTGATATCGGCCCGATGAAGACTAACGGTAACCCCTTTGCTCTCCAGCTCCTTGGCGATCGCGCGTGCCGGCTGTTCACGTTCGACAAAGTTCACGCATACGCTGCAACCCCAAGCCGCCAGCTTGCGGGTAATTGCTGCTCCGATTCCCCTCGACCCGCCCGTGACCAGAGCCACTTTTCCCTTCAGCGGCTGCCCATCATAAGCCACGAAGCACTCCACCATCATTACTCAATCCACCCAAGTCACTTGGGTGGTCTTTGTCGACGTTAACCGCCTGCGTCGGACGGCGCAACATGACGACGTTCATCCGGCCCACTGCGTGCAGCTGGTTCATTTCGTCGAACACGCGACGTTCCGTATCGATCAGCCCGAGCCGCCGATCGATTTCGGCCGACTGTGTGGTCCGGTTCGTGAACAAGAACGGCTTGTCTGGATACAGCGGTCGAATAAAGTCCCAGGTAACGGATCTCAACCCGACGACCGCGGCGGGCGCGCCATGCCGCACCACCCATCCCGACGTGATCGAGTGGATGAATACGCCGGGAACAATACGTCGCTTGCGCGACGTTGATTGGGCGAACGCGTCGCTGTCATGGATGGGATGCCTTTCGCCCATCAGATCGAGGAGCTGGTCGAGCAGCTGCGAGGTAAAAACGAGCGGCCCGTAGCGCCGGACCGGTGCATCAACCAAATCCTCCCAGTACACGACTTTGGGGCGGGCTTTCTCAGGTTCGCTCGACAACGGTGATGCTCTCAGGTTGGACGTCGGGCAACGCGTTGGCGCGTGACCAACCGGCCGCCGTCGACCGTGATCGTTTGGCCTTGGACGTAGTCGGCCTCGTCGCTCGCCAGAAATCCAACAATACCGGAAACATCCTCCGGCAAGCCCCATCGGCTTTCGCCATCGTCCGCACCGGACCGCGTCCAAAAGGACGCCGTCATGTCCGTTTTGATTCTGCCGGGAGCAACCGCATTGACGCGAATTCCCTTGCGCCCGACCTCGGCGGCGAGCGCTCGCGTCAATGCCTCCAGCCCGCCCTTGGATGCGGCGTAGGCGCTCTGGCCGGCGCTGGGGACGCGAACCGAGTTCGAGGAGATGTTGATAATTCGTCCCCACCCCTGGTCGATCATGGCTGGAACCACCGCGCGCGACATGAGAAAGGAACCGGTCAAATTCACTCGCAACACGCGGTCCCACTGCGCCAAATCAGTCAATGCCAAGAGCCGATCGTCTATGACGCCTGCGTTGTTGACCAAGACATGTACCGTACCTTCCTTATTGACGATGTCGTCAACGAGCGTAGCGACTTCGGCTTCGCTGGACACGTCAGCTTGGTGGGCAACGGCGCGGCCGCCGGCCGCCTCGATCTCCGCTGCAACCGAGCGCGCGGCATCTTGGGCATTCAGGTAAACCAGATGGATATTCATGCCGTCGTGCGCCAAGCGACGGCAGATGGCTAGGCCTATTCCGCGAGAGCCACCGGTTACGATCGCTACCCGCCCAACTGAGCTACTCACTATCCCGCCGCTTCGCTACACCGCGACGTCCCGTTGCACTTCCCGCCCGGCTACATTCGGCTGGGAGTCCAAGGCGACGGTGCCGCCCATGGCGTCGACGAGAGACTTGATGGCGTATTTGTGGATCAGGTGATTTGCCGCCCAAGCCTGGGGGTCGAAGGTGGGGCCGACATTGCGCCGGATCTTTCGCGCAAGCTGCATGATATCCAGCGAGTCGAGCCCCAAATTTTCGACCAACGAATCCTCGAGCTTGATAGGGGTGCTACCAAGGCTAGGTTTGACATCGCGGATCAAACTCACGAGCAGTTTGACGTGATCCTCGCTCGCAGCCATGATATTCTCCTACCTACCGTTAGCACTCTATCGGATTCTGTCCCCAGCCCTTAGGCTGCGGCGAAACGGCCCGCTACGCGCCGCCACGTACGCGCCGCCTGTCTCTGGCGCGCGTAGCCGCGAAGGACGAGCCCGAACCGACGCGTCTGAGCCTCATTCAGGCTCTTGAGCAAAGGTGCTGCAGCAGCGGCGAACTTTTCCACGTGCTCGGCCCGGGACCGCAGGCCCTTGGCTCGGTCGCGCAACCGTTCCGCGAGATCCAAACTGGCCTTGCTTCGCAGTTGCTTAACTTCCTTGCCACGGGCAGCTCGCGCGCCAGCGGCAGCGAAGAGCGCAGCTTCAACCGCCGGCCAGTTTTTTTCCTGGTCGGGGGTAAGATGCAGCGCCGCTTTTAAGCCGGCAACTCGCGCGTACGCAAAGGATTGACGATCGTCGGAAGACAAAGCCATGGGAACTCTCCCTTGAAATGAAATACTCTACCAGAGTAGCATAGACCTATAGTCCATACAACCCCTGTTATCACAGCAGTCCGGGAGTTATCGCCTTTTTTTGGTGACGGCTTGATGTCAGGCGGCGGTGGCGAGCTTGCGCGTGGTCGGCCAGACTTGTCCGGCAGCTTTCCAAAAAACCAAGTGCACCATCGGCGACCGCCAGCTCCGGCGGCGCGTGTACGTTGATTCTGCAGGGCCGGGAGATGCTTCCACCACGAATGGTTGTTGCGAACTGGTGTAGAGGGAGACTTTCGCGCCTCGGATAGGAGATGCTCACAATGCGCGATTGTCGCCGGACTCTGGGACTATGAAAGATTCGGTGGTAGAGATCGTCCGTTGCGGTCCGCGGCACAGTGAGATGTCAAGACAATGAAAAAACGGGTTCTCGTCACCAGCGCACTTCCCTACATCAACGGCGTCAAGCACCTTGGAAACCTCGTTGGTTCGATGCTGCCCGCGGATGTCTACGCGCGATATTTGAGAAGCCGAGGTCGCGACGTGCTGTTCATCTGTGCAACGGACGAGCATGGCACCCCGGCCGAATTGGCGGCTAAGGACGCAGGGTTGGAGGTGGCCGAATTCTGCCGGCAACAGCACAAGTTGCAGGCCGAACTGGCGAGACGGTTCAGGCTCTCTTTCGATCATTTCGGCCGCAGCTCTTCTGCCCAAAATCGCGAGCTAACACAGTACTTTTTCAGCAAGCTCGAAGAGCACGGATTGATCGAAGAACGCTCGACGTCGCAGATCTACTCAATCGACGACGCGAGATTCCTTCCGGATCGGTACGTGATAGGGACTTGCCCGCACTGCGGCTATACCGCCGCTCGCGGCGATCAGTGTGAATCCTGCACAAGGCTGCTGAACCCGACAGATCTGATTGCACCGCGGTCCGCCGTTTCTGGCAGTACGCGTTTAGAGGTAAGAGAGAGCCGGCATCTGTTCCTGCTGCAGTCGAAGCTCGCGGACCAGCTCCGCGCGTGGATTGAATCGAGAGTAGGCTGGCCTCCCCTGGTAACCTCCATTGCCGTGAAGTGGCTGAATGAGGGTCTCGAAGACCGCGGAATCACGCGGGACCTGAAATGGGGAGTTCCTGTCAATAAACCCGGCTTCGAGGACAAGGTATTTTACGTTTGGTTCGATGCCCCGATCGAATATATCGCTGCGACGAAGGAGTGGGCCGATCTCCAGGTCGGCAGAGAGTGGCGGTCGTGGTGGAGCGCCACCGGTGATGTGCACTACGTCCAATTCATGGCCAAGGACAACGTGCCTTTCCATACGATCATGTTCCCGGCCACGATCATTGGGGCTGCGGACAACTGGAAACTGCCGGACTACATCAAAGCCTTCAACTGGCTCACCTACTACGGAGGCAAGTTCTCGACGAGTCAGCATCGCGGCGTCTTCATGTCCGATGCGATCGATCTCTTGCCGGCCGACTATTGGAGATATTGGCTGCTGGCCAATGCTCCGGAAGCGAACGACGCCGACTTCACCTGGGACTTGTTCGCCACAATGGTTGAAGCCGACCTGGCTGCGACATTCGGCAACTTCGTTAATCGGATCACCAAGTTCTGCGCCTCCAGGTTCGGCGACTTCCTGCCGGAAGAAGACGGTGAAGACAGTGATCTCGAGGAGCGGCTCTATACCGAACTCGGTGAAAAAATAGCAGCCTATGAAGGGCACCTGGAAAGCCATTCATTCCGCAAGGCGCTTAGGGAGCTCAAGGAAATTTGGCGGGCCGGAAACGTTTATCTGACCGAAGCCGCTCCATGGAAAGCCAAGCCGGAGGAGAATCGGGGGCGCGTAGCGGTCCGTATCGGGATCAATCTCGTGCGCTTGTACGCCGTGCTGGCATCGCCGGTAATGCCCGACACATCGGAGCTGATTCTGGATGCGCTGGACTGCTCGGCCGAGGAGCGCCTGTGGCCTGAGGGGCCCATCAAAAATGAGCTCAGCCGCCTGAGATCCCCCAGAAGGACACCACACTTGGATCTGCTATTCCGCCCGATCGATCCGGCGCTCATCGAGTTGTGGAAGGTCCGGTTTGGTGGCAGTGAGCACGGCTTGGCTGACGCGCCCTCCGTATCGGCCCTCTAATGAGACTTGCCCTGGTAAGGCATGGTGAAGCTGACTATGCCAGTATTTCCAAAATGGGCCCGACGTTTTACGGAAACCGTAGAGACTTCGCTCCGCTTAGTACTAACGGCGAGCGTCAGGCGCTCGAAGCAGCCGACACATTACGGGATTTTCGTGCAACGCGCGTCATCGCGTCTCCTTATACGAGGACGCTGCATACGGCTGCAATCATAGCTATGGCGCTTCGGCTGCCCCTTTCGGTAGAAGCCGCTCTTCACGATTGGCTGCCGGTTCGTGATTCGAGCTTCGCTGTCGACGATGAAATCGCGAAAACGAAGATCGAGGAGTTTGATGCATACTATGCATCGGGCATCGAACCGCCGGCACGCACGTGGGAAACGCTGGAGGAGATTCGCGTCCGGGTTGGCCGCGCGCTCGATCCATACAAGGCCGAACCTGCGATTATCGTTGTTACGCACGAAGCAGTCGTCAGGTCCCTGACCAATCGACGCGACGTTGGCTTGGGCTCCGTTCACACGGATCCCGTGGTCTTTTGACTCCGGCTCAGGTCAGGGCTTGGTCCCGCGAGCCCGCCAAACGGTGTTGTCGAACTCGTCCTTTCGACTGCGGATCACTTCGACAGCCTTGATGGCGTGCTCCGGGTCCGTTCGCGGTGAGACTATGTAAAATTTAAGACCGGAAATGTCGGAACCGCTCGGGGTGGTTATGTACTTCTTGCTGAACGAGTAGACGACTCCTCCAGCATTGACATTCATTCGCGTGCGGTTGTCCCAGCCAAAGAACTCCTTAAGGTATCGATTTACCTGAACGGTGAATTTCGCCACCTGATCGTCACTGGAAATGAGTTCAAGATCCCTTCGGTCGTCGCCCACAGACTCGGGAGGGAACAAACGGACCATTGTTTGATACCCGAGCGCGTGGTCGTTTATGACAGTCATGTCCCCGTGTTTTGCAATCTCTGCCCGGAGTGTGACGGTAGCCTCGATCACACGAGCCAGGACCCTTCGATAGCCGTCCAGTCCTAAGCTATGAAGTGCCGCGAGCGCTGCGAGCGCCTTGCCGCCAGCCCTGGATGTTTCGAGCGTGTAGTCCACTGGGGAGTAGGAGCTGAAATCTCCGGCGAGCTGATGGATATCCGCAACCGGATTTCCGCCTTTCCTGAGGCGCTCGAAATCCAGCTTGTTGTTCATCAGCACGAAACTGCAGTCGACCGGGCAGCCGCCCACCCCTTTGTGGAAGTCGACGCCCCAGGAGTCTGCGAGAGCTATGCTCTCGATCCGGCGTGTCTGCTTCTCTATCAGCCTCAATGCCTCTCGTCCGATGCCCAGCGCATTCCGGTCGAAGTCGTAATTCCGGAACATCAGCCACACCCATCCGACGACCGAATCGACGTGGATATGGGGAACGTACTGAAGTTGATGTCGTTGAACCAAATCGTTTCTGAGTTTCACGAACCCGGCGATATCGTCGATGGCGTGGTCGTATGTCGTGCCACCGTTGAGCACGATGCACCCAATGTCGTGACCGTCGCGCAATATCGTGTCCATGTCCTGCGCAGCGCGTTGCAAATCGGACCGGCGCTCCGCATTCGGCTTCATCACAACCAGATTGTCCACCCCGAGGCCGAGCCAGTCGGCGGCGGCAGCATGAGAGAAGTGCGCATCTTCGGTTACGAGCACCTTGATCCCTCCGTCGAGTCCGGAAAGCCCTGAAGCGGGCCGTGCTCGGCGCGTGCCAACCTTCATGGCGTACGCTATGGTGCCGGTGCCACCGAAGGTAAAGACTCCGAAACCCGCGGTTGGCTCTACCCCGGCGAGGCGCAGCAGGATCCGCGACACGGCATTCTCGGCGACGACGCAGTTCCCGGCGAGGCCATCGTTGATGAGGTAAACGTTCACTTCGAGAGCGACCGCATACATTACCGCCGCTGCTATATTCACAGGAGCGCCGAGATTGTATTGCAGCTCCGGGCACTTCCAATTCACCGCGCCGGCCAACAAATCCCGTGTCATGCGGCGGATGAGATCCGTTGGCGCGTCCGTGGTGCCCGCCGGCAGCACGCCGTAGGCGGCGGTCAGGGTTTCGTCCACTCCGTCCGCGGACCATCCGGGGATGCGCGGAGGCAGCGCTCGCCGCATGCCGCGACCCAATTCCTCGAAGGCCGCGGCGCAGTACGCAGCAAAGGGATGATCGGTGTAGTCGAGTGGAAAGAGGTCATCCGTCGTGAAGGACTCTATCGCATGATCGCCAAATTTATGTGCCGGCATTGGTATCACGGTCCTGACTGGGCGCGCAGCTGCGGCTGGTATTGGTCGTCGTCGCGGCAATCAGCTGGACGATGGCGCGATAGCCGTGCAACGGCCTGCGTTTCGATGTATTGGAATTGCGCGTCGCGATCGATGTGCCTACTGCCTCTTCGGGTCTTGCCGTTGACCTGCAGATTGTAGCCCATACCACGACAGATTGTAACCCATGCCACGCCGAAGTTTGCCGACAACCGTACGGCAGACCTTGGGCCCCTTCTTCGCCAGATCCCGCACGAAGTTACACAGACTGCGGGCCGTCCACAACAGCCGCTGCATCGGGCCACCCCGCGTAACCGGCTCGACCAACCGGAACCCGGCCGAGCCGGCGTGTCTTCTCTATTGATGGCCTTCGCGAAGGCGGCGTAGATTCGAAAGTATGCATTCGAAGTATTCTTCCAGAAGCTGATCGGCCAATTGGTAAATCTCCGCCGCGCTATCGCGGTTCGAGCATTGGATTCGAGACAGGATTTCGTCGCTATTCCCTCCCATATACGTTCGCAGTTCCGGCCGATCCGGTTCCGTTATAACTTTAAGCAGGATGTAATTGCGCACGATGTACTTCCGCGCTTGGGCGAAATCGTATGATTCCGACAACGCCTCAAGCGCTTGGTACTGAGACTCCTCAGGAGCGTGTCTGAGTTTGCTCATTCCATCGAGGTACGCTGTGCCCTCCAGCAGCCTCTCTGCTTCGTGCAGCATGCGACGGGGGCTGGTTGCATAGGGTGTTCTGCCTTCGTATGCGACACGCGCTCCAGTCTTGTCGAGCCGGAACTTCAGGTGCCATCCTTCGGCCAGGATTTCTCGACCGTCTTGCCAATACTCTCGCCGGTATCCACCGGCTCTCTCAAAGGCATCTTTGCGGATCGCAAATGCGCAATCGGACGGCATTCTTCCGATGTCGAGAAACATCCGTTCTGTGAAGAGCGCCCGGGAAACATCGATTCCGAAATCGGCGATCGTCTCCTTCGGAAAGAAAATCGTGCCGATCTCGTCGGCATAACGGCGCACGAGTTTCGGGACGCGCCGCCAAAACGAAGCCGGAAACGTTCCTGCGCACGTGAGGGCATCGGCGGTGCCCGATGTCAGACGCTCCAGAACGCACGCCAGCCACCGCGGATGCATTATGGTGTCCGCATCGGAACCAACCAGTATGGGGCGTTCTGCTTTTGATTCGTCCGAAAGCGCAAGCGAGCACCCTCGCATACGCGCTTGGGTATGGCTTTTCTCCGGCTCCTGCAATACGACGGTCTCCGGGCTTTTGAAGCCATGGGTCGCCGTCTCCAAGACTTCCAGCGACCGATCCGTGCTCGTACTGTCGACTGCGATGAGCCGAAGAGCCTTTTCGGAAAGAGGCCGCCCGAGGTGGTCTGTTTGCGTTTGCAGCGCCGCCACGAAATCGGCGAGCACCGCTTCCTCGTTATAGAAGGGTACGACCAGATCAAGCCGAGGCTCACGCATTCGTCTCTACTCCCGGCTCCGGCGACCGGCCCATCTGATTAACAAGGCTCCAGCCCTGCAGGCTGTTACGAGAGAATGGGGGCCGCCGACCGTCCGGGTTCGTCCGCGAACATCGTCTTGTTCATAATGTGACACTTTGAGCAGAAACTCGGTCCCTTCGGAGAATTGACCAACTCATCCCTGAAGTTCTTCAGCTGCGCCGAGCCCAAGATGTCATGGATGCTCCGCTCCAATAAATTGCCGAAGTGCATTCGTTTGGGAAACGGTTTGGCGCAGCACGGGACGAGAAAGCCGTCCCAAGTAACGTATAGAGGGTCCCACGGGAACGTGCACGAATATGTCCCGATTTTGAAAACCTGAACGCTTACGCCGAGGCTCTCTCCCACCGATACGGCTTCGGCGGCCAGAGCCAGGTAGTCGTCGGTCATGTACCGGCGATAGTAACTGCTTGGAATGGCTGTGGCGACCAGATTGAGCGGCTTGAGAGAGAGTCGCTCGATTCCGAGCTCTGCTGCGAGCTCAACAAACCTCACCATATCTCTGATGTTCTCTTCGACGAGAACAGTACACAGGATGAATTCGCACCTGGGCCGAAGCGCCGCGATGGCGCGCCGAACGCGCTTCCGCAGTGGATCCAGCTTCAGACCCCTAATATTGCGAAGCTGATCGTTCGACACTCCGTCTACGGAGACGCATAAAGTGTCGACAGGGTCCTCATCGAGCTTGTGTATATTCGTCTCGTTGAGCAGAATCGTGTTGGTTGTCAGATAAATATGCACTTCCCGACGGGACCGGACCCATCGGATGATCTGAAAGATATCTGGATGCATGAGACTTTCTCCCAGCCCGGTCAGATCAAGTGTATGGATGCTCTGCTCGAACTGAGAAAAGATGTGCTTGAAATTGGCGAGAGACATCGTTCCGATGTCATAGTCTTTCGCAAAGATCTTGTCTCGGGGACAAGTGGTGCAGGCCAGTTGACACTCGTTGGTCAACTCGATCATTACCGACCGCGGAAGAGCACCATGTGCTTGCTGGATTTCTTGCATCATAAGAAGTCCCAACCGTCAAGAATCTTGGACTCTGGATCTTTGACGGCTTCGTCAAAAATCTCCTGCATCCTCGCCCAGCCACAATGTGAGCAGTAGCTTCGCGGCAAGGGTCGCCTGGTCCTCAATATGTCACCACTGGCGGCTTTTCTAAAACGATCGTACTCAGAACCAAACCAAATGTCGCGCAATCGATCGCGTTTTAGATCCCCGAGAATCCAGTTCGAGTTGGAGCATGGGCGAACCGTGCCGTCGTCGCATACGAACGTAGCCCAGCGGCCCGCATAGCAAGGGATGCGGGAATAGGTGGTCTCGATCGTGTCCAACTGCGGCACCTCAACATACCGGCGGAGGAAGTCCTTGAGTTGTGTCGGCAACGCGCGCCCCCAATCCGAGGAGATAAGAGCCGCCAACTGCTTGGCTTCTGGAGTTAGCGAACCGGCACCGGGGTTCGCGTTACTGACAAGTTGCTTTTCATGGTATGGACGCATCACGGTGAACTGGAACTCGTCCACACAAAGATCCCTGACCAGGGAGGCAAGTGATTCCAGTTCGTCGGCATGAAGCGACGTGAAGCATACCGTCGCAACCACGCGAGTCCGCGGCGCCGCCTGCTTGACTCGGTGGATCCAACGGAGCAACTGCGTAAGGTCGGTCGCGCGACGTGGATGCGTGATTTTCTCGAAGGTTTCCTGGGTCGAGCCGTACACGCTGAATGAAACGCGATCAAACCGGCACGCTGCGATCGCGTCTACCAAGCGGTCATTCATGCCGCTGCCGTTGGTTATCAGACTACCGCGAAGGCCGAGAGCGCGAAGCAGCGTGATGATCTCGGGGAGCTTCGGATGCAGCGTCGGCTCACCGCGACCGCAAATCTCTACATGTTCGATGCCCATCTCGGCCGCCTGCCGTAGGATGTCGTTCGCGAGCTCCGCATCTATGACGCTCGCACCCTCACCCCACGAGTGCGCGCGCTCGTCCGCGAGGTGATGGAGTTGATGGCAGTGGGAGCAGGCAAAATTACACGCGCCGCATACGCTGAACTCCAGATATGAAGGCGTCAGCAGATTCGAGGGGGCGTCCCTCAGTGTGCGCGCGATATCGGCTATGCGTGCCATCGGTTTTCCGAACGCTGAATCGCGAAGATGGGGGCCAGCACCTGCATGTGTTCAGCGAGGTCGGGCAGAGCTTCCACGGAAGATCCGTTCAATATCCGGTCGACGAATAGATTGCAAGAAGAGTACGTCACGAGTTTGTCCCAGAGAGAATCGGTGAGAATAGGCTGCGCATCGAAATGCAACGACGATGCGTCTCCGGGACCCAGGTGGAGGCGCGCTTCGCCTCGAGCGCTCTTAGCCGTCAGGGACAACGAAAGGCCGCGGGCATTCCATCCCAGAAGGGCTACGGCGCGGGATCCGTCGTGAAGCGTGATCGCGAGTCTGGCCTCGTCGGCGGATCCGCCGACCATTCCGGAGTCGACGCCAAGAATTGGCTGCCCTGAGATGTACGAGATCAGGTCGAGCGCGTGTGTTCCGACTGTAAAGATGAGACCGCCTCCGGCGGAAACGACGTCCTTGTACCAGTCTTGCGCCGGCTTCGAGATGTAATAGCGGATTTCGTAAGCAACGTCGGACGGCTGCAATCGCGTTGTGATCAGAGACTGCAGACGCTGAACAGCAGGTAGAAGTCGCAGGGTCAAATTAACGCGGACTTCGCGGCCATGCGCGGCGGCCTCCTCTAGGAGGATCTGCCCTTCATCTGTCGAGAGCACCCCGGGCTTTTCAAGCAGCACGTGGGCGCCGTGTCGAAGACACCCGATGGCGACCTCGAAGTGAGATGCGTTGGGCGTTGCAACAACGACAAGATCCGGATTAGTCGCCGCAAGTAGGCGCTGCCAGGATGTATCGTAATTGTCGACGGCGAAGTCGGCGGCTAATTTCGCGAGTCTCGCTCTTGTTCGGGCGGCTATGCCTACAATCGTCGCATTCGGGTTTTGCTTTAACGCCGGCAGATGCACAAAGCGCGAGATGTCACCGGCGCCGACGACCATGACACGCACCAGTCCGGCTTGAGTCGGGACACTCGGACTAGAGCGGATTCCGGTCATGTTTGAACCTAGCCGGCGTGGCGAAAGAAATTCCCGCAATCATCGAGGCTAAAGGCCGAGATGGCACGACCGACTTGGCGCAACAGGCCGGCAATGCTGCGTTCTGCTGCCCGGCGCAGATGCGTTATCCCGCGCAATCTCGTAGGGCAGACCTTGTGCCCCTTCTTCGCCAGTTCCCTCGTGAGGTTACACAAACTGCGGGCCGTCCACAACAGCGGCTGCATCGGGTCGGGCACTTCGATCGCGACGCGCAAATCCAATACATCAAAACGCAGGCCAAGGCGTTCCTGCCCGCGCACGAACCAGTCACGATTCCTTCTTGTGATTCCCGTCAAAGATATTCCCTTGACCTGCGGCAATTTTGACTCACTTATTTATGGAGGACCCTTCAGCAGCGCTGTTGTTGCGCGGATGCCCGCCCCATGTGTCTGCTTGTCTCAGTTAAACGGCTGGCGCTGGATGCAGGACAAAAATCGCTCGCGTTGTACGGATCGAGGGCCGTATCGCTTCTCATGGGTCATGAGGCGCCCCGGATCTCGGATGTAGATATCGCGATACTTGGGGGAGAGGATGACGCGCTTGAGGCTAAAGGCCGCCTAGCCGGCGCTGGATACCGCGTGACCCCGTGGTTACGACGTTTCCAAATGAACCGCCGAAATACTGCGTGGATTTTTGAGGCAACGCGAGCCGGATGGAAGTTCGATATCACCGCTGTGCAGTCCTTCGACCTTCTTGGCCAGTTCTCAATCGAGAAAATTCTGATTGAGATGCCCTCGGAGAAGGTGATCGATGACGGCGCATCGCGGGCGATGCGCCGGCGCCTGCTCCGGCTCTCGACTCCATTAGAGGAGGCCATTCCGCATCTATTGCTGGCGCGGCTCATCGTGCTGAGCGCCTGTTATGAATTGCCGCTAGGCATGGCGTCCCGAAACGGTCGCACGGTTCGGATCATCGTAGAGAGGTGCCGAGATGCTCAGGCTCTTGTGAGCGAGGAGGCGGCGCGCGCCAGCGCGTTTTCGGCCTTATTTCGCAGTATCCTGCGGGCAAGAAATAAGCGGCGGTTTCTGACAACAATCTCGCGAGCCGGGATCACGCCGATATTGGGCCAAACCGTCGCCAAACTCCTGGCGGCGAAGGCGCTCCAAGATGATCCCCGCTTGGAGCGTTTGTCGCGACGCGAGGAGCTGGCAGGGCTACTGCTGCGGCACTGCCAAAGCGTTGAACTCCCGAAGCTGGCCAACGAAATCGGCATTCTTCGTTCCCGCGAGTGGAATGAGAAGGACCTGAGAATTGTGCGCCGCATAGAACAGCGGGTTTCTCGAGGATGAGCTCGAAGGGACGATACTGCTGGAGCAGTAACTCCTACACGTATCGGGCTGCCAATCAATCGAACCCGACGGGCTTGAAGTTGTCGCCAAGCCGGCTAACCATAAGCTCGCAACCGCCGCCCGACGATCAGGTCGTCACCAAAAAAAGGCGATAACTCCGCAGCAGATAGTGGAAGGCTTTCAATGCAACACCGTGCTGCCAAACGGAAGATTTAAGGGACCGGTCATGTCACGCACATTTCAAAGTGGCCCTCCGCGCGTAGCTTATCGTCTATTGTATTGGGAGGATATCATCGAGGCATCGCCGCGCCGCTATGGACCTGCGGTTTTTACATCCCAGTTGCTCGACCAAGCGATTGAGTTGATGGGAGAAAAGCATCCTGTCCACAAGAGCGATCTCTTTGCGCAATCCACCGGGCGAAAGCGGCGGACTGTCCCGGGCGCGTTCATACAGTCCTTTACGTCTGGATGGGTCGTTGAGCACAGCATACCGGCGGCAGTCGTAGGTCTACGCTCCGCCACATGGGATTTTATTCGGCCGCTGTATCCGGACGAGCCCTTCTTCTTCACAAACACCACGCTCAGCTTTAGCGAAATCGACGACCGATCGGGATTGCTCAATACCGAGCGCAGAGTGTTCGACGAGACTGAGCAGGTGTATGCCATCGGCCGAATGAATGTCGTCATGCTGCGGCGTCCGGCGGGAGCATCGCGGGCCGCCGGACGTCACCGGTCCTCTGCCGGTGAATCCGACAGCAAAAGAAAGAAAAGAAAGACACGTGAGCCTTGAAGGCCAAAGCGCGCTGGGTCTTATCCGCGCCCCCTCGGCATCATGCGGTCCGCCGTCTCCGGGCCGACAGATTCATTGACCTGCGCTTTATTGTTTGAAGCATAATCGCTCTCCTGCGCCGTCAGCAATACATCGCTCAATGGCTTTGCACTGAACAGTGTCGACGGATCTCGTCAGCGGCTGATTGAAGGCCATTCAACAGGCGATCGACGTCCGTCTCACGATCCAGCTTATCGATTATTGCATTGACGAAAACTCCTTCAGTAAAGGCTTCGCTTGAGGTACTCACGCCATCCAGAATATGTATGACAGGACGAAAGACGAATCCGAGCCGGGCCATGTCCAAGGGCAGTGGGCGAATTGGAAACCGGCAATTGGATCCACGAGCATCCGGATTCAGCTGCGCGCGACAGGACTGGTGAATTAAGGTCTTGACGGTTGTCCGCTTGCGGAATTCGACATCGCAGTTGGTTGATAGCCATTGCCAGAGTGTTTGGTTCAGGTAATCGAGGGAAAACAGGGGATGTCCAGTGCGTCTTCGATGACGCATCAAGCCCAGCAATTCAGCACAATATTCCCGGGCCAGACGCCTCGGGTTGCTGGAAACGATTGTTTCCAGTCTGCCCATAATGTGGAGATAGGCCGCTCGAACATGGCGGATATACCGGACCACCTCAAACAGTCCCGTGCCGGCGTAACGGCTGGGAACGTTGCAAATATTGCGACTGATGTCTGCAACGATCCCAGGAAGCGGTGCGCCAAGAATCACTGGCCACTCAAGATCGAGAAACCGCCCATCCATAGCAAAGTTATTATGAACGGAGCCCCAAAAGACGCCAACAGTCCACGCCTGCCGAAAGTTGTCTATTGTTTTTGCGATCGTGCAGTCAAGAATGTCCAGGAGCGATTCCGGTTCCAATAGTATTTCAGGATCACAAGCCGTAGAACCAAGCGCCTTCACAAATGTCCGGAAATATTCGTCAAACGGCAGCATGCTGTGCGATCCAAAGTCGACGTGATTGAGGAGCCATATCAAGTTGGAGAAGCGAGCAAATGGCGCATCCTTCACTGTAAGCGCTTGAAGGGCCTGGTCTGCACTGAAAGCCGAGTTGGCACGCCTGTCCTTCGCGGGAAGACTGCGAATACGTTCCTGAAACTGATAACGAAGTTGACGATCTAACGGTCGAATCAGAACACCTTCTGCTCCATTTATTATGTGACCAAGCCCTTTAGCGTGAAGGTAGACCGTTACCAAATACTCCCGAATTCCGCCGCTTGCGATGAGAGCGCCGGTGGCATGATCTACATCCGCGCTATCGTTCCAGTTTCCAGCTACCAGGGTCCGGCCGACTCCTTTCAGATACTTCGCACGATAAAAACCGGCGCGGCCGGAGCCCAGACGACCGCGTTGATTGGCGACGGGATTATCTTGGAGGTCAACAAATAGAAGTTCTGCGGATCCCCTCGGATTAATATTTGCGTGATAGGCGCGTATACGTGAAAGATCGACTTCGATATTGAATTGAGAATGCTGCTTATCGAGAGGAACGAATTGGGAGGTCCGAACCGGCACAGGTATAGTCCACGGAAACGATGGAGCGGCGCCGGTCGGTATGTGGGAGTCTTCGTCTCTAGGCATTCGGTCCTCACGTATAGACGATTCCGGCGAGCTCGCGATTCATTAGTAGAGCCGGAAAAGCGCTCGCGGCGAAACCAGAAAACCGAGAAGTGTCATGGTGGGCCCGGGAGGACTCGAACCTCCAACCAGGCGGTTATGGGCGCCCTACCCTATCCGAAAAATTCAGTAAAAATCGGCATTTCCGGCAACATTCGGTGACGTTCGTTCGCGTTTGGTTGCGACGTTTTATTGGTTATTTATTGGTCGAGCCTCAATCTGCCCATGGAGGAACGTGGCGGTTCGAACCAGACTCCCAGCCTGACGACGCAGTCCGTTGCGAACCAATCTCCGCCCCCAAATTCCCTGCTAACAGGGAAAAATACAGGGAAATTTGCGAAACTCGGGCCATCGCAGCGTCTGCATTTGCTTAGTTGTCTCGGTATTCCGGCCTTTTTGGCCGAGTTTCCCTAAGCAATCGAACAGGGAATTTTGGGCGGGAATACAGGGAAGCAATTACCCCGAACAGGGAAGTCATTCGGCTCCAAGTGGCCCCTTCCCCGCGAGCGCGGAGGAAGGGCTTATGCTGGCCTTGGCGCTGCTTCCCATCGCGCATCCGATGCCTCGTGCCGGGGGGGGATCGTTTGGGGTTGGTCGCGCAATCAGCGATGGCCTGTGGTGGCGAGGCCTAGCCCCGCCCGTGGGATCGCTATGGAAGGAATAGGGAACAGACGACGGTAGCCTTTCACGCGAGGACCATCGAACGTCGGGAATAACTCAAGCGTTTGTGCGGTCTCCTACTGTGTGCTGCACGACGAAAGGCCGCCGCTGATGGCTGGCCTCGGAGCGATACTGCCCACGAACAACTCAACCAGGTGCTAGAAAATGCTGATCAAAACAAAAATGGTACTGTGCGCCGCAATTGTCCTCAGCACCGCCTTCTCGGCGTTTGCTGCAACCAAATCTCGCAGCCCCCACGCTAATCCAGCGACCCATAACATAGGTCCTGTCAACGACAGGGCCCGTTGTACAGCGTCTGGCGGCCCATCTTGCAGTGATGCGTGTCTGCCATCCGGCCCACCTTGCCGGACACACCAAGATAGCGCGTGACGGGCTTGTAGGCGGCGGCATGGTCGTTGCACTTTATGCCGGCAGGTGGGATCCCAATCACAGCTAGGCAATGCCCGGCTATCCCGAAATTCACTCGGCCAGGGAAAAGTACTTCGCCGTCAACTGTCTGCATTGCGAGCCAACAACGCAATGATCTGCGCCGACTTCGCAATGGTCGAGCGCCCGCGGCGGTCGCCGACGACAATCCCAAGATTCCAGGTTTTGTCCGCAGCAACTGGGAAGACCGCTTTGACCAAGGCGGCCAGGTATCGTTTCGCAAGTTCGAGATCGAGGGATAGTGCCATTTTGCAGTGTGCCAATTGACGGCGACGAAGTAACACTACGGGTCACTAGCGATCAAATTCCGCTGTCGGTAAGACCATTTCGAAACAGAGGAGACGTCTGATGAGAGCACATCAATGCACCGTGGCCCTTGTGGCCGGGATTTGCGCCGTCATGGTGTCGACGGCCAGCTTCGCACAAGATCCGCCCTGGCGGCACGAAGTCCGACGGCTGGATGTGCCGGGCGCGCCCGACAAGCAGATCGTTGTCGAGCTGAACGAATTCAAGCCAGGCGATGGGCTGGATCGTCATTCCCATCCGGGGATCGAGCAGGGCTATGTCATTCAGGGCGCCATGGTGCAGCAGCCGGGCAAGGATCCGATCATGTTTCCGACCGGCACGCTGCTGTCGAACATGCCCGACGTCGTTCACGGCGGCTTCAAGGTTGTCGGTGACACGTCTTTGAAGGCATTCTCGGTTTACGTCGTCGACCGCAACAGGCCGCTTTACGACTGGGCGAAGTAGTTCCGGCGCGCGGTAATTTCGGGTGCCTTGACGCTTGCTACGCGATAGCGGCTACATCGCTGCGGTGCCGTCCCATTGCACCGTCAACGCCTCGCGGACAGACGCAATAGCGGCGCTGCGACGACCTCCGCCAGGCTGCAGGGGCCTACGCCCGCGGCCCGGTATGGGCCTATGCCTGGTCATCCCCGATTGAGGGAAGCGACAAGCGGCGGTTCTTTGCGGTGTTGCATCTGCCGCCGGTTACATCGCCAGTGGATGCGGTGCGGGCGGCTATCGTCGCGGAGCAGAGAGCAAAATGAATTGGCGAATTTTTGCAGTGAAAGGAGTTAGACCATGGTTGCATATGTCGTGTTCACGCGCGAAAAAATGCGAAACCCTGAGGAGTATGAGCGCTATAGGGAAAAGGCTCGGCCCGCCGCAAAAGGCCATCCTCTGAAGCCACTGGCGCTTTATGGCAAGTACGAGATGCTGGAAGGCCGGCGATAGAGGGCGCGGTCGTGTTGGAGTTTCCAACCGTCGAAGCGGCGAAGACCTATTACCACAGCTCCCCCTATCAAGATGCGGTCAAGCATCGGTTCCTCGGAGCCGATTACCGAGTGTTCATCGTCGAAGGGCTGTGAGGGGTATCCTTTCAAATTAGGATACTACCCACAAACGAATTTGCTTGCACTCAATGCTACGATCGAGGCAGCGCGCGCCGGTGAGGCGGGCAAGGGGTTCGCGGTGGTCGCCGCGGAAGTGAAGGCGCTCGCCAACCAGACCTCGCGTGCCACCGAGGATATCTCACGACAGACCGCTGCTATTCAGGATCGGGCTAATGATCTCGAAAGCAAGGTCAAAGATTTTTTTGCTCCTATCCGCGCCACCTAATTCAGCGTCTGCCGGACGCCTATCATGTTGCGATGCTCGGCCTCGACATTCTACCGGCTATAAGCTCGCGCAGCATTTTTCTTGGGTGAAGAGAACTACAACTACTTCACCTGGAGCGAGTACCAACCTTTTGCGTCTGTTTGCGATCGCGAGAACTGCCGGCGTTGGGAAACCTGCCGAAAACCATGTTTTCGACCTGCCTCCAATAAGATTCGACAATAGCGGGCGATTCCGGCCTGACCCGACTGGTAATGCGCATCTCGGGACCAAAGCCCGCCAGCATGGCCGTGAGACTGATCATCATATAGTGAAACACGATCGGCTCAATTGCGGGGAGATCGCCGTCCCTCTGCGCAGCTCTGATTTGTGGCAGCAGGCGATCAATCAGAGGAGCCAGCACGGTTTTGGCGACCCATCTCAGCCGCGGGTTGTCGTACATAGCCTCCTGGCGCATAAAGCGGTGAAACTCCGGAAATGCTGCGGTGTAGTAAAATACCGCCCGGTATTCCGCTCGCAGATGATCGATTGGCGCGGCGTCTGAGAGTTCAGGCCCGGATTTGTCCCACTTCTCCCGTATTTGCTCGAAGGCGTATTCGGCCGTCGCGCGCCACAATGCATCCTTGGTGGGATAGTGGTAGGTGATGAGGGGATGCTGAAGCCCTGTTCGCTCCGCGATCGAGCGGATGCTTGCGGCCTCGAAGCCCTTATCGGCAAACTCGGATAACGCCGCCTGCAAAATCGATAGTCGCGTCGCGCGTGAACGTCTCTGCTCGGCACGCTTTCTTGTGCGGGAGGCGCCCCCTACTCTGCGGCTTTTTCTGGATCCTCGCGCCATACGCTTTGGTTATCACAGCGCATGGTATCTCGCCCAGCGCTCAGGTCATTTGCCTTCGAACGTCATGGCCGGTGGCTCGATATCGGCGTCGAAAGCTTTGGCGGTGTTGGCGAAGCCGCGCTGCGCATCGGCGCCGTTGTACAGCTCCATCGATACGTCGAGCATGACGAGGTCGGCCGCGGCGACACCGCCGCTCGACCAAGCTTTGAGAAGAGTGCGCGTTGCCGCGTAAGAGCGTGTGGGACCGCTGCCGAGATGGTTGGCAAGCGCATCGGCGGTTTCCTCGAGCTTGCTGTCGTCGACCACGTGGGTCGCTATGCCGAGAGCGCCTGCCTCGACACCCGAAATCGGCTCCCCCAGCATCGCAAAACGGGACGCACGGGCACGACCCACGCGTTCGGCCAGTCGCTGCAACGCTCCCGCAATCGGCAGCATCGCCGTCGTGACTTCGACGCAGCGGAAGACCGTGGATTTTGCCGCAACCAGGAAATCGCACGCCAGCGCGAGCTCAAATCCACCGCCAAAGGCCACACCCTGCACGACGGCCATGGTCGGAACCCGTAAGGTTTCGATCGCGCGATAGGACGCGTTCACCTCGGCGACGAAGGTACGAAACCAATTGACGTCCTTGCCCGGCCACTCTCTGACTTCGCCGCCAAAGCTGAAGTTCGGCCCCTCGGCGCGAATGACCAGGACCCGAATAGCGCTCTCGCTGGCGCTGTGCACCGCTTCCCGCAGCGCCTTCGAAAAGCGAAGATCGAGCCGATTGAACGGCGGGTTGGCGAGGACGATATTGCCGATCGTGCCTTTTTGTTCAAACCTGATCGCATCCATATAAGTCCTCCTCTCACTCTTGCTTCCGCCTGCTTCAAACGGCCTCGCGGCGTAATAGGCGCGCAGCTCAGCCTCGATCCGGGATGATGGGCAACAGCAGATGGGATGGCCTTTCCGCGTCCCGATAGATTCGGTGGGTCACCGTCTGGCTGCTGCACACGTGATAGGGAATGTATTCGACGTTGGTCATCGCACCCGTGCCGGTCGGCACATCCATTGATGTGATGTCGAGACAGATCCGGTGGCCGGCTTTAAACCGATTGGCCGTACCCAGAATTTGAATTCTGTACTCGACGATTTCTCCTGGGACGACCGGAGCGACGGCCGCGCGCGTGAGCTTGTGGAACGGTTCCCAGGGCTTGGACCGTTTCTCGTCCACCGCGCGATAGGATGCCTTGAGCCAGCCGCGTGTCAGTTCCCGCTCCGGCAGGTTTTGCGGCACGGCACGTTCGCCTTCTCGCGCCGTTCGTACCGAGACATCAGGCCCGACGTCCTTGAGCACGACAATCCAATTGGTGTCGTCCCGATCGATCGCCGCGTACAAGGTCAGCGCAATCGGTCCGACAACATCGACATCCTGCGGCAGCGGATCGGTCATGTAACGCAACCGCTCGACCTTCACTGTTCGGGTGAGCGGCATTTGGGTAAAGACGTCAGGCGCCAGCACGGCGACGCCGGCTTCTGATCCGGGCGGAACGTCCGTTGTGAGCCCTTCCCATTGCGACAGATAGAATTTCGTCCATTCGGTCTCCGGCAACGGCCAGTCGCTTGCCGTGCGCCACGCGTTGGCGCCCATGAGCCAATAGCGGACCGGCGGCTCGTCCAAGATGCCGGTGTCCTTACCTTTGAGCCAATAGTCGTACCAACGGATGATCTCGTCGTGATACTGATGAAAAGGGCGCTCCAGGTGAGCCGGCCCTGTGAAGATCAGCTTTTTCGGCTGTTCGATATTTTGAAAATAGTGCTGCGCGCCGAGCCAATGGAGTTTGTAGGTGTAGGCATATGCGCCTGAGCCAGTATAAAATGGGATTTTGATCTTCTTGAATGTCTCTTCGGATCGCTCGACCACTCCTTCCGCTTCCCATGGACTTGTCAGCAAGTGGTACATCAGGAAGGTGCGTTGCCCCTTCTGGGTCAGGATGTTGTAGAGGTTGACGTACTGCTTGAAATCCGGATTGCGCATCGCCTCGCGCCAAAGATTCTCCTGGTCGGACGGAAGCTCCGAAGGCCGGTCGCGCGACTCGTGAACGGTGCTGAAGACGTCCAGCAGGTAAGGAAACGTGTGCAGCACGCCGCCGGGGACGAAATCGCGAAAGCCGAACATCCCTCCATAGGCGCTGCAGGCGTCGTAAGGAAAAATCGCCTTCAGAGCCGGATGGCCCTGGGCCGCGGCGCGCCATTGCTCGCCTGCGTATCCTGAGATGCCGACCATTCCAACGTTGCCGTCACACCAGGGTTGGCGCGTTATCCATTCGATTATGTCGTAGTGATCTGTATCCTCGTGACCATACTGACCCTCGGATTTCGCCGAGCCGCGCGGCTGTGCGATGACATGCACATACCCGTTTGCAATGAAGTGCCGGGTGTTGCCTGCCTCGATCGGACCGAACCAGAGCGGCGCGTGTGCCGGCTGCGGAGGCAGCACGTCGGCGATATCGGGACCTTGAATGTCCTTGTTGTGCAGCGAACACGCATAAAGCACCGGATATCTTCCTGTTGCGTCCGGGCGATACACGTCCAGCACGAGGCGCGTTCCGTCGCGCATCACTACGGGAATATCGCGCTCCTCGATCATCGTTTCGCATTTCCTCGCCGCGGACAATTCGACGCCGACGGCCCTCAGCTGGAAGGCTTGGATTGTACTTTACGATCGTAAAGTATACCACGGGCGCATGTCCGGCGCAAGCCACCGGCGAATATCCTTGTGACTTGGCCTGGCGTGGCATTCGATATGATACGCAATCGTGGGCAACATGTGCCGCTTTACTATCGGTCGTTGAATTTTGACGCGCTATGGCGCGACTATCCGCCGGCACCGGATTATTTCGACACGGCGTATCGGCGGTCGCGCGCGTTTAAGTAACGCGCAACTGGTCAAGCATCTCTATAGTGGCTTTCTAGACAACTTCAGGCCTCGGGCATTTTTCCGACGAAAACAAGCAAAGAAAACAGGGCGGCTGAGCCGCCCTGTTTTGCTCTTCACCTCAGTAGGTGCGAATCAACTCATTGTAACCGGTGCTGCCGCCGCCCGTGAGTGACGGATCGTCCAAAGTGGAACCCGCCGGGCTGCGCGGAACCATGGCGAAGGAGTGGAGGCCGTTCTGGCGCGCAGAGCTTTTGTGCTGGACGCTCGGAGGAGCGGCCGTTTGGTAGTCCTGGGGAGCATACTGGGCAAATGCCGGCGTAGCGAACGCGGTCAGCACGGCCAATGCGGTCAGAAGCTTCTTCATATTAGTTCTCCTGCGGTTGAGACCAAGAACACTTCGGGTTGGGAATCATTCGTTGCCAACTCGGAGCGGCGAACGTGACGGCCGTAGCGGCCACACACAGGAGGAGACTGGAAAATGCCTGGATTATTCCGAGTGGTCGATGGTCAATGCCTCAATTCCGGATAACGTTTTTATGAGCACAGATTGAGAGAGTGTCTGGGAATAAATCTTGGTCAACAAAACTTTCTCCTTTGCGACTGCAATCGAAAAGTGACGAGCGTCACAGAACGTGCATTAGGCAAAGGTCGAGCTAATAACGGCGAAAAGGAGACATGTCTCGGTTAAGCGCAGGCATCATACAGATAAGGCATGACTCTCAAATACCTCGTCCTATCCAGCGACCATAACGTTCGATAGTCCATGTCGGAAAGTCAATTGTCTCGCGGGGCCCGCCGTCGTCCTACGGCGGGCCGCTTTCCTGTTTGGCCGGCCGCGCAAAATCTTGTGAATGAGCCGGACGAATAAACAGCGCCATCAAGCGATAGCAGTCTTGCGAGGCAGTTGAACGCGACCTCGAGGAGATTGAACAATGAGTGCAACGAAACTTGTCGTGGCAATGGCGCTGCTGTTGAGCGCCACCTCGGCTACATTGGCGCAAGGTCCGCAGTGTTACGGTGATCGTCCCTATTACGATTTTTACGGCGCTGGATGGCTGGACTCCGAGTTGCATCTTGGCATCGACTGCAACGTCGCGCCACCCGCCAGTGCGCATCCCCGCGGACGCGGCCGGCACGCGGCGGCTGATAGCCGGCAGCGATCTATATTCAGCTGGTAGAATGGGTAGAGCGACCCTCCTTCGCTCGGTCCGCAAGCTATGGCACGTTGCGTCGATCACCATTGCCGGTGCGCCATCGCCTTGTCCCGCTGCTCGAGTTTTTCGATCGCATGTCGATAGCCGGCATCGATCGCACGGTCGCATGCCTTCCAATCCAGCAGATCAACGGTCTCCAACGCGGGCTTGAACAGGATGTCCGCTTGGCTAAGCGCTGCCCTTCCGACGGCATCGCAGCTGACGGTGGCGGCTCGGAAAAGCAGGTCGACAATCGGAGGCATCTTTCCCCACCGGCGCCAAAACCGCCAATCCGATTGCGCGCCGTTACCGCCTTCAAAAGAAGCAAGCGCTGGGTCACTGGCGGCGTCGACAGCAATGACAGGGCCGCGCTTGGAGCCCATCACATCGACCGGCAGCCAATTCATGACGCCGCCGTCAACATGTGCCTCTCGATCTATCATAACCGGAGGCAATAAGCCGGGAATGGCGACGCTCGCGCGCAAGGCACGAGTTAACGGTCCATCACGATGCACCGCGACGATCCCCGCTGACAGGTTCGTCGATACGCAGAAGAATGGGCGCCAGAGATCCTCGATACGCATGCTGCCGAAGTGCTCTTCAAGTCGCCGCGTTACCTTGTTACCCTTGACCAGCGAGAGGAAGGGCAGCGTGTAGTCATTGATCGGATTTGACTCCACAAACGCGCAACGCAGCCGCTCTCTTATCTCGGCGTCATCCCATTCCATCGCGACGGCCGCACCTACAATTGCTCCCATGCTGCAGCCCCCGACCCGGTCGATCGGTACATGTGCCTCGCGCAGTGCCCGAACGACGCCGAGGTGGGCAAAACCACGCGCCCCACCAGCACTCAGGACGAGCCCGACCGCAGTTCCTCGCAGGAGGCGCACGAGGCGGGCGATATCATTTGGATTGCCGTGCCGAACTTGACAAACGACGTCGATCGGCAGACGCGCGCGCCAGTGCTCAACGGTTTGCCCGATATTGCGCCCTCCCTGTTGGAGCATGATGAGGTCAAACGGTCGGCGGCAATCCTTACCTTCTTCCGCCAGCCATGTGGGCATCGCGAATGGCGCGCCGGACGACGCGACGAGCAGCACGCGGTCGGCCTGGCGCAGGCAGAGCTTGGTCCAGTCCGGATTTGCGGGTTCAGCGCAGTAGACAACCAGATCGTTGTCAGCCTCCGCGGCACTGAACCATTCGGTCGAGCGATTTACCGATTTACAATCGAGCAGTAGCGCTCGCTGGCCATCAGCCATCAATCTATTTACGAGATCATGCGCGACGCGACGATGATCCGCATAATGATCCGTAGAGACCAAGGCCACCGTCCGAACCTGGGCCTGGCCATCGACGTGGCGAGTCGTATTGCGCAACCGTTTGACTAGTAACGACAGGAGGGACAGCATCGATCTTGGGTGCTGCTCGACAAGACGCTCGCAGGAGGATTTGTCTAGCCTTAACAGCTCGGTATCGCGAAGCGCCTCGACGGTTGCCGATCGAAAACCACCGTCGAGAATCCCCATCTCGCCAACTGTCTCCCCGGCAACGATACGCGAGACCAAGGTATCACCGCCATGGCCGTCAGAAACAGTGACACCCAGACAACCCGATGTCACGACGTAGAGTGCATCGGCGACGTCATTCTCTCGGAAAAGAATCTGGCCGCCTGGAACGCGCACCCACTTGAGCTCGGCATCGAGCGCGGCGAGAGAAGGCCCGTCAAGCGCGCTCAGGAGCGGAACGGAGGAAAGTCGCCTACCGATAGACCCTTCTTCGATGCGAGATTGTTGGACTTGGTTTGGCATCACGCATTCCAGTCCGAAAGCCGCAAGAGTAACTGCCTGTCTCCAGGATCAGTGCAAACATCAAAAAATTCCCCGACTTACAAAGTTTCAGCAGGCAGCAACGACCGCATCGACCGGTCAGGACGATCCGGCAGGGTGCAGAGTAGCCACCATCATTTGACCGAATTCGTTGAGTTCATCCGGAGCGATATCGCTCACCGCCCAAAAATCAAGACCAGCCTCCGACCAATGCCGAACATGGTAGCCTTGGATCTGCTCGATCCTGGCGCTGGGCTGCGACGCGCCCAATCGCCGGGCGACGAACAGATTGATAATGTGTTTGCGGCGTTGATAGATAACCGACGCCACCGGCTCGCCGTCGATATAATCGAGGCGGCCGCCAAGGAGCCTGAAGCCCTGTGCCGTGAGGTCGACGACAGGCGGCGCGACGTCGAGCCTGCCGTTGAACCATGGCTTGACGGTATGCTGGTCGCTCGTTTCCACGTCCATCAGATGTCCAGCCTGGAGCGAGCGTATGTGAGCGGACACGACCTCCGTGGCAATGGTCTGTTCCCGATCGGTGCCCACCACCGTAAGGACAAGACTCGCGGCCAACGCCGCGGATAGCGCGGTGCCTACCGCAAATCCGCCGAAGAACGTGCGCCGCGAGAGTTGAAAGAATTTTCGTGGGGCAATGACGCGTGCGGAGGGCGACGGCAGCGCCTTCTCGATACGGCTGCGCAGCTGCGCGGGCGCCGCCATCTTCAGACCCGCGGCGCTTACTGCGTCATGCAGGTCTCGGAATTCCGTGAGCGTCGCGGCGCAGGCGCGGCAAGCCGCAACATGCTTCTCCACGTCGCGGGCATGGCCGGCGTCGAGCTCACCGTCGATCAGCGCATTAAGCAGGATCTCGGAGTCACTACAGTTCATGGTCAGGATCTCGGAGTCACTACAGTTCATGGTCAGGATCTCGGAGTCACTGGAGTTCATGGCATCGCCCTTTCCGCACCTTTCCATGCCGCGCGCAGCATCGATCGCGCGCGGGCAAGCCGCGACATCACCGTTCCCACCGGCACGCCGGCGACCTCGGCAATCTCCTGATATGACAAATCATTGACTTCTCGCAGCACGATGGCCTCGCGGAACGGCTGCGGAAGCGCCGCGACGAGACGGCGGATCGTATCGTCATCCTGCCGACGAACCATCGCCGTCTCCGGCGAAGACGTCGGCTCCTGCCAGATCAGCAGCTGTTCGGCAGCCGGCTCTTCCTCGGTGAAATCGGTCGGTATCTCTTGTTTGCGCCGTCGCGCAAATTCGGCGTTACAAATGTTCCTTAGGATGGTCAGCAGCCACGGCTTCATCGCTGGACCACGATAGCTGTCGAAATGACGTAGAGCTCGCATGTAGCACTCCTGCGCAGCATCCTCAGCGTCCGCAGGGTTACGCATGAGATAGCGCGCCAGCGAGTAGACATCGTCGAGATAGGGCAGCGCGGCGTCGCGAAAACGTCGCGCTCTGTCATGCTCGCCATTGCCGTTACCTGTCATCGTGTCTCGCCCAGCCGTCCATGCTAGAAGCTGCGGCTGATCAAGTATTAGTTCGTAGCATTGCTCCCCGTTGCGGCTTGGACAACGATCGTACCCGTCATATGCGGATGAACGTAGCAGAAGTACTGGTACGTGCCCGGCGTGATGAACGTGAACGAATAGCCGTCGTCGGTATCGAGCGCCTTTGATCGCGGGAAGGCGTTGTTGGTCGCGGCAATCCCATGCGGGATGTCGTCCTTGTTGGTCCAGGTCACCGTGGTGCCGGCCTTCACGGTCGCCGTTTGCGGCGTGAAGGTGAAGTTATCGATCGAGACGGCGGTCGCCGGGCTCGCCGCCCTGGCAGCCAACACGCCACCCGCCAGGCCCGAACCAACGACCGCGCCAAGCACCGCAGCAGCAAGTACGCCGACCCGGGTCAAGCGTTCGAGAACCTTGCGCCGATTTGCGCTGTCATCGCGGTCGAAATCGCTCATTGCCACTCTCCCATGAAGCCGATGGGCCTAAAGCCGAGACGGCTTTGGCGGTTTCCAAGGACTAGACCGAGCGGCAGCACGGCTTATTCCCAACGCAAAGAACTATTTAGGCTCGCTCTGGCGGGAACGGAGGACGAGCAAGGAAGGAGCGAGCCGAAGCCCGCCCCCTCCCTTCGTTGGCTCAGTATCGCTGGAGCATTTGATCGTAGCCGGCGCTGCCACCGCCGGTGAAAGCGGGGTTGTTGGAACTGGAATTCGACGAGGTGCCCGGAACCCTGGCGAAGGCATGCAGCCCTTTCTGACGCGAGGCAGTTTTGGCACGGCTGCTCTGCCGAACGGCGAATTCGTCATTCTGAGCAGGGCTTGGCGCATAACTGAACCCCGCCACATTCCCGGTACCAGCTTCGGGATCGAACGATTGAGCCGATGCCGGCGACGCGACGCCTGCGGCCGCAATCGCGGCGATCAGGGCTATTCTTGAAATCGTGATCATGGTGTTTCTCCTGGTTACGAAGCGAACAAGGACCCAATGCCCTGTCTCCCGCTGCCCGAGGGATCGTGTCGTGGCGCCGGAATTCCATCACGGGCGCGTGATTCACCCGGAGAGCTTCACAAAAAATAATTTGTTCGAATTTTTTCTTGGTCTCGGGAATAAACGGTCCCCTTGCCCAGTCTGGTGAATTGAAGCCGCAGGGGTGTGTTGGCTTCTAAGGGGGATGGGTCATGAGCAAGTTCAATTGCGGGGACGGACGTAAAGCGCGCAGTGGCTACCAGGGGATCATCCACGATCGCGAGACGACGATGGGGTTTCCGGCAGCAACCGGACTCCATGGGAAACTGCCGTGGAGAAAGACCCTTGTATCTGCGGCGGCCGTATTCAGCATTGCCACTGCAGCGCACGCCGACGAATTGTCGAATATCAAGATGCAATCCGAGCAGCTCCGCGAACAAAACCAGGTGTTGTCGAGGCAAGTCTCGGAGCTTGAAAAGCGGCTGCATAAGCTCGAGACGCAGCCCGCAAAGCAGCCCGCTGTTGCGGCGCGACCGGCGCCACCGGCAAATCCGGCGCCGCCAGCGGCCGGCAATTACAATAAGGCCCCTTCAATCGTCGCCGACGACGGCAGCCTGACCTGGCACGGCATAACTTTGTACGGCGGCATCGACATGGGTGTGGCTTATCAGACTCACGGTACTCCCTTGAGCAACGTTGCGGGGTTCGGTCTGGGATATCTGATCTCGAAGAACAGCAACAAGCCGTATTTCGGCGCGGCTCCGAACGCTCTGTCGTCTTCGAATATCGGGCTCAAGGGAAACGAGGAGCTTTTTCCCGGGCTGTCGGCCGTCTTCAATCTGCAAACGTCGTTCCTGCCGACGTCGGGCAGGCTTTCCGACGGACTCGGTTCCATCGTGCAAAACAACGGTCTGCCGCTGGCTTCGCAAACGACATTTGCCGATTCCAGCAAAGACGGCGAGGCGCTCAATACGGTGGCCTATGGCGGTCTCAGCTCGCCGGTCTATGGGACATTGACTTACGGCCGGCAAAACACGCTGACTTTGGACGGCGTCATTGCCTATGACCCGATGAGTGCGTCGGGCGCGTTCTCGCTGGTCGGCTTCCAAGGCGCGACGGCCGGCGGCGGCGACACCGAGAATGCCCGCCTCGACAATTCGCTCAAATATACCGTCAATCTCGGCCCGTTCCGCGCCGGCGCCGCCGCGCAGCTGAGCCAGAACGGCGACGGCTCGCGCAATGTCGTCCAGGGTCAGCTCGGCGTCGACTATCTCGGCCTGTCGCTCGATGCGATCGTCGGTCACGTCAAAGACGCGATTTCCTCGGCTCCGCTCGCGGTCGGCTTTGTGCCCACCGCCGCCCAGCTGGCGCAGGCCGGCTCTGGGCTGGTCGCAGGAACAGTCTCCGACAACACCAGCGTGATGCTGCTCGCCCGCTACGGCATCGGGGCGGTCAAGCTTTATGCCGGCTATGAGAATGTTCGGTACGTCAATCCGACGGTGCCATTGCCGGTCGGCTCGACCATCATCGGCGGCTATACGCTCGGTACGGTCAGCAATACCGGCTTTCCGAATGCCAAGGATTTCCAAGTCTTCTGGGCCGGCGCGAAATACGCCGTCCGGTCGGATGTCGATCTGATCGCCGCCTATTACCACGAGCAACAAAACAGCTTTGGCGCGGTCAGCTGCTCGAACGCCTCGCTTGCGACGTGCAGCGGGCAGCTCGATGCAGTCTCCTTCCTGGTCGATTACAGATTCGCCAAGCGCTTTGATGCCTATGCCGGCGCAATGTATTCGCGAGTTTCGAACGGCATGGCCAGTGGCTTCCTCAACAGATCCACCATCGACCCGACCGTCGGCTTGCGCTTCCAATTCTGAAGAAAAAAACAGCGCGTTCAAATACCCCAATTGTCCAATCAAGAGTCCTTATCGCAACAGTGAAGCTGCCTGATTGGAGAGTTTGTTGAATGAGATTCCTGGCATTGCGGCATTGATCGGCCTGTTCCTTTCTGCTGTTGGCGCTTCGGCGGCCTCCGCCGATCAGTGCCCGCGGAAGGATAGCCCGATTGATACGGATCGGCCGGATGTAACCAACTCGAGTGTCGTGGTGCCGCAGGGCACCTTCCAAAGCGAGAACGGCATAAATTTCAGCCAGCGCGACGGTGGCCGTACGTTCGACGGGACCGACAGCCGGCTGCGCTGGGGCGTTGCACCCTGCTTGGAGATTTTGGTCGACATCCCGACCTATTTTGCCGCGCTGAGGGCGCCGCTGAATTCAGGATTCACCGATGTGGTGCCGGCAATCAAATGGCAGATCAGTCCGTTACCGGGGAAGATCGATCTTTCCGCGACGCTCGGTGCCGGTCTGCCGACCGGCACCAAGGCTGTCGCGGGCCCGGGAGTGCAGCCCTACGTGCAATTTCCCTGGTCGTGGCAATTGATCGGCGGTTGGAGCGTCAGCGGTATGCTGACAAATTTTTTTACGCCGGCGGACCCCCGCAACAAGCTCTCCACCGAAACGACCTTCGTGCTCGAGCGCGAGTTCGCCGAGCGCGCGTTTCTCTTCATCGAATATGTCGGCGATTACCACGTCCATGGCGGACCTAGCTACCTCTTCAATTCAGGCGGCGGCTATCGCATCACACCCACGCAACAAATCGACTTCCATATCGGCATTGGCCTCAACGACAATGCGCCGGCGTATATTTTCGGGATGGGCTACTCATTCCGGCTCGATAGTCCGCACTGACGGGCCAAGCCTGCGCGTCCCATGCACGAGCGTCAGCCCGAAGCTTTCCTGATATTGCCGGCGGCGCCGGAGCGGCGCCGCTCGCCGAGAAGGTCATCGCGGCGAGCGTCGCGAAAAATGTGCTGCTCGCGTTCGAGAGCGACGTGCGCGAAGGCAAGGCGTTCCAGGTGGCACTGGCGGCCATGGCTCGTTCCTCTGTAGTGTGGCGGCTCAGAGCTTCGAGCCGCCATCAACGCGGATCGTGTCGCCGGTGATCCAGCGCGCGTCGTCGGACGCGAGGAAGGCCACGACTGGCCCGACGTCGCCGGGCTGTCCGATGCGCTTGAGCGCTTGCATTCCCAGGACGAACGTCCTGCCTTCGTCGGTTTTGGCGAAGCTCGACATGTCGGTGTCGATCACGCCGGGCGCGATGGCGTTGACGCGAATGCCGCGCTGGCCGAGCGCCGCGGCGAAATACTTCACCAGCGTATCGATGGCGCCTTTGGTGGCCGCATACGCGGACAGCGTGCCAACGGCCGCGTGCGCGCCGAGCGAGGAGACGAGGATAACGCTGCTGCCTTCGCCGAGAACCGGCAACAGCTGCTGCACCAGGAAATAAGGCGCGCGGACGTTCACGGCGAACAGGTCGTCGAAGTCCTTCACAGCGAGGCTCTCGAGCGGCGCGAATTTCGAGATGCCGGCGTTGGCAAACAGGATATCGAGCCGTTCCCCGATCAGATTGCGGACCTGGGCCGCCAGGACATGCGGGCCATCCGGTGCTGAGAGATCGGCGCCAACCGCGTCGGCGCGCCCGCCGGCTGAACGGATCTGGTCGACCACAGACTTCGCTTCGTCCGCATTGCGACCGTAGTGGACGACGACGCGGGCGCCCGCGGCGGCGAGAGCGAGGGCGGCGGCGCGACCCATGCCGCGGGAAGCGCCGGTGACCAGCGCGGTTTTGTTCGCGAGGGAATTCATGGTGCTACTCCTTGTTCTGCTGGCGAAGCGGCAGGCATCGCCGATTGACATGAACATGGGAGCCGATTGCTGGTGAGACCAAGACTTTGTATGCTCAAGCCATACCTTAAAGGCATGGATTTGCAGGATGGAGCTCCGTCACCTGCGCTACTTCGTTGCGGTCGCCGAGGAAGGTAGCCTGACCAATGCCGCCGAGCGGCGGCTTCATACGGCCCAGCCTTCTCTTAGCCGGCAAATCCGCGACTTGGAAATTGAAGTCGGCGTGCGTCTACTGGAGCGCCGTGCGCGCGGCATCGAGCTGACGCCCGCCGGCCGCGTCTTTCTCGATTACGCGCGGCTCGCGCTCTTGCAGGTCGAAACTGCAGGCGACGCGGCGCGACGTGCGGCCCAGCCCGAGAAAGCGTCATTCGTTCTCGGCTTCCTTATCGGCCACGAGGTGGTTTGGTTGCCGGAAACGCTACGCATTCTTCGGCAAGAGTCGCCCGACATCGAGATTACCTTATCGAGTCAGTCGTCTCCCGACCTTGCGGGCGCCCTGATGCGGGGAAAGGTAGATGTGGCGTTTCTTCGGCGAGAAGCCCAAGCGCCGGGTCTCGCTTTCAAATCACTCATCAAGGAGCCGCTCGTGGCCGTGGTCCCATCCGGGCACCGCCTCGCCGCGCGCAAGACGATCCGGCCGCAAGATCTCGAAACCGAGCATTACATTACGCCGACCAAAACGGCGCCGACGCTCAAGACCGTAATAGACGGCTACGCATCCCGCGTCGGGATCACGCTCAAGCCCGAGTACGAGGCCGACAACTTGGCGATGGCCATGTCATTGGTTGCATCAACGGGCGGCATCACGCTGCTACCGCAGTATGCCGAGAATCTTCTCTCGCCTTCAGTGGTGACACGGCCACTCCACGGGGACGTTCCAACGATCGAGCTCGTCATCGGCTACAGCAGGGCAAATACGTCCGCATTGCTCAAACGCTTCCTGGCAAGGACGGACGAGCTTATCTCACGAACCACGGAAAGGCGTTCCCGAACGGCTGGGCACGCCGCACGTAAAGAATAACTTCCGCTTCTTGGTAGGTCTCGGACCTCCGCGATGTCCGCTTCCGTGCCGCTATCGGCAAAATTGCGGACGTTGAGCGTTTATGAGACCCCCGTCCTGACTGATGAGCGCTCCTGCGCGTGGGCGTGCACGATTGCCACGCACGCACCGAAGAAGGTCAGGCATGCGGCCAGACAAAGCGTCGCCAACATCATTCGCTCTAATCTTCTCCTATGCATTGCGATCTCCATTGAGCCGATCCCAAAATTTCGTTTGGCTCAAGTCGTCTCTCGCCCTTCGCCAACGCAGTGATCATCCAAGGTTGCCAAGGCGGAACTGCCTTTTGAGGACAAGACCAAGGCCCCGCGCGATTTATTCCCGGGCGGCTTGCTCAATATGCTCATGAAGACGCCGTCCGAAATGAAGCGTCGGCCATCGACGGCCGGGAATAATCCGGGCGTTTTGCAGTCTTCTCCTATGTGTGACCGCTGGCAGCCTTCGCTTCCCCGTCGGAAATTCGCACTCGGATTCGTTATTAAGCGTGGAGGGTCTATATGGCCCAAACTGCTGCATTACCCATCTTGTCGGGCGAAATCAGTTTCAGCCAGTATCCAGAGCAAATCAGGCGGTTCCCGATGCTGGAACCGCAGGAAGAATTCATGCTGGCGAAGCGTTGGCGGGAGCACGGCGACCGCGACGCGGCGCATAAGCTCGTCACCAGCCATCTTCGCCTCGTCGCCAAGATCGCCATGAAATATCGCGGCTACGGCCTGCCCATTACCGACGTGATCTCGGAAGGCAACGTCGGCCTGATGCAGGCGGTCAAGCGCTTCGAGCCCGACAAGGGCTTCCGCCTTACGACCTACGCCATGTGGTGGATCAAGGCGGCGATCCAGGAATACATCCTGCGCTCGTGGTCGCTGGTTAAGATGGGCACCACGGCGAACCAGAAGAAACTGTTCTTCAACTTGCGCAGGGCCAAGAGCCGCATCTCCGCTCTCGACGAAGGCGACATGCGGCCCGATCAGGTCGAGCTGATCGCGAAGCGCCTCGGCGTCACCGAGCAGGACGTCATCGATATGAACCGCCGGCTCGGCGGCGATGCGTCGCTGAACGCGCCGATCCGCGAGGACGGCGATTCCGGCGAGTGGATGGATTGGCTGGTCGACGACAGCGCCAGCCAGGAAAGCCGGCTCGCCGAATCCGAGCAGTCGGACAACCGGCATAAGGCTTTGGGCGAAGCGCTTACGGTGCTCAACGATCGCGAGCGCCGCATCTTCGAGGCGCGCCGCCTGGCCGACGATCCGATCACGCTCGAAGAGCTCGCCGATGAGTTCGGCGTGTCGCGCGAGCGCATCCGCCAAATCGAGGTGAGTGCTTTCGAGAAGGTACAGAAGGCGGTAAAGAAAAACATCGCTCGCATCGAAAATCCCCTGGCCAATGCCGCGATGCGAACTCGGTGGGCCAATCAAGCAGCGAGATTTCCAAGTACGAATTCGGCCATGGTTTGATGCTGCGGCTTTTATCAATCAGCGCTCATGAATTCGATCAGCCGTGGGTCGACACCGCACACGCCAAGATCAAGGTACTGCCGATCGCCACCGCGACGGGGATTGCCGCAATCTGGCGAAAAGCTACGCGACCGCTAATTCGACCGGTTTCAACGTCGACTTCGCCGTTGAGGAACTCCCGAAAGGTCCGAGTGCGGGTGCCATTCGGCTCAACCTTGTGTGCGAAGGCACCGCAGGCCGTGATCAGCCCAAGTAGCATCATGACGGTCAAAGTGGCGACCGCCGCGATTAGGGAAAGTTCGCCCGCGAGCGTCAACCCGAACGCGGCAATCAGAGCAGCTGGTGCAAGCAACGGCATGGCAATCGCAATTGGATGCATGTCATTTGTCGGCGGTATATTCGCGACGGGTCTGCCGGCAACGATCGTCGGTAGGATAAGACGATCAAGGCGCGATGGTTCGCTCTGAGTCCGTTGCAGAGGAGATTCATCTTCAAGCAGCGGGCGACGGGCAAGGTTGTTCATGGCTTACCCCCGCATCCAAAGAAGCCACTCATTGCCTTTCTCCTCGAAACCAATGCACCGCGGCTTCCAAATATGAGGATCGACGGTGGCCGCGTTTATTCCCCAATCATTGTTTGGCTGCTCTCTTAGCCTCGTTCATAAAGACGTGATTTTGAGAGACGCGCCTCCTTGCAAGACAGAACCAGATGGCTGGCGACGGCGCGCAACGTCTGGCGCGGTGTGCCTGAGTGTTATTTGCTTAAGCCTCAGCACGCTGCAACAACGGAAGCCACGTCGAACACTCGCACGCCCAGTTCGTTTGGCATCGGCGCGAGCCACGGCGAGGCATGCAGGACGGTACGCGCGTCGGAAGCGCCCTGCTGCCAGCGCTTTTCCATCGACGCGCGGCTGAACTCATAGTCTTTTGACGCGCCCTGGGGTTCAGTCGGGCGATAGACCAGCTGCACGATATCCATCTCGGTAACACAGCCCAGCTCGTAGAGCCGCTTGGCTTGCTCCGTGGCTAATAAATCTGGCGGCAGCAGTTTGTGCAGCTCGTTGATGGCGTGCCGGACGTCGTGCCTGTCACGAAAGGCGTTCGAGCAGATCTGGGTCCGGCTGGAATAGCGGATATCTTTGTCGCGTTCGGCAACCTCATCGAGATTAGTCGGCAGGCGGCCTTGAGGCTGGAAGAGGTCGACCTGAAAGGTCAGGCGACTACGGCGCGGTGAATAGTCCAGCACGTATCCGAGCGGCGTATTGGAAAAGAGGCCGCCGTCCCAATAGTGTTCGCCATCGATCTCGATAGCGGGAAAGCCCGGCGGCAGCGCGCAGCTTGCCATGATGTGCTCGGGGCGGATCGTGACATTCGCGCTGTCGAAATAGGCAAATTGACCGGTCCGCACCTTGACCGCACCAACGCTCAAGCGCACGTCCTTGGCATGGTTGATGCGATCGAAGTCAACCAGCCGCTCCAGCGTCTTCTTGAGGGCGGAAGTGTCGTAGTAACTGACGAACTCATCCGATGAAATCCAGTACTGCAGTGCGCGTGGGGTGAAAAATCCGGGCTGGCCGAACACCAGCGCCGTCAACGCACTCGCCTTTTGTTGCCACAGCGCCGGTGATCCAACGAGCGCAGCACGCCAAAGGCCGGCATGGGCGGTGATCCCTTGCCAAAAACTGCGCAGACATTTCAGGCGATTCTCCGGCGCATTACCGGCAATGATGGCGGCATTAATCGCGCCGATCGAAATCCCCGCCACCCAATCGGGCAGATATTCCGAAGACGCCAACGCCTCGTAAACCCCCGCCTGATAGCTGCCAAGCGCGCCGCCGCCTTGCAGAACCAAACCAATCTTCTTGTCATAGGATGGCGGACGCGGCGGCGGAATTGAATCCATGAGAGCATTCTCCTCCTATCGAACCTTTTGCACGCTCGGTCAGGTTACCCAATCGAGAACGATCGGAACTTGCGCGACCGCAAACCGCCCGGCCTGCTGCGCCGCCACCGCGATGCTGGGCTATTCGTCGATCCGAACCTAGGCGAGACTCTTGTAGGCGCCGTTCTCCAGACGGAAGATGCGGCCTCGCCCTTCTTCACGCCGAACCATGCGTATAGACCAAAAGAAACGACGAGCGACGTGATGGTCCTCCGCGCCAGGGTGAACATTGCCTCACACCCTCTCACGAATGTTGGCTGCGAATGACGCAGCCGGACAGGTCCCGGTTAGGCCGCTCCGTCGGCATCACAGGTGCCATGCACTGAAGGACATCATCGCGAAGCACAAAGTGGTGAAAGAGCGCGACCCCGGCATGGCCGATGACCAAGACGCCGAACGCGTAGGCACCGAGCAGATGCGCCAGCTGAAAGGCGCCCCTCAGCGCCGCGTCCGTGGGCACCAGCGGTGGAATCTGCCAAAAGAACAGAGCGAAATGACGCCCCCTAAACAGCGTGTCAGCCAGGCCGGTCGCTGGCTGGATGAGAAGCAGGGCATACAGGCAGTATTCACTGCCTTTGACGATAGCGCGATGTATGTTGGTCATGCGGCTTGGAAAAGGAGGCAGTTTTGCGTTGGTCAGCCGCCAGGCGAGCCGCAGCACCGTCGCCACCCATATCGTGACGCCCAATGATCTATGAGTCTGGAGCAGAATGGCCTTGACGGCATCGTCATGCGACATCGAGTGCAGCCACGCGGTGGCAAACATCGCCAGCACGATGAGAACCGTCGCCCAGTGGAAGCCGATGGTGACGCCGTCGAATGGCGGGCGCCGAGCGCCAATCGGCGTCCTGTCGGTATTCGCAGGTTTGGCGGTACTCATCGCACCGCTCCTGCGCAGAACAAGAGCGGCGTTGTCAATTCCGCAACGGCCGTCGCCGCCCGCCGCGAGGGTCTGACAGCGACATTCGTCATGGGTTGACGGCGGCAATCAACCATCCTCGCGATTGATCGGCCGTCCAAGCAAAAGTCCTGCACCACGTTCTCCTGCGATTACAGACCCGACGGACAACAAGACGCGATGGCGTGCGCGTTTATTCCCGCCCGCCTCGGCCCCGGCGAAGCCGAAAGCCCCGACGCATAGCGCCGGGGCTCCCGCACTGTCTCGCGCGGCTTGCACGGGGGTGGGAGACCGGCAGGTACTCCCCGTGGGCGCGCTCGAGATAGCTACCGTGTTCGAGTCCTTATCAGTTACGCGTACGGAATTCGCAGTCTTCCGCGCTCAATCGATCTTCGGATTGAGGAGTTCCTGCGACCGCGCCGAATTCATGTTCGCCTTGGTGATGACATTGGCGCCGGTATCGATCGTGGCCGGCACATTCTCGCCCTTCGAGGCAGCAAGCGCTGTCTTGACGGCGTCATAACCCATGCGGAACGGGTCCTTCACAATGAGCGCGTCGATCGTCCCGCCCTGCAGGGATTTGACGAGTTTGTCGTCCGAGCCGAAAACGACGTAATTAATCCTGTCTCCTGACTCCTTGTTGTAGACCACTTGGCTCGCCCCCTCCGCGATGATGACGTTCGAGATGAACACGCCGCGCAGGTCCCGATCGGCATTAACGAGGTCCTTCATGATATTAAGTCCGATCGTCGCCTGAGCGTCGGCGACCTTGTCGGGGAGTACATTCAAGGCCCGATATTTCTTCGCCACTTGCTCCCGAAAACCCGTGACGCTCTGATTGGGCGAGGCGGCGATGGGTGAAGTGGTGATGATAGCTACGTCGCCTTCGGTATCGGCGTAAGTCCTGGTCATCGCGTTGGCGAGAGCATCGGCAGCCATGCGGCCAGCTTGCACGTCGTCGGTCGCCAAGAATGAGGTCCAGGCCTTGGTATCGGCGGCGGAATCGATACCGATGATTTTGACTTTCTTGGCAGCTTCATCGATCGGCTTGCCAAGCGGTGTAAACTGCGCCGGCGCAATGACGATCGCCGCCGGATTCGAGGCCACAGCCTTGTCGAGAATGCCGATCTGACCGGAGACATCGGATTCGGATTGGGCGCCGAGCGCCGTAACGTCGGCGCCCAGATCTTGACCGGCCTTGCGCGCGCCAGCCAGCACGGTCTGCCAGTAGACCGATGTCGTGTCCTTCACGATGATCGCAATCGTCGGCTTGGTTTGCGCCATGGCCGGCGCGGCCAGCGCCGCGAAACCCAGGCCGGCCACAATACCGGCAGCTACCACAAATCTTGTCATGATTATCCTCTCACAGTGGAGAGCCAGCGGCTCGCCGGCTCGCCACGAAATGTGTGATCTCAACCGGGTCCTGCGTTGGCGGGGCTCGCAGCCAGCGTCTGATCGATCGTGGCGAGCACGTCTTTGCCCTGGACGAAGGAGACGCTCCTGATGCCAAGCAGGGAGCGCAGTTTTTCGGCCGGAACAGCCATCGGCCCCGGCGCAGCTGCGGCGCCAGGCGCCGGCTGCGGAAAGCCCATCGACAGCGCGGTGTGGAATGCGATGTTGCCCTCCACCTTCTGGATGATTTGATGAATATGACCGTTGAGCACTGTCACGGAACCGAATCGCTTCAGCGTCGACAATGCCTGCTCCGCATCCTCGGTGCCCCAGCCCCAGTCCTTGTAGATGGTCCACAGCGGAATATGAGCGAAGACGACGATAGGCGTGGAGGCGGAGAGGCTCTTCACATCGTCGGCGAGCCAGGCGAGTTGCTCAGCGCCGAGAACACCCATACTGCCGGCCTGGAGGTTCACCACGTTGACCAGGGCGATGAAATGGACGCCGTTATGGTCGAACGAATACCAGCCCGCGCCCTTGGTGTTCTTGCCGTAGCGCTCGAGGTAGAACTTGCCCGGCGTCTCATCGATGAGGTCGTGCTCGCCCGGCACGTAATGCACGTCGAGTCCCGCGGAGCCGATGACCTGAGCAGCGTCGTCGAACTGGTCCGGCTTCGAAAGATGGGTGATATCGCCGGTGTGGATCATGAACGCCGGCTTGGTGGGGAGCGCACCGACCTTGGCGATGGCTTCCTTAAGCGTGCCGAGCGCATCCGGGTTCACGGGCTTTACATGGAAACCGACGTGACTGTCGGAGATTTGCGCGAATGTGAATGATTGTGTCGCGGCCGTTGCCGCTTCGGCGCTGCCGAGCAGGCTCAGCGACTTTGGCACGCCACCTGAGACCGTCCATAGAACGCCGGTTCCAGCCCAGGTCATGCATTCCAGGACCTTTCGCCGCGTTGAACCTTCGCCCTTTTCGTTATGATCGGATGCCACTGACATTCTCCATGGAAGAGTTCGGTTGTCGAATTTGATCGCCTTCACGCACTAGACCGAGGGTGGCAGCCGTTAATTCCCGGCTCGTGAATTTATTTTTAAATAAAGATCTTGCCACGTCAGCGCCCTGCCCGACCGATCCGTCGCAAGTTCGCGACAGCGCTTCGACGGCTTGCATCGATTTTTGACTTGTTATTTTGAGTCACACTGCTTCGACCGTCGCGGCAAACCGGACAGCCTGAGCGTGACCTGCGGATCAGCGTCCCACTACAATGTTGCGCAGTGCTCTGCGCTGACTGCTGCGTGTGTCAGGTGGAAGCCGTGTTCTGCAATGGCATCGAGAATTGCGGATGCGATTTGCCGCTTCCGCGAGTTCCCTTCCGGCCGCAGTGTCACGCGTCGCTCAAACCGCCACCGTATCTGAGGATAAATCCGTGACGGCAGGATGTGGCCGCTGGGATCAGCCGTGAACGCGTAAAGCCCGCTTTCGCCGCAGCGGAACAAGTAAACCGTCTTTGCCAGCGACATTTTCAGTAGCAGGCCCAAGCGTAACCATAGGGCGTGAGGATGTAGCAGCCGTTATCGCCGTCGCCGTCATAGAGCCCGGCGCCGCCGAACCCGTACAGGCGGCCAAAACCGTCGCCAAAGCCTCTGCCGAAGTGACGACCGGCAAAACGGCCGCCGCCGAAGCCGCCACCAAAATGCCCGCCCCCAAAGCCACCAAAACGCCCGCCCCCGAAGCCACCAAAATGCGCGCCGCCGAAGCCGCCACCAAAGTGCCCGCCGCCGCCAAAATGTCCTCCGCCTCCTCCGCCGCCTCCGCGTGCGAACGCAATGGTGGCGGTCGCCATCATCGCCGTGCCGAGGGCAAGCGATGCAGCAACCACAATCATCGCTTTGTAGGTGGAGCGCCTTGAATCGAATTTTCTCATCATCCGTCTCCATAAAGCCAATGCGGCCTCGCAGAACGAGACCGGGGACAGGCGCGACTTATTCCTGGGCGACCTTCTCAATCCATGTTCATGAAAACGTGATCTGAAAGGCGGCGTTGGCATTCGACCGCCGGGAATAGACCAGGCGTCTGCCCTCTCCAGCAGTGTGTGGTCGCTCGGCGCTGTAAGGCGGCGCCGAATTACCCCAGGCCGGAGCAGCTCAGGCTGGAGATCACAATGTTCGGCAAAACAACAATCGCGCTTTCCTGGAGGCCGACGCCACGCCATTGGATAGGCGCCGCTTTCAGCACGCCCAATTCATCCCCTAGGTCCGTCGGACGGTCCGCCTCTTTCGGCTTCCTTGTCGCGACGACCGCTGCCACTGTGCTTTGCGGCAGCGGCGCTGCCCATAGCGGGCCGTGCACATCGCAAATCGAAGAGCTTGAGCGACAGATCGGGCACGCGTTATCCAGCGCAAAAAGCGGCCCAACCGCTCCCCAGTCCATCGCGGCACAGCTTCATTACCAGCCGACGCCCGAGACCGTGCGAGACGCCGAGCGCAAAGCCAATGCGGATGCCGCCGCCGCACTGCAACGCGCGCGACAAGCCGATAGCGACGATAACCCCGCCGCGTGCGTCAAGGCCCTCGAGGAAGCAAAACACCATTGGTTCATTCCCGCTTGAGCGGTCATGACCATAGAGCAGGACATTTGATGCTCTACGCGCGAGATCGAGCCGGCGTTGTCAGCTTTTTGAAGTCGGAAGGCCCATTCGGCGCAAAAGATCCTGGAATCGAGCGTCGGACCGCAGCACATCAAAGCCCGGGCGAAGCAGGATGGACGGGTTGAACCGCGCTTCATAGGCCTTGTTCAGCCAGTTCATCGCCTGGTCGCGATCGCCGAGCCCCACATAAATCAAGGCGACGTTGGCGTCGGCGGAAGGGTTTTGATCCTGCCGGGCCTCCAGGTCCCTGACTATCCTTATCGCTTCTTCGTTCCGTCCTGAAACAGCGTAAACGTAAGCCAGATTGGAGTCGAAGGCCCCACTGTGTCCGGCAAGCTCGATCGCTCTCTGAAATTCCGCGATCGCTTCATCGTACATGTGCTTTTGCGCCAACGCCTGACCAAGCTCATAATGGGCAACGGCAAAGCTCGCATCCATCTCCAGTGTCTTCTTACTTTGCTGCACTGATTCGTCATAAGAATGAGCGATACACAAAGCGTCGGCTATGTCCGCGCTGATGATCAGGGAAAGAGGATCAAGGCTTTCCGCCTTTCTTAGCTCCAAGATGCCCGCGCTGTTCTGCCCCATCACCATCAGATGCCACGCGTACCAGTGATGAGCCGTCGCATAGCCGGGGTCCAGCTGGATGGCCAGCTTATATTCCTTCTCTGCTGTCTCCCAATCCCAGCCATATAGGTCCAACGCGAAAGCCAGTGAGGTGTGGGCCTCTGCGAGGCTATTGTCCAAAGCTAACGCCTTTGTCGCAGCCACCCTGGCAAGGGGAAAAGCTTCTCGGGGAGAAAGGACGCCATATTCCCAGTCGCCGGATAATGCGTACGAGTCCGCCAAGCCCGAATATGCCTCGGCGTAAGTTGGATCCGTCTCGATCGCACGACCGAAGTACTCGATGGCTTTCTTTAAGCCATCTCCCGTTCGCTTGTTCCAGAAGTAACGTCCTTTGAGGTAGGCGTCATAAGCCTCCCGGTTCACCGTCTTCGACTTCACCAGCGCCGCCTGTTCCTGTCGATTTAAGGTGACCCGGATCTGCTCCGCGATGTCGCTGGCTACCTTGCTCTGGAGTGCCAGCGTATCCTGAAGATCTTCATCATAGCTTCGCGCCCACATGTGCGTGTCGGTAGCCACCTGGATCAACTGGGCGGTGATGTGAATTCGTTCGCCTACAAGTGACACGCTTCCCTCGATCACCGCTTCCACGTTCAGCTCACGACCAATCTCGGGCAAGGACTTCCGGGAGCTCTTGTACGTCATCACCGACGTGCGGGAGATCACGCGTAGCGCGCTGATCTGCGCCAAGCGCGTGATCAATTCGTCTGTGATACCCTCGGCGAAGTAATCCTGCGAAGGATCTCCGGAAATGTTTTCCAACGGCAACACAGCCAAGGAGCGAATTGTGGGCGAGGAGTGGCTCCGGGGGTAAAGACTCCACGACAAGGCGGCCGCCAGCAGCAAGGCCAACGCCAATCCGGAAAACCTCCGCGCACGGATCGACCATCTTGGTGATGTGCCGGCGTCAGCGAGGGCGACAAGACCGCTGCCCCCGCGCGGCGCAACATCGTCGGTCGCAGTCTCCGGTTGGCCCTCGCGGACTACCGCGACGTCGGCGACGAACCGGTAGCCGCGGCGAGCGACGGTCTCGACGAAGCGGGGATTCTCGGCCGAATCGCCTAACGCTTCTCGAATCTTGCCGATTGCTTTGTTGAGGCCGTGATCAAAATCGACCGTCGTCCGCGGCCAAAGTCTGCTGCGCAACTGATCGCGGGTCACCACTTGGCCAGGCGCTTCCAGCAGCATGACCAACAATTGAAACGGCTGGTCCTGGAGCCTGAGACGCTTGCCCTGCTTCCTCAACTCGCCGGTTTGAACGTCAGCTTCGAAGGCGCCAAAACGCAAAAGCCTCGCTGCTGGCTGGTTGGCGTGCATGGCATACCGTGTGCCCGATGCTACCTCAAACGTCTCGAGCCAGGGGAGGATTCCTGTCAAGCCATTGTCTTGATTACGTTTACCCGGGGACCTCAATTCCTGCGAATGAGGAGTTGCGCTCCATTGAGGCCATGGGCGGAGTGCATCACAACCTGCCTAAGGGTGCAATGGAGTGTCTTGCGCGGGGGCTTCAAATGCAGTTCGTGGGTGTCCAGTCGACTGGCAGTGGAGCATCCTCATATCGCTCCCTGCAAGATACCGACACGAGAAGGAGGGCGAGCGACGACGCTGCGTGCTTCAGGCGCGTGGTACTGCCCCATCTCGATGCCGCGTACAATTTGGCATATTGGCTGACTGGCGATCGCACAGACGCCGAGGACGTGGTGCAGGATGCGTCGTTACGTGCCTTCCGGGCCATTCACCGATTCGCCGGCGGCAATGCCCGCGCCTGGGTGCTGTGCATCGTACGCAACACCGCCTGTACTTGGCTCCGCAAGAACCGTCCGACTGCGGTCGTCACGGTCGAGGATCTCGAAGCGGTCGAGATGACCTGCGCCAACGCAGCCGACCCGGATGGCGAAACGCCGGAGACGGCACTCATCGCCAAGACCGACGCCGAACACCTCCGTGCGGCCATCGCAGCGCTGCCGACGCCATTCCGGGAGACGCTGGTGCTGCGCGACATCGAGGGCCTCGATTACCGCGAGATCGCCGAGGCGACCGAGGTGCCGATCGGCACCGTCATGTCGCGGCTGGCTCGTGCGCGCGGCCGGCTGATCGCGACTGTCGGAGGTAAAGAAGCAGACTGAGCG